>Ga0316209_1001116_pt1 | contig 31910 bp, 34 predicted proteins | sample 6monopyrite_MG_FD_204945 | JGI IMG/M metagenome (GOLD analysis project Ga0316209, IMG submission 204945) | Microbial mat bacterial communities from mineral coupon in-situ incubated in ocean water Damariscotta River, Maine, United States -... | ecosystem: Environmental > Aquatic > Marine >...
GGAAGTGAATTGCGAACCTTGGTCGGAATGTATGATAGTACGTGACCTATCTTTGCGCCTCCAAACAGCCATAAGCAGTGCATCAAGGACAAGTTTCATTTCCATGCGAGATTGCATCGACCAGCCCACGACCCTTCGTGAGTATAGATCAATTACAACAGCTAAATATAACCAGCCCTCATGCGTTTTAATGTAGGTAATATCAGTTACCCAAACATCATTAGGTTTTGTAGTTTTGAATTTCTGTTTAAGTTTATTAGGAGCAACAACAGCAGGGCTTACGCCCATGGCGTCACTTCAGCTCAAGCTTCGCTTGTCCAGTGTCTTCTTCACCCTGATGTTGAATATATTTCCTAAGAGCGCTCTGTGTAATGCAAACTGTGGACACAAAATAACCATCTGACCAAATACCATCCGTGCCCCAATACACATCTTTAAGAAATGGAAACTTCTTCTTCATTCCTCGTGATGTATTTGCTTTTATAATACGAACCACAGAGCTTACGCTCATCTTTGGTGGAACAGACATCATAATGTGAACATGATCAACATCATGATTTACCTCTAAAAACTCTAACTCTGGATAGTGTTTCCTAACCTCTTCTAGCTTAGAACTGAAGTACGCAAATACACCACTATTAAATATCTTACGGCGGTATTTGGTCGTCATAACAAGATGATAATCACAGCGATAAATACAATGTGTTTGCTTCTTATACTTCATTGCATAGGAATAACACGAAGACACTGGAAGCGCTACATCCCACGGGCTTACGCCCGGGGAGTTATTTCACGTTAAAGATATTCATGAGTAAATCAAAAGCCCACACACGTATCGCCAGGCTGAATAACAAAACTTATCAACAAAAATTACGAAATGCATAGAAATCGGGATTCTTTCCGATTTTTTCTTAAGTAGCCAGCCAAGTAGCTAGGGGATATTAATCATTTTTCTTAATATCAAATAAATCTGCTAATACATTGGAATAATTGAAAGAAAAATGGTACGCCCTACAGGACTCGAACCTGTAACCCCCTGCTTAGAAGGCAGGTGCTCTATCCAGTTGAGCTAAGGGCGCGCATATCAAAGTAGCTAACGACAAAATGCAAAATATAGACAATAAAAGCAAGTCTTTTTATGCCTGTTCTTGCGGTGGGATATATTTAAAATTATCGCCGTAGTTACGTGGCTTAACCCGCCTTTTATTATCGGGCATTATATTATAATTCCAACCATTATTTTTTGCGTATGTTACAGCATCATCGCTATTTTCAAACTCAAGATGTACTTGTTTTTGCGTATTATCAGATTCTGTCCAGCCCATTAGTGGCTCTATATTCTGATTACCTTGATCTAAGGTCTCTAAAACCCATATTTCACGCCCTGACCTGCCAGACTGCATAGTGCTTTTAGCAGGTCTAAATATTTTTACGTCCATGATATAACCTAAAATTATTATGATTAACTATATTAAATTGGAATCTAATCGATTCAGTGTAATCTTACCAGCGATAAAATCGTCTGCCAATCATACCAATGAAAGCGCCCAATGCAATATAGGGCAGTATATGGAACACGCATATATGGCCTATATCATCAGATGCACAGGTAATACGCAGCCCAATATAACCCAAGCCACTAACCGCTATAACATTCATCAATATCATCAGATATGGCTGTGTAGTGCTACCCTTCATAGATATGAATACAATGCTTGCTGCTGGTAATAGACCAAAAAATACGGCATCAGAAAAACAATGTGACCAATATCCAAATGGTACGTGATCCATATTCATTACAGCTTGTGTAATTATCCATGCTAATACGACTGAGATAAGTGTAAGAGATGTTGCCACAAGCCATTTCTGCCCCCTCATATCGGGTACACACATCCATAATGAACACATGGTTGCACTAATTGACATTACAAGCACAAGTGACATTTCAAATATATAGCTAGAGTCATTTAACTTACTAATAAAATCGCCACGAACGCCAAGTAGGAAAATTCCTAATAAAATATATAAAACAGTAAATACAAGCCAAGGAAAAGCGCGCATGAACGGGTGTCTAAGCACTTTTACTGGCTTTAGCTCGGCTGCTAGATCATCAATAATGTTATTTGTTTTATTTGCCACCCTAGTCATAATCTTAACCCAGCATTTCCTTTAATTTTCCAGCGGTTCTGTGCGCAGAAACTTTTACGGCTGAAACACTCATATCCATTTCTTCTGCTACCTCAACTGCGCTATATCCTTCTATTTTCATCAGCTTAAAAATTTTCCTTTGCTTATCAGGTATCTTACCCAAAGCCTTTTCTATATCTAGTAATTCGCCCGCATGACTATCATGGGTTACATTATTAGAAAAAATATCTGTATTTTCTTGTGATGCTTCTTTTGCAGATTTGTTTTTATAGTGTTTTCTTAAGAAATCTGTTCGCCTGAATTGAGTAATAGCATTAAGCCAAGGTTTAAATGGTCGATCTGCACAATAAGATTTTAAAGATTTATGAACTGATATTAACACCTCTTGCATAATTTCTTCGCTCCAGTCCGGATTTGCCAAACCGCCGCTAATTCGTACTTTAATATAGGGTGCTATCTCTGAAAGTAATTGTCTGTAAGCACGCTTATCACCTGACTGAGAGAGAATTGCCAATTCTTCCCAACTATCAGTTTGTGGATTCTGGCTATCGTCGTTTGCTATACCCATAGATCCCTCTGGCTAATAAGCAATACTAGAATATAAGGTCTAGTATTATTCTTAATGGTCGGAGCGAGAGGATTCGAACCTCCGACCCCCTGTTCCCAAAACAGGTGCGCTACCAGGCTGCGCTACGCTCCGTAACCACAAGAATATCGGTTTTTACACGATAGATATGAAAACAGCAAGAGAATATCGCAATATTTATCTATTTTTATTATTTAATAGAATAGTTGGAATTTACTTACTAGTATCATCTTGGAGAGCATCGTAAATTACGCGATCTCCTATAGATATACCTAAACGCTCTGCTTCACCCCCGCCAATTTCAAGGACGGCTTTAATCTTACCATTTGAACTTATTCTTTTTAGGCTTTTGGGCTCTGCTCTTGGGCTAATACTATGAATAACACCATCATCACGAATAAATATAATATCTAATGAGATGAAAGTATTTTTCATCCAAAAAGCTCTTTCGCGAGAGTCTTCAAATATAAACAGCATACCGGTATTTGGCTCAATTTTACCCCTAAACATCAGGCCTTTATTTTGCTGATCTTTTGTTATGGCGACTTCAACTCTAAAAGGGTGGGTTTTATTATTAGATGTATAAATTTCTATATCTGTTTTTTCTAGATCTTTCTGATGTTGATTTATACTAGGTGACTTTTTTATGCCTTCCAGAGGTGGGGGGATTGTTACCGCTTCAACTTTTTCTGACTGAGCGTAGGCATATATAGAAAATACTCCAGATAGTAATAAGAATAGAGCTATACCATATGATATGCCTTTATTTCTTATATGATTATTCATTTTATTTATCCTAGCTATCTGAAGTTTCAGTATTTTTTAGATCTTCGACAAGTGACTCATACGTAATCATACCCATATATTTGCCTTTATCATCAACAACGCATAAGGGCTCACCATGTTTGGTTAATTGTGCGACCCCCTCCCATATTGGTTCATCAGGCAGTATGGTTATGGGTTTCCTATCCATAAGGTCAGATACAGGTAATGTCATTACCCCAGCCATACGTTTTGCAATTCCCGGTGCTGCCTCAACCTTAATATCAATTTGTATGTCTTGGGACATAATAACCGAAACAGGAATTAAATTCTTTAGTAATATTTTTAGAGAAAAAGTACCTTTAAACTCATTATCATCATCAATAACTGCTGTGGCTCTGATTTTTTCTTTTTTGATTATTTTAAGTGCTTTTTCAACGCTGTCATCAGGTGACAAGGTTACGGTTTTTTTAGCTATAGCAGAATGGCACGGCATAAAAAGCCCCTCTAGTTAATAATATTGAAACAGCATTTTATTTATTATCTATATTATTTGCCCCTAATCCAACTAAAAAGTCAATTACATGCATATATGCATCATATTCATATAAGTTATTGTGATTTCCTTGCTCAAAATCGATCAATTTTTTAGGTTGGTCAGCCCTTTCATATAATTTTTCTGCTGATGAGAATGGGATTACATTATCCTTACGCCCATGAAGTATCAATAAAGGCATATTTACAGATTTGATTTTATCAATATTCATGTATTTATCTCTAAGTAATAGCTTTACTGGTAGAAAGAAATATCGGCTTGCGGCTATTTCATAAAGGCTTGAAAATGGGGTTTCTAAAATAAGCGCACTGGCCTTGTACTCTGTTGCCATTTGAACTGCAATGCCAGAGCCTATGGACTCTCCGTATATAACAACATCTTCCTCAGATAATGTCTTTTCATTTATCAGCCAGTTAATCTGCGCTCTAGCATCAAGATAAAGCCCCTCCTCGTTTATATCGCCATCGTTACCGCCATAGCCACGATATTCGGCCAATAATACGCCGTAACCAGCCTTAATATAATGGATAGCCTTATATATTCGCTGAGCGTAATTCCCTGCATTTCCATGAAAATAAATGATTGTAGGCTTTTGCGGATCAGCAGGCGAAAAATACCAGCTCTCTATTTTCTGATTGTCCTTTGTTATAACGCTAACAACTTGTGCGCCCTCAATCGGGCTAGGTTTTGAACGATCTGGAAAGTAAATCATCGTGCGCTGAACAAAATATAACCCTGCGCATAAGAGCAAATAAAACAATGCCCCGCCAATGATTATATCTAAAAATATTTTACTCATTCTTTCATGCCTGTACGGTACATTTGTGCATAAACACCTTTATGTTTTATTAGCTCTTTATGATTTCCTTTTTCTGCGATGCGCCCGCGATCCAAAACTATGATCTGATCCGCGTCTTGAACCGTTGTGAGCCTGTGCGCAATTACAAGTGTTGTACGCCCTTTCTGAAGCTGTTTAAGGGCATCTTGAACAAGCTTTTCAGACTCATTGTCAAGTGCAGAGGTTGCCTCATCAAGAAGCAATATCGGTGCATCACGTAAAATAGCTCTGGCAATAGATATGCGTTGTTTTTGTCCTCCAGAGAGTTTAATTCCACTTTCTCCAACTATGGTATCATAACTTTGCTCTAGCCCTTCAATAAATTGATGCGCCGCAGCAGTCTTGGCGGCTATAATAACCTCTTCTTTTGAGGCTTTAGGGTTGCCATATAATATATTTTCATAAACACTATCATTAAAGATGGTTATATCCTGAGAAACCAAGGCAATATGGCGGCGAAGTGATTCCAATGTTAAATCACGAATATCCTGACCATCAATTTCAACGCAGCCACCAGTAACATCATAAAAACGTGGGATAAGATTTATAATTGTACTCTTACCACCGCCCGAGGGGCCAACTAGAGCCGTAACTTGATCTGGCTTTGCCGTGAAGGAAATTTCTGTTAGAGCCTTTATATCGGCTTCATCATAAGAAAAACAAACTGACTTAAATTCTATGACAGGTCTTTTTGTAGATAAGGCTATAGCATTTTCTTTATCGGAAATTGTCCCTATTTCATCAATCATTGAAAATACACGCTCAGTTGCCCCTAACCCCATTTGCAAGGAATTATTAAGCTTGGCAAGTTTCTTCATCGGCTCATAAGCCAGTGTGAACGCAGCGATGAATGATGCTAATTGTCCTGGTGATGAACGCCCTGCAATAACTTCATATCCACCATAAATAATAATCGCCGCAAATATTATGCCAACTATAATCTCATTTACAGGCGTAGAAATAGAGGATATTTGAGCAGATTTTACGTTTAGATCACGTACTTTATGAATAGATTTTTCTGTTTTATCTATCTCATGGTCTTCCATGCGATATGCTTTAACAAGACGAATACCACGAAATGTTTGTGATAGAATGCTGGATAATCCGCCAAGTTCACTTTGTATGTTTTTTGAAATTTTTCTTAGGCGTTTACCTATATAAATAACGAATATAGATAATAAAGGAAATACTATAAAAGCGGCTAGAGTTAACTTCCAATCACGATAAAACATCAAAGCAATTAGAAAAACCAAAGTAAAAAGGCTTTTGCCAAGACCTGTTAAAGTGCCAGTTACTGACGACCTCATAACCCCAACATCATTTACAACATGAGATAATAATGCCCCGCTTTCATGTTTGTGAAAGAAAGCCATATCAAGAACCATAAACCTTGAAAATAGATGTTTTTGAATATCTGCAACAATATGATGCCCTATTTTGCTCATCATGACTGAATGGATATAAGTAGATACGCCGCGCACAGCAAAGGTGGCTGCAATCCCCAGTGAAACAGGGATTATAAGCTCCTCTTTTTCACCATATAAAACATCATCAAGAATTGGTTGCATTAGGGCGGCAATTAAGGCAGTCATAGCCGCCGCCAAAGCCATAAATATTATAGCTATCAGCAACTGAAATTTATATGGAGCAAGATAAACTCTAACCAATCTCTTGACCAAAGGAAGAGTATGGTTTTGTTTTTTATCTATATTACCATTTTTATTCTGCGGTGCAGTATGTTTCAAAGTATCAAAATCCTGTTTTTCTGTGTTATAATGTAAATTGAATAAAGATTAAAGTTTAAACTATAACAGGGGAATATAGGTGGTTTTTAATCCACAGAACGGACAACCAGGTTTAGCCATCGCTCTAGGGGGCGGTTTGGCTAGAGGGTTTTCTCATATTGGCGTTCTTAAGGCATTGAACAAGCATAATATTTACCCAAGTCTAATCGCAGGGACTTCTATCGGATCAGTAGTTGGCGCATGTTATTTAGCGGACAAACTTGATGTTTTTGAAGAATGGGCGCTTTCCTTAAATAGACTTAAAATATTCTCATATCTAGATTTTAGAGTACGAAGCGCAGGTCTTGTCGGCGGTAAAAAGCTCGAAGCCATGCTTAAAACTCATTTTGAAGACATGAAGATTGAGGATCTTTCCCACCCTTTGGTTTGTATTGCAACGGACTTGGTTACAGGCCATGAAGTATGGCTGAGAAAAGGCAATCTGACTGAGGCTATGATGGCTTCATTTGCCCTACCTGGTGTCTTTCCACCCGTTAATATTGACGAAAGAAACCTAGTTGACGGTGCTTTGGTTAACCCATGTCCCATATCACCGTGTCAGGCTCTAGGTGCGCGTATGACCATAGCCATTGATTTGAATACAGATTTAATTGGTAAGGCATCAAAACCTGGGCAAAATTATCAAACAATTACGGGATTTGATGTTTTTAATAATGAGGACGTGCCGCTAGAACAGCAGAAAAGCTTTAAAAACTCATCTATTACAAGACGGTTATTTCGTAGAGAAGAAAATAACCCCAGTCTGTTTGGAGTAATGGTTTCAGGACTTGGGATTTTACAAGATAGGCTAACACGTTCACGCCTTGCAGGTGAACCGCCAGATATTCATATTAAGCCACCTATTGGACATTTGGGATTATTGGAGTTTGAAAAAGCTCAGGAGCTTATTAAATTAGGGGAGATTGCCACCGAACGCATTATCCCTGAAATAAAGGCGGCCATGCTGGTTTTACTAAAAAATGAGGTAAGTGATGCGTGCTTAAAAATGGATTTAGATAGTAATTTAGACTAAGCCATTTGCTTGGTTTCACGCTTTTTATGCTTACGATCAGGAAGGGCTTTACCCCACTCAAAATTATCGGCTAAATATTTTGGGCGTACGTTATTATATTGCCTTACAAGAATATCCAGTGCTTTATCAACCTCCTTTAGGTCTTGGCAATTTTTAAATACTGAATTATGTATACCGCGCTTAATTAGGCAAGTATCCATATTTACAAGTGATCCCCCCAATATGTCATGTGCCATAGTATCACCAATCATTACAGTCTGACCCGGATATATATTTTGCTCTTGAAGTAATTTGATACAATGTTGAAAAATCAATTTATGAGGTTTGCCGATATATTCGACTATGCCTCCAAAATCCTTGTAACGAGCAGCCAATGTTCCAGGGCCCATAATGTTTTTACCGGCCATAACGCCTAAGCTATCAGGGTTAGCGCAAATAGCTTTCAATTTATATCGGGCACATTCCTTTAAAATAGGTTCGTAATCTTCAAGAGTTTTTTCTGGTGCATCTGAGCCGCTGATAAGTAAAAATGTAGCTTCATTGGGATTTTCAACAATATCAATTTCAAGCTCCTCAACAATAGAGCGATCTCCACCCCTGCTAATAAGAATACATTTTTTACCTATATCTTTGAAATATCCTTCAGATTGGTTGTTAAGCCCCTGCCAAGTGACTTCACCAGAGGTTATGATTTTATCGTATAGATCAGGTGAAATACCCAAGTCAGCCATGCGAGAGGCATTATTTTCTGCTCGTTTTCCAGAGTTGGAAAGAATAATTACGTATTTGTTACGGTCTTTTAACTCTTTTAAGCACTCAATAACACCATCAAATGATTGAACACCATCATGCAATACGCCCCACTGATCTATAATAAAACCAGAGTAACTATCTGATATATCAGAAATACCTTCACAAAATTTTGTGTTAATTAAACTACTTGAACCGTGCATTATTTATCCCCGTTATTACCCAGCACTAACTACAGCGCGTATTATGGTCGTAACTAGGAGTGTAATCAATAGAGTTTTACAAAAGGTAAATATTATTATCGTTTTTTTATTCGGGTTATATATTCTTTTACATCTCGTTTGATTTCCGGTGCAAATAAATAAAGCCCGACAATATTGGGTATCGCCATAGACATCATGGCTGCATCGGCAAAATCTATTAGATTTCCAAGCTTTGCACTCGCCCCTATAATAATACAAATGCAGAAGAAAATTTTAAAGAGTTCCTCTACAGATTCTTTCTCGCCAAATAAATATCTGAAAGCAACTGCCCCGCAATAATACCAGCTAATCATCGTCGAATATGCAAAAAGAATGACAATAAAGGTTAAAGCGTATCGGAAATTTGGTATGGCATGTTCAAAAGCCATAGAAGTCAATTGCACGCCTGCTATACCATCAGTCGCGGTATAAGCTCCAGTTATCACAATAACTAAGCCAGTAATATTACATATCAGAATAGTATCTATAAGTGGCCCCAACATAGCAACAATACCAGTTCCGACTGGGCCATCAGTATTTGTTGTTGATTGAACTATTGAAGCCGAGCCTAAACCAGCCTCGTTAGAAAACGCTGCGCGCTGAACCCCTACTAACAAGCCTCCAAGTAAGCCTCCAATTCCTGCTTCCATAGAAAAGGCTAGCTGCAAAATAGTAATAAAAGCTGCGGGAATTCTGCCTGCATAGATTATTAAAACCACTAAACCGGCTAAAACATATAGCCCAGCCATGACAGGCACTAATTTTGAAGCGACATTTGCTATAGAGCGCAAACCACCCATAATTACAGAAGCTACGAGTAGAGCCAGTACAATACCAAAAGCCCAGCCATTACCGTATAATGGACTTGATGCGCCGCCAGAAGCCAATAAAACTTGCTCAAAAGCTTGGTTGGATTGGTACATATTACCGCCGCCAATAGAACCTATAATCACAAATAGAGCAAACATGGCGGCAAATATTTTACCAACCATTGGTAAACCCAGACGTGAAAAGCCCTCTTTTAAATAATACATTGGCCCGCCTGAAATTTTAGTAGGATTATCAGGGTCGGGGTGAATTCGGTATTTCACGCCAAGCATAACTTCGGCAAATTTAGAGGACATACCCAAAAAGCCCATAACTGTCATCCAAAATACTGCTCCGGGACCCCCTACAGATATGGCTATGGCTACGCCGCTTATATTACCAAGGCCAACAGTTCCCGAAAGTGATGCCATAAGTGCTTTAAACTGACTTATTTCACCATCATCATGCTTTTTCATGCCCTCGCCAAACAAAAGTTTAAAAGCGTGAGGTAGAAAACGTATATTTATAAAGCCAAGATATAGGGTAAAGAATAAAGCTGCGCCTGATAACCACAAAAGAATAAGCTTAACGTCAAGGCCGTCAACTAACGGGATTGAATAGAAAATAATGCCAGATGAAATCTTTGCTATTGGCTCAAAAAAACTATTTATTGCTTCATCAAATCCCATAATAAACCTAATTTAATTTGATGCACATAGCGGTTTGGAAACAGGATAGCTTTCAAATGGAGTGGCAGCCCATTTCCTAAGCTGCATTTCAGTTAATTTACTTGCCTTTTCAATTCTACCCGCATAAGTACGGCAAAAAATATCAGGGCGCATTTTTGCAACGTCATTAGAAATTTTATTAGCAAATTTTGTGCGCATAGCATGCATTGATTTATCAGGATTTTTTACACCGTTGCGCTTCATGTAGGCCATAAGAATTTTCTCATAAGTAGAAAATAATTTTTGATGGTTATGTGTGAATTTCTTATGCTCTAAATATAGATTTTTTCCATTAGCATTCGCCATGTGAGTGCAATTAAGACCAATAACCATAAGTTCACTATGAATACGTACGCCCTGCTCTGCTTCTGCTTCTTGTGCACTATAACAGCTAAGTCCCGCAAAGGAACTTTGAGAAAAAGAAAAAAGTACAAGAGTAAAAATAAATAAAAATTTCATTTATATTTGCCTTAAAATTTATAATTAACTAGCCAGCTTGACAGGTGATAGCAATGGCTTCCCTTCAAAACAGGCATTAAGATTATCTAATACAAGTTGCCCCATTTTTGATCTGGTTTCAAGGGTTGCTGAGCCGACATGCGGGGATAAAACAACATTATCCATTTTAATCATTTCCTCTGGCACGTCAGGTTCGCTTGCAAAAACATCAAGTCCTGCGCCTGCAATCGTTTGATTTCTAAGGGCAATTAGCAAGTCTTCCTCATTGATAACGCTACCTCGAGAGATATTGATTATATAACCTTTAGAGCCTAATTTCTTCAGAATATTATATGTGATTAAGTTTTTAGTTTCCGCACCACCAGCACAAGCAAGGATAAGAAAGTCAGAATCCTGTGCCATTTCACCTAAATCATCATAATATGTGTAAGGAACATCTTTCTTGCTGCGTGCTGTATATATAATATTTGTATTAAATGCCTGTGCGCGTGATGCAATAGCTTTACCAATCTTGCCTAAACCCACAATACCAACAGTTTTACCAGAGATTGACGTTGATAAGGGCATAGCCCCACTGTGCCAGCGCCCAACGCGCACAAACATATCCGCCTCCACCGCTCTACGCGCTACGTTAAGCATAAGGAATAAGGCAACGTCCGCCGTATCATCTGTTAAAACATTGGGGGTGTTAGTAACCGCAACACCATGATTATTTGCAGCCCCTAGGTCAATATTATCGTAGCCAACACCAAATTGAGCTATTACCTCTAAATTTGGCAAAGCTTTGATTAAACGGTCGCTAACCCCGCTACTGTTATATGTTGATAATATAGCCTGAATATCATTAGAATTTGACTTTATCATTGATACAGGATCATTGGCTTCCCATAGACGCAAAACATTATAATCTTGCTCAAGCCGCCACATTTCTTTATCTAAAATAGGCTGTAATGCTAATATTGTTCTTTTCATATTATGTTTTCCAATAATTCAAATATCCAAAACTCTTGATTTTTTAGTGTTTTTTGTGGTTTATGACACAAATAATAATACTCAAGAATATAAACAAGAAGCGAATTGTAAACATTATGTCACAAGCACACAAGAAACTCTTTATTAAAACATGGGGCTGTCAGATGAATGTCTATGACAGCAACCGCATGAGCGATATACTTTCTTCATTGGGATATAAAACTGTAGATAGCCCCGAAGATGTTGACATGATGATCCTCAATACTTGTCATATTCGTGAAAAAGCCACAGATAAAGTATTTTCTGAATTGGGACGTTTGCGTGTTCACAAGGAGGCTAGAGAAGAAAAAGGCAAGAAAATGCTTATCGCTGTAGCTGGCTGCGTAGCGCAAGCAGAAGGTGACTTTATTATGGAGCGCGCACCATTTGTTGATATGGTTTTTGGCCCTCAAACTTATCATGAATTACCAGAAATGGTTTTAAAGGCGTCAGGTGATAACCGTGTTGTAAATACAGAATTTCCAACAGTTTCTAAATTTGACCACCTTCCTGATGAGCATACAATGGAGGGCGCGTCAGCTTACCTTTCTATCCAAGAGGGCTGCGACCGTTTTTGTACTTTCTGCGTAGTTCCATATACAAGGGGCGCAGAATACTCACGTGGCGCGCAAGAGGTAATCGACGAAGCTCATAGACTTGTAGAACAAGGAGCGCTGGAGATTATCCTTCTTGGGCAAAATGTTAATGCCTATCACGGCGCAGGCCCTGATGGCAGCACTTGGAGATTAGCAGACCTTATCCGCAAAATTTCAGAAATTGATGGTTTGGAGCGTATTCGTTATTCAACCTCTCACCCACGTGATATGGACAATGATTTAATAGCAGCTCACGGTGAAGTTCAAAAGCTTATGCCTTTCCTTCATTTACCCGTGCAAAGTGGCTCGGATAAGATACTAGAAGCCATGAATCGTAAACATAATGCAGATTTATACAGAGATGTTATTGCCAAACTTCGTAAAGCCCGCCCTGAAATAGCCTTCTCATCTGATTTCATTATTGGCTTCCCTGGTGAAACTGAACAAGATTTTAAAGATACTATGCAGCTTGCTCGTGATATTGAATATGCTTCATGCTATTCATTTAAATATAGCGCTCGTCCCGGTACGCCCGCTGCTAATTTACAAGCCGTGCTTGTTCCTGATCATGTTGCAGCAGAAAGGCTCTCTCTCTTCCAAGCCTTAATAAATGAGCAGCAAGCCAAGTTTAATAAAAGCTGTGAGGGTAAGGTTCTTCCTATATTATTTGATCGAAAAGGTAAAAAAGAAGGACAGCTTAGTGGCCGTAGCCCCTACTTCCAATCAGTTTATGTAAAGGGTAATGAACGCCTAATTGGTAATATCATTGATGTTAAAATAACCCAGAGTTTTGACAATTCCTTGACAGGGGACATCGTAATTTACGATAATGAGGCTGCATAAAATAAAAAACGGTGATATCGGGTATGAGAAACACCAATAATTATATAGCTTTAAGTTTAGGAGCGGTACTTGCTTTTGCCAGTTATAAGATTGGCGAAGATGATGGTGATTTGCCAATAGAAATCAAAGGACCTGAACCTGTTGTTGAAAAAGCTACTAACCCAGTTTCCAAGCCCAAAGTAAAAGATAAAATATCAAAATCTATTTACAGTCTTTTTCCAGAAGGTTCAGAACAAAAATTAGATCTGGGTAGTGTTTTTGATGATGCTAACGAGGAAAATCGTGATTTTTACTCAATTTATGATATTTCCATCGAGAACTATATGGACGGCGATATAACAACAAAGTGCGATAATAATGTTTCACCAGTAATGCAGGGTTTTTGTATTCAAGATGATAGCAATAATCAGCCAAGGGCAAATGCTGACCCAAACTCTCTGAACTTAAAAATAGGTGAAAAAGCTGACGCATCATATAATTATGATTGTCTGATACAGGATAATAATCAAAATCCTGTAGGCGTGGTTGATACCACAAAATGCTTAGGTGGTTATGACTTTAATACAGGTTCTAAGGGTGATATTAAGATAAAATTGCGCGGAACTATGACTTATGACCCTGAAGCAGAGCTAACTACAGAAGATAAATTTGGAGTTTGCCCAGAGGGCGATCTTAGTAAATGCGCTGGCGTAGAAATAGGCGTGGAAATAAATTATTAAGCAAAATAATAAAAATTATAACTAGATGGTGATTTTACAGGTTTATACTTATGAGTAACAATAAAGATATAAATGTCTATGTTGATGGAAGTGCAAAAATTGATACGAAGCAATTCGGAATTGGTTGGGTTAAAGCTGACAGTAAAGATCGTTTCAAATCTCAGAAAAGTAAACGCCTTTCTGTTCATAATGCATGTTCAACCGCTGCGGAAGTTTATGCCGCGCAAGATGCACTGGATCATGTAAGAAAAAATTCTCATATTATCATCCATAGCGACTCTATGGCCGTGGTTGAAGCCATAAACAAAGATACGTTTTATGACAAGATAAGACATTCCACGAAGAATAAGCCATTAAGAAGGGCTTGGCAGGCTCTTAAATTAGCGATCCAAAAACATACTGATGTTCGCGCAGAGTTCACAAGAGAAAATGAACACCCATTCATGCAACAAGCGCATGATAATGCTAAATCCGGATCTTATTTAAAATTCAACGAGAATCTATGTAATAATAGTGGCTATAATAGAAAAAAACAAAAACCAATAGATATAGATTTAGACCAATCAGAAGAAGACTTATTTGAAGGACATCTCGAGATATAAAATTTAGAAATATTATGGTATATATTTATTAAATAGCCTGATTTCTTTATCTTTTTTAACCTTTTTCATGTAAAATAATATTAGGTCAACATAAGAGGACTATATTGAGCAAAGAACTCATTCTTGAATTTCCAGATAATGACATCGTGCCAGTGCTGTTTGGCGAGTATAACGATCACCTCTCCTATCTAGAAAAAAAACTTGATATAAATATTTCAGATCGTGGCAATTTACTAAGAATTAGTGGCGATGATGAAGCGATTTCTAAGGCACAGATCGCTCTGCAATCCCTTGAAACAAGACTGAAATCAAGAGAGCTTCAGAATATTACTCGCGCCGATATTGATGGAGAGTTAAGATTTCTATCTGGCGGCGTGCCAAAAACAAAAAGTAAGTCGCGCACCAAAAAACCTGTTAAGAGCAAGGATAAAACTGGCGGAAATATAGTTATTAAAACCAAGAATAAAACTATAGCCCCTCGATCTCCCAATCAACAATTATATCTTAAGAACATTCAAAAGAATGACATGGTTTTTGGCCTTGGCCCTGCTGGAACAGGAAAAACCTACCTCGCCGTTGCCGCAGGGGTTGATATGTATCTTAAAGGTGAGGTAGAACGTCTTATTTTTTGCCGACCTGCCGTTGAAGCTGGTGAAAATCTAGGTTTTCTACCAGGTGATATGAAGGAAAAGATAGATCCATATCTTCGCCCTATCTATGATGCATTGCAAGATATGCTGCCTTGGGATTTTCTATTGAAGAAAATGGAAATTGGAGAGATTGAAATTGCCCCCCTAGCTTTCATGCGCGGGCGTACCCTTGCTCATGCCTTTGTAATTCTAGATGAGGCACAGAATGCAACAAGCGCACAAATGAAAATGTTTCTAACGCGTATGGGCGAAGCATCACACATGGTAATTACTGGAGATGCAACGCAGAGCGATCTGCCCTCTCACATGATATCAGGGCTTAGTGAAGCTATAAACATCTTAAAAAATGTTGATGATATTGGTTTTACAACATTTGATGGCGGAGATGTTATTCGTCACTCCTTGGTTCGTAAAATCATACATGCTTATGATGATTATAAGAAGGTTCAGGACTAGTTATTGCCTATGCTAAACCTTGAAATTGATATAAATATCCATGATAAATGTTGGAACAATATTATTGATAATATTGAAAGCTTTACCCATAAAATTATTAACCAAGCATTAGAAGAAATAATAGTTTCAGATAAGAATATTGATATTAGTATAGTTCTGGCAAATGATATATTTGTTCAAGATCTTAATAAGAACTACAGAAATAAAGATAAGCCAACCAATGTTTTATCTTTCCCTCAAACAGAGCAATCAGATTTTAATAATGATATACCATTTATTTCTCTCGGCGATATTATAATTGCATTCGAAACAATAGAGCGTGAAGCAAAAGAGCAAAATAAATCATTTAACCACCATTACGCACACATGCTTACGCATGGTTGCTTGCATCTGCTGCACTTTGATCATCAAACTGAAGAAAAAGCAAAAATAATGGAAAGCAAAGAGATTGCAATATTAAGTAAACTTGATATTAAAAACCCTTATGAAATTATATAAATCTATGGCAAAGTAAGAATAGCAAGATATGTTGAAAATAAACCAAAAAACCGACAAACCTCCAAGTATAACCGCATCACTAGAAAAATCTGGTGATGCCTGCACGCTAAAAAATTGCCATGATGCTCAAGGTGGCATATTCAAAAAAATATTTTCTTTTTTTAGACCTAAGAGTGATCCTACTCTACGTGAAACAATTGAGGAATTCATAGAAGGCGAAAACGTAGAGGACAACGAAGAAGCTTCTTTTTCCGATCATGAAAAAGCAATACTTTCCAATGTTTTAGAATTGCATGAAATGGACGCAGTTGATGTTATGGTGCCGCGCGCTGATATTATAGGAATTAGCCACGATACAACACAAGAAGAGCTACTTGCGCTGCTTGCAGAAAAACAATTCAGCCGTTTTCCAGTTTATAAAGATACCCTAGATAACATTATAGGTGCAATTCATATTAAGGATATACTTGCGTGTATCGCACGTGGTGAAGATATTATAATAGATAAGTTAGTCCGCGATATTCCTGTAATATCTCCGTCTATGGACGTTCTTGATCTGCTCCTTCAAATGCGAATAACCCGCAAGCATCTTGTCTTGGTAGTTGATGAATTTGGGGGGATTGATGGTCTAATCACCCTTGCTGATCTTATCGAATCTATTGTTGGTGAAATTGATGATGAGCATGATCCCGAAGAGCAAGCAGAAATAATTCAGCAAAATGACGGCACGGTTATTGCCGAGGCTCGTGTTGATCTTAATGATTTTGAAGAGGCTTACGGAAGCTTATTAAGCGAAGAAGAACGTCAGGAGAGCGAAACTCTTGGAGGCTTAATATTCTTTCTTGCAGGGCGCGTCCCTGTGCGCGGTGAGGTTATTAAGCATGGTTCTGGTATGATGTTTGAAGTATTAGAAGCAGATCCAAGGCGCGTTAAGAAGATTTGTATTCGTAATATTCTAAATGTTAAAAAACCTAAACAGGCCACATAAGGGAAGTCTCAGATTTTAAGTGCAACACCTTTTTGTTAAATATATAAGCAAAAAGGAAAACATAATGAATTGCACCTACACTCACCTATGTGAATCTGAAAGATATATGATTGTGAGCGGCTTACAGGCTGGTCATAACATTCGTCAAATAGCAAGAAACATACAAAGATCAGTATCAACTATATCACGAGAGCTACGCCGTCACCATTCTGATCAAGGCTATGACGCTTTGCTTGCTCACCAGCAAGCTAAAGCAAAACGTCATAAACCGCGCATAATCAAGAAACTTTGTGCTCACAGTCATTTGCGCATGTATGTTTTTGGCAAACTGGGTAAGTGCTGGTCTGCGGTATACTGCTCAAAGACTTCCCTGAACGTAAGGAGATGCGGATTTTACACGAAACTATCTACGCCTATATTTATGCCATGCCTAAATCTGGTTTAAGGCAAGAATTGATTGCCAATCTGCGCCGCAAACACCCAAAGCGGTATAAACATGGACGCAATCCAGCCAAAGGTAAGGCACGTATTTCTGATACGGTTTCCATCCATGATCGCTCTGAAGATATTGAAGGACGGCGTGTTATGGGGCATTGATAAATTCTCCTACTTGTTGTTATGAAACTTTACAACAACTCAAGAATTTTGACTCCGTAAATATCCATCTTGCAACAGGCCCTTAATCGCATCGCCGACCATCCAGTAAAACAAGTAGATTAATTTCTGCCACATAACTGGAAACCTATGGAAAAAGAGGCGTAGACGCCCTTCACCGGACACTTACCCTTTTAAGGCCATGTCATGCCAATAGGATTCAAGAAACTGATTGAGATTAGATGCGCGTTGCTCTGCAATAGAACGGCTATCTGTTTTTGAAGGAACTTGAATGATGTCTTTGGAATGGAGATCTTGATAATCAGCAGGTACACGTCGCTTGAAGTGATACCACTTACTTCTCTTAAAAATATACGCCATGACCTCCCATGTGTGGAAAATGTAATACATTTTGTGTAACAAAAAACGGTTAACATGTCGATAAGAAAACAAAAAACCCGGTGAATTCTCACTGGGTTTTGTTTGTTTCTAATGCCTTATAAAGCAAATATTTTTTATGAAAAACATCTTAAATGGCGCGAGTGACGAGACTTGAACTCGCGGCCTCCGCCGTGACAGGGCGGCGCTCTAACCAACTGAGCTACACCCGCGCATCTAAGATGGTCGATTAGATAGCACCCCTACCCTGTTTCAGTCAAGCATGATATTTGTAAAAACACAAAAAATTTGCTTATGAGGTTAAAAAACTTTCAGGTGGGGTGAATTCAAGCCCTAGGGAATCTGCTACAGCGGCGTTTGTAACACTACCTTGGCAGATATTAAGTCCATTTAAAAAGTTAAAATCATTTTCAAGAGAGTTTTTCCAGCCTTTGTCTGCTAGCTGTAGTGTATAAGGTAGTACAGAGTGGTTTAGAGCTAATGCAGAGGTCAATGGTACAGCCCCTGGCATATTGGCAACACAGTAATGCACAACGTCATCAACCACATAAGTCGGGTTATCGTGGGTTGTAGCTTTGCTTGTATCAAAACACCCGCCTTGATCTATCGCAATATCAACCATAACCGCGCCTTTTTTCATTGTTGGCAGCATATCTCTCTTAATAAGTTTTGGAGCAGATGCTCCCGGTATTAATACCGCGCCAATAATAAGGTCAGAATTAGTAATTTCGCGCTCTAATACATCAATATTTGAATAGACAACATTGGCGCGCCCATGAAAATATTCATCTAAAAATCTCATACGTGGATTTGATTTTTCTAATATAGTTACATTTGCGCCTAGGCCTGTTGCCATTTGCGCGGCATGAAATCCTGATACTCCTCCACCAAGGATAAGAACCTCAGCAGGTTTAACGCCAGGAACACCGCCAATAAGCCGCCCCAGACCGCCCATGTGTTTTTGCAAATAATAGGCGCCAACTTGTACTGAAAGTCGCCCTGCTATCTCACTCATGGGTTCTAATAAAGGTAATCCGTGACCGTTCGGCCCCGTAACAGTTTCATAGGCAATGGCTATGCAGCCAGAATCTATCAATGCTTTGGCCTGCGAGGCATCTGCTGCAAGGTGAAGATATGTGAATAATATTTGATCTTCCTGAAGCATAGCACATTCTTGAGGCTGTGGTTCTTTAACCTTTATAATCATTTCTGATTTTTCAAATATTTCTGCCGCATTGCTAGCAATTTTTGCTCCTGCATCCTCATAGTCCTTATCTGTGAAGTTTATTGCAGCTCCAGCATTAGTTTCAATTAGAACGCTATGCCCGTGAGCCACTAATTCCTTAACCGATGATGGAACGAGCCCAACACGATGTTCTAAGGTCTTAATTTCTTTTGGTACGCCGATAAGCATAAATATTACTCCTTATTTACTGGAATCAGTTAATTTTCTTTGAGAATTTATGTTCTATATATTTTTCTACAATATTCTTGAATTCATTAGCTATATTATTGCCACGTAATGTATGGGTTTTTTTGCCATCAGTAAACACTGGCGCAACAGGAGATTCTCCTGTTCCTGGCAAACTAATACCAATGTCCGCGTGTTTGCTCTCTCCCGGGCCATTAACAATACAGCCCATTACAGCAACTTTTAAGTTTTCCACACCTGAATATTCTTTGCTCCATTTAGGCATGTTCATATCTAAATGTCTTTGTATATCTTGGGCGAGCTCTTGGAACACAGTGCTGGTAGTACGCCCACATCCTGGGCATGCGCTTACCTCTGGTGTAAATGATCTAATCCCAAGTGATTGTAGTATTTCACGGCAAACTTTAACTTCTAGGGTTCTGTCTCCGTTAGGTTCTGGAGTTAGTGATGCGCGAATTGTGTCTCCAATACCTTGTTGTAAGAGTATTCCCTCGGCTAAAGCTGTTGCCACAATGCCTTTTGATCCCATGCCGGCCTCTGTAAGCCCTAAATGAAGAGCATAGCTTGAGCGTTCTGCTAGGGCTGTATAAACTGCTATTAAATCCTGAACCCGACTAACTTTGGCCGATAATATTATCTTATTTGCTGGCAAGCCTATTTCTTCGGATTTTTTTGCGCTTAATAATGCAGATTGCACAAGCGTTTCACGCATAATTTCATCTGATGGGCGCGGGTTAGCTGAGCTAGCATTATAGTCCATGAGTTTAGTTGATAATGTTTGATCAAGGCTGCCCCAATTAACCCCTATTCTAATTGCTTTGTTATATTCAATGGCCTTTTCAATCATTTGCTCATATTGAGAATCACGCTTTTTGCCAAAACCTACATTACCAGGGTTTATACGGTATTTATCAAGGCTTTGTGCCATTTGAGGGTGATCACTAAGAAGTGTATGGCCATTATAGTGGAAGCAACCTACAAGCGGTACGTCTAAGCCCTCCTTATTAAGCAGGTCACGAAGTTTAGATACCCCTATGGCTGCCTCATCATTATTAACTGTAACGCGAATAATTTCAGATCCCGACAAATAGAGCTGCTTAACTTGCTCAAATGTTTTTTCAACATCAGCGGTATCGGTATTGGTCATTGATTGAACTACTACAGGTGCATCGCCGCCAACAGTTATATTGCGCACTTTTACTGCTTTAGTCTTATGTCTTTTTATTTGAAGTAAAGCCACCATAATAAGCGCGTTATAGAGTAAAAATTGAGTAAAAGCAATTTACTAGAATATAAATTTTAAGTAGTTAGAAAAAGACGCTATATGCTATAATTTGTTATGAGCAAAGATACAAAGCCTACCTACAATTTTTTGTTAGTATTTGAATTCCTTATCCTTTGTGTAGCGCTCCCAACTTTTATCGTAGTTAACCATTTAGGGAAATATATGTTTTTCTTTTTATGGAGTGCTGCGGCTTATTGCGCTTATCACTTGTTCATTAAAGGTGATGAGAGATTTGCATCTGATATTTGGAAGTGGCGATCAGTTAATAAAACCAGCATGAAAATGATTATTCCGCGCTGGATAATAGCCTGCATTGCTATGGTTGCTTTTTTGTATTTTTATGATCCATCTAGGCTATTTACAATGGCTTATGAGAAGCCTTTTGCCGTTCTTGTTATCTTTACTGCTTATCCTTTGCTATCGGCGTTACCACAAGAGCTTATATTTTGTAGCTTTGTATTCCACCGTTATCGGCGTTATTTCAGAACTCCGAGTGCGCGCATTATCGTAAGTGCCTTGGTTTTTGCTTATGCACATATGCTTTATTTTAATTGGGTGGCGCCGACTCTAAGTTTTATAGCAGGTTTGATTTTTGCCCACACATATTCAAAAACACGCTCTCTAGCTTTAGTGACTGTAGAGCATGCTTTATATGGTAATGCGTTATTTGTAATTGGTTTAGGTTGGTATTTCTGGAGTGGAAACCCCAACCTTAATTAGGTAGTAATCAAATGACTGTTTAGTAAATAATGGGTAAATATAGCTGCTATATACCCTAATATAATGAATGGTGTCCATTTAATATGTGAGAAGAAGGTATAGTAACCACGACCTATTCCCATTAGAGCGACACCGGCTGCAGAACCTATAGAGAGCATACTTCCCCCTACTCCTGTAGTAAGGGTTATCAGCAGCCACTGAAAATGATCCATTTCAGGATTCATAGTTAAAACTGCGAACATAACTGGGATGTTGTCGATTAAGGCTGAAGCAACTCCAAGGAATATGTTTGTTACATCAGCTCCCCAGCCAATATACATAGTTTGGGACATAGATTCTAAATACCCTAGATAACCAAGGCCGCCTACACTGAAAATAACACCAAAGAAAAAGAACAAAGTGTCCCACTCCGCATCTGCTACATTATGAAGAATATCAAAATCTGGATCCTTCATATATCTCATATGACGAATAAACCAAGCAGTTATCATTAATAAAGATAAGCCTATCATCATTCCAATAAAAGGAGGCAAGCCCAGAGTCTGTTCCAATCCTGCGGCCAGAGCTATTGTTAAAAATCCTAATCCAATTATAATTTTTGCACCTTGTTTTAATTTTATATCCTCAGTTATAGGATCAGGCTGTTCATTAGGAATGAACCATGTCATTAAAATAGCAGGAACAAGAAAACATACCAGTGATGGAAAGAATAGAGCAAAAAACTCAAAAAATTCAACTTTATCGGCCTGCCAAACCATCAATGTTGTAATATCACCAAAAGGACTAAAAGCACCGCCGGCATTAGCTGCTGAAACAATATTTACACAGCCGAGAGTAATAAAGCGCGAGTTACCATAGCCGACTGCAATTATTACAGTTCCCATCACCAATGAAGTTGTTAAATTATCAGCTATAGGAGATAAGAAAAATGCACAAAGCCCCGTTACCCAGAAAAGCTTTTTATAACTCATTCCAGATTGTATTAACTTTACACGAATTACAGCAAAGACGTTACGGCTTTCTAATGCACTTATGTAGGTCATTGCAGCTAGCAAGAATAGCATTAAACTTGCATATTCGCCTAATCCGTGGGTGATTGCCTTATGGACATCATCTTTACTTGCATCAAATTCAGGAGCTATAAACGCTATAACGATCCATATTAATCCTGCGCCAAGCATAACAGGTTTAGATTTACGCATATGCGTAAATTCTTCAGATAATACTGCAATATAGGATATAACAAAAATTATAATAGCCAGAATACCTCCCCAATGCCATCTAACATTTAAGTTAGAAACTTCTTCACTAGAGGCAAGTACAGGAAAGGGCGATAAAGATGTGAATAGCATTAAAAATGCTAAGAATATTAAGGATACTTTTGTTTTCATAACTGTAATATTTTCTTAAAGGTTAACTCATAATCGGCACTTGATATCACATATTACTGTGGCAACCAAGATATATTTAGGTTAATAATTTTAAATGAATTTGGTGCTTTAAAACTGGAAAGTATTGTCCCTCATAATAAATATAATCATAATAATCCATATTCTTGATTGCTGGGAAATCTCTGATTATAGCTGCAACAGCTTTTTGTTAAATTATCATCAATTAAACTGAAAGTTAGTATATATTTCTTGACAAGATGCCTTGGGTATGATTATTTCCACCGGCTGCAAGGGGTTATATACGTCTTGTTGCAACAGACTGGCACAGAAAAACAAAAATAAACGGATTAAGATGATGTTTGCAGTTATAAAAACTGGTGGAAAACAGTATAAAGTTCAAAAAGACGATAAGCTTCTTGTAGAAAAACTTGAAGGAAGTGAAGGCGATAAGCTTAAGCTTGATGAAGTACTGATGGTTGCTGATGGTAAAAAATCAACAGTTGGTGAGCCATTGATTAAAGGTGCAGTAGTTGAGGCTAAGGTAGTAGCGCAAACTCGCGGGCCTAAAATTACAGTGTTCAAGAAAAAACGCCGTCAGAATTACCGTCGTAAAAAAGGACATCGTCAAGACCTGACAATGATTCAAATTACAAATATTAAAGCGGCTTAAGCTACTAAAATAATTCAGGAGATATATTATGGCACATAAAAAAGCAGGTGGTAGTTCTAGAAACGGCCGCGATTCAGTTGGTAGACGCCTTGGAATTAAGCGCTATGGAGGTCAAGAAGTTCTTGCAGGAAATATTATTGTTCGTCAGCGCGGTACAAAATGGAAGCCTGGTAAGAATGTTGGTCTAGGTAAAGATCATACAATATTTGCGCTATTAGATGGGCAAGTATTATTTACAAAGGGTAAAGGTGGGCAGTCTGTTGTTAATATATTGCCTGCTAACCAGAGTGTTGCTGCAAAAGCTGCAGAATAAATACTGTTTAAATATATAATAATGATTTTTTAAGGGGGATATTATTCCCCTTTTTTTCTATTTATAGGGCTATGAAATAAGAGAAGAAAATGAAGTTTTTAGATGAGGCTAAAATTTATCTGCAAAGCGGTAACGGAGGCCCTGGTTGTGTGTCATTCCGTCGCGAGAAAAGCGCGGAATTCGGCGGACCTGATGGTGGTAATGGTGGCAAAGGCGGCGATATTTATTTCGAAGTAATAGATACATTAAACACCTTAATTGATTTTAGATATCAACAGCACTTCAGAGCAGAGTCTGGCCATAATGGCTCTGGCCGTAATAAAACAGGCGCTGGAGGAAAAGATTGTGTTATACGAGTGCCAGTAGGAACCCAAATTCTTGATGATGATAAGGAAACTATTCTTGCAGATTTCCTTGAGCCTGATAAGAAAATTAAATTTTTAAAAGGTGGAGATGGCGGTTTTGGTAATGCACATTATAAAAGTGCAACGAATCAGGCTCCAAGAAAATTTACTCCAGGCTGGCCAGGTCAAGAATTAGCGATATGGCTGCGCCTTAAACTAATTGCAGATGTTGGGCTTGTTGGATTTCCTAATGCTGGAAAATCAACATTTCTAGCGGCTTGCTCTAATGCAACTCCTAAAATTGCAGATTATCCATTTACCACCCTTCACCCGAATCTTGGTGTTGTTAAGGCTGGTGATAAGGATTTTGTGATTGCGGATATTCCTGGTCTTATTGAGGGTGCGCATGAGGGGCATGGATTGGGAGATCGTTTCCTTGGTCATGTGGAGCGCACATCTGTTTTGTTGCATATTATTGATTGCACCCAAGATGATTTGGCTGGTGCTTATAATACAATTCGCCATGAGCTTACCGAGTATAGCGCAGGGCTAGAAAATAAGCCTGAAATTATTGTATTGAATAAAATTGATGCCCTGGGTGATGAACTTGCAAAAGACCAAGCAGAAACGTTTGAAAGAGAAACAGGCAAAAAAGCTCATTTGATGTCCTCAGTTTCAGGTCAAAATACAAAAGATATTCTCTATTTGCTTGCTCAAATAGTGTATAGTGAAAAACATAGTGATGGAGATATAGAAGGAACATTTACACCGTGGCAGCAATAACAAGCCAATCTGTACTTAAAGACAGTGATTTAGTAATTGTTAAAGTTGGATCTGTGTTAGTACGTGATAAGCATAGTGACAATATTAATCAGCTATGGGTTAATTCCCTTGCCGAAGATATTCATGAATTGATGAAACGTGGTAAGAAAGTTGTCGTTGTTTCCTCTGGGAGCGTGGCTCTAGGGCGCAAAGCATTAAATATTTTGTCTGAAACTCCTCCTGATAATATTCCATTAGCCCAAAAGCAAGCCGCTTCATCTGTTGGGCAATATCATATTTTTAATGGATATTTTAAAGCTCTGGAAAACCACAATATTACTGCTGCTCAAGTTCTCTTAACCATGAGTGAGACAGAAAATAGACGCATGAACCTAAATGCTAGAGAAACTCTATATACACTGCTTGATCATGGAATAGTTCCTATTATCAACGAAAATGATACAGTTTCTACTGGTGAGATTCGCTTTGGAGATAATGATCGCCTTAGTGTTCGTGTAGGTCAAATGATATGCTCTGATGCGGTTGTGCTTCTTTCTACGGCCGATGGACTCTACACTGATAACCCTGATAAAAACCCGCTAGCCGAGCATATATCTTTAATAGAAGAAATTACAGATGATCATATAAAAATGGCAGGTGATGCCGTTCCAGGTCTTAGTACAGGTGGAATGAAAAGCAAGATTGAGGCTGCTTTATCTGCAACTAAATCTGGAGTAAACCTTATTATTACTGATGGACAAGAAAATCACTCTTTAATAAATATTTTTGATAACCCAGATAAAAAATCCAGCCTGTTTATAGCTCAAAAATGCGACAATAATGCTCGTAAAATATGGTTGGGTGCGCACATGAGCCCTAAAGGTTCTGTCACAATAGATGACGGGGCGTTGATTGCTTTGAATAATGGAGGAAGCCTCCTTCCCGTTGGTGTTAGCTTTGTAGATGGGGATTTTAGTCGTGGCGATGTTATAAGAATATTAAATTCATCTGGACATAAAATTGGCATGGGAGTTAGTGCGTATAGCTCTTATGATGCGCATAAGATTATGGGTTGTAATAGTAAGGATATTCAGAAAATTTTGGGCTATACAGGACGCCCAGATTTAATCCATCGTAATGACATGGTTTTAGAATAATAAATCATTTCTCTTCTTTGCTTAATCTTTGTTTTGTTCCATTATTCTAATTTAATAGAATCATGTAAGAGAGCTACAGAATATGCGCACCGATACACCAAAAACCATTTACCTTAAAGATTATACCCCCTACCCGTTCAAGGTAGAAACTCTGGATTTAAACTTTGATATTCATGATGGTTATAGTGTGGTTACAGCAAAAAGCCGCTTTATCCGTACAGATGATAGCGTAAGCGAGGTGTTTTTGAATGGTGAGGAGTTAGAGCTTTTATCCTTGAAAATTGATGGTAAGGAAATAAATGATTACACAAAAGATGATACTTTTTTAAAATTTGATTGTAATAAGGGTTCTTTTGATCTTGAAATTCAAACAAAAATATATCCTGAGAAAAACACAAGATTAGAAGGGCTGTATAATTCTGGTGGTACATACTGCACTCAATGCGAAGCCGAAGGGTTTCGCCGTATTACATATTATCCTGATAGGCCAGATGTATTAACTGTTTTTAATGTTCGTATAGAAGCAGATAAAAAATATCCTGTCCTTTTATCTAACGGTAATCGAACTGATGGTGGTGAAGTTGGTGAAGATCGTCATTTTACAATTTGGGAAGACCCCTACCCTAAGCCTTGTTATTTATTTGCTTTAGTTGCAGGAGATTTAAACCATATCCATGATGGCTACATCTCAGCATCAGGCAGAGACGTTGATTTATATATATATGTACGCGAAGGTGATGAAGATCAGTGCGCCCATGCAATGGATAGTCTTAAACGCTCTATGAAATGGGACGAAGAAGTTTACGGCCTTGAATATGATCTTGATACATTCAACATTGTCGCTGTTAGTGACTTTAATATGGGGGCGATGGAGAATAAATCGCTCAATATCTTTAATACTGCTTTGGTTTTGGCACATCAAGAAACGGCAACCGATAGCGATTTCATGCGTGTTGAGAGTGTAATTGCTCATGAGTATTTTCATAATTGGAGCGGAAATAGAGTAACTTGCAGAGATTGGTTTCAGCTTTCACTTAAAGAGGGTTTAACAGTTTTTAGGGATCAGGAATTTTCAGCCGATACTCACTCAAGAGATGTTCAAAGGATTGATGACGTTTCACATTTACGTCGTTTTCAGTTTGCCGAGGACGCTTCGCCTCTTGCGCACCCTATTCGCCCTGATAATTATATAGAAATCAATAATTTCTATACTATGACGGTATATGAAAAAGGCGCGGAGATTATACGTATGCTGCGCACTATATTAGGAGATGATAATTATCGTAAAGGCACTGATTTGTATTTTGAACGCCATGATGGACAGGCTGTTACTTGTGATGATTTTGTTCAGGCAATGGAAGATACTAGCGGTGTTGATCTTTCTCAATTCCGTCTTTGGTATTCGCAAGCTGGAACACCTGAAATAGAGTTTAAAGGTCATTATGAAAATGGTGTTTATAGAGTTAATTTAAAGCAAAATATTCCTGATACGGCTGGCCAAACAGATAAAAAGCCAATGACTATTCCTTTTGCTTTTGGTTTATTAGATGAAGATGGTCAAGATTTAATAGAGCCTGAAACTTTACTTCTAGAAAATGCAGAGCAGGAATTTGTAATTACAGGAGTTGCAAAAACTCCGAAAGCACCCTCCCTGCTCCGTGGTTTTTCTGCTCCTGTAAAATTATATAGTGAGCTAATTAATGATGATCTTGCCTTTCTGATGGTAAATGATAGTGACGGCTTTAATCGATGGGAAGCTAGTCAAAATTATTACCTAAACACCATAAATCAAATGATTGATAGCGGTGATGATGTTTCTGAAAGCTTTTTAGAAACTTATGGCGGTGTTATTGAAAGCGCTCTATCACCAAAGGCGGATAATGCCCTTATGGCAAGAACTTTAACATTGCCAGATATATCACGTATTGGTCAAACTCAAGATGTTATCGACACAGATCAAATATCTAAGGCTAGAAAAAAAATATTGGCATCGATAAAACGTACTCATAAACCTATACTTCAAAAATTATACAAACAAAACAGAACTGCAGATGAGTTTTCTATTTCTCCTAAAGCTGTTGGGCAGCGTAACTTACAAAATGTTGTTCTTTCATTGCTAACTGCAACATCTGGTACTGGTTGTGCGAGTTTAGCAAAGATGCAATATGATAATGCTAATAATATGACCGATAGGGTTGCCGCTCTTTCGCGGCTTACAGATAATGAAAATGAAGAACGGGTTGAAGCCTTTGAGGATTTTTATAACCGCTTTAAGAATTATCCGTTAGTAATTGATAAATGGTTCTCTTTGCAGGCAATATCACAGCGCAAAAATGCGATTGAGGACATTATAAAACTTCGCTCTCATTCTGATTTTAATATTAAAAACCCTAACCGCGTACGTTCGCTTTATTCTGCTTTTGCAATGAATAACACTGTTCATTTTCATGCTGTTGATGGTTCGGGTTATGAGTTTCTAAAAGATGCCATTATAGAGCTAAATTCTATAAACCCACAAATAGCTGCCCGCCTCTTAACTCCGTTTAGGGAGTGGCAACGCTATACCGTAGATCGCCAGAATCTAATGAAGCAAGCTTTGTCAGAAATTTTGGAAATTAAAGATATAGCGCCTGACATTTATGAAATTGCTAGCAAATCTTTGTCATAAAATATAAAAGATTGTTATGAATAAAAGTTTTGAACCTATAGCTGTTTATTTTGATGTTGATGGAACATTGTTCGAGCCAGAACGTTTGTTGCATGAGGTGGTTTCGATCTCTCTGCTAGATAACGGAGCGCCTGAACATTATAATCCTGAATGGTGTATTCATAAATTCATGGGCAAACACCCAGAGCAAATTTGCGACTTTGTTAATGAAGAAGAAAACACTACTATCAGTCATGATAGTTTTAAGACTGGAATGGTTAGGGCATTTAAAAAAATAGCCAACGCAAGGCCAGAGGAAATGATAGCATGTGACGGAGCGGCAGAATTTCTTGAGTACCTAACATCTTATAATATTCCTGTTGGCGTTGTATCTAATGGTTTACAGAAAAATGTTGAGATAGCTCTATCATCAACAGGACTTATTGATTTTTTTGACAAAGGTGAAATTATCACACCTTGTTTGGGGCATGGTTTAGAAGCTAAACCCTCCCCTATTATGTTGTTAGAGTTGGCTAATGTACATGACCTCAATAATAGAGCATCTGAAATATTTTATATTGGTAATTCATCTGCCGATATGGGGGCAGCCAAAAATGCAAATATGATTGCCGTTGGATATACAGGAGCAGAAAAAAAGGAAAGAGCCGGTTTTCATAAAATGTCACTAGAAACTGCTGGCGCTGATTATGTTTATAATTCATTTGAGGAAATAAAAAGCAAATTATTACCTGAGCTTGAAAATTCTACCTCATGTAAATTTTCACAGGATCTGGGGTAGGTTTTGGTTGCAGATTTTTCCTTAGAAGATAAATATAGCGGTATAGTCTGCGGAATTGATGAAGTTGGTCGAGGGCCTTTAGCAGGGCCAGTAGTGGCAGCTTGCGTTATTATTCCAAATAATATGCGTAACCTTGATTTTGTAGTAGATATTAGAGATAGTAAGAAGGTGTCCCCAAAAAAACGTGAATATTTATTTAAAAAAATAACATCTATTTTCCCTTATGCAATTAGTGAAATATCACCCCAAGAGATCGATAAAATAAATATACTTCAGGCATCGTTACTTGCTATGAAAAAAGCTCATGATCAAATTGAAGGAATTGAATATTCTTTGGTAGATGGTAATAAAACCCCAGATATACGCTCTAATGCTATTGCTGTTATTAAGGGCGATCAGAAATCAAAATCTATTGCCGCCGCTTCAATAATTGCAAAAGTATATCGTGATAGAATTATGAGTGATATATCAAAGGAATACCCTAATTATGGTTGGGATAGAAACTCTGGATATCCAACTAAAGAGCATAGAGAAGCCCTGTTAATTCATGGTGTAACAGCACATCATAGACGAAGCTTTAAACCTGTTCGTGATATTATTGAATCAGAACAATAGTTTATATAAATATTACATTTTTGCTTGACCCAGAGTCCATAATGAATCATGATTCGACTTCAAATCAGAAGGGATAGCAAATGTCGAGTCAAAATAAAAATGTATCCACAGTTAGTGAATCCATAATTGTTGGTGACTGTGTTAAGGAAATGAAATCCTTACCCAAAAAGTCTGTTGATTGTATTTTTGCCGACCCACCCTATAACCTTCAACTAGGTGGTGATCTGCACCGGCCAAATAATTCTAAGGTTGATGCTGTTGATAATGATTGGGATAAGTTTGATAGTTTAAAGGCGTATGATAAATTTACCCATGAATGGCTTTCTTCCGCGCGTGAAACATTGACCGATGACGGGTCTATTTGGGTGATAGGGAGCTATCACAATATTTTTCGTCTTGGTTATATTCTACAGGATTTAGGTTTTTGGGTTTTAAATGATGTGATTTGGCGCAAATCTAACCCAATGCCTAATTTTAGAGGGCGTCGCTTTACTAATGCTCATGAAACTATGATATGGGCTTCTAAATCAGAAAAATCCAAATATTATTTTAATTATGATGCAATGAAATCTCTAAATGAAGATTTACAAATGCGTAGCGACTGGTATTTACCTTTATGTACAGGAGGTGAGCGTTTAAAAGATGATGAAGGCAAAAAAGCACACCCCACACAAAAGCCTGAATCCTTACTTCACCGTGTTATAATGGCTTCAACGCGTAGTGGTGATACTATTCTTGATCCCTTCTTTGGCACAGGTACAACAGGGGCCGTTGCAAAAAAACTTGGGCGCTCTTTTATTGGTTTAGAGCGAGATGAAATCTATGCAAATCATGCTCGTGAGCGCATTAAAAAAATAGTGCCACTAAAAAACAATTTAGTTGAAACTAAACCTAGAAGAGAATTACCACGCGTCCCCTTTGGGTCATTGGTTGAGCGCGGATTGATTGAACCTGGAACGGTGCTTACTGATTCTAAAAATCGCCATAAAGTTACGGTTCATGCTGATGGCTCGATTATAACTCAAAACCGTATTGATAAGATGCAAGGCTCTATTCATAAAGTTGGAGCTGCTGTTCAAGACGCACCTTCATGTAATGGTTGGACTTTTTGGCATTATAAAGATGGTAGAAAGTCTCTGCCTATAGATAATTTAAGAGCACAAATTCGTGCAGAGCAAGGTCATGTTAAATAAAAATAGTGATAATATCTTTATTAGTGATCTGATGTTAGAAATGTCAGTAGGTATTTATGATCATGAAAAGGAAGACACCCAGCCTGTTGTTGTAAATATTACAATTGAGGTTGAGAGTAATAAAGGTAGGCAGTTAGAGAGTATTGATTCTGTAATTTCTTATGAGGAAGTTGTTAAGTCTATTACTGTTCTGTCTAAAAAGAAGCACTATAATCTTCTTGAGGAGTTTGCAGAAAATATAGCTTGTATATGCCTTGAACATAAAAATAGCATTAAAGTTAAGGTGTCTGTTGATAAACCTGACATAATGAGAGCTTGTAAAACTGTAGGAATAGAAATTATAAGGTTTTGACTTATGTGTAAAAATCACGACTTAATCTGACGCTTAAGAATTATCTTACAGCTACACTTCCCTATGTGTCAGGGTAGTTGTCACCTAAATTGAATTAGACAGGAGACAACAGAAATGGGTAAGAAATACAGTGAAACATTCAAGAGACGTGCGATAGAAAAAGCATTAACTCGTAGTGCTG
>Ga0316209_1001117_pt1 | contig 31878 bp, 30 predicted proteins | sample 6monopyrite_MG_FD_204945 | JGI IMG/M metagenome (GOLD analysis project Ga0316209, IMG submission 204945) | Microbial mat bacterial communities from mineral coupon in-situ incubated in ocean water Damariscotta River, Maine, United States -... | ecosystem: Environmental > Aquatic > Marine >...
TATTTGATTATTTATCTCAAATTGTTATACATTTTTGTTGGTTTAGAACAGTTATTCTAAATAATTATTTCGAATGGCATACTTCTTTTAGATCTGGAAGCGTTCACCATTTCGTCGGCAAAGGGTTGACGATCTACTTTTAAATTCTAAGCCTTTTTTGTTGTAGGTCGGGAACCTCTTCCCGACAGATCTCGAAGCATCCACCATTTCGTCGGCAAAGGGTGCCGACCTACTTTTAAATTCTAAACACTTTTTTTTCCTGTAGGTCGGGACCCCCTTCCCGACAGATCTCGAAGCATCCTCTGGTTGGTAAATATTTTATTCTCCTATAGGTTTTATCCAGAAACTTACTACTATTTCCATGTGTATTTCAATTCCGAAATACACGCTAAAAATTACTACAGAAGAAAAAACGGGTCAAATGACGAATTGTCTTTTTGAGAACAAGCATTTATTCGACGGCGTAAAATCAGTATTACCATTATTATAATCTCGCTTTGAGATTAGCATTTATTGGTATGCCTATCTATAGATAGGCTTTTTTCTGCCGCACATTAAATACGACGACACCATAGCATTATTTACTATTCCTTTATTTTACCACACCCGCTTTTATCTGTTTTTCATTCGATTTTTATCGAGAATTGACCTAAAACCAAGTAGTCAACACACATCAAAAAAACTTCTAGTAAATATTTTTTGCCTATGCTTTAATACTCGCGTATTCGACTTGATACAAATTGAAAAAATACAATAATAAATAAAGGAATAGTACAAATGGAACTCGAAACATTCTCAAAACATTCTCAAAACATTCTCAAAACATTCTCAAAACATTCTCAAAACATTCTCAAAACATTCTCAAAACATTCTCAAAACATTCTCAAAATATTGACTTTTATTCTCCTACTAAGTGCCAATAACTTTTCTACTGCTGCAAACTTAAACTATTTTACCAGTGATGGCAGTAGTACAGTTGACAAGCCCGTTTTACTGGTCGAGGGATACGATCCGAACGACAATTTTGATGCTCAAAAATATTACGATATGCTACCACCAGAATTTACCTTTTGGCTACGGCTAACTGATCGCGACTTGGTGGTGATGACTTTTGATGACACTAAAATCGATCTAAAACTATTAGCCGTAGAATTTAAGAATGGCCTTACAGCTTTGAATAACATTAAAACGGGTAATCATCCTACAGCAGTGATTGGTTTTAGTGCTGGTGGTTTAATTGCCCGTTGGGGTCTTAAGACTATGGAAAATCAAGGGATTGATCATCAAGTCTCAGTCTATATTTCTTATGACGCGCCGCACCGAGGGGCTACCATTCCCGAGTCTATCATCAGTGGTATAAAAGACTTAAAAGATAAAATACCTATCTTAGAACCTGATAGTCTCCAAGATTATTGGGATGCAGTAAATTCTTATTCTGCGAAGCAAATATTAATTAGTGGTAGTTACTCTTCATTTTTAGCCGAACTCGAAAACTTGGGATATCCCAATAATCTCGCAAGATTTGCTGTAGCCAATGGTTCCGACAAAGGTCTCTACAACGCCATCACCAACAACACCGGTGTTGCTCTAATTTTACCTAATAATGCTGTTGTGTATGACTACCGAGTAGAACTACTTCAGCTGTTTAATGAATATCACAACTTGAAAGAAGAGCCGCACGACCCATGCGCTTACCCTTGCGATCCGGTCAGAAATCGTCGATATGACAGCGCACCTGGTAGCACTAGAAGTTCATTTCAACAGTATTGGGAGGCAATGGAAGCCGCAGATGATAGTCTGCCAGCATCGAGATTTGATTTAGACGTATATTACAAAAACAGCGAAATAAAAGATCATGCTTTTGTGAATACTTTAAGTGCACTGGATATCAAGCACTATGAAATTACCGCCCCCATCACTTCTACCATGGAAGATTATGGGCCGTTTGATGGCTACGCCCACACAAGCACCAATAAACCTCATGCGTCCATCCATTACGCCTTTGCCAATGGTTCAAACGGTAAGATCAATCAATGGCTAACTAACTACCACAAGGTTAATGCCAGTATACCAAGTAGAACTCATAAGAAACAAAGTATTAACTCCGTGCCCTCGCTGTATTCAGAGTGGCTTATTGGTGGTAATAATATGTTGTCATGGGGTGCTGTGGTGGGTGCAACTAAATATGAAATATTAAGAAAACAAGGTTCAACATATTCACTGATTAAAACAACCACAAACCTTTATACTTCTATTGTTGTCGGTCAAACCAGTCAGATTGCGGTGAGAGCTTGTAACAATGACCAATGCGGATATTCAGAATTCGACACCGCTTATTATCGAACTAACGAACAACCATTCTAATAAAAAAGGAAATCAAAATGAAAAAACTAAAAATAGTATTAATCCTTTCATGTTTAGTGATAAGTCAAAGTGTGTGTTCTGAAGAGGAAACGAAAGACTTTGACCCTTTTTTCTCTTTTGGAATTGGATTTAGTGTGTTAGCACAAAACGATTTTAAACTTAATGGAATAACCTTCGATGAATCAGAATTAGGTCTTGCGATTAGTCCTACGATAGGATATCAACTAACCAAAGACTGGGGCGTTTCACTTCAATATAGTGAATACGGTTTTCGCTTTCGAACAGAGGAAAATAGGGATATTTTTCCTGCGCCACTTCTTAACGTTAGGCACGGGTTGAGCCACTATACTCTCACTGGAACATACAATATACCAGTTCTAAATTGGCTCGATTTAAAGCTAAATGCAGGTTTGATTATTGCCGATGATATTGAACAGTCTCGAGAATGCATCGAGTTTTCATCAGTAGTACGATGCAACACATGGTCACCCTATGAAGTCAATCAACAAACTAAGGTTTCTGCCATAGCTGGCACTTCATTGTTTTTTAAGTTTTCAGAAAGTTGGGGTCTTAAGCTCGGTTATCAGTACAGCCCTTACCGAAATGGACTGACTAAAACTGACTTAATGATTAGATACAATTTTTGATTGAATCATAAGTAGATTTCTGTCTGAATACTGCAAGAATGACAAGGGGTAAGAACCCCCTGTCACTCCCGATTTTTTGGCGGGAGTCTCATAACAATTTTAATATTGCTTTGATGAAATAAAATGGATTGATATTTATACCCGCAATGATCTCTTTGTTCCGGCCAGAAACATCAACAAAATAGCCATATAAAACAAAGAACCACCACCCGATTTACTCGGTGGAGGTGCCGGTGGTGCAGTCACATTCACCTGAGAAAGTACGGCATTATTCAAACTATTGGCTTCGCCGAGCGCGGTGATAACAGTCCCTATTAATTGTAAGTTGCCTACAGTAAAAGCATTGGCTCGATAAGTGACTCTAAAAGTTTGTGATTCATTGGCTGCTAAATCGTTAATGCCACATTGCAAAACACTGTCAACCAAACCGCAGTTAATATCGGCACTATCCAAGTTTGACAAAGTGGAATAAAAAGTAATCGCGCTTGCGGCATCACTGCCTTGATTAGTCACGGTGTAATCAACTGAGAAAGTATCACCAAGATTTATGTCGGTCACACTCGTCGATTGTGAGATCACTAAATCAATGCTATTTTCTGGAACCATCTTCATTAAATAAACCGCATCGATCCTTTGGCCGGTGGTACTTTGAACGCCTGAAACCACTGCTGTGGTGCCATCAAATGCCACACCATTCATATTATTTGTCATTGTGCCGGGATCGAGTCGAGTAATGGTTTGGACATATTGCCAAAGTTGCGTGCTGGAATCTAACTGATATTGATGAATGACTTTATCTGTTTTTTCCGTCGCTAATGGTTTTTGATACTCGTCTACAAATAACACGTCGTTAAATCGGGCGATTGCATTTGCGAAAGCGTCGCCGGTTTCCGGATAAGGCGAAACGAGTTTTTGTTGTCTTATCCATTTATTATTACCATCTTTTAAATAAAAATAAAGTGCGCCATCTAGTTTAGGAATAATTCTTTCTGGAAATAAATCTTCTCCACCAGATGAAACCAACAGGGTGTTTTCATTTTGAATTAATTGGTGCCCAAATCTTGAACCGGGCTTTTGATCATCAGGAAACAGAATATCATCCTGCTGAAATATTCCAGCTTGGTCACGTTGATAAACGTAAACACCGTTTGGTTGTGTTTCACTCACCCGATCCATACGAACAAATAATGCATCGTCTCTAAGTAGAACACTTCCGCCGAAGCCTGCTGAGTTATCGATATAAGGCGAATCAATTTGTTGAATTTCTGACCAGACTTGAGTAGTTATATCTTTCTCGAAAATATAGACTCTGCCTGCACCAATGACACCGTATTTAGTGTTGGAAGCACCTACAACAATCCGATTGTCGGTATAAGACACATTACCAAACAGTTCAGCACTATTACTATTACTAGAACTAAATTCATCTGTTTGAATCCACTGATTAAAATTTTGATCAAAACGATAGAGAAATACTTTCCCTGCTTCCGTGGAGTTACCATTGTCAGCCCAAGGCGCTCCAATTAATAAATTATCACCGGATAAATCCGTTAGACCAAAATTAATCCAGCCAAATTCCAGAGAGAAATCGACCGGAGGCAAAATCCGTTGCTGTGGTTGCCAGTTTCCTAACGTGTCTCTCAAATAAAAATCCACCGAACCCGCTTTGCCCACGCCTTCAACTGTTACATCATTCGAAATCAATAACCTATCATTATCTATCTGCAACCGATATCCCCAAAAGTTTGCATTATTTTCAGGACTCAATAATTTTTGATCAAAAACAAGAAATTCTGCGGTCGCCAAACTGGTTTGCATTAATACAAATACAAAACTCGTTAAAATAATATTTTTATACATTTTTTTACTCTACTTATTTTTACCTTACTTAGAAAAACTAAATTGACCGATTTCGTAAAATCGAAATCAGTCAGTTGACTATCTCTCCTGGTCTGTTTAAAACGGGTTAAAACCACCGCCTCCACCACAAGAGGGAGCGGTTTTCCATGAACCGGTTGACAGGGTGCTGCTTTTGCCATTGGCTTGGTACTGAGTTCTTACTCTAAATTGTTGACCGTTATAGACCGTTAATCCCCAAGCTAAAGTATTATTTTGACTAATGGTTTGCCAACTGCCTGAGCCGATTTGCGTTTCAACAGTGTAATACTCTTCAAATGGTCCGTAATCAGCATTCCACTCAATCAAATAATTGGCACTACTGTTAGCACCGCATTGAAGAAACTCTACAATTGTTTTGGCGTTGTCATAATCATCTTTCGTGTAAAGAATATTCCCCGTCTCACCATTTGTTTGCACCTGTATTCTATTGTGAGAAGCGCTATAAGTAGTTATGGCGGCTTTTACGTCTGCCGGAGAAGCTAACGGATACTTTTGCAAATAGAGTGCTGCTCGACCGGTGACAAATGGTGCAGCTTGAGAGGTGCCTGAGGTAGAGTCTGAAAAATCCCCATAGTCCACGGCAGAAGTTATATTTGCACCTGGCGCATAAATATCAACGCAATCGCCAGTATTACTACCACCTAATTCATAAGTCCAACGGCGATCATTTTCATCACTCGCTCCAACAACAATAGCAGCACTATTAGGACCTCCCATTGCTTGTGGGCTATACAAACATGCGTCTTGTCCATTGTTTCCAGCTGAAATGACCACTGAAATACCTTTGGTCAAAGCCTCCTGGACTTTTGCATTGACAGTTGTATCTGGCGGATTATTTAGACTTAGATTGATTACTGCTGGCGGAAATCCGCGATTCTCTCTATCTTTGATAGCAAACTCTATTCCATCAATGATAGTTTGTGGAGAACCGGTAGTACCATCCCCACAATTCTTGAGAACCTCTACGCCAACAATACTTGCCCCTTTAGCAACCCCAAAATTTGTTCCTGCTGCGATTCCAGCAACATGTGTTCCGTGGGAGCCATAACTGATCAAATCATTAAAATCATTGCTTTGCGGACAAGTTGACGTTCCCCCTCCGCATCCCGAATTACCACAGCTCGGCATATTAACAGCACGTATTTGCTTTAAAACTCGATTTCCAAACTCTGGATTATCAGCATCCAAAAATACATCAAGAACGTAGATAACCACACCGGTTCCGTCCTCTGTGTAGCTGTATACATCGTCGGTAATAACCGAACGATTATCGATTCGATCTAATCCCCAGTTAGCAGGATTATTTTGATTAACGGCATTGGCAAATGGCGCAACAAAACTCATTGAAATTGCAAAGGTTAGAATTTTTGAAAAATGTTGCCTAAGCCGGTTGGTTGGTTGGTTGGTTGGTTGGTTGGTAGTTTATTCACTTTTTTTATTCTCCTAAAAGTTTAATCCAAAAACTTATTGTTTTTTTCCATGGGTATCTTTTCCAAAATACCAACGAAAATTACTATAAGAAAAAGATTCGGTCAATATCGAATATCTCGTTTTAGGGATAATTGCCACGTTAACTAGAACTATTTGATTTTTTATCTCAAATTGTTATACATTTTTGTTGGTTTAGAACAGTTATTCTAAATAATTATTTCGAATGGCATACTTCTTTTAGATCTGGAAGCGTTCACCTTTCGTCGGCAAAGGGTTGCCGACCTACTTTTAAATTCACAACCTTTTTTACTTTGTAGGTCGGGAACCCCTTCCCGACAGATCTCGAAGCATCCACCTTTCGTCGGCAAGGGGTTGCCAACCTACTTTTAAATTTTAAACCTTTTTTCCTTGTAGGTCGGGAACCCCTTCCCGACAGATCTCTGAGCATTCAGCATTCCGTCGGCAAAGGGTTGCCGACCTACTTTTAAATTCAAAACCCTTTTTACTTTGTAGGTTGGGAACCCCTTCCCGACAGATCTCAATGCGCCCACCAATTCGTCGGTAATGGGGTGCCAAGCTACTTTTAATTTCTTAGCCAAAATTAAGACAAAATCATTTTAATAAACTCGTTCGAAAACTGATAAACATCTCCCGGCCAACGAGCTGATAAATAGTTTCTGTCTTTAACAACGAATCCCCGGTTTAAATGGCGCCGATCATCTTTTGCCAATGGCAATGGCCCACGACGAAATTGGTTAGCATTAAGCAAAACCGATTTCACTTCGGTTTCGACCGTTGTTTCGGGATAGGTCAAATAATAATCTTTTAACCAAAGCCGTGTCAGGTTATAGGCTAACCGCTCTTGAGATTTTAACAGACTGGTGGTTTTATATTGATGGATGACCGAATGTTGAGTTTTTGGATCGATACTTCTTGCTGCCAAAACCACTCCATGACAAATTGCAGCGACCGGTTTATTGGCATTAAAAAATTTAACCACTAACGATTGCAATTGCGATGATTCCAAATATTCTCGAATGGCTTTATCATGGCCGCCGGGAAGAAGTAAACCATCGAAGTTTTCAAAATTTATTTCATCATATTTTATTGGAGAAATAAATTCAGTGGCCGATTGTAGATCGTTATAAGCTAAAACTGCATCTATTCTCGCTCTTAAGGTGCCTTTCCAAATACCGAGTTTTTCACCGGTGAGCATTAAACGATCAGCCGCCGGCTGTTTTCCATCGGGTGTTGCAAATACCACTTCAATTTGATTTTCTGTCAGTAATTTCCAAGGTATTGCCACTTCGCTTGGATCAAAACCGTAACGAGCGGTCGGTATTAATATTTTATTTTTTGCTTTCACGCATGACGCCTTCTTGCGCGGTACTAGCGACTAACCGTCCATTCTGATCGAAAAATTTTCCGTTAACAAAACCCCGTTGATTAGTCGCACTAGGACTTTCGATTTGATAAAGCAACCAATCGTCAAATCTAAAATCTCTGTGAAACCACATGCTGTGATCGATAGTTGCCATTTGAAAGTTTTTGGTAAAAAAGGAAATACCATGAGGTTGTCCTGCGACTGGCAAAAATGCCATATCGGATGCGTAAGCCAACATATATTTGTGCACTCGCGAGTCGTCCGGTAAAGCACCGCGAGTTCTCATCCAAACATGACGAATCGGATCGGTCGCCTCAGGCTTCAATGGATTGAATGATTCAACGGGCCTAATTTCAATAGGACTTTTTTGCTCGAATCTTTCAGGGATCGGCATACTTGACTCTAGTGCTAATTTACGAATTCTTTCTCTGGTTGACGGGAGATTTTCCGGTCCAGCAACCGTTGGCATTTTAGCCTGATGATCCAATCCTTGCGCCTCTACATGAAAAGAAGCGGTCATAAAAAATATTGGTTTACCGTATTGAATGGCTTTAACTCGGCGAGTGGAAATACTGCGACCATCGCGCAAACTTTCTACATCGTAGATAATGGGTTTTGAGGCATCACCCGGCCGCAGAAAATAGGAATGCAGCGAATGTACCGGGCGAAGATCCTTCAAAGTATCCTTAGTTGCTGACAACGCCTGACCAATAACTTGTCCACCAAAAACTTGCGGCAAACCGAGATTCTGACTATTGCCTCTATAGAGACCTTGATCCAGTTTTTCTAAACTTAATAAGCTCAATAAATCTTCTAACAAATTAGAATCCATTTTAATAACCTTTTCTATTGTCACTCAAGATGATATCTACTTGCGATACTGTTCAAATAAACTAAATTCCCACGGTCGGATAGCGCCGACCAAGCTACAACCTAATCTTTCGTCAAAAGGTAGGTTCGCATCCTGTTTTGCCAATTCATTAAATTCGTTGATCATTTTTTCGATTTTTTTATGCATAATGAGTATCGTCGATCGAGATAACATCGCTCCGGAAAACTGCATGCTCTCCTCTTCTTTAGCGAAATTAGATTGGAAAAATTCTTTTCGAATATGCTGATTAAAAAGCCGCTCGATTGCACCATGCTTTCGCCATCTAAAATTTCGTGAAGTTAATAGCTTCACCCGATTACCGGGCAATAAATCAATAAACTTTATCCGGTCTAAGTGTGCCAATAACTGTATGCCCTCTAATTCTTCTATTTGATAATATTGGGTGATTGCGGCAAAATCAAAATCATTTAAAAGCATATAGGCTACAAACAATAATTTGGGTTGTTTAATAAATTCTGCTTCTTGTTCTTCGGTGAGTTCTTTAATGACTTCGTGTTGCTTTTCAGCTAGTCGAGTCAAGTCACATATTTCCATATTGAGCATGCGACAAACAGTGTCCAGCCGTTGCAGTGAGATGTTTTCTTCAGAGAATATCCGTTTAACGCTTGCTTCACTTAATTCGAGCGCTGTCGCCACGTCAACATAGGTTAAGTTTTTTTCTTTAAGGCAAGTTTTCAGCGCTTTTAATATAAGGCTAGTTTGAGCCATTACGGAGTGATTCCTTTTTAAGCAGTCCCTTGCAGAATAATGCAAAACGCCAATAAGTGCCAGTAAAAGCAATTGAGAGTTATCTGCCTTGGTCTTTGACATATCCCAAACAAGTGAATAAAGTAATGTCCATAAAGAATCTACAAAATTTATCTTTAGCCTAGAATCCGGCATTGAAACGATAACCATGAAATTATTGATCATTTATAACCCTCAAGCGGGCGCTGGTAGAGCGAAAAAGTTGCTGCCCAAAGTCACTCAATATCTGCAACACTGCTCGTTAGATGCGGAAATTCAACTGACCAAACATATGGGACACGCGATAGAGCTGGCAGCCAACGCCGATTTGTCTCAATACGACGCTTTGATTGCTTCTGGCGGGGACGGTACCTTATTTGAAGTGCTCAACGGCTATTATCAAAATCGATCCACTAATAAACCACCGATAGGATTAATTCCCAACGGTACCGGCAACGCCTTTATGCGCGAGCTGAAACTGCTCAAAACCGACTGGCAAAAAGCCATTGATATCATTGCGCTCAATCAAGCAAAAGCGATCGACGTCGGCCGATTTATTTCTCAAGATAAGACCTATTATTTTTTAAATATTGTCGGTATGGGATTTGTATCAGAAGTAGCTCAGGCTGCTATTCCCCTCAAATGGATGGGAAATACCGCTTACACTGCGGCGACATTGCAAAAGTTAGTCGGCCTAAAAGCGCAAAAGATGCAATTAGAAGTGGATGGGCAGCTGTTAGAAAGAAATGGCGTTTTCGCCGAAGTCGCTAACTCTACCTACACCGGCACCAGCTTTTTAATGGCTCCGAAAGCAAAAATAGACGATGGTTTACTCGATCTGATTTTGTTAAATAAAATTTCCCGTTTAAAACTGTTACGATTGTTTACCAGTATTTACGATGGTTCGCATATTAACTATCCAGAAATAGAATATATACAGGCTAAACAGATCAAAATAAGCGAACAAACTCCCAGTAAACTGATCCCTGACGGCGAAGTTCTGGGGCAGACACCGGTAGAGTTTGAGTGTTTAGCGGGAGATATTCAGTTTTTATGGCGTTCTGGATAAACTTTGTTAATAGGCTTGATAGTTATATACCCGCTATCAATGAAGATTGATTTTATTAGTCAGAGATCGTACATTAGATTTAGATAATATAATAATAATGGCCTCTAGACCAAGCACTAAACCTAGCGGCTAGAGCAAACCAAGGATTAAATAAAGAATAAGAATTTTAACCATAACAAAAATCGACCCCGAGCATACCAAGCTTTCCAACAATAATTTTCTGTTAATAAACAGCGACTTTGTTTGCAAATCTTTACAGCAAGGGGCGAATCATGTTTTTATTAGATAAAAGCCCACTAATCATAGGACTCACGCATGCGAATAGGTATCGTAAAAGAAACAGTTGCTAATGAATCTCGGGTAGCAGCTTCCCCCGCTAGTATTGCTCAACTCATTAAACTCAATTTTTCCGTGGTGGTCGAATCCGGTGCAGGTGTTGCTGCCAGTTTTTCTGATGAGGGTTATCAGCAAGCCGGTGCCAGCATTGAATCCAGTGCCGACGTGTGGCAATCGGATATCTTATTTAAGGTTAATCCACCGAGTGATTCTGAAATAAGCAAAATAAAATCAGGCGCGACAGTGATTGGCTTTTTTTGGCCGGCACAAAACGAAGATTTAATGAAAAAGCTGGCGGATAATAAAATTAATGTCTTAGCGATGGACTCAGTACCTCGCATTTCGCGAGCGCAGTCGATGGATGCGCTAAGCTCAATGGCCAACATCGCAGGCTACCGAGCCGTTATTGAAGCTTCACATAATTTTGGCAGCTTTTTCACCGGACAAATTACTGCAGCCGGAAAAGTGCCTCCGGCGAAAATAATGATCATCGGCGCGGGTGTTGCGGGTTTAGCAGCGCTTGGAACCGCCGGTAGCTTAGGTGCCATCGTTCGAGCCTTTGATACTCGGCCAGAAGTCAAAGAACAAATCGAAAGTATGGGCGCTGAATTTTTAGAGCTCGACTTTGAAGAAGAAGCGGGAAGTGGCGATGGTTACGCTAAAGTCATGAGTAAAGCTTTTATTGACGCCGAAATGGCATTATTCGCCGAGCAAGCCAAAGAGGTCGACATTATTATTACAACGGCGATGATCCCCGGTAAACCAGCACCAAAACTAATCACCGAGGAAATGGTTCGCTCGATGAAGCGCGGCAGTGTGGTGGTTGATTTAGCGGCCCTAGGAGGCGGTAACTGCGAACTCACAGAAATGGGGAAAGCGGTGGAGATTGATGGCGTTACCATTATTGGTTACACCGATATGCCATCACGACTGCCCACTCAAGCCAGCCAGCTCTATTCCAACAACATTCTTAATTTAATTAAGCTGCTTTGCCCTGAAAAAGATGGCGAGATTTTACTGAATTTCGAAGATGAAATTATCCGCAACGTAACCGTCACTAAAGAAGGTGAAATTACTTGGCCACCTCCACCGGTTCAAGTGAGTGCTGCTCCGCCGGCGAAACCCGCACCAGCTGTGGTTGAAAAAGCCCCAGAAAAACCATCCTCTGGCTTGGCTAAACACTTAATGATTTTGGGTGGCGGGTTGTTTTTCGGATGGATGTCGATGGTGGCACCAGCGGAATTTATGCAACATTTCACTATTTTTATTCTGGCCTGTTTTATCGGCTATTACGTAGTTTGGAATGTTTCACACTCCCTACATACACCATTAATGAGCGTCACCAATGCCATCAGCGGAATTATTGTGGTCGGCGCGCTCTTACAAATATCTAGCGCCAATCAACTGGTCATGTGGATTTCAGCTTTTGCGGTTTTAATCGCCTTTATTAACGTGGTTGGTGGTTTTGTGGTTACCAAACGCATGTTAAAGATGTTTAGGAAGGAGGGTTAACTGATGAGCCTATTATTAAACTTAAATAGCAGCGAAAGTGTCAGCGATAAAATTGGTGCATTAGTACAAACCACCGGAGAAAATTTGGGATTAATTGAATCTAATATGCCGCTTATTAATGGCGCCTATTTTGTTGCAGCTTTGCTGTTTATTTTCAGTCTTATCGGGTTAAGCAAGCAAGAATCGGCCGAGCACGGGGTTTGGTACGGCATTATCGGTATGACCATTGCTCTGGTGGCCACTTTAATGAATCCAAGCGTAAGCAATATTGAAACGATTATAATTGCGATGGTGATCGGCGGCGTGATCGGTACTTGGCTGGCACTTCGGGTGGAAATGACACAAATGCCAGAACTGGTAGCAATGTTGCACAGTTTTGTTGGATTAGCCGCAGTTGCCGTTGGATTTAATAGCTTTCTGGAGCACGGCAGTTTATCGGGCGTGATGCTTAATATTCATTTAGTAGAAGTGTTCTTAGGGATCTTTATCGGGGCGGTTACCTTTACGGGTTCGGTAGTCGCGTTTGGTAAGTTACGTGGCATCTTTAGCAGCAAATCGTTGATGCTACCCCATCGGCATAAACTCAATTTATTGGCCGGTATTGTCAGCTTTGCTTTGATGATTTATTTTGTTCAGCAACAAGGGCATATGGGTTCTTTATTAGTGATGACGGCGATAGCCTTGCTATTTGGTTGGCATTTAGTCGCGTCGATTGGCGGCGCCGATATGCCCGTCGTAGTTTCCATGCTTAACTCTTATTCTGGTTGGGCGGCGGCAGCTGCAGGATTTCTTTTAGGCAACGATTTGTTAATTATTACTGGCGCACTGGTGGGCTCATCTGGCGCAATATTAAGCTACATTATGTGTAAGGCAATGAACCGGTCATTTATCAGTGTAATTGCGGGCGGCTTTGGCACCGATGTAGTGGTTAATGAAGATCAAGACTATGGTGAGCATATTGAAACCAACGCAGAAGATGTAGCTGACATGCTGGTCAATGCCAAATCGGTCATTATTACCCCGGGATACGGCATGGCGGTCGCTCAAGCGCAATATCCAGTTTACGAATTAACTAAAAAATTACGCGACAAAGGCATTGAAGTTCGCTTTGGTATTCATCCGGTTGCCGGTCGTTTACCTGGCCATATGAATGTATTGCTGGCCGAAGCAAAAGTCCCTTATGACATTGTTTTGGAAATGGACGAGCTCAATGATGATTTTCCAGAAACTGATGTGGTTCTAGTAATTGGCGCAAATGATACCGTTAACCCTTCTGCATTAGACGATCCGAATAGTCCGATTGCCGGAATGCCAGTTTTACAAGTTTGGAATGCCAAGCAGGTAATTGCCTTTAAGCGCTCAATGAACCCTGGTTATGCCGGCGTGCAAAATCCGCTGTTTTTCAAAGATAATACCAGCATGTTATTTGGCGATGCTAAAGCGAGTGTGGATAACATTGTAAAGGCATTATAGCGGCAGCAAATACGACGGGCAATCTCCGCAGGTTTGTTTCAAATTCGAGAGTTTGAGCAAAACTTTGTGAGATTGCCGCGCTACGCTCGCAATGACATTAAACTTTAAGCAAATAAAACGAAAAAAACAGGGCAATAATCGATGCAACCTCAAGCACTAGAAACTTGGCATCAAGTTGTCGCCGAAAGAAATGTGAAAGCACTTGAATCTTTACTCGCTGATGAGGTCATTTTTTACTCGCCAGTGGTGCACACGCCTCAAGTTGGAAAGGCGCTAACCCAGCAATATTTGATCGCAGCTTTTTATGTTTTTTTCAACGAATCCTTCCACTATATTAATCAAACTTTTGCTGAAAACTCGGCGGTTTTAGAATTTGAAGTGACCATCGACGAGATCTTAATCAATGGTGTTGATATGATCGAATGGAATGAGCAAGGAAAAGTCTCTAGTTTCAAAGTAATGATCCGGCCGCTAAAAGCGATTAATCTTATTCATCAAAAAATGGCGGCTATGCTGGAAAGGTCGTAACTATTCAGTAAATTTTGATCTTATCCGTAGGAGTGGCGTCTCGCCACGAAACGATGGTAGATATAACGAACCAGTTCATTTGATGAGCAATGTATTAAATTTAACCACTGATTCGGCGCGAGACGCACCTCCTACGAATTCAGGTACGATCCAATGAATAGTTACAAAAAATCAAAAATATAGAGTACCCCAAAACAGGATAAAATCAATGGACGAGCAGGAAAAAAGACAAAGGATCCAACTGGCAGATCAACTAGAAGACGAACAAAATTTTTTATTGGCAGTCGTTTCAGGATCCATTAGTTTAATTGTATGCGCATTCCTATGGGCGCTTTTCAGTTACGCTAGCGGATATAGCTATAGTTTTATGGCAATTATCGTCGGTGCAGTTGTTGGTTATACAATTAAGATATCTGGTAAGGGTATCAAAATAAAATTTGGAATATTGGCTGGTATTCTCACAGTGGCAACTATAATTTTGGGTACCATGTTAGTCGGTGCAATCGATGCGGCGGTCTACTACGATACCACACCTTGGCAAGCGTTTTTCCAACAATCTTTCTCTGATCGCATGAATGAATATTTACGCTATATCAATTTAGTCGATTTCGCTTTTATGATTATTGGCATCGGATTTAGCAGTAAATATGCCTTTCGAAACCTGAGCAAAGCAGAACACAGCGCCTTGTTTACCAAGCAGATGTACGTTGGCTGAAATCGCCGACCAAACAGAAAAAATCTCTTGGCTAATCTGCTGAAACTTTCCGTTATTTATCGCAGAGAATGGCTGAGTATTGGCGGCTTCAACACAAAGCATTTCTGGTAAGCTAAATCTGGAAAATCTGCCATGCCCTTTGCTTTGTCTATCCACGGATTCCAAACCACCGTCGAGTCAGCTTGCTGTTGTACGACTTTTATTATCTGAGTATTTTCACTTATTGTATCGGCCTGCTTCGCAATAGTTTGGTAAGAGTTTTATTTTTTGAGACTGTCAGGCGATAAAGCCGATCATATTCTGACTCATCGATGTCGCCATGAGCATCGCCACCCAATAATATAACCAATTGCGGTGTGGTATTACTGTGCCCAACAATCACAATGTTGCCTTTTGTCGACAAGATTTGCTTAGCGAAAGCTTTCAATTTCCGCGGGTCGTAGAGCTGAATGGTTAATCCTAAGTGTTTTGCCAGTGGAGCGGCGGTTTCTTTTGTTCGTAGGTAATCAGATGAATAAATGGCCACAATTGATTGGTTTTTTAATTGCTCAACCAAGTTGCTCGCTCGACTTCGTCCAACCTCTGTCAATGATGGGTCGCGAGTGCCGCCCTGTATTTTTTCTGCGTGTCGTAATAGATAGATATTTCGACTTTGTTCGCACCAAGCCGTTTGGCTAAATCCGAATAATATTGAAAATAGTAGGGTGATTAGGGTTGATTTCATCATTCAATACCTTGCTTAGTCTTTATTTCTCAATCATAACCGCCATCTTATTATCAGTACAACAGTGCTTTAACAATTAGATTACACCAAGCTAAAATATCAATGTTTTGTAAATTCAACCACTTAATTTGAATTCGGCGGATTGGCGTTTTCTTTGATTGCTTATTGGGCGATCCCGCTTTAGAATAGTACGAATAATAAGCAAAAAGCAGCAACAATCGACAGCGTCAAATAATAAATTTCACATTCAAATTAAGGGACTGTCGGCTCGAAAGCAAGCGATCGAACGCCGACTGAATAGTAAGAATGACGAGAAACGCGAGCATCATTGCAGTCACTAGTGGTAAAGGCGGTGTGGGTAAAACCCATATTTCTGCCAACCTTGGTGTATTGCTTGCAAAACAAGGACGACGGACCTGTGTTATAGACGCCGATCACGGGCTAGCTAATATCAATCTAATCCTCGGCATTGCCGCTAATCAATACCCTAAAAATTTATTTGATGCCAATTTCGATCCTCTCGACGCCATTGTTAAAACCGATATGGGAGTCGATATACTTCCCTCAGCTTCCGGAATTAGTCAATCAAACCACTTAAATGCTCCAAATAAAGCTCAAATTGAACAATTGCTCAATAAACTTAAACCCCATTATGACGTAATATTGGTGGATACCGCTGCTGGCATTGGTGGTAGCGTAGAGAATTACCTAGCCGCTGCCGATCATGCACTGCTCATTATTAATTCAGAACCGACTTCTCTGACCGATGCCTTTGGTTTGGTTCGCAAGATGAAACCAATTCAACCATTTTATAATGTGATCATAAATCGTGTCACAAATGCGGCAGCAGCCACCAGCATTTACAAGCGATTCGCCGGTGCAGTTAGAAAGTACATTGGCGCCCAAGTTGGCGCCATTGGTTACATTAGTGAAGATTCTTTTGTTTCAGCGGCGGTTCTCACCCAAACAGCAGTGGTGAAATATAGTCCGAGCTGTTTAGCGAGCCAATGCTTAAGACGGATCGCGCGCACTTTGACTCGAAAACTGATGGAAGAGTCGGGACTTACCAATGACATTCAAAATAGTGAAACAAACGCCAATACCGAATCAATCGATCAACGATTAAGAGAAACTTTAAATCAACTGGTTCAAGAAGAACAAGAATTAGAGCAAGAAACCCAGCAAAAAATAGAATCAGAAGCATCTACAAGAGAAACTAAAGACAATCCAACAGAAGCGATTGAAAAACTAACTATCGAGCCAATTCCAGCATCGCCCAGTTTTATTCGAACAGAAATGCCAGCCGATCCTTTTGAAGATTTGTTAGTGCAACTTAAACAATATTTCGATGCTAATAGTGTTACCGAAAAAACACGCGCAAGTCGGCGCAGAAAACTGGTACAAGAATTAGAAAAAATGTGTGATCACGATGGCGCCTTACTCGCTGATATCGAAGAGTTAGTGATGAAACACAGTGACAAAAATTCCGAGTCTATTATTGAGCAAACTAATATTGCCAATCGCCTTGCAAAAACTCGTTTTGTTGAAGAACCAACCATAGAAAATTCAGCCAGAAGAGGTTTTGGCGGTAACGGCGTGTCCCGCGCTTTTTCGATAATTTCTAAGCTTAAGTGAAAATGGATTTTTCATAACTATACAGCGCATTTTCTAATGTATCTAAAAATAGTGAAAGAAATGTAAACAGCTAAATAGTTACGTTTTTTCTTCACTTATCCTCTAAATTTTTGATTTGGCCTTTTCTAAAAAAGATAATCTTTCTAAAATTATCGGTAATTTTCTCTCCATGCCACCAAATTTTTACAGCTTCACATTTGCCTTCTGCTAGAATATAAGCTCTAGTTACACCATAGGGCTCAATAGGATTAATAATCCAAGGGATACTATTCCCGCGTTCCGTCAATATACCTTTAAATATAACCTTATCTTGGTCATCGGCAACTATTATCGTTTCTCCACTGGAAACTAACAAACTTGATCCGTTTTTCGCCTGATAGCGATCACCTTGCACTAGGCAACTGGCAAAAATCCAATTGGAGTAAAAAAGAAACGTCATCGCAATAACCGATTTCGTTAATGATTGCACTACGCTATCCTTATCGAAGCCCAGATTATTTAGTTTTGGCGAATTATTAGTCGGCATTAGTGATCTGTCACTATCTACTTCCACTATTTATGATGCCCAGCATGCGGATTACTACCTGTTGCAATTCCCCAGTGATGTGGTTGATGGTGATTGCCATAAGCCATCAATCCGATATAACCTAAACCTCTAATTTTATCGATGTCTTGAGAGTTTTCCGACACGATTGTCAGAACATATTGATTACCTTGCTTTTGAACCGTCATTTTCCAACCGGTTTCTCGCTGTAGTTGCGCTGGATGAGCTTTAAAAACTCGCTCTAGTGCTAGCGCGGCTCTTTTTGTAGTCGCTTTGATAATGGCTTTCAATCCATTTGGAATATTTTCTTGGGAGATAACTTCGACATTAACCGTCATATCATTCATATCCAGTAGATGCCGCCGCAGCGCTTCAATATTGACCTTTTTCCAATCTGTATTTGGATTGTTATTTAATTGAACAATAACTTCTTGAACGGTTCCAAACGCGTCGTTTCCGGCCTCGGATAGCGAGCCCTTAACCTGCATTTTATGTCCGTGAAGGTTCATCTTTGTTTGTTGTTGGTTTTCTGAGAAAACAGCATTGGAAGAAATAATTAATGCTAAGCAGCAATAAATTTTCAATTTCAAAATAAACTCCTATTAATCATTGATAGATTTAAGATGTCGTACCTGTTTTGTAAACATTAATTTTTGGCCATTAACTCTATCTTATTACCAAAAGGGTCGCGAATATTAATTCTTTGATAGCCGAGTACTGATTGGCTTTCGTTGACTTTAATATCAGCACTATGAAATATGTTTTTCCAATGAATAATGTCGCTTACCTCGTAAGCAATATGAGATTTCGTTTTTTCTCTTGCTACACCATCTTCAGTACCAACATGAATTTGAATGTTGGCTAATTCCAACCAAAAACCACCATTTTGTTTAAGAACTTCCGGTTTTTCGATTTCTTTTAAACCAAGAAGCTCACAATAAAAATTCTTTGTCTGCGGTTCTTTTCCTTTCGGGATGGTTATTTGTATGTGGTTTATTGCTAGTATCATTCTTCACACCTTTACACTTAAACATCTATCAAACTATCTCTTGCTAAACAACTATTGGCTAATTTCGATTTTTGGTAGAGATATATCCACTTCGAATTTCGCTAAATTTTCTTGCGGTAAAGGAAAATCCATTTGCAACTCGAAGCTTTTAACGCAAGATGAATGATGACCATCAATAACACTAATTCTAAATTGAGTCTTGGCTAGCATCTCCTGAATAGAATGCAGTGGGACGTTTGATGGCTGAATGTTTAAAATAGTTATTTTGTTTTCAACGCCATTAGACTCTTCAACTTTAAATCGAACATGGCCGAATTCCTGTTTCCAAAAAAGTTTAATCGGAAATTTCGGAGGTGTTGCCTTAAAAACATACATTGATGCGTCCTTATCACAAGGTATGCAAGCGCCGACATTGGCAGCAAAGATAACCATAGTGGTGGTCATCAATTTCAATAGTAGTTTCACTGTTTCGAAATTCCTTATTCTAGTTGGCGTTTAAAAAATTGTTTGTATCCAAATAACATCGACAACCCAATATACAGAAGGAGCTGAGACTAACGCTACACCCGATTATAAATCCAATCAGGCAATAGTTTTATCAACCAGGCAATCAGCCGCCATCTTTTGGTTACATAAATAATTTTTCGTTTTTTCTTTATGCCTTTAATGATTTGTCGACTGGCTTTATCTGCGCTGCTCACCCAAAAACGCTGTTCTGATTGCCCCATAGCGGTATCAACGAAACCGGGTAATACATCGGTCACGAAAATCGGTTTTTTGGCTTTTATGAACTTTTTCCTTAGCCCCTCTAAATAGTTTGAAACATAGGCCTTGGAGGCGGCATAACAAGTTGCCACATCACTGCCTCTAATGCTCGCTATGGATGAAATTCCAACTAAATGGCCTTTGCCTTTTTCGGTAAAATATTGACTCGCTGCCGAAGCCACTGCGCTAAAACCGGCTATGTTAATAGCAATGGTTTGCGATTGTTTTTGCCAATCGAATTTCGTGTCGACAAAGCCGACACCGGCGTTAACAATAATAATATCTGCCCCTTCCATTTTTGCAATTAAGTTTTCCAATTGAGAACTGGCTAAAATTGCCTTTTCGACGTCCATATTTTGAATATAGGCGGTACCTAAATATTCATTTTGTACTTTTTGTAGCAGCTCTTGTCTGCGTCCCGTCAACCCCACTAAATGTCCCGCTTCCAAATATCGATAGGCGATGGCTAATCCAATCCCCGAGGTTGCTCCAACCACAATAACTCGCAATTGTTTGTTCTCCGCGATATTTTTGCTGATTTTGTGGGATAGGTGATTCATTGCGGCTCCATCAATGTTCCAAACCTTTTTCTTTGTAACTGGCATAACGGGCTTTTTGAATGGCCACATAATCGTCCAAACTCTGCCCTTCTAAAGATTCGAACCGCTCTTTAGTATTGGATATTTTTTGCATCCGGTCCACTCGAAACACTCGGAAGGCAGAGCGTAAATGGCACCAAGCGACTAAAGTCCAGACTTTGCCCCAATAATAAAGTCCGAGTGGTGAGAGTTGGCGGGAAGTTAACGTTTGATCAAGCGCAAGGTAATCCACTTCAAGGATTTCTAATCGGTTGATTGCTTTTCGGACGAGTTCGAAATTTAATTTGTGTTGCTCGGTAACCTCAAAATTAGGTACAAAAAGCCGACTATTAGTGAGATGGTTTTTCAGTTCATCAGGGATCACCGCTTCAATTTTGTCGAGCGCGCTAGCTGCGGCGATTCCGAGTTGTTTATCCGACCAAGTCTTGATCATACGAACGCCCAGAACCAATGCTTCTAATTCTTCTGCATCGAACATAATCGGCGGGATATCGAGACTATGGCGCAACATATAGCCCACACCGGCCTCACCTTCGAGCGGAACGCCGGAAAGACTCAAATCTTGCATATCTCGATAAATGGTTCGCTCAGACACTTCCAACCTTTCAGCAAGCTGTTTAGCGGTAACCATTCTGCGGTTACGCAAAATTTGGGTAATTTGGAAAAGGCGATCCGCTCGGCGCATAAAAAATCAAAATGTGGAGTTAGTTGACTCAATTCTATCTGTTGTCGGCAAATTGTTAAACTAAAACTGAGTATTCCTCACTTAGTACCGCTTCTATACATGAGCTTTTACCCCATAGACAATTGGTCTAATTTGGTGAATGCTTATTTCCAACAAGCCTATTCAGTTGCTCAAGGCAAATAACCAATGTATCTTTAACCTTTATTTATTAATCCAGTTTTATCAATGAAAAAAGCAACGGTTCTTTCACTCGCCTTTTGCGCGGGTTTTTCTATTATGTGCTTCGAATTAATTGGTGGTCGCTTACTTAGACCTTTTTTCGGCAGCAGCGTATACGTGTGGGGCAGTATCATCACCGTGTTTATGCTAGCGCTATCCATTGGATATTTGAGCGGGGGCCGGTTATCTTTGTACAAGGCCAATTTAACCAAATATTCGTTTATATTTATCTTTTCGGCGATAACTATCATTCCGACCATCTTATTTTCAGAGCCTGTGATGGATTGGGTATTCGGTTTAACGGAAGATCCCAGGTATGGCTCTTTAACCGCTTCGGCAATCTTATTTTTAATTCCGACTGCAATAATGGGTATGATTGCGCCCTATTCGGTCCGCATTTTGACTGAATCGAAAGATTCTTCTGGGCAAACCGCTGGTTTTCTCTATTTCGTTTCTACTTTTGGAAGTGCCATAGGTACCATTTTAACCTCATTCTATTTAGTATTATGGCTAGAAATCAATCAAGTCCTCTGGTTAACCTTTGCAATTATGATGATTGCGGGTTTAATCGCTTTAGCGGTGAGCTATTGGGAAGCCAAACAAATTCATCCTGGGGAAATTTAATCATTAATGCCAAGGTAAAAAATTTCAAGGAATCAAATTGAAGATATTTAAAGGTATTCAAACTCGTTTTTTAGGGCCGCTGGGCAGTATTTTAATGCTGTTACTAGTATCCAACCATCTTTACGCTAAAACCATCCACAAGGAGCGTTCGATCTATCGCAACATTGTAATTACGGAAAAAAAAGATCGCCGCTGTATGCGGTTTGAAACCCGAAAACGAACAAAGTCAAATCAAGCTTGTTTGGATCTGAAAAATAAAGATCGTTTGGTATTCGAATATACTCGCTCGATCATGGTCGGGCTAGCTTACAACCCAACGCCAAAACGGGTGCTTATAATTGGCCTAGGTGGCGGCAGTTTACCCAATGTTTTTGCGAAAATTTTACCAAAGACCGAAGTGGTTTCTGTAGAAATTGATCCCGCAGTACAAAAGCTTGCGAAAAAGTATTTCGATTACAAAGAAAGCGACACCATAAAAACAGTTATCCAAGACGGTCGCGTTTATATTAAACGAGCGATAAAAAAGGGACAATCGTTTGATTGGATAATTTTGGACGCGTTCAATGGCGATTATATTCCTGAACATTTATTAACCACTGAGTTTTTAGCGGAAACTAAACAGCTTTTAACAAAAGATGGCATATTATCAGCCAATACCTTTAGCAGCAGTAAGCTTTACGACTATGAGTCGGTGACTTATCAATCGGTATTTAATTCTCTGCGTATTTTAAGTTCACCGACCAAAGGCAACCGTATAATATTTGCCTGTAATTGTGAAAATATCGACAGTCAATTTCATCTCGATAGCGAATTAGAAAATCGATTAAAACCTTTCGCAATTGACTTACCGATGTTGGTTGACCGGATCAGCGATAAAATTAATTGGGACACCAGCGTCAAACCCCTAACCGATCAATTTTCTCCTGCAAACTTATTAAATCAATAATGCTGCTTAACCAATAATTAATATGAGCCGTCAAAAAACCATCAAACCGTCACTTTTTCCTCTTAAGGGATTTATTGGCGTTAGCCTGCTGTATCTAATTTTCTGGTTGCCCAACATTTTTACCCACGCTGCGGGTAAGTTTTTGGGTTGGTTAATTTTTAGATTATCTAAAAAAAAGCGGGATATTATGTTGCTCAATCTAAAAATCGCTTTCCCGGGCATGACAGACTCACAAAGAATGAGACTTGCGCTGCAATCGGCAAAACAAGGCGGCTTATTATTATCGGAATTTCCCGACGCTTGGTTAGGTAGCAAGCAGAAAATTATGAGCAAGGTGATTGCGGTTCAAAACGCCGAGTTAATCGACGAAACTCGAGCCAAAGACCAACCACTGGTTGTTATCGCCCCGCATATCGGCAACTGGGAATTCTTAGTACAGTGGACTCAAATTAATTATGCAATGATTGGTTTATATTCACCTTCAAAAATACCACAAATAGACAGGCTCATTTATGAAGCTAGAAGAAAATTTGGCTGTCAGCCTTATGCGACTGATAGTAAAGGCATATTGCAACTGTTGCGTGGTTTGAAACAAGGTGGTTTTATGATGATGCTACCGGATCAAGTTCCGCGAGAAAATGCCGGTGTGTATACGCCTTTTTTCGGCCAGCCTGCTTATACCATGACCTTGTTACACAAGCTTGTCAAAAAATCGAACGCGACAGTATTATTTGCCAGCTGTATCCGAGAAAAAAATGACCGTCAATTTAAAATTCAATTTGAATCCGCGACTTTTGACGCCAGTGAAGCGGACGTGGAAGTATTTAATCGAGGTATGAATCAGCAAATAGAGACCATTGTCCAGCGCAATCCAGAGCAGTACGTTTGGGATTACAAGCGATATAAACGCCAGCCGGATGACAGAGAGTTATATTAGTTTAATAAAAATAATGAATTGAAAATACCACGGCTATTGAAAATCGGCTATCGAATGATTGTTTCTAATGGAAACAAGCGTCGATATTTTCTAGCCAAATTGCCGCTTCTTCTTTACCAGGAATATTGAACAATACCATACTGACCACCCATTTAAGTTGGTCTAGGTCCACTGGCGTATGTGATTCAAGCGCCAAAACGCGATCAATCACGGCCTCGCGGCTGTGGCTATCGAGAACCCCCGCTTGTTCAAGAAAATAAATAAATCCACGACTTTCAACGGAAAAATAAGTAAGTTCATAGGGATGAAAAATACGGGTATGTTGCTGACTGCCAGACACTGGCGCAAAAGATTCCGAGCTAGCATCAACCAAGCCGTCCAACCAATCTAACGCAAAGTCAATTTCACCCGTTTCAAAGCCAACTTCTTTTAATTCGTTAACTAACGACTGGGTTTTGTCGATGGCGACAAAAGCTTCTTCCTGAAAACGTTCAAAAATGTATTGCAATACATCCATCACTTCAGTTTTCATTTAATTCCCCAAAAATAGCGTGCTAAACGTCTAATTCGACGATATGGATATTATCTACGAATTAACCCGCTCAATTCAGACGTTTGGTAAAGATTTTTTGTGTGGTTAAAAGGACCAATTTGCTATGTGGTGTAATTTTTTGAATCAGCCAACGACTAATTGCTTTATAAACGCGTATAACCACCGGCACTATTGATAACCCAACCGTCTAATTCCAATAATAACAGCTTAGTTAACACAGATTCTACCGATAATTGACTTCTGAGTGCGATGGTATCGACGCTGGTGGTTTGGTAGTCGATAAATTTAAGGAATTCTGCCGTTTCTGGATTAAGTTGTGGTCGACTCTCAGTTGTAGTGGCTTGCTTTTGAGCCCGCGCAAGCGCTGGTAATTCCTCCATTATATCTTCACTATTTTCCACCAGTTTGGCCCCTTGACGAATCAGTGCGTGGCAACCTTGCGCCATGGGATTACTAATGGTTCCGGGTACTGCAAAAACCTCACGACTCTCTTCCATAGCGATATTGGCTGTAATTAATGAGCCACTTTTTTTGGCCGCCTCAATCACCAAAGTCCCTAAAGTTAGGCCAGCAATGATTCGATTGCGCCGAGGAAAATTACCGGCAGTCACTCTGTCTTCTGGAAAACACTCGGAAACAATCACACCATTTTCAGCTATTAAATGAGCCAATTTTTTATGGCAGGCGGGATATACGCGACTTAAGCCTGTGCCGGTTACCGCAACGGTATAACCATTATTTTCAAGTGCCGCACGATGAGCTTGACCATCAACACCGAGCGCCAACCCACTGGTAATGGTTAGTCCTTGCAAAACAAGTTCTCGACAAAAATCTTTTGTATTGACTAATCCTTGTGGGGTAGGACTGCGACTTCCCACCACAGCAATTTGTGGATTAAGCAAATGTTCAACATTGCCAATAGCAAATAGAAAAAGTGGTGGAGTAGCCGTTTGGCGAAGTAAAGGAGGGTAATAGGTCGAGTCGATAGGGATCACTTGATGACCCGGCTGATCCAGCCATTCAAATATAGACGAGAACTGCTCAAAATCCATTGATTGGATTGAGCTTACTGAAGCGCTTCTCACTCCGCACTGTTTAAGCTCTGCGGTAGACGCGCCGAAAATAGCATCTGGCGTCTTGAAATGATTCAGTAATTTGGTGGCGCCAATATCACCAACACCACTGATAGAACGAAGAGCGAATAACTGCTTTAGGCTAAGCTCATTAAATTCTTTGACCATAGAATGAGCGATTGTTATTTGATTAAAGCGGCGTTTTAACATTATCCATGGTATGGATAACTCGAGTCGCTTTTAATACAAGCCCGAGACTCACTTTTTCAAAAGTTCGGAAAACCATGAGTTGACCGGCTTTTTCATCAGGTAGTGTCACTTTCTGTTTTTCATTGGTTACGCTTTCTTTGACTTTATCCCAGGTACTCACATCATCGCTGCTTCTGCGCCTTTCAGTTGCGATTTTGTCAACAATAGTTTTTCCGCGTTGATAAATATCGAGCACATGACCCACTTCGATATTCTCCCTTTCACCCCGATTAATTACCACTACGTCGAACTGTCCAATTTGCTCGACCCCGCCATAAACTGAAATAATTTGTCCCCCGTCAAAACCTTGAGGCGCTCTTGGAAAATATACCGGTCTAATTTGCTCGTCATTGGTTGGCCAAATACGGTCGCCGATGCGTAATTCTTCAACGGTTTTCTTCACCCGTAGGACTGTTGGATCACCGCTTTGAATTTTTAAGCCTTCCCCCAAATGGACCGCTTCTGTACCTAAATACTCGCCGGTTTGTGGGTCGAGATATTTATCACCTATTCTAAAAAACGAGAAATTATCAACCGGCTCGTTTTGAATACCTCGCACATAAACTTTATGGTCTTGCGCGGCTAATAAACGCTCACTATCGCTGCCAACAATATATGGCGCAGCTTCCAATTCGTCTTGATTAAGCACTCTGGCGGACGTTAAAAAAGGTAAAATAGCATCTAAGGGGATAGTGGTAATCGCTTGATCTGCTGAAAGCTCTCGACTATGTGGAGTCAACTTTACCGTGCCGTTTGGCAAAGTATCACCTTTCATAATACGCGGTTTACCGTCGATATAAACGAGGGAAAGTACATCCCCCGGAAAAATCAAATGGGGATTATCAACTTGCTCGTTAACGTGCCAAATTTCTGGCCATAACCAAGGCGATTTCAAGAACATTTGAGAAATATCCCACAAGGTATCACCCGGTTGTACCACATGAAACTCTGGATGGCCGTCACGAAGCTCAGCAGCACTACTGCAAAACGCAGAGAAACTTAAAAATGCTGAAATTAGGCCGATGGTTAATTTTTTCATTGTTCGATCCTTTGCAATTACCTTAAATAATGCATAAATAATAGATGAAATATTAAGCAATGAGTTTATTCTAGCCTAAAATAAGTTAAAAAACCCAGTATAAACTCAACAAATTTTCCAGTATGATCATAATCTTAGCAGCTTTTCTTATGTTTTTACTATAACTTGCGTCACACACTTATGGCTTTATTAAAAATTCTTGAATATCCCGATCCACGATTACGAACCAAAGCGAAAGCAATTTCGGACTTTGGTGAGGCACTGCAAAACCAAATTGACGACATGTTCGAAACCATGTATGCCGCGCCAGGCATAGGTTTAGCGGCAACTCAAGTCGACTTTCATCAACAATTATTTGTCTTGGATGTCTCCGAAAACAAGGATCAGCCACTAGTCTTCATCAATCCCGAAATTATTGAATTACGGGGTGTTGAAGAAATGGAAGAAGGCTGTTTATCCTTTCCGGGAGTATACGCGACAGTCGAAAGAGCCGATTCTCTTTCAATTAAGGCCCTTGATCGTAGCGGTAACGCCTTTGAATTGGACGCCGATGAGCTACTAGCTGTTTGCATCCAACACGAACTGGATCACCTACAAGGCAAATTATTTGTTGATTATTTATCGGCACTAAAGCGCCAACGGATCCGTAAAAAATTAGTTAAAGAGCAAAAAGCGAAAAGCTTGAGCAGTATGTAAACTGACTTCAATTTGGAACCTTAGTCAATGACATCTTCAAATTCTCAGTCATCAAACCGCCCTCTCAAGATCGTATTTGCCGGTACACCAGATTTTGCCGCCTCTGTTTTGCAATCCATTTTAGACGAAGGCCATCAGGTGTGTGCAGTTTATTGCCAACCCGATAGACGAGTAGGCCGCGGTAAAAAGCTCGCTTTTGGTCCGGTTAAATCCCTCGCCGTTAGCGAAAATATTCGAGTGGAACAGCCGATTAAATTTGACCAACAGCAGGATGAGCATGGTGACACCCCACTGCAAAAATTGATCAGCTACCAACCAGACTTAATGATTGTCGTTGCTTATGGTCTAATCCTTCCCGAAGCGGTGTTATCGGTTGCTAAATATGGCTGTATCAATATTCACGCATCGTTACTACCCCGTTGGCGCGGCGCAGCGCCAATTCAAAGGGCCATCCAACGAGGAGATCCGCTAACCGGCGTGACCATTATGCAAATGGATAAAGGCCTTGATACCGGCAATATGTTATTAAAACAGTCGTGCGAAATTTTACCAACGGATACCGGCTCAAGTTTACACGACAAACTTGCTGTTATAGGTTCAACAGCAATTAATGAATTCTTAGCCTCTTTTGGGGTTAACAAGGGCTCTTCTCTGAGCCCCGGCGAAAATCAAGACAACCAACAGGCTAATTACGCCCATAAATTGAATAAAGCCGAGGCAGAAATTGATTGGTCTGAATCAGCCGCCACCATCGAAAGAAAAATTCGCGCCTTTAATGCTTGGCCAGTTTGTTTTAGCTATATCGGCGAACATCGTTTAAGAATATGGCAGGCGAAATTGGTCGAAGCTGACGATAGGCTTGAAATCGATAGTCCGGCTTCGAAATACAAAGCTGGTGATGTGATCGAATATGGCAAACAAGGAATTGTTGTCCAATGTGGTAACGACCAATCGATCTGCTTGCAACGATTACAAGCGGATGGCAGCCGTGCAATGAGCGCGGCGGACTTACTTAATTCTAAATCTTCTTGGTTTGAGAAAAATGCTCGCCTGTCGAGTCAAAAGAACAGCAACGACCCACAACAGTGAAAACTTCTAATAAAAATTTCTCAGTATCCGCGCGGCTGCAAGCTTTGTGGTGGTTGAACTCGGTACTGAAAGATGGCCGCTCCATTAATGAAGTTTTAGCCAGTGCATTGCAGCCAAGCGACCCACCGAAAAAATTGGCCGAAAAAGCCGATATGCCCTTCGCGAAACAGCTGCTTTTTGGTAGCTTGCGCTATTTTCATCAAATTAAAGCGATCCTTGATCAGTTAATTGAAAAGCCGCTTAAACAAAAAGATAACGATATTTATGCGATCTTAATTTTGGGTATTTATCAGCTGCGTTTTTTATCAGTACCTGATCACGCAGCGCTTTCTGAAAGTGTTGAACTAACTCGCAAAATAAAAAAGTCTTGGTCAAGCGGATTGGTCAATGGGATCCTCAGAAATTACCAGCGGCAAGTGAAGAATATCGAACAAAAACTGGGTAAAGCGCGCACTTTTCAATTTTCCCACCCTAATTGGATGATAAACCAATTACAAGATGACTGGCCCGAGCACTACCAAACGATTTTAAAGGCGAATAACCAGCAGGCCCCCATGGTCATTCGGGTGAATCAGCAGAAAACATCATCGAAACAGTATTTAGAGCGATTGCAACAACAAGGATTAGCCGCGAAATGCCATCCTCTTGCAAAGGATGCATTGGTACTCGAAACTGCCTGTGATGTTTTTAAACTACCAGGTTTTGAACAAGGATTAGTATCGGTACAAGACGCTGCTGCTCAATTGGTTGTGGATTTGTTGGATTTGAAACCCGCTCAAAATGTATTAGACGGCTGTGCTGCGCCTGGCGGCAAGACCACTCATATTCTTCAAAGACAGCCCGACGTTAACTTAACCTCAGTGGAAATGTCGTCTATCCGGATCAAAAAGATTGAACAAACTCTCGAGCGACTTAGTTTAAAATGTGATCTTAAATGTGCCGACATACTAGAGATTGAGCAATGGTGGGACGGCCATCTTTTTGATCGAATTTTAATCGATGTGCCATGTTCGGCCAGTGGCGTCATAAGGCGTAATCCCGATATAAAAATACACCGCAAAAAGCTCGATATAAAACCATTAACTGAAATTCAAGCGAACATTTTACAATCGATGTGGTCTTTATTAAAACCTGGTGGTCGTTTAGTTTATGCGACTTGTTCAGTCTTTAAAGATGAGAATGAACGGCAAATTGCTCAGTTTCTAAAAAATAACCAAGCGTCAGTTAAGCGTCTTTTAATCGCAGGCGAAAGCATTATGAGCCAACACGGTAATCTCGGTCATCAAATTTTTCCAGATGAACAGCAGATGGATGGCTTTTATCTCTGCGCCCTAGAAAAACCCTAGCTATTATTATGCATTTTTTCGAATTTGGGTGTATGGTTACTCCCAGCAACAGACGAGAGTATTAAGCAATAATGAAAATCATTATTATAGGCGCTGGCCAAGTGGGTGGAACGCTGGCAATTAGTTTAGCGGGCGAAGATAACGATATCACCTTAATCGACACCAATCCGAAAAAACTCCGAGCACTGCAAGATCATTTAGACCTCCGTACCATCGTTGGTTATGGCTCCCATCCCCAAATTATGCGGCAGGCGGGTGCTGAAGATGCCGATATGGTTATTGCTGTCACTAACAGTGATGAAACCAACATGATTGCCTGCCAAGTTGCTTATTCTGTTTTTAATACTCCAACAAAAATTGCCCGAATACGTTCTCCTGAATATTTAAAAGAAAAAAAATTATTTAGTGCCGATAATTTGCCGGTCGATGTAGTGATCAGTCCCGAGCAATTAGTCGTCAAACAAATTTTCCGTCTAATCGAAACACCGGGCGCGCTGCAAGTGATGGATTTCGCTGAGGGAGTCTTAAGACTGGTTGCGGTAAAAGCCTATTATGGCGGTCTTTTAGTCGGCAATACTCTCTCGACCCTGCGATCGCATATGCCAAACATTGAAGCTCGAGTGGCAGCAATTTTTAGACGCGGACGAGCAATTATGCCGACCGGCGATACCGTGATCGAAGCTGATGATGAAGTATTCTTTATTGCTGCAAGTAATCACATACGACAAATCATGGGCGAACTACAAAAGCTTGAAAACCCCTATAAAAAGATAATGATCGCCGGTGGTGGAAATATCGGTCGGGGGCTCGCCAAAGCGCTGCAAGATAAATATTACGTTAAACTGCTCGAAATGGATTCCAAACAAGCCATGTCAATTAGTGACGATCTCGATAAAACCATCGTGCTTCATGGCGACGCCAGCAATCAACAGTTGTTGATTGATGAAAATATCGATCAAATGGATGTGTTTATTGCGGTGACTAATAAAGATGAAGCGAACATTATGTCCGCGATGTTAGCCAAACGTTTAGGCGCTCGAAAAACCATGGTATTGATCAATCGAGCGGCCTATACCGACTTACTACAAGGTAATGATATCGATATTGCAGTATCCCCTCAGCATACAACCACCAGTAGTCTACTATCTCACATTCGTAGGGGAGATGTTGCCAACGTCTACACTTTAAGACGCGGTGCAGCGGAAGCAATGGAGGCCGTTGCACACGGCACTGAAGACACCTCGAAGGTCGTTGGAAAAGCCATTGGCGAAATAGAATTGCCAAAAGGTACGACCATCGGAGCCATTGTGCGCGGCGAAAAAGTTTTAATCGCACACCATAATATCGTTGTGCGATCCGATGACCACGTCATTTTATTCCTTGTCGACAAAAAGTATGTCGGCGATGTCGAGCGGCTTTTCCAAGTCGATTTAACCTTCTTCTAATTAGAAACCAATGCAAATACAAGTCATCATAAGAATTCTCGGCATTTTGCTAATGATCTTTAGCCTTGCGATGTTACCCCCAATTTTTGTCGCCTGGCATTTTGGAGACGGCGGAGGCTTAGCCTTTTTTACCGCGTTTGGGGTGAGTCTTTTTGTAGGGCTAACTTTGTACATTCCAAGAAAAAATGCCAAAGGTGAACTTCGTACCAGAGACGGTTTTTTAGTCGTCATTTTATTTTGGAGTGTTTTGAGCTTTATGGGGGCCTTGCCTCTTTATTTAGGGGACATTCCTAATTTTGGCGTTGCTGATGCAATTTTTGAATCCTTTTCTGGACTCACTACCACGGGCGCTACTGTTATTTCGGGTCTCGACAGCTTATCCCACTCAATATTATTCTATCGTCAGCAGCTTCAATGGATGGGTGGTATGGGAATTATCGTTTTGGCGGTTGCAGTGCTCCCAATGCTCGGTATCGGCGGAATGCAGTTATATCGAGCGGAAACTCCTGGGCCGGTCAAAGACGCGAAATTAACACCACGTATTGCCGGCACCGCTAAAGCGCTTTGGTATATTTATTTTGGTTTGACCGTCATTTGTGCACTAAGTTATTGGGGCGCAGGTATGAGTTTATTCGACGCAATTAGTCACAGTTTTTCGACCATTGCAATTGGCGGCTTTTCAACTCATGATGAAAGCATCGGTTGGTTTGCTAGCACCAAAATCG
>Ga0316209_1001119_pt1 | contig 31833 bp, 17 predicted proteins | sample 6monopyrite_MG_FD_204945 | JGI IMG/M metagenome (GOLD analysis project Ga0316209, IMG submission 204945) | Microbial mat bacterial communities from mineral coupon in-situ incubated in ocean water Damariscotta River, Maine, United States -... | ecosystem: Environmental > Aquatic > Marine >...
TCTCGTGTTGTCTAATTTGCCGGTTATTTTGGATTTTGACGGAATGATTACCCATCGCATAAAAACCGACCAATTGATTTAAATTAAATATTAAAGGTGATCCCTTGAGCCAGTACCGGTGTATCACCCCAAAATAAGGTATTGGTTTGACGTCTCATATAGGCCTTCCAAGAATCGGAACCAGCTTCACGACCGCCACCAGTTTCTTTCTCCCCGCCAAATGCTCCGCCAATTTCTGCGCCGCTAGTGCCAATGTTAATGTTGGCGATGCCACAATCACTGCCAGCATAGGAAAGAAACTTTTCTGAATTTTGCAAATCACAGGTAAATAGCGCAGAGGAAAGGCCATGACGAACGTTATTATTGAACTCGATAGCCTGTTCGATATTTTGGTAACTAATTAGATATAAAATCGGTGCAAAGGTTTCAGATTGAACGATTGGGAATTCATTTTGAGCAATAATGATGGTCGGTTGAACGTAATATCCATCAGATTCGATTGCTTGTCCGCCGACCAGTAATTCTCCGCCTTGCTTGACCGCATCTGCAACAGTCTTTTGAAAGCTATCAACTGCCGTTTGGTCAATTAGCGGCCCCATATGATTGTTTTGATCCAGTGGATCGCCAATTTTTAATTGTGAATAGGCATCCACCAGTAGGCATTTTACTTTTTCAAAAATGGAGTGATGAACAATTAGCCGACGGGTACTGGTACATCTTTGTCCGGCAGTGCCAACAGCGCCAAATACTGCCGCTGGTATCGCGTGCTTTAGGTTAGCAGTTTCATCGATAATTAGTGCGTTGTTTCCCGAAAGTTCCAACAAGCTACGGCCCATTCGCTGCGCGACTTGAGTTCCGACCAATTTGCCAACGGTTGACGAGCCGGTAAAGGAAAGTTTTTTAACTCGGTGATCATTTATAAATTCATTGGCAAGTGTATTCTCTGACGAGTCAATAAAGAGATGAAAAATCGATGGTAAATTTTCTTGTCGCAATACTTCATTACATATTTTCTGTACCGCAATAGCCGTCAACGGAGTTTTAGGGCTCGGCTTCCAAACGGTGATGTTACCGCAAATGGCCGCTATAAAAGCGTTCCAAGACCATACCGCTACCGGGAAATTGAATGCGGATATAACACCGACAATGCCGAGTGGCTGCCATTGCTCGTACATTCGATGTTGCGGTCTCTCAGAATGCATGGTTTTGCCATAGAGCATTCTGGATTGGCCAACGGCAAAATCGGCCATGTCGATCATTTCTTGAACTTCGCCGTCACCTTCAGATTTACTTTTTCCCATCTCTAAAGAGACTAAACTACCGAGGTCATCTTTATTAGCTCTTAGAGCATTACCAATTTTTCGCACCACTTCTCCTCTTTGAGGAGCGGGTATTTTCCGCCATTCAATAAAAGCGGTTTCGGCTTTATTTAAGAGTGTTTGATAGTCATTTTTATCAGAACTATAGACGGAGGCTAAATGCTCGCCATTAACCGGACTAATTGAGTGAATAAGCTCAGAACTTGTTTGACTTGACCAGTTATCTGGTCCCCAACAGGTACCGGAATTTTCTGGCAAGATATTCAAGTTTTTCAGAATATCCATAGGACTCCTTATCGTTTACGTTAACGAAAAGTATTATACGCTCCTAATCTATGGTCATAGATGACTAAGGTCATAGTTTTAGGGAGTGAAAAGACCTAAGGTGGGTGACTAGGCCTTGTTTTCGATTAACTTGTCGATTGAAAGAATTAGAATGCATCAATATTTGATACTCAACTACCCAACTGAATAGAAAGTACCTAAATACGTCTTACAAAATTTGGCGCAAAGATACCACTGACGGCAGCTAATAGCCAGTCTAATCCTGTAAAGTGATTGATAGTCTAGTTTCCAACAACCACTAAAGCCCGTAGATAAAGGGGTTAGCGAGACAAAACAACACATCTGACCAGCTTTACTACTAGTTCTTCAATCTAATACTAAATTTGAAGCCACAATACATTCAACAATTGTTGTTCGACGCAAAATTACAGGGCACATTTTAACCCTATGAATTTATGGGATAATTCAACAAATAATGGGATATCAACCATTCTGTCGACACATTAGTTAACGATATTTTTCTCGAAATAACTTGAACAACGCATTCAAATGCCTTAATTTAGCGACCCAAAATAAATACAAGAATGTCACAACGCCCCTGTAGGAGCAAAATTTTAGAATCCTAATTTGGGTTAATTGAAACGATTGAATTTAAGGAAGTAGTATGACGCAAGCTCAAACAGCCGCCACAAAAGATGAAGCAGCAAAGCAATTCAAAGAGTGGGCATCGAAAGAATACGTAAGGATCAGTCAATATTGTGCCAGCAAAGGCCATCAAGTCACTGGATTAGACCAAACTAAATGTCAGTCTCTAGCACCAGTATTGGGCGTTTGGTATGTCAAAACAACCGATAAAAAGCTCGACCTTTGGGTTGTAAGTGGCGATTTCCCAACAGATATTGCTAACTCAGAAGTTGCAAAAGATGCCAGAGACGCGATCCGCTATTTTTCAATGGCATGGCATATACAAGCGGCGAAACTGGAAGACGGCGTTGCTGAAGGAAAAATCGAATTACAAGATGAAGAAACTCAAACAAAATTTGCAAAAGAACTAACCACTCGTGCCGAAAATTTGTACGAAATTCATAGCTCAGACAAACTTTGGGAAAATACCGGTTTATAGTAGCGAACAAAAGACTGTTTAATTAGCCTCTATTAGTTGGAATATTAAAGAGGCTAATCAGCAGCTTTTCTAATACTCCCACCAGCAAGTTTCCCACCAGCTCAAGAATTCATCAAAATCTATATGCCCATCTTTGTTCTCATCAATAAGAACAAAGCCTTTTTGCGCTTGTTCGAGAGTTGCGGTTGGCGAAATAACTCGTAATAATTTGGTGAACTCTCCTAAATCAATTTCATTGTTTGCATCTCGATCGAAAAAATCGAAATTTTCCCTGATTTCTTCTAATTGACCGCTTGGTATTTGTTTATTTTGTGTCATAGTTTGTCTCTAATTTAGTGTTGGTCGTTATTTATTAGCGCTTTAATATACTGAGTATATCAAAGCAACTATTTAATCGATAATTGTTTCTTCTGCACGATAATGGATCGAACGTTTCTCAAGATAATCCAAGATGAATTTAAAGGCGCCGTCCAATGCCCCAAGAGTTTCAGGAGCACAGATTCCCGATTGAATATTATTCTGTAAAACGAAATTAGTGACCGCTGTTGCGGTGTAACCATTCGAGCGAGCCATTGAAGAAATGTTACTTTGTTTATCTGTCTTATCTAGCATTCGATATATGTAGCGTTTTTTCTTGCCATTTTCATCGCCTTCAATGGTCGTCCGTACCACGGTAAATTCTTCTTCATTGTTTGCAAGTTTCCAGTTGCTTTCAAGTATTTTTGCACTGACTTCTAATGGGGAAAATTCGATTCCATTTAATTCGACTGGCTCAGTAGAGAAAAATCCCGAACTTTTTAATACTTGAATATATTCACAGTGTCCTGGATAACGAAGGGTTTTTTCCTTCATATAGGGGATGTGATCCATGGTCTTGATTAACGTTCTAAGACCATCGGTATTAAATGCTTCCATGGTACCAACTCGCTTAATTTCCATCAGTTCGCAATCACTAAGTGCTTCTCGAACAACTATTTCGCCATTTTCGACATAACGAGCTGGGCCGGTATATTCTTGAATTACGTCGATTGGCGAGAACAAGGATTTAAAATTAAACGGCCAGTGCCTTTTTACCGGCAAACCGCCAACCAAACATTCAAATTTATTGACCTCCATTTTGGTATCAAGGTAACCAAGAATAATATTATCCATCCCCGGCGCGACACCGCAATCGACAATGGCATAGACATCATTCTTTTTGGCAAGATGATCTAAATCAAAACAGTTTTCTGGAAAAAAAGAAGCATCAACGACATTCTTACCGGCTAATAGAATTTTTTTAAGCGTTTCAAACCCAAGATAACCGGGCATTGCGTTAACGACCAAATCGAAATCTTTGACTAGCTCGTCGTAATTTTTCTCTTTGGAAAGATCATAATTAATTGTTTCGACATTTGAGTCATCTTTGTTGATTACCGCAAGCGCTTTTTTATTGAGATCGACGCAGGTTATTTGATGTAGAGACGCCAAATCAAGCGCAATCGCTCTGCCAATTAGTCCCGCGCCAAATACAATTATTTTTGCCATGATAGACTCCTAGGAATATCTAATAAGATAATATCTAATTGAGTGCAGACGAATAATCTGAAGAGTCATCTTGCTCTTGCTCGGATTCTAACTGGTAAGGTCTGATAATAACCAACATACCAATTAACGGATGATCGAAATAATGCAATTCGGTACTTCTTAGTCGGCGGGTTTGCTTTAGCGGGTAATTAAATAGTTTCTCTGTGAAAACTTTGTCGCCGCTATTTTCTAGAAAGCTACCATCATATTGCCAATTAAAATCGTTTTCAGAAAACTGCTGAGTGTTTACATCTTTTTTTGCGTCAGCGTTGTTAAAATTAGGCTTTTTGTAATCTGTCGAAGAAAAATTGTTCGAGTCAGTCTTCTCTTCAATAGCTGATTCATTAGAGACAACAGGATTAATAGTACGAGTCGGCTCGCTTCCTCCAAAAGCGTCAAGCGAGAGGTCAGCTTGTGGAGCTAGTTGGAAAATATCAACTTCTTGCTGGCCAGGATGGCGATAAAACAAATTGCTATCTATGTGAAGATAATTGCGCTGAATATAGACTAATATACTACCGTCGATTTCAGGTACCCAAGGAAGTGCGACCAGCTCCACTGGCGTTTCATTATCAGTAGCTTCTGCCGAATTAACAGATTTCCCTTCGTTATTAGAATCATTAGTCATTACCGCTTGGTTATTTGACGCATCCTTCGAGTTACGCTTTGTTGACAGGTTAAATTCACTTGGATTCGAATCCAAAGCTAAACCGGAATCCGAAGTAAGAGAGGAGTCATCTAAATCAATTTGCTCAGAATCTAGGGTTTGCTCCGTTTCTTCGAGCCCTTCTAATTTCTTTTCGCCAGAATACTCGAATGTTTGTTGAAAGTCGTTCCCGCCAGCAATACGAATAGCGGTTGAGTCATTTTTGCTTACTACCGGTTGTCGCCAGCTAAAATGAGCAAGCAAAGTATAGCGACTATTTTTCGATATGCTTTTAGATTCTTCAGTTAACTGTAGCAGTGATTGATCGAGTTTAACGAATGGTATTTCTTGCTCAACCAATTGGTTTTTATCCGTTTCTTCGGTCTCGCTATTTGGCATTGATCCTGAATCAATCGACGAATCAGTTTGCGAATTTAAACCTTGATCGACTGCAGCACTTTTATCCGTTTCGGTTTTAGTGATAAGATCTTTTTGCTCAATAATTTGCGAGTCGATAGACTTATTTTCTGCATCGTCTAGTATTTCTTGCTCCGCTATTGCAGGACCAAAAGGTTGTAAGAAGTCGATTATCTGTTCCGGTAATTCTAATTCGGTGTCGGTGGCCCAAGACTCGTTTTCAAGGCCTGAATCTGAACTGGATTTATAGAGAATAATTTCCACTTCAAACCATCTTGGTTTTTCTACTTCTGAATCGATTGTTGATTCAGCAGCATGGCTTTTTACGGTAATAAAAAGGCTCAGTGATATTAAAGCAGCAATCAATCTTAGTGGACTAATTGAGCTGTGACTAATTCGTTGATCTGGTGATAGCAAAGTATTCAAGAGTGTCATTTTGCGCCGTTTGAACGATATCGGCTATATTACCCTTTAGAGGCTAAGCGTTTCAATTAAAGAATCGATTTGTTGTCGTCTTTGCTGATTATCACTAGCAGTTTGTTGGACCTTTAATAAGGTTCCTTTAGCTAAGGTATATCGGCTTGGGTTTGATTGGATCAGTTTGATGAGTTTTCCTGTGTCTATATTCGGATTCGCAATAAACTCTAAACTAAAGCCTTTTTCGGTCGCATCGAGTTTTCTGACACCAAAATGACTTAATCGATTTCTTAGCTCAGCAACAATAAACAGATCTTTGGCTTGGTTAGGTAGTAGGCCGAAGCGGTCAATTAACTCCACTTGTAGTTCGCGCAGTGAGGCATCATTTTTAGCGCTGGCAATCCGTTTGTAAAGCGACAAGCGAATGGCAACATCGTGTACATAATCGTCGGGTAGAAGAGCGGAGATACCGAGATTGACCTCCGTTTGGTCCTGCTGGGCGCCATCTAGTGTGGGTTCTTCTCCATTTTTCAAGGCGTTGATTGCTCGTTCTAATAGCTCCATATAAAGACTGAAACCGATGGTTTGCATATGACCACTTTGTTCATCGCCGAGTAACTCTCCAGCGCCTCTTATTTCCAAATCGTGGGTCGCTAGAATGAACCCTGCACCCAAGTCCTCTAATTTTTCGATTGCTTCAAGTCTTTTTTTGGCATCTTTGGTCATGCTTTTTGGTGATGGAGTCATCAAATAAGCATACGCTTGGTGATGTGAACGACCAACTCGACCGCGCAGTTGATGCAGTTGCGCTAATCCCAACCTATCGGCTCTGTCCATAATAATGGTATTAGCAGTGGGAATATCGATCCCGGTTTCGATAATAGTGGTACAGACGAGTACATGATATCGATGGTGATAAAATTGCTTCATCACATCTTCTAATTGTCGTTCTCTCATTTGACCATGGGCCACTGCAATTTCAATTTCGGGCAACATTTGCTGTAATTCGTCGGCAACTTTCTCGATAGTGTCCACTGCATTGTGCAGAAAATAAACTTGCCCACCACGCCGAATTTCTCGTTGAATGGCTTCTTTAATCATTGGCTGATTACGTTGTCTGACAAAGGTTTTTATCGCCAGTCTTTTTGCTGGTGGTGTCGCAATAATCGATAGGTCGCGCATCCCAGACATAGACATATTGAGCGTTCTTGGAATTGGAGTCGCGGTTAAAGTTAAAATATCAACTTTTGAGCGATAGGATTTAAGAATTTCCTTTTGTCTTACGCCAAAACGGTGTTCTTCATCAATGAGTAATAGTCCAAGATTTTTGAATTTTAGATTACCAGAAATCAAGCGGTGTGTACCAATCACCAGATCGACCTGTCCCGATTCGAGTTTTTCTAGGGTTTCTTGTTGCTCTTTTTTGGTCTGAAAACGAGACAACACTGCAATATTGATTGGCCATTGGGCAAAACGATCTTGGAAGGAGTTAAAATGCTGTTGTGCGAGCAAGGTCGTTGGTACCAACATGGCGACTTGCATGCCATTTTGCACACTAGTAAAAGCGGCTCGCATGGCCACTTCTGTTTTGCCAAATCCGACATCGCCGCATATAAGTCTGTCCATCGGCTGCATGGAAGTCATGTCGTCACAAACCGCCTTGATAGCGGTTTCTTGGTCTTGGGTTAGTTCAAAAGGAAATTCTGAGGCAAATTTTTCGTAATCTAATTTGTCCAGTTTGTGCTTAAAACCGATTTCTGCGCCTCGGCGGGCGTATATATCGAGCAATTCAGCGGCGGTGTCCCGCGCTTTTTCAACCGCTTTACGTTTCGCTTTACCCCATGTTTCACTACCCAGTTTATGCCACGGTGCCAATTCCGGATTACTACCGGAATAGCGATGAATTTGGTGCAACGATTGCACAGGCACGTAGAGTTTACTTCCCCCAAAATATTCTAAGGTTAAGAACTCAGTAGTAATCCCACCGGCTTCAATCGTTTGTAATCCCAAGTAACGGCCAACACCTTGTTCAATATGAACCACCGGATCGCCAATTTTGAGTTCCGCTAAACTGTGGATCAATTGATCCGGCGAAATAATTTTATCACCGCGTTTTCGCTGCTGTAAAACTTGCCGGCCGAACAAATCGCTTTCAGCGACTAACAACCAGCCTTGGTAGGTAAAGCCTTTTCTTAAAGGAGTAACCACGAGATTAACCGGGCTCTGGCATTTTTGAAATTGCTCCCAGTCAGTCACCTCATTGCTTTCAATATGATTTTTTAATAACAATTCTCGGATAACTTCTTGTCTGCCAGATGATTCGGCACAAATTAAGATTTTCTGATAGGTTTGGCAAATCTCGGTAAACTTTTCTAGTGGTTGATTATTGCGATGCTCGACCTTAATATCCGGGCATGGTCCAAGTCTCAAATCAGCCAAGGTTTGTTTTGTTTTATTGCGGTCAGCGGAGATTGAAATTGACGAATATTGTTTTTTTAAAGCGTATAGCTGCTGCTCCGTCAAATAAAGAGATTCGGGAGGTACAATGGGGCGCTCGATGTCATAACGGTGCTGTTCATAGCGTTCAGTCAGGTCTTGCCAAAAGTTAGAGACCGATGATCTTATCGTCTCTGGTTGAACAAATAATACCTTTGAGCTTGGTAGTGAATCAGCACCAGGCAAAAAATCGAAGATGGTTGATAACGACTGAAAAAATAGCGGTAAATAGTATTCGATCCCCGCTGGAAACAAACCCAAGCTGACATCTCGGTAAATGGTTGAATCCTTTAAGTTGCTATCAAACATTGATCGCCAAGATTGCCTAAAATGACTGACGGCGTTTTCGTCCGTAGGATATTCTCGGGCTGGCAATAGATTTATTTGAGTGGTTTTGCTCTTGGTCAATTGAGTTTCACAATCGAAATAACGCAATGAATCGATTTCATCATCGAATAATTCGATTCTTATAGGATCGGGAGCTCCCATTGGAAAGAGATCGAGAATGGCGCCTCGAGTTGCATAATCCCCATGCTCCATAACTTTGCTGACATTATTGTAACCATTTTTATCGAATAGCGTCTTTAATTGCTGAGTGTCTATTTTTTGACCGATTTTAAGTTGCAAACATTGTTGCTCAATAAAATCTCGTGAAGGCAGCTTTTGCAATGTCGATGAGACAGGCATTAGCAAAATACCATTTTTTATTCGAGGCAATTGATACAAGGTTTCTAATCGTTCGGAAATAATATCTTGATGAGGCGAAAAGTAATCATAGGGAAGCGTTTCCCAATCGGGCAAGGTAATAATCGTATTATTGCTGTTATCACCCAAAAAGAATTCAAGTTCGGTTTTTAGCGAAATAAGATTAGCCGCGTCGGGCAATAACACCACAAGTAGTGAATCTTGCTGTTTTGCGATTTTTGTAATGCTAAGAGCCAAGGCGCCAGGATCAACTCCTTGAAGATAGTTGACAAAACCGGGTTTAAAGTTGAGATCGAGTTTATTTTGCAAGGAAAAGAGTCTTTTATAAACGTTCAAATTCAAAATTGAACGGCATCGGCTGGAATAATATTGGCCGATTATACACCAGCATTGTAAGGATCTTAATAGTTATCGCTTAAGCGGTTATTTTTGTACTCTTGATGTTTTATAATTATTGAATAATTAATAGAGCAGTGTTCCAATAAATAGAGAGTCCGTCTATACTCACCTTATGAAGAGTTTCTATATCTTACTATTAATTTTTGTCTGCGGCATCGTCTTGAGCATCGGCGCTGCTGAGGCTGAAGACCGTGCGAAAATATTAGATAATGCAGTCAAGAAGACGGGATCTGCCAAGGTTAAAAAAGCTTGTCAATTTAAAGTTGGTTGGACCGAATGGAAACCTTACCAGTATTTAGACGACAACGGAAAGCTAGCCGGACTACAGGTGCAACTTCTGAAACTAATTGAACAAGAAATCGGCTGCCGGTTTGAGTTCCACAAAATGAATTGGTTAGATTCTGTACAGGCGATCAAATCTGGGCAGTTAGATTTCATTGGCAATGCTTCAAAAAACGAAGAAAGACAAAAGTTTGCAATTTTTTCGGACCCCTATCGTCAAGATTTGGTAGTGTTATATATCCGTTCTGAGAATAAACGCCAATATGGTAATTTAAGTTTAGCGGATTTATTTACTAATCATCAATTTAAGCTGGGTATGGTCAAAGGATCAGTCTACGCTGGAAATTTGGCAGCTATTCAAGCTGATAACCAATACCAAAATAGAATTCTTTATGTCGACAGAACGGAATCATTGTTTGATATGTTAGTGGCAGGAGAAATCGATGGTTATTTCGAAGATCCTTTAATCTTCGATCATTCGTTAACCTTAGATCGATATAGCGTAGCGGTGGAAAGTTATCCGATAGCGATCCAAATGGGCTCAATTCATTTTATGTTTAGTAAAAAAAATATTGATAAAAAATTAGTCAAGCGCTTTAATCAGGCGTTAGCAAAAATAAGAATTAAACATCGCGATAAGTTTGATTGGTTTTAATTCAGGTTTGTCGTTCACTCAACAATAAGTGGTAGTTTATGGTTCAAAAAAAATTAGTTAGCTGTTTTTTGATTAGCTATTGTATATTCCTTCAATTTGTCAGCGCAGCCGATCAAGCCACTCGACTATCTTCAAAGAGTAAAGCGGAAAAACTACAAAACTGTGCATTAACAGTCGGCTGGGGAATTTGGCCACCATACCAATATTTATCCAGTAAAGGCGAAGCGATCGGCTTACAAATTGACCTATTAAATGACATTGCCGCAGAAGCGCAGTGCAGTCTCAACTACGTTCAGCAACCCTTTAGTCGAAATATATCCGATCTCGAAAAAGGTAAAATAGATATGATGGCCGATACCACCGTCACCGCTGATAGAAGACGGTTTGCTTATTTTTCTGAACCATACCGCAGCGAGATATTAATTTTGTATGTCAAAAAGGAGAACTTACTAAAATGTAAAGATCGGTCATTGAAAGATATCATGAAAAATGGCTTTAAATTGGGCCTGACTCGCGGCAATCTTTACGGAAAAGAAGTTCAAGAGATAAAAAACGATCAGCAATTTGCAAGAAATCTTGTATTATTAAATGAAAATAGAGAGAGTGTCGGGGCGTTATTGAGTGACCGTATTGATGGCTATTTTGAAGATCCGACGGTGCAAGCCTATGAACTCAAAAAAAGGGGATTTAAAGGGAAAATCGAATCTTGTCGAATTGAAATTTACGCAGGCGAAGTCTCATTAATGTTTAGCAAACGATCGGTCGAGAAAAAGGTTATTGAACGTTTTAACCAAGCACTAAAGAAAATCAAGGAAACTAAAAGCTATAAGAATCGCTGGGATTGGTAGTAAGGTACTGCCTTTCGAGGATTTTAAATAATACAATAATAACAGTAAGTTAAATAGCTTTTCTAGAAACAAGATTAATTGTATTTGCGGAAAAGAAATTGATAGAAAGATTTTAATAACAATTCAATATTGGCGAAACTTTTGATTAAGCCCTAAGGTCATAAACAGGGAGTAAGGCAATCAATACGATATCTTCACTTTTAGCTAGTTCGCCACTTATCGATTGCTTGTCTAACTCTCAGCCATTAAATTGGTGACTCAATTTAGCGGGTAAATCATAATTATCGAGGTAATTGAAAAGATGAAAAGACAAAAACGCGATCGATTTGAAAGAGCTCATAGTAAGGGATTTAACGCAGGTTTAAGTGGTAAAGCGAGTAATTGCTGCCCATTTTCAACCACTGATATTAGGGAACAATGGCTAGGAGGATGGCGTGAGGCCCGATCGGCGATTGGCGAAGGTTATTTTAGTTAAAATTATGTCTATTACCAACGAACCAACCAGTTAATTAATTAACTTCTTATTCAAAAAGCCTTCTAAATTGAAGGCTTTTTGCTTTATCAGCCACCCACAAATCGATTTATTGAGTGATTTGGCAAAACATTGTTATAATCCGGCTAATCTGCTCTACCGCCGAATGATAAACCCCGTTTATGCCGCAAATTAATAGCTTTGATGTACCGTTCCCAGTCCCTGCAACTATACTAAGCGATACCGAGAGACAACGGCTCACCAATCGTTGTTTGGAAAACCTTAAAAACAACAATGCGGTGCTTATCGCCCATTATTATACCGATCCTGACATTCAAGCCTTTGCCGAGCGAAGCGGCGGGTTTGTCGGTGACTCGTTAGAGATGGCAAAGTTTGGTGCCAATCATCCCGCTAAAACGTTAGTGGTGGCTGGCGTTCGTTTTATGGGCGAAACATCTAAAATGCTTAGCCCCAATAAAAAAGTCATCATGCCAACGCTAGAAGCGACTTGTTCATTAGATTTAGGTTGTTCTGCTGACGAATTCGGCAAATTTATTGCCAAGCACCCAGATAGAACCGTTGTGGTCTATGCCAATACCTCAGCGGCAGTCAAAGCCCAGGCCGATTGGGTGATTACCAGCAGTATCGCCGTGGATGTGATTAAACATTTAGATGCCAAAGGGGAAAAGATACTGTGGGCACCGGATCGACATTTAGGGGCCTATATTCAAAAACAAACCGGTGCGGACATGGTTTTGTGGGATGGTCATTGTATCGTTCACGATGAGTTTAAACATCTTGCCCTTCAAAAAACAATGGCTTTGTATCCCGAGGCAGAAGTGCTGGTCCATCCTGAATCTCCGGATAACGTGATTCAGCTGGCCGATCATGTGGGGTCGACCTCGCAGCTGATTAAAGCGGCTCAATCGAGTCAATCTTCTCAAGTGATTGTCGCGACGGATCAAGGGATTTTCTATAAAATGCAGCAAGCCGCGCCGCAAAAAGAATTGATTATTGCGCCAACGGCAGGTGAGGGCGCGACTTGTAAAAGTTGCGCTCAATGCCCTTGGATGAAAATGAACCAGCTGAGCAATTTGGAAAAAGTTTTCGATCAAACCAACAACGAAATTCATGTGCCGGAAGGTTTAATTAAACGGGCATTGGTGCCACTAACTCGAATGGTCGAGTTTAATTCTCAGCGATAATACTAGGCAAAAAGGCAGGCCAGCCGCCTAAAATCAGTAGCAATAATGAAAAATACGCCTAAAGTTTGGTATTAAAATTGGGTTGATTGCCGAGTTTGGGCTTGGCTTTAGCGGCTCCACCACTTTCAGATAGTCGCATTTGTAAATTCAAATCGGTTCGTGATTCAGCAAAACGCAGCGCATCGTCTTTGGTAATCACGCCATCTTTGTAGAGTGAGAACAAGGATTGGTCAAACGACATCATGCCGTCCATATGGTGTTTTTCAATAGCTTTCTTAAGCTCTTCCAAGTTACCTTTCTGAATGATTTCCTGAAGATCTGGCGCTTTCATTAAAATTTCTAATGCCGCCACGCGTTTGCCGTCTTGGCTCATTACCAACCTTTGTGAAACAATGCCTTTTAAAACGCCGGCCAGTTCTTTCATTAATGATGAACGTTGTTCTTTCGGAACCAAATTACGGATCCGCTCAAGCACTTGCTTAGAATTATTACCGTGAATGGTGGCCAAACACAAATGACCGGTTTGGGCGTAACTGAGCGCGTATTGCATGGCTTCTTCGTCGCGGATTTCGCCAATAAGGATTAAGTCCGGCGCTTCTCGCATCGCGTTTTTCAGTGCGTGATGGTAACTTTTAGTATCCACTCCAATTTCCCGCTGATCGATAATTGACAACTTGTGTTCGTGCAAAAATTCGATAGGATCTTCAATGGTCAGAATATGGCTGGTATCACGGCGATTTCGATAATCAATCATCGCTGCAAGAGTGGTTGATTTTCCAGAGCCTGTTGGACCGCAAATAAGCACAAGTCCAGATCGCAACATCACCAATTTACTTACGCTGTCCGGCAGTCTTAATTGCTCGAGATTGGGAATGTCGGACTTAATATGCCGCATAACCATGCCCACTTCGCCGCGCTGCATAAATACATTGACTCGAAAACGGCCAATATCATCCACCGAAATCGCAAAATTTTGCTCCCAATCTTCTTCAAACTCGTCAATTTGTTTTTGAGTCATTAACTCATAGGCAATATTCTTAATCGCGCCGGAAGGCAGTGCGCCTTGTCCCATGGGCGTTGAGACGCCTTCAATTTTCATGTGCGGCGGCGCGCCGGTGCTAAAAAACAGATCGGAGGCATTCTTTTCTGCCATAAGGCGGAGTAACAACTTAATATCCATTAACTAAACTTCTCTTGCATTGGCCGTTCTAATTATTATTAATGACGACTGGTTGATGACTAAAATAGGCGCTGATCAAGTATAGCTGAATAACGCTAAAAAAATATATTTTATAAAGGATTGCTAAAAGAGACAATTTTGTATAATCTACGCGCCTCTATCGAGTAGGCGACGATGAACGATAGGGCGCGAATTCAACGGTGAGTTGTCCGAGTGGCTGAAGGAGCTACCCTGGAAAGGTAGTATAGGAGCAATCTTATCGAGGGTTCGAATCCCTCACTCACCGCCATAAAGTTGATGTAACTTAGCAAAGACAAATAAAGAGTCTGTTGTTAAGTACAAAAGATTGGATCGTGTGGGATTGGAACCCGAAAAGAGGGTTTGACCAAATTGTCTGGAACAATTTGGAACAGCGTAGCTGGCCTCGAAGAGGTGAGTCACAGGAAGTGACGAATAATCCCTCACTCACCGCCATAAAGTTGATGTAACTTAGCAAAGACAAATAAAGAGTCTGTTGTTAAGTACAAAAGGTTGGATCGTGTGGGATTGGAACCCGAAAAGAGGGTTTGACCAAATTGTCGGGAACAATTTGGAACAGCGTAGCTGGCCTCGAAGAGGTGAGTCACGGGATGTGACGAATAATCCCTCACTCACCGCCATAAAGTTGATGTCAGTTAGCGATAGTTAGAAGTAAAGTTTTACCTCAAAATGGTGGTCCTATTGGTCCTCCCGCAATGATAAATTGTGAACTCCGCCAGGCCCGGAAGGGAGCAACGGTAGCAATCGACTCATGTGCCGGGATGTGGCTGGTGGGACCGCCTCCATTTTAAGTCCTAGCAAAAACCTAATCGAATGTTTGTTACAAGCAGGAGCTACGTCTCGCTGCGATGGGATGTTTGGGGTGGTGATTTAGCCTTTTCCAAGCAAAAAGTCTACCGGCAAGATCTTTCGCGGCAGGGACGCGCGCTCCTACGACGATACATATCAGCTACTAAAGTTAAACAGGAATATTTTCCGTGCTTTGTAGGAGCTGCGTCTCGCTGCGATGGGATGCTTGGGGATCGTTTATTGTCTGAGTTAAACTAATCATATTATTGATTGCGGATTCATTCAGTTATCATATAATGGCCTGAATAAAAGGACACGACAACCAATTAAATGAGTTACCAAGTATTAGCCAGAAAATGGCGTCCTAAATCTTTTGAACAACTGGTTGGCCAAAAACAAACGGCTAAGGCGTTAATCAATGCGCTGGAAACTCAAAGGCTACATCACGCTTATCTATTTACTGGCACCCGCGGTGTTGGTAAAACGACCATCGCAAGAATTCTTTCAAAAAGCCTTAACTGTGAAACAGGATTAAGTTCTAATCCTTGCGGTGAGTGTTCGAGTTGTATAGAAATTGACCAAGGTAACTTTGTCGATTTAATGGAAATCGATGCAGCCTCAAAGACTAAGGTTGAAGATACCCGAGAATTACTCGACAATGTCCAGTATCGACCCACACGCGGTCGTTATAAAGTCTATCTAATCGATGAAGTCCATATGCTCAGTGGCCACAGTTTTAATGCGCTACTTAAGACTTTGGAAGAGCCGCCGCCGCATGTGGTGTTTTTATTAGCGACGACCGATCCGCAAAAATTACCAGTGACGGTTTTGTCCCGCTGTCTTCAGTTTCATTTAAGACGCATGGAGCAACCGCAAATTATCGAGCATTTATCGATGATTTTATCGGCGGAACAAATTGATTTTGAGCCCGAGTGTCTAGTACCTATCGCTAAAGGAGCAGACGGTAGTATGCGAGATGCGCTCAGTTTGTTAGATCAAGCGATTGCTTATTGCGGAGATAAACTCGAATTAGTCTCGGTACTCGAAATGTTAGGCAGTATTGATCAATCTTATTGTCAAAATCTGCTGCAAGCTATTCAATCAAATGATGCCGTTAAGCTAATGGCAATTATTCAAGAGATGTCTCAGTACAGTCCCGATTATCTAGAAGTCATGTCCGATTGGCTCAGTCTTTTGCATCAATTAGCCGTTAGCCAAGCAACCGGTAATTCTGAAAATGATTCAATTAACGAGTTGGCCCAATCAATTTCCGCCGCCGATCTACAATTGTATTATCAACTTTCATTGCAGGCGAAAAAAGACTTACCTTATGCGCCGCATCCCCGTCAGGGATTCGAAATGGCTTTGCTTCGGGTGATGGCGTTTCGACCTCAAACTGGGCCGGTCGTTAATCATTCGCCCGATCCGGCAAAAAAAAAACTAATTAGTTTATCTGCCAGCGAAGCTCCTGAATCGACCGAAAAGTCATCAGCGGATAATCAGCAAACGGTTTCGGCCGATCAATCTAGACTTGTCGAGGCTAATGCTAACGCTAATTCTGTTTCTGCTGAAAAACTGCATCTAGTTGCCGATAATAGCAATCAATTTGATCAAACGCCTAGTGCTACTGTCAATAAAAACATTAGCACCAATAGCACCAATCAGGCAATGCAACTAGCCACGCAAGCAGAAGAGCCGATTGTAGGTTATCCATCAAAGCTGCAATCCGTTAAGGTAAAACCACTGGCTGAAGAACGCCCCTTTAAGGCCAGTTCCCTAATCGAAGACGAGCAAATAGTTAGTCAAAAGACGCCGATAGAAAATAACGAACTAGTGGAAATGCCGGTTGATGAGTCAGTGCGCCATTATCCACAAATTGCTGATATCAAGTTGCAAGATATTAGTGCCGGTAATTGGCATTATGTGGTTGATCAACTCAATGTGGAAGGCAACGGTTTACAGGTTTTATTAAATTCGTTAGCGGACTTCGAAAAGGATCAATTGGTCATAAAATATCTAGATAAAGTGGAGCATTTTTTAACGGAAAATTTGCTTCAGTCACTCGTTGCGCAAATCAAGCATCATTTCCAAGGCAATGATGCTAGCCGATCTGATAGCAACAATACCGATATAAAAATCAATTTAATAAAAGTTGATCAGTTAGCAGAAACGCCCAAAGAAAAATTAGTTTTAAAACATCAAGCGGCCATCGAAGATGCTTATCAAACTCTAATGGCTGATCCTTGTTTGCTGAAATTAAAGACAGAACTTAGTGGCACGCTGGATCGAAAAAGTATTCAGTTAGGATAATAAAATAAATTAAAGGTCGTTTAAAACAGGGTATAGAGTAGGGTGGGCAATTTTTTATTGCCCACCGGATTCGGCCAAGATGCAAAATAAATGGTGGGCACAAAAAACCTGCACACCCTACAATCTTGCTGAAAAAAAAATCGATTAACTTGCGACCTGAAACAAGAATCAGAAAGATAAATAATCAAACAGATAAAAGGTAGAAAAGTATGAAAGGTTTAGGCGACTTAATGAAACAAGCTCAGCAGATGCAAGAAAAAATGCAACACGCTCAGCAAGAAGTTGCAAATGTTGAAGTTAAAGGCGAGTCGGGCGCTGGATTAGTCTCTGTGGTTATGACTGGTCGGCACGATGTAAAGTCCATCGACATTAATCCAAATCTTCTGTCAGAAGATAAAGAAGTTTTGGAAGATTTAATTGCTGCGGCGGTCAATGATGCGGTTAGAAAAGTCGAAGATGAAACCAAAGATATGATGTCATCGGTAACCAATGGCATGCCATTACCGCCCGGATTTAAAATGCCTTTTTAGGCGAGTCTTTATGCCAGCTATTTCTCTGCTTACAGAATTAATTGAAGGTCTTAGATGCTTGCCCGGTGTCGGTCAAAAATCGGCGCAACGGATGGCCTATCATCTTTTAGATAAAAACCGAAGCGGTGCTCTACAACTTTCGGAAGTGATTAAAGATTCGATGCAACGGATTGGTAATTGTCATCGTTGTCGCGATTATACTGAAACCGATGAGTGTCAAATTTGTCTTAACGATCGACGAGATCCAGCGGTTTTATGTGTTGTTGAGTCGCCGTCGGATGTATTAGCAATTGAAGCCACAGCCAGTTTCAACGGTAAATTCTTTGTCTTGCTCGGGCAGCTTTCGCCGCTGGATGGTATCGGACCCGACGAAATTGGTATGCCATTATTAGCCTCGCGTTTGCAGCAAGAGCCAATCGATGAAGTGATTGTTGCAACGTCATCAACGATAGAAGGGGAGGCGACCGCGCATTATATTGCAACGCTCGCTGAAAAACATTCCAGCCGAAATATTACCGTCAGTCGATTAGCCCAAGGCGTGCCAGTGGGCGGCGAATTAGAATATTTGGATCAATCAACGCTATCGTTATCGCTTGCTAATCGGCGGAATTTGTAGGAAGGAAAGTTTAGAGCGGAGAGTTTAGGGCGTAAGGCAGAAATCTCGCTGGATTAAACGTTTCATTTTACTGACTCATAGCGTCATTGCGAGCGTAGCGCGGCAATCTATTTTTTAAGTAAACACTAAAACTAAGATTGCCACGTCGTCCCTTCTCGCAATGACAGTTTTCGAAATTGTAATTTAGAGATCCCCCCTCAACGTGTGCTAGTGCTAAGATAGAGATATTAAAAACTTAAACAATCTCTTTACCGCGATAATTCTCCGCGTAAACTAATCTGCATTTTCTGTTTAATTTCTTCGCTGCTGCAATCGCTACTGAGTAAATAGCTGAGCTTGGTCAGAGTTGCTTCCGGGGTCATATCATAGCCACAAATAACTCCCGCTTTAAGTAGTTCTTGGCCGGTTTCATAGCTGCTCATATCCACGCTACCTTTTAAGCATTGGGTACAATTAACAATCACAATTCCCGCATGATTTGCCGCTGCCAGCAAGTGCAAAAACTTTAAATCGTTGCACGGGGCGTTGCCCATTCCGTAGGTCATTAACACTAAACCTTGTATGCCTGAGTTTAATACGGCTTCTAACATATCTGCCGAAAAGCCGGGAAACAAACTCAATACAACCACTTTTGGCGCCATTATTTTGTTAATTTTCAAAGATTTAGCGGGTTCTTTTAAGATGACTTCTTGATTGACGTTAATTTGCGAACCGACAGTCACCAACGCTGGAAAGTTGGGCGACTGAAAGGCATGAAAGCCGCTAGCATCGGTTTTACGGGCGCGGTTACCGCGATACAAGCGATTATGGAAATACAGGCTGACTTCTGGAATATCATAGCGGGATGCGAGCAATAATGAAGTGATTAGATTTTCTCTGGCGTCAGTACGCATCTGCGACCAAGGAATTTGCGAGCCAGTGACAATCACCGGTTTAGATAAATCTTCCAACATAAACGACAGCGCCGATGCGGTATAAGCCATGGTATCGGTACCATGTAACACAATAAACCCATCAAATTCATCGTAATGGGATTTAATATCTTCGGAAATACGGTACCAATCCTCCGGTGTAATATTGGACGAGTCAATTAAGTTCTCATATTCGTTCACCACAATTTGCGGCATGTCTGGGTAGGCAAGCTCAGGCAGCTTTTTTAGTTGCTCAGTAAAATATCCCGCTTCCGGTATAAAACCTTTCGAACTAGGCTTCATTCCGATGGTGCCGCCGGTGTAGGCGATATAGACTTTTTTATGACTCATTGCAGTGATTGGGTCCGAAGCAAGTGGACGGTTATGATAACTAACAAGGATAAAGAGTGAAACTAAAACGACGGTTTATTTGATTTGGAAACATCTCATTTAGTAATAAATAGCCCTTCAAGTGTATATTTATTAACCAGTTGTTAACCGGTTTTATATTAGAACGCGTTACATTATTTACAATGTGAAATAGTACCGCTTTTGAGTTCTTGTCAAACCAAAATAGTTTGTTACTGTGACGCGATAATAACTAATACATGCAAGATAAAACTTAAAACAGACAAGGCTAAAGGATTTTAAAAAAGGGATTTTTATTGTATATAGCGCTTCTTAATTTAACAAATTCCAATCAAATATCTTTTGCAAACGGTGCCTTTCCGGTCATTAGGGAACAAACCTTCTTTCGGGATTATGGCGCTTAAAAAACCAAACTATTGGCCAAAAAAGGACAGAATGTCCGAATATTGATAACAATTGTCCGAAATTTGATATTAGTTATTCGCAAATTTCGTAGATAATAAATAAAAAAGCGCGACCTTTTAGAAGCTCTATGGGTCGTTTTAATAGTTCGGTTTTTATCTTGTTGATTAAACCGGACGATAAAAGATGTGATGAACAAAAAAGCGTTTATTAAAAAAGCATCCTCAAATAAACGATAAAACAAATAAACGAATAACTAAAAATAAGATGGAAATAATTATGGGTTTTGGCAGAAGTCAGTTGATAAAAAACGTATCCAAATTGGGTTTAATTTCAGTTTTACTATTGAGCGTTATTTCGAACCTGCTCTATGCTGCGGAATTTGGCGGCGGATTTGGCGGTAATAATCCACCCGCGGCGCCAAACTCTGTCACTGCGCCAGCGACCAATAGTTCAGGATCCTTTACCCTCACGTGGGGCGGCTTACAAGCTTATGAAAAACAAGTTGAGCAATCCAAAAATGGCGGCGCTTATACAGGCTTAGGATTAGTCAATGCCGGAGTTTCCAGTAAAAGTATTTCGGGATTAACCGATGGCAGTTATCGTTACCGAGTTAAAAATTGTACCCTCAAGGAATTTGGTAATGTAAAGTGCTCTGGTTGGACTTATAGCGGCACTATGCAAGTGGTCAAGTTGCCTGGCACACCCAGTTCACTGTCAGTTCCAAGCAATGATAATAACGGCAGTTTTTCGATTAGCTGGGGAAGCGCCTCCGGCGCAGTGACCCGTTATGAAACTTACGAATCAAAAAATAGTGGCGCCTACGTCAGTGTTTATTCCGGCACCGCTATTTCTAAAAGCTTAAGCGGTCGTGCTGACGGCAGTTATAAATATCGGGTTCGCGCTTGTAATACGGCGGGTTGTAGCGGTTACCGCAACGGTAATGCCACCTTAACTGTTCGACTAATTCCCAGTGTTCCCGGTCTGCCGAATGCGCCTTCCAATAGCGCCGGTAATAACAGTGTTAATGTCACTTGGAGTAAACCCGCGGGCTCGGTCACTCACTACGACTTACAAAAACGTCTAGGTTCGGGCAGTTGGAGTACCGCTGCTAGCACCATCACAACCACTAGTCGAACTGTTACCGGACTTGCCGATGGCACGTGGACTTTTCGACTTCGCGCTTGTAATACTTCGCTGTCTTGCTCTTCTTATTCCGGTAGCGATAGCACCGTGGTGCGATTAAAACCCTCGACGCCTGTTTCGGCCAATCCGACGACCACCACCGATACCAATACCGTCACGGTTAATTGGACCGCGACTTCTCGCGCCACTTATTACAATTTACAAAAACGCAACAATGCCGGTAGTTGGGCAACTGCCGCCAGCAGTGTTAGCGCAACCAGCAAAGCGCTGTCGGGTTTTACCGATGGCAGTTGGGATTTTCGAGTACAAGCCTGTAATGGTTATTCTTGGGCTTGTTCCAGTTATGGGGTCGATGGCTCGCAAGTACTCTTTAGAGTCATCCCTTCCATTCCGGCTAAACCAAGCGCGCCGTCGACAAGTACTAGCTCTGCGGCAATTAGCTGGAGCAAACCCGCCGGGACCGTGACTTATTACGATATTCAAAAACGAAACAATGGTGGCAGCTGGGTCACTGGTTTGAATGGCCGAACCACTACCTCGGCAACCGTTTCAACCGGTGCAGATGGTAGCTGGGACTTTCGAGTTCGGGCCTGTAACGGATATTCTTGGGCCTGCTCTAACTTTGGTATAGATAGCAGCAATACCACGGTTCGAAAAGTGGCCAGTGTGCCAGCGGCGGTTAATCCTACCACTAGCACCGATACCAATAGTGTCTCAGTTAGTTGGAGCGCAGCCAGTAGTGCCACTTATTACAATATTCAAAAACGAAATAACGGCGGTAGCTGGCAAAATGTTTCGGGGACTTTTACTGGCACGTCGGCCTCCGTTGGCAGTTTATCCGACGGCAGTTGGGATTTTAGGATCAAAGGTTGTAATGGTTATAGTTGGGCTTGCTCTAGTTATGGCGTGGACGGATCGTCGGTAGTTTGGCGAGGTATCCCTTCAACCCCTGCGTTACCCATTGCGCCAAGCACTTCCACTGGCAGCGCGGCCATTAGTTGGAGCAAACCGGCGGGCACGGTCACTTATTATGACTTGCAAAAACGGTTAAATAATACTGGCAGTTGGTCCACCGCTAAAGCCGGGGACACTAATACTAGTGAAACGGTTTCCGGTTTAACCAATGGTCTGTGGGACTTTCGGGTTCGAGCGTGTAATGGTTATAGTTGGGCTTGTACTGGTTATAGTTCTGTATCCAGCGATACCAATGTGCGTCTTAAGCCGTCTAAACCAGCCGCCATTGCCAATCAAAATGATACTAATGGCAGCTTTGTTTTAAGTTGGACTAAACCGTCCGGTACGGTGACCTTTTATACGTTGCAAGAGCGGGCAGGCAGCGGCAGTTGGGTGACGCTTTTATCCAGCACTACAGCGACTTCCTATACTCGAACCGGGCGAAGCAATAATACCGATTATCAATACCAAGTTCGAGCGTGTAATACCGCCACTTGGGCGTGTTCGGCTTATAGTACGGCTAACACGGTAAAAGTGCGTTTTAAACCCAGTACGCCAGCCGCGCCAAGTGGCGTTAATTCCGTATCCACTAGTTTTACCGTCAATTGGGCTAAGCCTTCTGGCACGGTGTCTTATTATCAATTACAAGAGCGTATCGCTGGCGGCAGTTGGTCGACCATTGTCAGTAATACCAGCGCTTTATCGAAAGCCATCACTGGCAAAGTGAATGGCACTAACTATGAATATCGAGTGAAGGCGTGTAATGGTTATAGCTGGTCTTGCTCGGGATTTGGTAGTAGCAATAGCGTCAAAGTGCGCTTGAAACCGTCTACCCCGGCAGCGCCTTCGCGGCCATCCACTAGTACTGGTAGCGCCGCCATTAGTTGGGCGAAACCGCCCGGCAATGTGAGTTATTACGACTTGCAAAAGCGTCTTAATAATACCGGCAGTTGGCAAACGGGTGTGACTGGATTAACTGGCACTTCGGCCACCTTAACCGGTTTAACCGATGGTTTGTGGGATTTTAGATTTAGAGCCTGTAATCAATACAGTTGGGCCTGCTCGGCATACAGCGGTGCGTCAAGCGATACCACAGTGCGAGCGAAACCTTCCACTCCGAGCAGTCCAATTGCACCGGCCAGTAGTGTCAGTGGCAGTTATACCATTAGTTGGACCAAACCAAGTGGCGCGGTTAGCTATTACGATTTACAAGAGCGAACTAATAATACTGGCAGTTGGGTGACGGTGGCTAATAATACCGGTTTAACCGCAAAAGCGCTTTCCGGTCGAGCAGATAATTCTTACGACTATCGTGTAAGAGCTTGTAATACTTACGATTGGGCTTGTGGCAGTTATTCAGGTGTCAGTGGCGATGTAGTGGTTTTACTACTGCCGAGTGTGCCTGCTTCAATTTCGGTTCCTAGCCAAAATACCAATGGTTCGGTGCCGATTAGTTGGGGAACCAGTAGCGGTCAGGTGGTCGATTATCGGTTAGAGGAGCAAAAAGATGCAGGCGCTTGGACTCAGGTTCAATCCGGCTCTACTGCTACCAGCAAAACCTTAACTAGCCGCAGTAATGGTAGTTATAGTTATCGAGTGCGGGCGTGTAACGCCAGTGGTTGTAGTGGTTATCGTACCGGCAGTAATTCGTTGACTTTAATGTTAAAACCAAATGTTCCATCGGTTTCTGGTGCGACTACTAGCGATGATGGGCAAGTGAGTTTTAGCTGGGCGGCGGACAGTAAAGCCAGTAGTTATGATATCGACCGAAGAGTTTCCGGTGGAAGTTGGGCAAGACTGGTGAGCGGCGCGACGGCAACCAGTTATAGCAAAACGGAAACTAATGGCAGTTATGATTATCGGGTGAGAGGGTGTAATGCTTTGTCTTGTTCGGGGTTTAGTGGTTCTCAAATTGTACAAGTGTATCTTATTAACTCTTGGGGCAAAGGTGGATTGGTTAATGTTGCCGATGCGTCATTAGCGGCGACTGCCGATCCGGGTCAATCGACTAATTATGTCGGTGCAGTTGAAGGCAGCGGGGGAGTATCTGGCGGAGCGGCTTCTTATTCTGTCCTTATCGCTATTCCGCCAGGGCGTGCAGGTATGCAGCCGAGTGTGTCGCTTAATTATTCTTCTCGCAGTGGCAATGGCATTGTCGGAATGGGTTGGAGTTTAAGCGCGGGATCGTCGGTACATCGCTGTGGTCAAACCCAAGCGCAAGATGGTCGAACCAAAGGTGTTACTTATAGCGCAACGGACGATCGTTTCTGTTTAGATGGTCAACGATTAATGGTTATCAATGGCGGCACTTATGGGACTGCTGGTTCAGAATATCGCACAGAGCTAGATAGTTTTGCCAAAATTCAACAGTTTGGCTCGCTTGGCGCGGGTTATTTCAAAGTCACTTCAAAAAGCGGTGTGGTTAGTACTTATGGTGTAGCAAATACCACATCAAGACACATTGCCGATGGTGTCACTGAAGTCTTAGTTTGGGCGATTGATCGCACCGTCGATCCGTCTGGCAATATGGTTAAGTACGATTATAACTATGTCGCTGATGGCGAATATGTCTTAGATGCAATTCATTACACTGGATTAAATTTCACCAATGGCGATCGCCATGTTTGGTTCGATTATGAACAGCGACCAGATTTCTCAACATCTTATTTGGCTGGTGGTAAAACGCGAAAAACACAACGATTAAAAGCGATTCGAACCGAATATAACGGAACCGCGTTACGTCAATATGACTTGAATTATGCGAATACCAGTACCTCGACACAACGAACGTTATTGAGAAGTGTGCAGGAAACATCGAATGGAAAAACTTTAGCGCCGACTACTTTTGAGTGGTTGGAGAATACTCCTAAATACGATTTTGAAGAACTTGAATTTGATGGTGCGCCGGTTTATACCGAAAACCGTTGGTTGTATCAATCGGTGCCACGGGAAGATACCAATGGCGATGGCGTTAAAGATTGGCCAGAGCATGATATCGATGCCGAGGCTAAGGTGACCGGCACTCGTACATTAAAGTATGCTAATTGTTACCGGCCTTACAACAGTTTTACCCTAAAGTGTTTGCAAGGTGATTTTAACAATGACGGACTCACTGATTCTTTTACCAAAGTTAACGACGAGCTAGTCATTACCATGGCGGGGTCAAGTAGTCCTCATTACACCGGTATTGTTTGGGATGAAGCACCAATGCTGGCAACCAATTCTTCTGGTAATACTTCGTTGCAACCGGTTGAAGATAACTTGCTAGATTTTGCTGATTACAATGGTGATGGCTTTACTGATATCGTTTTTTATGAGTCAGATTCTCTAGCACCAAAACTTTGGATCTATCTACATAACGGCAGTCTAACGGCTCCATTTTCTGCGTCTAATCGCGTTTTGGCCCATACCTATTTGACTTACACCTCACCTTACGGTCCGACTATGATGAAAAGCATGGTAGAACCATACGGTGATATGGATGGAAACGGCACGCCTGATTTTATTGTAACAGATCCGTCCGGTAAATTTCCTGGTAGGCCATCACCTCAGTATATGTTGCTGACCGAAAGCGATGGTAATGGGGGAATTACTTTCACTCAAAAAAGTTTCACGGGTGGATTAAATACGGTTGGAATTAGAGCTGATTTCTTTGCAGATTTTAATAGCGATGGCTTGACCGATTGGTTCGCAGTTGATAATAATTTTATGCTGAATGTAAAGCTCAATAGAGGTGGAGGAAACTTCGAAAGTGCTTGGCAAAATCTAAATTTCTTATTACCAATGAGGTACGGTAGTTACGAGCTTCAAGGTGACGTATCTTCTCAAGCCAGAGGTGCTGCAGGATCATTCGCCACTGCGACTGAGACTACAAGAACCACTATCAACGGTATTAGTACAGATAGAATAACGGGCACCTCTAAAACATCAACGGGTTTTTACTCTCTAGGTCAATCCTTTTCCACTCAACCAGAAATTGGGGCTTATTTTTATCCTGTAATGGATAAGATCATTATGCTTGACTACGACGGCAACGGCCTAATGGATTTTCTTAAATCTAGTTCTATAGTAGCTTCCGCTTGTTCTAAAATTTACGGTTTCTCTGTTACTGGTTCTGAAATCGAAGAATGGAAATGCGACAACGAGCTTTACGGAAACTTCATTCAATCTCGACTAGTAAACTCCAGTGGTCAAATATCAGGGGTGGGGCAACAGACCCCCATTCATTCAGAACTTATTGATGATTCTGTTCGTGGTTATACTCTCATTTCATTTACGGAAGATGTCAACGGCAATTTCAATAAGAACTTAGATGATAACGGCACTGGCATCGTAACATCGGCTAACCAACATACCGTCGTTGATGCCTATGGTAATGGACTTAGCGACATCGTTTTCACTGTAGGTTGCCGCTGGGGCGATTGCTTATTTAATGAGGCTACCAGCCATCCTGGTGCTGTCAAAGACTCTCAATACCAGCCAGGCACTTATATTATGCGAAATCGCGGTGCCGCCAATCAGAAAGGTGAATACGAACCCATCGATTTAATGAAAAAATCAACCGATGGTTTAGGCCGAATTAACGAATGGACTTATAAGCCATTAACTACCGGTAAAGTAAATAGCGATGGTCAGAAGTTCTACAACGTGGACCATTCCGCGACAGCGGGCGACCCTGATTATTTCCACTTTGCATCTAGCATGTATGCAGTCTTTGATCATAAAACTAGTAATGCGATTGGCACAGGCTTAAACACGACTGAATACGGTTACGAAGGTGCAATGTATAACACTAAGGGACGTGGATTCAGTGGTTTCCTTGCGATTACCAAAGATGATTTAGCTTCCGGCTTTCGTACGGTTACAGATTTCAAGCAAAAATTTCCATATGCGGGACAATTGGAAGAAGGAAAGACATGTTTAATTATCGATGCTGGCAATGATTGTTCTACTGCACCGTTGAGAAGAAGTTGGTCATCGTATGATTATAAGCCTACGGCGCAAAGTAATATTCTTTGGGTTTTCGCAACACAATCGGATTCGGCTAATTTTGAACTGAATGACCGCAATAAAAAATTGTTTCATCAAACAATAATAGTTGCCAAATCTGACACAGACAGTTATGGCAATATCCTAAAATCTACAAAGACGACTGATAAAGGTTCGTCCAGTCTAAATGTTCTTGGAAAAACGCAAATTGTTACTGAAAGTACTTTTTATACACAACAAGATGATTGGTTAAATTGGTGGGTCAATAAACTTCAAAAAACCACAGTAACGGCTTCAACGATAACAGGGACTGGGTATGTCTACGACAGCTCATTGGATACCTTAAACAAAGTAGAAACGAACTACACCTGGACGTCTGAGAGGCAACCAGACGTTATTACGACTAACGTAATTGGTGGTGAAGGGAAGTCTGTCACCGTTGATACAGATTACAATGTATATGGACTTTCGACAAAGGTTACTACTTCATCGCCGGGAGAGGTTTCACGATTTGGAACCACTACTTATTCAAATGACGGCCAGACTGCATCGCCGGATGGTTATTTTGTTTATCAAAGTACTAATGCAAAAGGACATACTACGACTACCACAACTTACCCTGAACACGGTCAAGTCAAAAAAGTAACTGATGCGAATGGAGTATGGTCGACTCGGTATTACGACGCCTTCGGTCGTGCAGAAAAAGTAGTGGCGCTCGGTGTTCCAGATGCCACCATCCGTTATGAAGTTTGTACGGGTTGTGATGGCGTGGTGGATGCGAAATACAAGATCACTAGCTATCAAGTGGGTTCACCACAAACTATCGTTTATAAAGATATGTTTAACCGCGTTTTAATGAGCAAAACGGAAGGTTTTTTATCGACAGATTTCACTTATCAGCGGGTTGATTACGATGTGCTAGGGCGTAAAACCTATGAGTCGGTACCGTTGGATTATCTGCCAATAAAGGATGGCTTAGGGACACGTTACAAAAACTATGATGCGATCGGTCGATTAACCAAAAAGGAAGTCGATAACTCCGGCAATGGTATGACGGTCTTGTACACTTACATGGGCTTTCAAACGAAAATTGATGCAGGTGTTTTGCCGTCGATGTATCGCACTCTTAATGGCGCAGGAGAACTGATTCAAACCACCGACAGTTCGAATGGTATTACCCGATACGCATACGATTCAATGGGTAATCCTATCGTTTTAGAGGACGCTAAAGGCGTTCCTATTAAAATTGATTACAATACCCTCGGTCAAAAACGCTATGTAGACGACCCGAATATGGGACGCAAAGATTTCAGTTACACCGGTTACGGTGAAGTAGAAACGGAAACTGATGCGAATGGTAATGTCATTTCAAGCGCTTACGATATTTTGGGGCGTTTATCTTCAAGAACGGTTAATGGCAGTACCCAAGCCAGTTACACCTTTGATTGTACAAATGCCCTCGGTCTTGTTTGTAGTGAGTCCGGAAATGGTCAAAGCAAAACTTTAAGCTACGATAATCAGTCACGACCGATTACCAGCACTGTCAATATTACCGGTGAACCGGCTTATGTTACTCGCACTCAATACGATGGTATCTATGGACGAGTTAAAGCGCTGACTTACCCGAATAACAGTTTAACGTTAGCCTATGAATATAATTCTCGGGGTTACCTCACTAAAACCAAAAACGCTAACAGTAATTATGTGTACCAAGAAATCAAATCACTGGATGCTCGTAATCAACTGACTCAAGCGTTATTAATTAATGGTTTGTTAACTGAGGACCGCGGCTATGATGAAGCCTCGGGACAAATGAATTATGTTACGGCATTTACGAGTGGCGGCTTACAACGGCATCGGATTGACTATGAAATTTATGATGATTTTGGCAATCTAAAAAGGCAAAAAGTTGAGAATACTGTCGGAGGTGTAAATAAAACCTCTTATGAAAATTACACCTACGATAATTTGCACCGGTTAACCGCTTCCGATCAAACCTACGATGGTGTTTTCCTCGGGGCGATTAATTACAACTATGATGCGGTAGGCAATATTACGCTCAAGAGTGATTATGCGTCCGCCTATAGCTACGGCAGTATCAATAAAACCGCTAGCAACGGCTTTGCAGGACCGAATGCCGTCAGAAGTGTCGCGGGAATAACCGAGCAGTTTGTTTATGACTTAAACGGCAATATGAAAAGTGGCGATGGTAAAACGCTTAGTTATAACGCGTTTAACAAACCGACCAGTATTAAACGCAATAGTATCCAAAGTGCTTTTAGTTATGGCGCAGATTTAATGCGATTTAAACAGGTGAAAAGCGGTGTGAGTGGTGGCAATGAAACCACCGTTTATGTTGGTAAACTGTTTGAGAAATTTACCAAAGGCTCTAGAATCGATTACAAGTATTATTTAGGTGACTTTGCGGTCCTTAGTGATTCAACCGGTGGCAGTAATCCAGACCAGAAAATCGGGTTTATTCATCGCGACCGACTGGGCTCTGTAGTGACAATTACCGATGAAAATGGTGTGGTAGTTGACAACAAGAGTTATGACCCCTTTGGCAAACCAAGAAAAGGCACCTTCGAAGGTGTAGCACCTGCAAAATTGGGAGATGTTTCTTGGACTAGTGGATTTATTAATGCGGCAGATGATTCACTGCTTTTGACTAATCGTGGGTTTACTGATCATGAGCATTTGGATGATGCTGAGTTAATTCATATGAATGGACGGGTGTACGATTATAACTTGGGTCGATTCCTAAGTGTTGATCCGTTTATCCAAGCTTTAGGAAATAGTCAAAGTCTGAATCCTTATTCCTATATTATGAATAACCCTTTGGCGGGGAGTGACCCTAGTGGGTACGCCGCGAAATGTGAAACTGGAAACTGTGGTTCTCCTGCTTCAACACCCGATGACAAAGGCCACACTGTAGTGATATATAGCCATGGTGGAATGACTGTGGATGGAATTCGATATACTGTGTATGGGTACTTTGGTGAAATTCCGAGCAATGGTGTTGGTGAACTAAGTGCAGGCAGGTTTAGCAGTAACGGTGAAGCGATAGATGGTATCGGCGGCCAAGCAAGCGGCTCAAATTCTCAAGGTGAAGATTCTTCGGGGGAATCGGCAGACTCAGAAGCCCTTTATGCGGCAGCAACGGGCGGCACTGGTGAAAACGGAGAACTAAGCTTAGGTTTAACAGGAGCGGAAGTAGCTTCGATTGCAATTGAGTTGGCTGCGAGTATGGTACCATTTGGGGAAGCTGGATTGCTTGCCGCAAAGGGAGATTACTGGGGGGCTCTTTCTTCGGGGTTAATGGAGGGCGGTGCTTGGGTGTTAGGTGCCGTTACATTTGGTTTGGCGACCTATGCTTATAAGGCGTACAGATATGTTAAAATAGTTAGAAGAGCCAAAAGAATCAAAAAAATCAGGGAAGCTAGGAAAGCTGTTACAAAGAGTCGACTTAATCACCCTGTAAATATTTCAACCGCTGGAAAGAGTGCTGATGAAGTCGCTTCAATTCAGGAGTATGTCGTACGTAGTAACAAATGGTTGGCAGAAAGTGGAGCACAAACAATTCAATCAACTGCTGGTACTTTAAGAAGACAAGCAAGTGCTGCCGCTCGTAAAGAAAGACTTCGAGCTGCTCGAAACGGGCAAGGGTATACTGGACAAGCTGGACACGTTCCTGATACTGCTGTAACTGGCCAAGCGACCCCTCCAGGGGGATGGCTCGATATGTCTGGTTGTTCTAACAATGCTTGTGGAGGTGTGCTTGGTTCTAGGATTGGTCAAAAAATTGATCACTTTACAATTGATGGAGTGAAACCATGACGATACAAGATTTGATTTCAAATTTAAATAGTTTGGACTCGATTAACTTTTCAAAGGAAATTGATAAAGAATATTTATTAACTTTATTAAAAGAGAATGAAATACAACTTCCACAAGCTCATATTGAGTTCTTAGCAACAAACAATGGTGTCGAATCATACGGAGGATATTTCCGACTTTTCGGCGTAAATAATGACTCATTCTGTGACTTATTAAAGTGGAATAAAGAAGACCTTTGGAAGTTTGCTTGGTGTGGTTTGTTAGACGATTATTTCTGTTTCGGCGAAACGGCTTGGGGAGATCAATATGCCTATAAAATTGAAGAGCTAGAGTCTGCTAATCCAAAGGTATATTTTATTGAAGGTATCACTATGACTGAAGAAGTCATAGCCAACAACTTCGAAGATTTTTTGGAAAAAGAGTTCTATTTAAATTCATCGAGTCCTTACGATGAAATATTAGTAGAAGTTAGTCAAAGAGTTGGTGAACTGAAATTAAATGAACATATTACTTATATACCGTCACCTTTAATTGGAGGTGAAGAGAGCGCCCAGAATGTTCAAAAAATGGAATTGTTAACCGCTATGGTTTTCAACGGTGACTTGTGTTGCCAGTTAGCAGATGAGTCTCAATCTAAACAAATAAAAGAAATTCAACCTTTTGTGGATAATGAAGGAAGAAATCGACTTAAAGTTATTTGGAATTAATTTACAAATCTCCAGCCGAGCCTGTAAATAAGATTGTGTAACTGTTCATTATGATCAAAAACAAAAGGACAGCCATCTTTTTTCCTCACATAAAAATAACAGACAGTGTGCGGCCGAGCTAGGTCGATAATTCCAGCGGGAGGGTGTCCCGCTCTGGTAAGGCTGGTCAGCCACCAGATAGTAAGCATCGGGCAGGCGGGAGTAATCCCAAATGTTAAG
>Ga0316209_1001120_pt1 | contig 31831 bp, 23 predicted proteins | sample 6monopyrite_MG_FD_204945 | JGI IMG/M metagenome (GOLD analysis project Ga0316209, IMG submission 204945) | Microbial mat bacterial communities from mineral coupon in-situ incubated in ocean water Damariscotta River, Maine, United States -... | ecosystem: Environmental > Aquatic > Marine >...
TAATCTGCTCGGCTAAGCGACAGAGCGGGTGCGATAAATTTAATATTTGGGATAACTGAGAACGAAATAAATCAGGGTGATTATCGGGCTTTTTGGGTTTCATAGTTTGCAAGGTTTTGAGCCGTTAAGCTTGTTAACTTGCAAACTATTTTACCTGTTTTGAATGATTTTTTCTTTAATATTAATGAGTTATGTATTCTTCAGGGACGACTAGGTAAGATCATATATTTTGGTTAGTTTGTTAGGTTCATATATTTGCTCGGTACTGACAAATTAAGTGTATCTGGTCGATAATCAGTATATGAATAATACGACAAATCTATACAAGCGCTAACGTTTTCCTGCTGGGATCATTCAGTACGCGGTCTGGTTTTAGAAAAACCTGCTTAGTTTTTTTGACTTCCGAAGTCGACCCATAGCAGCAGCGATTATCCCAGTAGAGCATTGATATGTGCAGCTACGCTGCGCCCTAATGCAGAGAGGGCGTAACCGCCTTCTAAGGTTGAAACAATTCTACCCTTGGCATACTTATCTGCGATGTTTTTTATTTCTTGAGTCACCCAGGCAAAGTCTTGTTCTACCAGGCACAAACCCGCCATATCGTCTTCAATATGCGCATCAAAACCAGCGGAGATAAGTATCAGCTCAGGCTGAAATGCCTCCAGTTCTGGCAGCCACCCAGTTTTCACCGCTGCACGAAATGCCTGACCATCCGTGCCTGCAGGCAAGGGAACATTGATAATATGTTTTGATTCAACGTTGCTACCAGTATATGGATAAAACGGATGCTGGAAGCTTGAACAAAACAGAATTTCATCCACGTCTCGAAAGATATCTTCGGTACCGTTCCCGTGATGCACATCAAAATCCACTATGGCAACTCGCTTTAACTGATGTGCCTGCAGCGCATGCGCCGCGCCGACTGCAATATTGTTGAAGATACAAAAGCCCATGGCCTTGTTGTGTTCAGCATGATGGCCGGGAGGGCGTATATTACAAAAGGCGGCAGTCGTCTGCTCTGACATAACCAGGTCGACACCCAGTACCATTGCACCGGCTGCGTGTAGGGCTGCAGATAATGAATAGCGGTTCATACACGTATCCTGATCCAGCCATAGCAGACCCTCTTCCGGTGCATTGAAAAAAATACCGTCGACGTAGTCAGCATCATGTACCCGACACAGTTGCTCACGACTTGCCAGAGGTGCATCATGGTGCTGTAACACAAAATCCAGACCACAAGACAGTAACTGGTCTTGAATGGCACTCAGGCGAGCAGGACTTTCGGGGTGATGAGGCCCCATTTCATGCAGCGCACAATCAGGATGTGAAATGATGGAAATTGTCATAAATGGTTTCAAAGGCTCTTATGGCAAGCGGGCATAGTTAAAAATTATAGTATCAGGCTAACGAGGAAACAGATATGGATATGCATTTTCTAGATCACCTTTTCTCACCTCGGGCCATCGCGGTGTTTGGTGCCAGTAAACGAGCTGAGTCCGTCGGCGCCCGGGTTTTCGATAACCTGCGAAAAGGTGGATTCACCGGCCCAATTTATGCGATTAATCCGAAACACAAACGCCTTTATCGCCAGCGCTGTTATCCATCTATTGACGCTATAGGCAAACCTGTTGATCTGGTGGTGATTGCCATGCCTGCGGTGAACACGGTGTGCGTGCAGCAATTATTATTTCTGCCGGTTTTAATCAGCGAGACAGTCACGGGGCGGCGTTTAAAAAGGCAGTACTCGATGCTGCCCGGCCGTATCAGATGCGTATTCTTGGCCCCAATTGTCTTGGTTTGATTCGCCCCGTGGTGGGCATGAATGCGACCTTCAGCAAGAATACCGCGGCAGCGGGACGGCTCGCGCTGGTCTCCCAGTCAGGTGCAATCTGTACTGCCATTCTGGACTGGGCAGTTGCCCATGATGTGGGTTTTTCCGCCATCGTTTCACTGGGCGACGCTGCGGATATCGACTTTGGTGACATCCTGGATTATCTGGCACAGGACATGGAAACACAGAGTATTCTGCTCTATGTGGAAGGTGTGCGAGATGCGCGTAGTTTTATGAGCGGATTGCGCATTGCCGCACGCATGAAACCGGTGGTGGTTATCAAAGCAGGTCGTCACATTGAAGGCTCGCGAGCAGCGGTTACGCATACTGGCGCGATGATCGGTGCCGATGATGTCTTCGATACGGCCCTGCAACGCGCGGGGGTAGTACGCGCGATGACCATCGAACAATTGTTTTCCGCAGCCCAGTTGTTATCAACCCCGCACCGAGTCAGCGGCAACCGACTTGCGATTGTGACTAACGGCGGCGGTCTGGGTGTTATGGCAACCGACCGCGCGATCGATCTTAATGTTACTTTAGCTACTTTAGCAGAAGAAACCGTTACAAGACTCAGCCAGGGCCTCCCGCCTCAGTGGTCACATGCCAATCCTGTCGATCTGCTGGGTGATGCCTCAGCTAAACGTTATCAGCTTGCCGTCGAAGCCTGTCTGGATGACCCCGCCGTGGATGGTGTACTGGTGATGCTGTCACCACAGGCCATGACCGATACCCTGGCCTGCGCGCAGGCGGTGATCGATGCACAAAAAGACTGTAAAAAACCCGTATTAGCCTGCTGGATGGGAGAGCAACAGGTCGCAGCAGCTAACAAGCTGTTTTCACGACATCACCTGCCGAGCTTTTCCAACCCGGAATCGTCGGTCGAGGCCTTTGCTTATCTGGCCAGTCACTATCAAAACCAGCAGTTACTGCTACAGGTACCCGGCCCGCTGGTCACCCGCAGTGAGCCTGATGTAGAGGGTGCACGCCTGATCATTGAAAGTGTGCTGGCAGAAAAGCGCAGCGTGCTGTCAATTACAGAATCCAAAGCACTGTTGCATGCCTTTGCCATCCCTGTGACACAGAGTATCGAATGTGATTCCGCCAACGAAGCACTGGTTGCCGCAGAGTCGATAAACTTTCCAGTGGCGATGAAAATAAATTCCCCTGATATCAGCCACAAATCTGATGTCGGTGGCGTCAGGCTGAATATCGGCAACGCCTATGCCATACGCAGCACTTACCAGGAACTGTTAGCCGAGGTTAACAGCAAGTATGCCGATGCAAAAATTCAAGGGGTCAGCATCGAGCCCATGTACACCCCTCGCCATGGGCGAGAACTGTTTGTGGGCGTGATTCGAGACCCGGTATTTGGCCCTGTTATTACTTTTGGCGCGGGTGGTATTCAAGTGGAAATATTACGTGATCGCGCGGTTTCGCTACCCCCACTGAATACCTTCCTGGCTAAAAAAATGATCAGCCAGACCCATATTGCGAATCTGCTAGGCAATTTTCGTAATATGCCGGCGGTAAATATGGATGCCTTAGTACAGCTATTGCGTCGAGTATCTGAGATGGTGTGTGAACTGCCAGAAATCATAGCGATGGATATTAACCCGCTAATTGCTGATGAAAATGGTGTCATGGCACTGGATGCCCGCATTGTAGTTGAGCACCTGGCACCCTCTCTCGATCATTATGCCCACATGGCCATTCATCCCTACCCAAGTCATCTGATTTCATTGTGGCAACTACCAGATGGTACCAATATAAAAATTCGACCTATACGCCCGGAAGATGCCTCCATTGAACAAAGTTTTGTGCGCGAACTGTCCGCCGAATCAAAGTATTTCCGTTTCATGCAGGGCCTTAATGAATTGACTCAACAGATGCTGGTGCGTTTCACACAGTTAGACTACAACCGAGAACTCGCATTAATTGCCGTACTAGAACTGCCTGACAACGAAACAGAACTGGGGGTTGCCCGCTATGTAATGAATCCCGATGGAGAAAGCTGTGAATTCGCTCTGGTGGTTGCAGATAAGTGGCAGCACAAAGGTATAGGTTCTCACCTGATGACGGCGCTGATAAATGCAGCGCAGCAACGTGGCATTAAAAGAATGGATGGTGAAATTCTGGCGATTAATTCTAATATGCTGAAGCTGGTGGAAAGTCTTGGGTTTAGTGTGCATACAAACACAGACGATGCAGGCATCAGGGGCGTTAACAAGTTGCTATGAGGGGAAGAAGGGGTCGGAGAAGGGGGCAACCTGAACCCCTTTTCTCTTCTGGTCTTGTGGTTTTTCTTTATATCGCGAGTGTTGCATTAAACAAATCGGTTGAGGGATTTGTTTTTTGGTTGTAGTTGTATTGGCTCAGATACGATCTGACAGGTTAATTTGCTGGTTTCTATGTATTATTCTGACAACGGAGAGTGCAAACAAGGTAAAAGTAGACTCCCAGTATTGTTGTTTTCAGTTCCATAATCAATCATAGCGGACTCTGTGAATGATGTATGTGGGAGTTGGTATCCATTGCAAAGAAAACCTTTATCTGAGTTTGATTAATGATTGCTACTAGCCAGAAGTAGAAGTGCAGTCCTTCATGGCATTAAAGTGTAAATTTCTCCATAGCAGCCGTTCAAATATCATCGGATTTGGTTATCATAAAATTAAACCAAATTCTCACTGCAATCAGTCTGCTACTTTTGTACAGCGGCTTCTAGCCTGAACGGACTAATATTACTTTTTACTATGATAATCAGAATGAACCACCCTAATTGTTTGACTGCACACTAAATGCTTAGCCCACTGAAAAAAGGCTTGTATACCTACGACTTTATTATTATTCTGCCTGATATCTAAACAGCTTATTTAATCAAAGAGAAACATCATTATGTTAATACTAAAAAAATCAGCTGTCTGGTTGAGTATCCTGAGTTTGTTGTTAATTCACATGGCAACTGCGCAGGCAGAAGTGGTTGGTACGGCTGAGGTTTTGTCAGATTCAAAGCACACGCAACTGGTAAACATGCTGGAGCGTAAAGACGTCCAGCAGCAGCTCATAGAACACGGAGTTGATCCCATAGCGTCGCTGGCCCGTGTTAATGAAATGACGGATGAAGAGTTAGTGCAGCTCAACGGCCATATCGATGAACTGATTGTCGGAGCAGGCGTTAGCACGGTTGAATTACTTCTGATTATTATTCTTCTTATTTTGATTCTGTAAATAACTAAGTTCGCCCTATTTTGTAATGAGCAAACACATATGAGCCGTTCTCGAGCCGATTGCCATTAAAAATCTTTTTCAGTAATTGTTTATAACTTATAAATGGACTCGGCTTCCCTGTGGAGGAGACATGCCGGAAATTCTAAACTGGAAGTGGACGCATGAATAAGTTAATACAGTTCTGGGGCAAACTGCGATCAAGCTTCTGGTTTATGCCTTTGCTAATGGTCACGGGCAGCATTGCCTTCGCGGTCGTGTTGATCCAAGCAGACTCTGTCGGCTTCAACCGATGGCTGAGCCAGTGGCCACGCCTGTTTGGGGTGGGGGCGGAAGGCGCGCGCCAGATGTTGTCCACACTGGCCGGTTCAATGATGACGGTTATGGGCATCACCTTCTCCATGACCCTGCTGGCACTGGTGCTGGCGTCGAGCCAGTACACTTCTCGCATTCTGAGGAACTTCATGCGCAGCCGCGTCACGCAAGTGACGCTGGGGGTGTTCGCCAGCATTTTCGCTTATTGCCTGATCGTGTTGCGCACCATTCGCGGCAGTGGTGGTGTAGATGAGTTCGTGCCGAGCCTGGCGGTATTCTTTGCATTTGTAATGTCGCTCGGTGGCGTGGGTGTCCTTATCTATTTCATTCATCATATTGCCTTGTCAATTCAGGCATCCAGTATCATCGCCTCGGTCGCGCAGGAGACTAACGCCTCTATTGATCGGCTGCTGCCAGAAAAACTGGATCAGGAGCCCGATGAAGACGAAGGCCGGAATCAGGTGATCGAGTCACTGGATGAGAGGGCCTGGTATCCAGTGCCAGCAGCAGTGAGCGGTTACATTCAAAGCGTGAATAACGATGCGCTGCTGTACCTGGCGGGGGACAGCAGGACCGTCGTGCGTATGGAGCACGGCATCGGCGAGTTCGTTGTGCAAGATACGGCCCTGGTATCGCTCGCCCTGACTGACCCGCCAGAGCAAAACACCATTGATGCGCTTAATGCTGCTTACAGTATTGGCCGCCATCGCACAGTTGAACAGGATCCGGCTTTCGGTATCAGGCAGATCGTGGATGTGGCCATCAAAGCACTTTCTCCTGGGGTCAATGACACCTCAACGGCGGTGATGTGCGTGGATTATCTGACCTCGATACTGGCTCGGCTGGCTGGTAGACAATTTCCGCCAGTGTACCGTTACGAGGAAGAAACACTGCGAGTGATAGCGATCGTTCCGAGCTTTGAGGGTCTATTGGCCGAGGCCTTCGACCAGATTCGAAGTAGCGCTGAAGTAAATGTTGCCATCCTGGCGCGCCTGCTCGGTGCCCTTGATACCATCGGCAGTCTGACGATCAGACTCAGTCACCTGCGCGCGCTCGATGAACAGCTGCAGTGTATTGCCGAGCTGGCCGATCGCTGCATCGAATCCAGCTATGATCGTGCGCGGATCGAAACGCGACTGTCGAAGGTGCGCGAAACGTTGGAAGCTCAGTCTGCGTTGTGCGCAGGGGAAGGCATAGTGTTACGGAGTTGAATTAAATTAAAAATTATTTAGTTCGCAGTAAAATAAAAGAAGAATAAAGAAAAGAAGTAAGTAAGAAGTAAGAAAGAAGGGTTCAGCCTGATCCCTTTCCCCTTAATTATTAGAGTGCAACGACTCAATCAAAACTTATCCTCGTCCCTTTGCTCGACGATATGCTGCTGCAGGCTGGCATATTTCTGTAACTTGCCAAAATATGGAAACGATTTGCCAACCCTGGCTGTAACATCCGGATCTTTCAACATGCGCTCAAGATTATCCATGGTTGCACGTCCAATATATTCACTGTTCTCATCGAGCACATCAACTGCCTCAAGATAACTGCGTGCAATAATAGGTCCCAACGGTTTTGGGTTGTAAAGTAATTTTTTAATGATGAATGGATTCAGAGTTAGTGGATTGTAATTTTTGCTGAGATAACCCTGTTCTATTAACAACCGCTCCACTGGTGTACCAGGCTGGATGCCGATGAAGAAAATAAAAGGCAGGACATTTTCGCGGCCAAACATAAGGTACAGCTCATTAATACGCTCGATGGTTTTGAGTAATGTCTGCGCGGTTTCACCCGGCGCATTCAGCGGCATATACAGCTTTACTTTCTGTTCGGTATAACCTGCATCTTTAAACATCTGAAACGCCTGCATCTGTTGTTCCAGCGAATACCCCAGGGTCAGGCTGTTGATCATTTCCTGAGTGCCGGTAAACGATAAATCCAGACTGGCCAGGCCACTTAGTAGCATTTTTTTTGCGAGTTCCGGCGTCAAATAATTTAGGCGTATATAACCGGTCCATTCAATCTTTAGTTTGCGACGGATAACTTCATCCAGAATCAGTTCGACATGTTGTGTGCTTCGGCGTGTTGAACAAAACTGAGCATCAGTAAACCATATTTTGCTAACACCAAAGTTTTTATTCAGTGCTTCTATTTCATCAACGATTTCTTTTGGTTCACGGTAACGCTGACTATGACCTTCAATTTGATTATACAAACAGAAATGGCATTGATAAGGACAGCCACGTTTGGTATGCACACCGACGTAGTCATCCATATAATCATGGAAAGCCGGAAAAATACCTGCGATATAGTTGAAATCCACTGCGGTTAGGCTGCTTAAATTAAAATTTTCCTGGCGATGATGAAAATTCACATGACCCTGAGCGTCTTTGTAATAACACTCCCCTATCGTTACCTCCTCATCATCGACGATGGATAACATCGCAGGCTCACCTTCACCAATCACAACCGTGGTATTAAGTGGGCACTTTTCCGCCACATATTTGCCGAAGATAGAAACAGCCGTGCCACCGACAACAATTTTCGCATCCGGTAACAGCCGACGTGTCATTTTCATAAACGCAAAATTGCGAATCCGGCTATAGGTATAATCAAATAGGATACTGAATGCACTAAATGCCGCCTTAATACGGCGCCACAAATTTGGTGAATGATCAAAATTCATCACCACATCGAGTGCATCATCTTCTGGATGCGGCCCAAAAGACTGCATGTTGCGCCAGGAAAAAGCCACTACATCAGGTTTGACTTGTAGGATATGCTGCTTCAGTACTTGCCGGCGCTCGGCTGAGGGAACAAGTGCCAGGTCGAGAATTTCCTGTTTGATATCCGGCCTTTGTTTGTGGATGTAATCCGCTACATAAATGACACCACCGGGGTAAATTTTCCAGCAGGGCAAGCGAACGTAGAGAATAGATTTGGCTCGATTAGTCATTGTCTTCCTTTACGGATTATTTGATGAACGCACTTTATTATCATTCTTATATAAAGAATGGTTTAAAAATTGACATTTGTCTTTGTTTTACATTAAGAAGCTCTAATGTTCTTGACCGAGTCGCGCAAATAACATCTGGTTCCTACCTAGAGGGTAGGAACTAGGAGCGTAGGAACTAGAAGAAAAGTAACGGGGCCAGCCATTAGCAGTTCCCCGCCAATAGACAACAGTTATCTTTTACAGTTTTTTCTGTAAAATATATCTGTTGTTTAAAATCAGTAAAAATAATGTACGCCTAAAATTTAAAGCGAGGTGAGATAAGGCATGTTTGGTGTCAGAGTAAAAACTATAAGGTTCGCTCCTGATTGAACTCGGAAGTAAAACTAAAATTCTTGTATGTCTGCTTTGAAATTTTAAGAGATTTATCTCTTAACTAAATGTCAGATTAAGTTCGAGGCTAATTTATTGTGTGTCAGATTACGTTTGAGCTAATACAGGTAGTTCTTAAAGAATAAGCTGGTTAATTTTTCTTAAGCACTTTCCCATGCCTGCTTACGGCACAAGCCGCTCATGTCGCAATAATTACAACTTTGGGCATCACCCCAGGAGGTGAGAGGCGTGTGTGCTTTCATTTCTGCAATACTGGTTTCGAGGCGCTGTAGGCTGTCCTGTTTTAATTTTTCCAGCTGTTCTAATTCTATTATGCCCGTTTGCCTGGCCTCACCCTTGTCTAGTTTCAAATAAAGAGTGCTATGAATATTTTCCATTAACATGGCGTAGCTGGTCAGCTGAATATTTTCCGCCAGGTCTATGTCCTGTTGTTTTGCGGTGGCGCCAGTTTTGTAGTCGATAATAGAGTATTGCTCGGCTTGCTTGTCAATTCTATCTAAACGACCAACAAGGGATATATCGTTACTTAAGACTTGTTCAACGCGTTCTTCCAGCCTGTATACCTGCCATTCTTCCTGGCGCTTTATTTGCCAGTTTATATAGGCCGACGCGGTTTGTAACCAGCGGTCTAGCCAGCCGCGTTGCTGTATTGAGTCCTCACTATGCGCGTTAAAAACAATACGTGATAGATGTTCGATATGCAGTAAAGCCTGGGATTTATTTTGTTCTGTTAAAATTTCAGGAAAGGGTGCGGGTAAGTTAGCACATTGCTGGTGAAACGCCTGAAGTATCAGATGCACCTTTTCACCGTACTCGCTCTTCATTAATTCCTGAGTAATTTCTTCTAATGGTTTTAGCCTTAATGCATCGGATGCAAAAAACTTATATGGGCAATCAATTAAGCGTTGATGGCGGGAGGCTGAAAATGTGCTGGGTATTAGTTCATCATGTAGTACAGGTTTGGCCTGTGTAACTGTTTTTATATTTTGTAACAATATTTCAGATCGATCAGTGATGGGGTTTGTTTGCTGTATTAAGGTCTCTAATTTTTTGTCTTTAAGCGATGTATTAAACCCATGTTGACTAAAGTTTTCCAGCGAGCTAACCCAGGGGGATACTTGCATCCATTCGCCATTCTTTTCTGCTTGCCAGGTAATTAAAATATCATTAGAAGAAAACAGCAGTTGCTGAAACTGGTAAAAATTATAGTCTTTAGTTGCATGCCAGTTTTTAAGTTGTAATGCCTGCCTAACTGACTGATTGAAAAAAGGCTGTTGGCTGGCAGAGCCGGGTAAAGATTGCATGTTCGCACCGGCAATAATCAGCGTATCGAACTGGCAATACTGCGCTTGCTGCATATTCATTATTTTGACAACGGCATTTTGCTCGTGCGGTTTAAATTGCTCTCGCTCTAAAGAGCTGCCTAACCAGGTACGAAAATCCTGCCAGTCCATCTCTGGTTGTGCGCTGCTATGCGCATGAATTAAGCTGTCTAATTCTTGCTGGATACGTGTGCCCGCAATGTCATTGCCGAGTTGTTGGTATATACCTAATTTCTCAATACTCTTATTGAATGCCTTTACCCAAATATCTGATGTGGGTGTTTGTTGCTGTTGATATAAAGAGACTAATTCAGCGGCCGCAGATTCAATGGTATCGAGTAAGAAAAGTAGCTGTTCTGCTGTTGATGCTGTGCTGATATTTAAACGTTCTTTACGGTTGCTGATGGCTTGTTTGTATCGTTGTAAGTCATTGGAAATATTTTCATGCAGAACAATGTCCTGTTCGAATCGATATATTAAATCTAGATGATGCTTATAATTTTCTTGAGTGCAGAAAAAAGGTGACTTTAAAAGATCCAAAAATGCCTGGTAAGAAAAATCCTGTTCTATGCATTCTAACCAGCGTTCTAGCACGGTGGCAGCGCTGGTAGTGGCCAGTGCCCAGCCAGCTGTGTCCTGTATAGTAACGTCGGCACGTTCAAGTAGCGCGCGCAGTCTTCGTGCGAGTTTTCTATTCTCTGTCACTACGGCAATGTTACGATTACCTTTCAGTAAACTCATACGTACTTTTAAATCGACGGCCTGTGTTTCTTGTTCGGCGCTTTGCGCGTCATAGAGTTTAATGTTTTCAAGAAAATACTGTTCCTGGGTGTTTAAGTAATGCCTGGTTTTGTCGTATAGCGTTTGTTCCTGAGAATAAATATGGTGCAGTAATTTTAAATCCTGATGCGGTGTTTGCTGCGTGCAAGTAGTGCCTGGGGTATTACCCTGACTAACGCTAATGACTCGAGCTGTTTGTGATAATTTGTTGCACCAGGCTTGTTGCAAGGGTGAAAGTTGTTCCAGACCAACAATATAGAAAGTGAATGCTTTAGTGTTTTCTGGTGTTGATTCCAGTAGACGGTATTTTAATGCGCTAGATTCATCAACTACTTGCATGTCACTTAATTGCTGTTGCCAGGCATTCCACAAAGTGTGGATGATGTTTGCTTCCTGATTTAAGTAACCGTTAATATCATCTATTTGATAGGCTTTTTGTAGCTCACTTACCCATGCCGGAATGCTTTCATTTAGCCATTGATGCTGGCTTAGGCTTAGTTCATCAAATAGTTCAAGTAAGCTGTCACATATTTGCCAGTGGTTATTCGATTGAAATAAATCGGGGTGCTGTTTTAGTGCTTCAAGTAAAAGTAACTGGCGTGTGGCGTGATTGATTTGTCTTTTTGCATGAGCAGTTGGAGCAATGTTCTGTTTTAACCACTGATCGAGGCTGCCAATAAAACCACCAATTAATGCCTGCGGTGATTGCCTTCCCAGGCTGTTGCGCATTTGAGTAACCGCTTGTGCATTGGGTAAAAAAATTAATACCTGAGTTAAGTCGGGTAATAAATTGCTGTGCTCAGATAGTAAGTGATCAGCCAGGGCATCAGTGAATGGCAAGTTACTTTCGATCGATAATGTTTTTATAGTGGCTTTGCTCATGTGCCGACATTAGCATAATTATTGACGCAACTTTTAAAGAAATTATGCCTTAATTTTTACCGCCAAAATATCACAGGGCATCTCATGCAATACGGCATTAGCGGTTGAACCGAGTAATAAACTAATGCCGTGTCTGCCGTGTGAGCCCATCACGATTAAATCGCAGTGATGCTCATTAACAAATCGTGTTATTTCATGCTTTGGTGTGCCGAGAACTACATTTAATTTGGCGTCTTTCAAATCGTGTTGTAGACACAGTTGTTGTAAAGAGTTTTCTGCTCGGCTAAGCAATTGGGGTTCATCGATGGCCCAATTGCTCGCGAGTATGGGTTCGTAGGCAGAGTCTATAGGCGGCATGTATTCCACTATATGTAACAGGCTCAGCTGGGCTTTATTGCGCTCGGCGATTTGGCGGGCTTTATCGAGAATTATGCTCGCTGAGTCTGAAAAATCAATGGCGACTAATATATGTGTGTAGTGGGTCATTTATTCTTCTCCGATTTTATGTGGAAGTGCTTTAGCTAAGTATATGCCATATGAGCATATAAATTAGAGAAGGCATAAATTGCTATAGTCCTGGTAAGTTAGGGAGATAATCAGGTGAAATTTAATATGCAGCATGCAAATGAAAAGCTAATTGAATCATTTTACAGTGCTTTCCAGCGCCTGGACTGGCAGTCAATGTGTGAGTGTTATCACCCGGGAGTTCAGTTTTCAGACCCGGTATTTACTATGCTAAATGGGCAAGAAGTCACGGATATGTGGCATATGCTGTGTACTAAGGCACAGGATTTTGAATTGAATTACAGTCATATTCATGCGGATGATACGTTGGGTGCTGCTCGTTGGGTAGTTACTTACCGCTTCCCTCAAACCGGTAGGTGTGTGAAAAACGTCATATTTGCTGAATTTCAGTTTGCGGAAGGAAAAATTATTCGTCATTCTGATCATTTTAGTTTTTGGCGCTGGAGTAAATCGGCCTTAGGTACGAGCGGATTGTTTTTGGGCTGGTCAGGTTTTTTACGGCGGAAAGTACAGCAGCGGGCGCTTGTAGGTCTTCAGGCTTTCTCCAGAAAAGCTAATTTTACAAAAGATTGAAAAAACAGCATTTAAATAGTGCAATCCGAGAAAACTTTGTTATATAATTCCGCGCCTTAGCGAGCGTGGCGAAATTGGTATACGCGCCAGATTTAGGTTCTGGTGTCGCAAGACGTGAGAGTTCGAGTCTCTCCGCTCGCACCATCTATTAATAAAGCACCCATTAGTTTCGCCCTCCCATACCATGGGGCCGATCCGGTGTTGTTGAGGTTACTATGCAAGTTACTGTTGAATCAGGTGAAGGTCTGGAACGTAAATTAACTATACAGATTCCGTCTGAAACAGTTGATAAGGAAATTGAAAGTCGTCTGGTCGCTATGCGTCCACGTGTCAAAATTGACGGTTTCCGCCCTGGCAAAGTACCTTTGAAAGTTGTAAAGCAGCAATACGGCGGTTCTGTCATGCAGGAAGTCGTTGGCGAAGTGATGCAAAGCTCTTTGCGTGATGCAGTGGTTCAAGAATCTTTAAATCCGGTAGGTAATCCAACGATAGAGCCCACTCAAATTGAGCCTGGTAAACCTTTGGAGTACGTAGCAACATTTGAAGTGTATCCTGAAGTGACATTGGCTGATTGCTCAAAGCTGGAGCTGGATCGCCAGACTGCAGAAGTCACTGATGAAGATGTTGAAACAATGATTGAAACATTGTTAAAGCAACGCACAACCTTTGAAACCGTTGAGCGTGCATCTCAGGATGCAGATCAAGTGATTATCGACTTTGTTGGTTCAATTGACGGCGTAGAGTTTGAAGGCGGTAAAGCGGATGCAGTACCCGTTGTTATCGGTGCAGGCAGCATGATTCCTGGTTTTGAAGAACACCTGATTGGTAAGTCTGCAGGTGATGATTTTACCTTTGAGGTTAACTTCCCTGATGATTATCACGCAGAAGAGTTAAAAGGTAAAACTGCTTCATTTGCTACAAAAGTTATCTCAGTAGATGAGCCTAAGGCACCAGTAGTTGATGAAGAGTTTGCTAAAGCCTTTGGTGTTGAAGATGGCTCAGTTGAACAGCTACGCAAAGATATTCGTGAAAATATGGAGCGTGAATTACGCAACAAGCTTCAGGATGCACTGAAAAAAGAAGTAATGGACAAGTTGATTGAAGCGAATGATGTGCTTGTTCCTAAAGCCCTGATTGATGGTGAATGCGAAAATCTACAAAAGCAAATGTCGGAAACGGGCAAGTTACAGGCAGGTATGTCTTTGCCTAAAGAACTTTTTGAAGGCGAAGCTAAACGCCGTGTTAGTTTAGGTTTAATTGTGGGTGAAGCGGTTAAAGTTTCTGAGTTAAAGCCAGATGCTGATCGTGTTAAAGCTAAGGTTGATGATTTAGCCAAGACCTATGAAGATCCTCAGGAAGTGATTAATCATTACAATAATAATCCACAGCTTAAGCAAAGCCTTGAAGGTTTGGTTTTAGAAGAAATGATAGTTGACTGGATTGTTGATCAGGCAAAAGTGATTGATGTGCCTACAACTTTTAAGGATATTATGAGTCCTCAGCCACAAGCATAATCGGTGGTTAAAAGTTAATCGTTAATCTCATTATTAAGACAAACAATTAAGTAAATTTAAAAAAAGCAGGCTTTTAGCCTGCTTTTTTTATTTCTCTACTTGTATTTATTTAAGCAGATCATACAATCGGGTGCATATAAAAAAGGCCTATGTAAGAAATGGCTGAACTAACATTCTCATTTTTAGATGATGAGAATCCATTTAGGGCCAATCGTTCCCGGAGAACATTTAATGATTATTACATCGACAAATAACAATGGTGCACTGGATTTGCAGTCTAATCTGGTACCGATGGTAGTAGAGCAGTCTGCGCGTGGCGAACGTGCCTATGATATTTACTCACGTTTGTTAAAAGAGCGCGTTATATTTATTGTTGGTCCTATTGAAGACCATATGGCTAACTTAATTGTTGCACAGTTGCTATTCCTCGAATCTGAGAACCCTGATAAGGATATTTCTATTTATATTAACTCACCAGGTGGTGTGGTTACAGCGGGCATGGCTATTTATGACACGATGCAGTTCATTAAGCCGGATGTATCAACCTTATGTATTGGCCAGGCTGCGAGCATGGGTGCGTTATTACTGGCCGGTGGCGCAGCGGGTAAACGTTATAGTTTGCCACACTCGCGAGTGATGATTCACCAGCCATTAGGTGGCTTTCAGGGACAGGCAACGGATATCGATATTCATGCACGTGAAATATTGTCGATGAGAGAGCGATTGAACGCTATTTTGGCTAAACATACAGGCCAGCCAATAGAGACAATCGCCAATGATACCGATCGTGATAATTTTATGAGTGCTGATGTAGCGGCTGAATATGGCATGATTGATCAGGTGCTAGATGAAAGAAAAGCGGCAGATACGGAGTAAATTAACTTAATTTATTTTGTAATACTTGAAAAGGGCGTGAAGCGTCACCATTAAGTACTTAGCTTGTTGTGGAAAACCGCTATTTGGGCGGTTTTTTCATGGAAAATAGACTATCTTCAAGGTAATCTGAGCATTAACAGGTTTAAAATTGAGCCTGGCGATAAAAAAATGATGAGACAGATTGCTTAAAAAACGATCACTTCCATAAAATAACTAAGGTTTTTAGGCGCTTAGGCTAAAAACCACTTTAATTATACCCTTGCATGTTGTCTATAGAATTGGCATGGTATAGGTTGAAAACATAATTCAATCAGCTTCGAGCTAGTATGAGGAAACGTCATGAGTGACGACAAAAATAATGATGAAGATTCTGGCAAACTGTTGTACTGCTCTTTTTGCGGTAAAAGCCAGCATGAAGTCAAAAAGCTGATCGCAGGGCCTTCAGTATTTGTATGTGATGAGTGTGTAGAGCTCTGCAATGACATTATAAGTGAAGAATTACAGGAACAGGCGGCATCATCTGTTGAAAAACTGCCAAAGCCAGTCGAAATTAAAGAAATTCTAGATGACTATGTAATAGGCCAGGAGCGGGCAAAACGCGTTTTATCTGTTGCGGTATATAACCATTACAAGCGTCTTGAAGTTAAGCACAAGAAAGACGATATAGAATTATCAAAAAGCAATATTATGCTGATTGGTCCTACCGGTTCGGGTAAGACATTATTAGCACAAACCTTAGCCCGTTTATTGAATGTGCCATTCACGATCGCAGATGCTACTACATTGACTGAAGCGGGTTATGTGGGTGAAGATGTTGAAAATATTATCCAGAAGCTACTGCAGAAGTGTGACTACGATGTAGAAAAGGCGCAAACGGGTATTGTTTACATTGATGAAATCGACAAGATTTCACGTAAGTCAGACAATCCTTCAATCACCCGTGATGTGTCAGGCGAAGGTGTTCAGCAGGCGCTGTTGAAATTAATTGAAGGCACCGTAGCTTCAGTTCCACCACAAGGTGGTCGTAAACATCCGCAGCAAGAATTTTTACAGGTAGATACCTCAAATATTCTATTTATTTGTGGGGGTGCATTTGCCGGTCTTGATCAGGTTATTCGCGATCGTTCAGAAAAGAGTGGCATTGGCTTTGGCGCAGAAGTACGCAGCAAAGAAAACAGTAAATCAACCGGTGAAATACTAAAGGATTTAGAATCAGACGATCTAATTCGTTACGGTTTAATACCTGAATTTGTTGGCCGTTTGCCGGTAGTGGCTACGCTGGAAGAATTGGACGAAGATGCGCTAATTACTATTTTGACGAAACCCAAAAATGCCTTAACGAAACAATATTCCAAAATGTTTGAAATGGAAGATTGTGAACTTGAGTTCCGTGATGATGCATTGTCTGCTATTGCTCAAAAAGCAATGAAGCGTAAAACAGGTGCTCGTGGTTTACGTACTATCCTGGAAAATACGTTATTAGAGACGATGTATGAATTGCCATCAATGGACAATGTGAGCAAAGTTGTTTTGGATGCAGGCGTTATTAATGGTGAGTCTGAGCCTTATATGGTGTATGAAAACAACGAATCTAAAAAATCTGCTAACAACGCAGAGTAATGTTTTGAGCTGCCTTCACAAGGATGTGTCGTGTAGCGCTGGGTGAGTCACCTGAAACCCAAGATCCAAATAGTTTAGGCATTCTGCCTCGTTCGCCAAAGAAAGTTTTTCAACCGTCTTGAAGCTTCACATTCTGCCCCAATGTGAATTAAACAGAGAATTAAATACGGCGAATATAATATTCCCACCTATGAGGTAATGACTGTGTCAGATATCGAAAATAAAGTTGAATCATCAGAAAGCGCTTATGCAGGGAAGATCCCCGTACTCCCATTGCGAGACGTGGTGGTTTACCCGCATATGGTTATTCCACTATTTGTAGGCCGTGAAAGATCAATTCAGGCACTAGATGCTGCCATGTCCAAAGACAAGCAGATCTTGTTGGTGGCACAGAAAAGTGCAGAGATCGATGACCCATCAATTAAAGATATCCATGAAATCGGTACACTTTCTACTATTTTACAATTATTAAAACTACCTGACGGCACGATTAAAGTACTGGTTGAAGGTGCAACAAGGGTCAAAGTTGATGAGGTTTTTCAAGATGAACTTTTCTTCACCGCAGATTACTCACTGTTAGAAGATGATGTGACCGATAAGGAACGTGAGCTTGAGGTGTTGGCGCGTTCTATCATGGGTGTGTTTGACCAGTATGTGAAATTAAATAAAAAAGTACCGCCTGAAATTTTGACATCACTGAGCGGTATTGAAGACCCTGCACGTTTATCCGATACCATCGCAGCGCATATGTCGCTTAAGGTTGAAGAAAAGCAAAAAATATTAAGCTTTATCGATGTTAAAGAGCGAATGGAATATTTGCTGAGTATGATTGAGGCTGAAATCGATTTACTGCAAATCGAGAAGCGCATTCGTGGTCGTGTGAAAAACCAGATGGAAAAAAGCCAGCGTGAGTATTATTTGAATGAGCAGATGAAAGCTATTCAAAAAGAGCTGGGTGATCTTGATGAAACACCAAATGAAATAGAAGATCTCGAAAATAAAATCGAGAAGGCTGGGATGAGTGCAGAGGCGAAGAAAAAAGCCACATCAGAAATTAATAAGTTAAAAATGATGTCGCCTATGTCGGCAGAAGCCACGGTTGTGCGTAATTATATTGATGCACTTGTAGGCTGTCCCTGGAAAAAACGTAGCAAAATTTTTAAAGATCTAACCAAGGCTCAAACTATTCTTGATGAGGATCACTACGGATTAGAAAAAGTTAAAGAACGCATACTGGAATATTTAGCGGTACAGCAGCGGGTTAAAAAACTTAAAGGTCCGATTTTGTGTTTGGTTGGCCCTCCAGGTGTAGGTAAAACATCTTTAGGCCAATCAATTGCTCGTGCAACTAACAGAAAATTTACGCGTATGGCATTAGGTGGTGTACGTGATGAAGCTGAAATTCGTGGGCATCGCCGTACGTATATTGGTTCATTGCCAGGTAAAGTCATTCAGAATTTAAGTAAGGTGGGTACAAGAAATCCACTGTTCTTACTGGATGAAATCGACAAGATGGCACAGGACTTCCGCGGTGATCCGGCATCTGCGTTGTTAGAAGTGTTAGATCCAGAGCAAAATCATACGTTTGGTGACCATTATCTAGAGGTCGATTTTGATTTATCAGATGTAATGTTTATTGCTACCTCAAACAGCATGAATATTCCTGGTCCATTGCTTGATCGTATGGAAGTTATTCGAATTCCTGGGTATACAGAAGACGAAAAGATGAACATTGTTAAGAGTTATTTGCTACCCAAGCAAATGGAAAACAATGGTCTCAATAATGATGAGCTAGAAGTCACTGAAGAAGCTATTATGGATGTTGTGCGTTACTACACGCGTGAAGCGGGTGTGCGTAGCATGGAACGTGAAATGTCTAAAATTTGCCGCAAGGTAGTAAAAGATGTTTTGCTTAATCCTTCGAGTGAAAAAGTTGTAGTCACACCCGATAACCTAGAAAAATATTTGGGCGTAAAGCGCTTCCGTTATGGTAAGGCTGAAGACAATGACCAAATTGGTCAGGTAACGGGTTTGGCCTGGACAGAAGTTGGCGGAGAATTACTCAGTATTGAGGCGGCTATTATGCCGGGCAAGGGTAAACAAACGTTTACCGGTCAATTGGGTGATGTGATGCAAGAATCTATTCAGGCAGCGATGACCGTGGTTAGAAACCGAGCGGCATCTCTAGGTTTGGAAGATGATTTTTATGAAAATAAAGACATTCATATCCATGTACCTGAAGGCGCTACGCCTAAAGATGGTCCAAGTGCCGGTATTGGTATGTGTACAGCGATAGTTTCTGCGATGACAGGTAACCCCGTTAGATCGTCTGTCGCGATGACGGGTGAAATCACCTTGCGTGGTGAAGTGCTACCTATTGGTGGATTGAAAGAGAAATTGTTAGCGGCGCATCGAGGCGGTATAGAGACCATTATTATTCCGCATGAGAATGAAAAAGATTTGGCCGATATTCCAAAAACAGTGCTGGATAAGCTGGAAATTAAACCGGTTCGTTGGATCGATGATGTTCTAGCAATTGCCTTACAAAAGGTACCAACTCCATTGGAATCAGTAACAAAAGAGGCTGGTTCGGCAAAAAGAAAAAAGTCTAAGAAAGAAGATAATCTTCGTCATCACTAATTTTTTTAGTGATAAGCCGTTGCATGCATGTAACGGTTTTTTTGTGTTGTGAAAATTAGATTGCGCGGCTGCATTACTTAATTTTATGGCGATGTTGGAAATCTAATGATTAAGATAAACAGTGTTATTTTCTTTAAAATTTCTGACAAAAGTTACATTTTGCCTCTTGACACAAAGTTAATGTTGTTAAATTGGGGCAAATACGTCAAAACCCATTGACACGGCGCTTTGCGGGCTGGTATAAATTTGCCGCAAGTAATGCATAAAGTTTCTTCCTGAAGCATGACTCTTAAGAAAGTCGCAAAATGGTAGAGACGGTCTTTTACAATAATAAATATTTTTTGCTGAAACAAAACGTTTCTCAATGTATCAATTACAACAACCATATGTAGGATAAATAATGAATAAATCAGAATTAATCGACTCTATTGCTGAAAACTCAGGACTTTCTAAAGCTGATTCAGGCCGTGCTCTTGATGCTGTGATTGCATCTGTTACTGGCGCATTAAAAGATAGCGACCAGGTTACAATTGTAGGTTTTGGAACATTTTTAGTTCGTCAACGTTCTGCACGCACAGGTCGTAATCCTCAGACGGGTGCTGAAATCCAAATCGCGGCAGCAAATGTACCTGCATTTAAGCCTGGCAAAGCATTAAAAGATGCAGTAAACTAGCGCCCGTTTAAAGGCGGGGTGGTTAGCTCAGCTGGTAGAGCGTCGCCCTTACAAGGCGAATGTCGGGGGTTCGACTCCCTCACCACCCACCAATTTAGGACCGGTAGTTCAGCTGGTTAGAATGCCGGCCTGTCACGCCGGAGGTCGCGGGTTCGAGTCCCGTCCGGTCCGCCATATAAAATAAAAAGGCCTCCCTGCGAAAGTAGGGGGGCCTTTTTATTTTATATGTCTCCCACGCACGTCAATCCTTTTGCGACAATCCCTACACTCTAGTATGATTCACCGCTAACTATTATTAATGTGCCTATTCAAGTTTAAGGTCGGCCGATACCAAAGGGTTTATATACATGTTGCAATCGATTCATGACAAAGCGAAGGGAATTCTTGGCATTATTATCGTTATCTTTATTGGCCTGGTATTTACACTTTGGGGCATTGGTGACTATCTAACGGGTGCAACTGAAAAATTTGCTGCAAAGGTTGATGATGTTCAAATCAGTCAGTCTGAGTTTGATCAGGGATTGGCAAAACAGCGCCAAAGACTTGAACAAATGTTTAAGGGTGAAGTTCCAAAAGATCCTTTGTTTGAGCAGCGTATAAAGGATCAGGTATTAGAGCAGTTGATTACTCAACGTGTGCTACAAAAAATGGTTGCCGATGAGGGTTATCGTATTCCAGATCAGGTATTGGGGCAAAAGATCAAATCAATGGAGGCTTTTCAGCAGGCAGGTGTTTTTGCTGTCGATACGTATCAAGAATTAGTACAGTCTCAGGGCATGGCTGTAAAAGAATTTGAAAACTTATTTAGAAATGATTTAGCTGTACAGCAATTACAGGACGCCGTCATGCGTTCATCAGTGATTGGTCAAAATGAGCTGAATATTTTAAATCGCATTCAAAATCAATCACGAGATGTAAATTACCTGTTATTCAATGATGGCCAATTTACATCAGGGGTTGATGTATCTGCTGAAGAAATTACAACTTATTTTGATGCTAATCAGGGTGCATACATGCACCCTGAAACCGTTAGCGTGTCTTATATAGAGTTAAAGGCATCCAGCCTGGCCAAAGACATTCCTGTTGATGAGGAAGCTGTTAAGCGCCTGTATGACGATTATGTCGCAAGTGTAGCGAGTAAAGAGCAGCGTAAAGCGAGTCATATATTAATTGATGTGGCAGCAGATGCCGATCAGGCAATTGTGTCATCTAAAAAAGCAGAAGCCGATGCGTTGATTGCGCGCCTTAATAAAGGCGAATCGTTTGCCGCCCTGGCAAAGCAACATTCAGCAGACCCAGGTTCTGCCGCTAAAGGTGGAGACCTTGGCTGGGTTTCTAAAGGCATGATGGTACCTGAGTTTGAAAAGGCCTTATTTAAATTAGATAAAGGTGCTGTTTCTGCTGCTATTAAGTCAGCATTTGGGTATCACATTATACAATTGAATGACATTAAAGCAGAAAAGACCACAAGCTTTGCAGATAAAAAATCTGAATTAACGCAGCAATTTCAGGCGCAGGCAATAGAAGATCATTTTTATGAACAATCGGAGTTAATGGCAACTACGGCTTATGAAAATGATCAAAGTCTACAGGAAGTGTCGAATGCATTAGGTTTGGAAATTAACACTTCAAGTGCTTTCTCTCGTCATCAAGGTGAGGGTATAGCAATGAATGAAAACGTGCGTAAGGCGGCGTTTGATTCGGCGGTTTTATCTGAGGGAAGAAACTCAGAAATTATTGAGCTAGGTAGAAATCATGCGTTAGTATTAAGAGTTAATACGCATACGGAAGCTAAACCTAAAGCTTTGGAAGGCGTTAAGATGCAGATTGAAACAGTGCTGAGAACGCAGAAAGCAAAGCAAAAGTCACAAGCAGCAGCACTAAGTGCCTTAGCTAAGCTGGAAAGTGGTGAAGCTATAGACAGTAAATCAGTTAAAGGCACCGCATTATTGATGAAGCTGGGCGCTATTAAACGAGACCATCAAACGGCTGACCCTGTTGTAGTGCGAAATGCTTTTATGATGCCTAAGCCAGAAAATAATAAGCCGCTTTATAGCGTTGTTGAATTAGCGACAGGTAGTGCGATTATTGAACTCGCAGCCGTTAATTCTCCCGCAGAGGCATCAAAAGAGCAATTAGAAGTTCTGATTAAACAGTATCAAAATGAGCAGGCGACACGCGATATGACTGCCGTGCTTGATTATCTGAAATCAAAATCAGATATTGTGCGTGCTAAAGCACTTTAATGTTTAAAGCCTTTACCTCCCTGCAACTGCATTGGCAAATTCTTATCGCCTTAGTGTTGGCCGTTGTGGCAGGAAGCCTGAGTGCTGACAGTGCAGGGCTTTGGGGTATTAGCTTTTATCAAGTGTACGACTTTCTCGGCTCGCTTTTCCTTAATGCTTTAAAAATGCTCATTGTTCCGTTGATTATTTCCTCAATCATCGTCGGCATAATGGGCATTGGTTCTGGCGATAATCTGAGTAGACTCGGCGGGAAAACGCTGGTTTATTATTCGCTCACCAGCCTGTTAGCGATTCTTACGGGGCTGATACTGGTTAATCTAACCACGCCCGGCCTCAGCGACGGCCTACCGGTGAAAGACCTCATTGGCTTAACCGAAATGCCGCAGGGCATTACTGATAAAGTTGAAGGCAAGGGCGCTGGCGATATAGTTGATGTTTTCTTGCGTATGGTGCCGCCGAACATAGTGTCTGCTGCAGCAAATGGGCAAATGCTCGGTTTGATTTTCTTTAGTTTACTGTTTGGTTACTTTGTAACAAAGCTGCCATCGCCGCAGGGTGATGTGATGAAGAGCTTCTGGCAGGGTGTGCTGGATGTAATGATGCACATGACCAACTGGGTGATGATGTTTGCACCCATTGGTGTATTTGCCCTGGTAGCCAAAGTAGTGACGGTTTCAGGCGTTGATGCATTTAAACCACTGGCGATTTTTTTCTTTACCGTTATTGGCGCTCTCGCGGTACATTTTTTTGGCACGATGTATTTAATTTTACGTTTTGTTGCCAAAGTAAATCCATTGCTGCATTACAAGGCGATGAGTGCCGCATTATTAACTGCTTTTTCTACCAGTTCGTCCTCAGCCACTTTGCCACTCACGATGGAATGTGTAGAGCAAAAAGCCGGCGTTTCAAACCGTGTTAGTAGTTTTACCTTGCCCCTGGGCGCCACGGTAAATATGGATGGCACCGCTTTGTATGAATGCGTGGCTGCCATGTTTATTGCACAAGCCTATGGTCTGGATTTAAGTTTAACTACTCAGTTTACAATTGTGGTTGTCGCCTTACTAACCTCAATCGGTGTAGCGGGTATACCCTCAGCGAGTTTAGTGGCTATTAGTATTATTCTGGCAACGATTGGTTTGCCGCTGGAAGGAATCGGTTTAATACTGGCGGTAGATAGAGTATTAGATATGTGTAGAACAGCGGTTAATGTGTATAGCGATTCAGTGGCTGCAGTGGTGATTGGTCGTCTGGAAGGTGAAACTCAAATTCTGCAGAAATAAACATGTATATTCATGCAGAATTTAAATTGTATTTATTGTCCTGATTCTAAGGCGGTCTTCTAAATCATTGGTTTTAGTGCTGTATGCAAGCTTTAATCCGCCTCATTCACTATGCCAACAATGTGAAAACCGTTATCGACATAAATAACTTCACCTGTAATGCCGCTGGCTAAAGGCGAAGTTAAGAATGCGCCGGTATTTCCTACGTCATCTATGGTTACATTGCGACGTAATGGTGCCGTTTTTTCGACTTGATCAAAAATCTTACTAAAGCCACCTGATCCTGACGCCGCAAGCGTTCTTATTGGGCCCGCTGAAATAGCATTTACACGAATGCCTTCAGGGCCCAGGTTTTGTGCAAGGTAGCGTACATTGGCTTCAAGGCTTGCTTTAGCCAGGCCCATTACATTGTATCCAGGGAATGTACGTTCAGCGCCTAAATAACTCAATGTAAGAATGGCGGCGTCTTCTCTATTTTGCATCATATGGCGACCTGCTTTTGCAATGGCGGCCAGGCTATATGAGCTAACATCATGAGCGGTATTGAAACCTTCACGAGAAAGATTGTCCAGGTAGTCGCCTTCAAGTAATTCTTTCGGTGCAAAGGCGATAGAGTGAATGAGTATGTCAAAGGAATCCCAATAGTCATCCAGGTGTTCAAATACAGCCTCGATTTGCTCATCGTCTTCCACATTACAGGGGATGACAATATCAGAATCGAGTTGCCCTGCGAGTTTTTCAACACGCTCACGGAGGCGTTCGTTTTGGTAGGTGAAAGCGAGTTCACAACCTTCACGGTGCATTGCTTGAGCAATGCCCCAAGCTATAGAGCGATTACTTGCAACACCAAAAATAAGTGCACGTTTACCAGATAAAAACCCCATCAAAGGACTCCTGTTTTTTATTGTTATCAATTGGTATGCTATGGAACTACTGTACATCTGTATTGATTTATATGGCAATCATTGCCAAAGTTGTGTAAATCAGTGCAGATGTTTTAGATACACAAAGCAGCCCCTGAGGTAGACCTAGATAATATGACGATCAAAACAGGATTGCACCCTTTTACATGCATTTTTTTTCTAATAGTTGCAATCTATGCTTCCAGCTCTAGTGCAGCGCCTTCAGTGGCGATGGGATATGAACCTAAATACGCTGAAAATTTTAAACATTTTGATTATGTTAGCCCTAATGCTAAAAAAGGTGGCCGATTAGTACTGGCAGGAACAGGTGCGTTTGACAGTTTTAATCCATTTATTTTAAAAGGCGTTTCAGCAGAAGGCATAGGCTTGTTGTTTGATAGTTTAATGGTGGCCAGTGAAGATGAACCCTTTAGCAAATACCCATTAATCGCTAATGACATCGAATTAGCCAAAGACAAACTTTCGGTTGTCTTCCAAATTGATCAACGTGCTCGGTTTAATAACGGGGATAAAATAACCGCGTATGATGTTAAATTTTCATTTGACACAATTGTTTCGGAGCAGGCGCATCCGCAATATAAATTTATCTATGCTGATGTAAAAAATGCGGAAGTCATTAATGATTCTAAAGTGCGTTTTAATTTTAAGCGTAAAAATTCGGAACTGCATTTGATACTGGCTGATCTCAATATATTTTCAAAAAAATGGTTGGCGAATACAACATTCGATAAGCTAACCGAGCTTGAGCCTGTTGCTAGTGGGCCGTATAGCATAGAGGAATACGATTTAGGTAAGCGTATTATCTATAAACGAAATGAAAATTATTGGGCGAAAGATTTACCCAGCAGACATGGCCAATATAATTTCGATCAAATCGTATTTAAGTATTATCAGGATTTAGTGATTTCATTGGAGGCCTTTAAGGCGGGTGAGTTTGACTTTCGCCATGAATATTACTCTAAACTGTGGGCGCGAGAACATAATGGGCCTAATTATGAATCGGGTAAAATAATTAAAGAAAATTTACAGCACAGTAATAACCTGGGTATGCAGGGCTTTGTATTCAATACTCGACTCGATTTATTTAAGGATCCTCAAATTAGAAAAGCAATATCACTGGCGTTTGATTTTGAATGGTCAAATGAACGGCTGTTCTATAACCAGTACGTGGTGAATGATAGCTACTTTAGTAATTCAGAATTGCAAGCAAAGGGTATTCCGCAAGGTAAAGAACTGGCTTTACTAGAAAGCTATAAAAAACAACTTCCTGAACGTGTTTTTACACAAGCATGGCAACCAGTGAGTACAAAGCCGCCTCACTCTTTACGGCAAAATTTGCGCAAGGCACGTGATATTTTAAAACAGGCGGGTTGGCGGGTAAAGCAGGGGCAATTGGTAAATCAAAATAATCAGCCACTTAAATTCAATGTGTTACTTCGGCAAAAAGGCATGGATCGTATTCTGGCACCATTCGCACGTAACCTGGCTAAGCTGGGTATAGAAATGAAATACCGAACAGTCGATCGTTCCTTGTATGTGCGACGTTTACGCGATTTCGATTATGATATGGTCGTAGGCAGTTTTCCTGAATCGATGTCACCGGGTAATGAATTGGTGAATATGTTCCATTCGGCATCGGCAAATAAAAAAGGCTCACGTAACCTGATGGGTGTAAATGACCCCGTGGTAGATGCTCTAGTTAAAAAAATTATTGCATCAAGCAGTCGAGAAGATTTAATTATTGCCTGTCGGGCTCTGGATCGAGTGCTGTTGCAAGGCAATTATCTAGTGCCTAACTGGTATATTAATACGCATCGTATTGCCTATTGGGATAAGTTTGAACGACCGGAAAAAACACCGCTTTATTACGACCCTAAATCATGGATGATGTCGAGTTGGTGGGTAAAAAAATCTGCAACGCAACAATCTACGGTTAATAATTAACATGGCAAATTATATTCTAAAGCGCTTATTGCTGATGATACCTACCTTAGTAGGTGTTATGTTGGTGACCTTTATTGTTACTCAGTTTGTGCCGGGTGGACCAGTAGAACAATTGATTAGTCAGCTGGAAGGCGCAGACTCTGCGGGCGGGGAAGTCAGTAGTAGTTCATCTGGTTTGTATCATGGCAGTAAAGGCCTTGATCAAGAGCAGGTTGATAAGTTAAATGTGCTGTACGGATTTGATAAGCCAGCCCCCCAGCGATTTTTGGATATGATGCTGCGCTATGCGCAATTTGATTTGGGTGAAAGTTATTTTCACAATAAATCTGTGATGGATTTAATTGTTTCAAAATTGCCAGTGTCGATTAGTTTAGGTGTCTGGTCATTTCTAATTGTTTATCTTAGCTGCATTCCCTTAGGTATAAAAAAAGCCATGCATGATGGCAGCAAATTTGATGTGATAACGAGTACGATTATTTTAATGGGTTACGCGATTCCGGGTTTTGTGTTGGGTATCGCTCTTTTGGTGTTATTTGGTGGTGGAAGTTTTTTTGATGTGTTCCCATTAAAGGGTCTAACCTCAGATAACTGGGAGGAATTACCCTGGTATAAACAAGTCACCGATTATCTGTGGCACATGGTGTTACCCATACTGGCATCAACGATTGGAAGTTTTGCCGTGTTGACCATGCTTACCAAAAATAGTTTTTTAGAAGAAATTCGCAAGCAGTATGTGTTAACAGCGCGTGCTAAAGGCCTGGATCAATCCAGTGTTTTATATCGGCATGTGTTTCGTAATGCAATGATTCCGATTGTGACAGGATTTCCCGGTGCGTTTATCGCTTCTTTTTTCACCGGCAGTTTATTGATTGAAACTATCTTTTCACTGGATGGTTTAGGGCTGCTATCTTATGAATCAATTTTGAAGCGTGACTATCCTGTGGTTTTAGGCAGTTTGTTTTTTTATACCATTTTAGGCCTGTTCGCGAAACTACTCGCCGATGTTAGCTATGTGCTAATCGATCCTAGAATTCAGTTTGACTCTGTAGATAAGTAGGTTAAGACAATGCATAGCACTACAGAAAAAATGGCATTGAGCCAGCTTCCACCCACTCCTATGTCTCCAGGGCAGAGGGCGTGGTTGCGCTTCAAAGCGAATAAACGTGGCTTCTATAGTTTGTGGATATTTTCTTTTGTGTTTGTTTTAAGTTTATTTGCAGAGCTTATTAGTAACGATAAACCACTGATAGTTCATTACCAAAATGAATACTATTTCCCTGTAATTTCTTTTTATAAAGAAACCGATTTTGGCGGAGACTTTGAAACAGAAGCCGACTATCAGGATGCTTATGTTAGAAATCTATTAACTAAAAATGGTAACTGGATGTTGGAGCCATTTAATCATTTTAGTCATACCACCATTACGTATGACTCGGACTTGCCCAATCCTGCACCGCCATCTAACTATAACGTGCTCGGCACAGATGATCGTGGGCGGGATGTATTAGCACGATTGATCTATGGTTTCAGATTATCTATATTGTTTGCAATTTCTTTGACGATTGTGGGTACGGTGATTGGTATTCTGGCGGGTATGCTGCAAGGTTACTTTGGTGGGCGAACAGATTTATTGTTTCAGCGATTTATTGAAATATGGGGTTCCATGCCAGAGCTATATTTATTGATTATTTTTGCATCTATATTTCAGCCCAATGTCTGGTTATTGATTATATTGTTATCCATGTTTGGCTGGATGGGCCTATCTGATTATGTGCGAGCAGAATTTTTAAAAGGTCGTAATTTAGACTATGTGAAATCGGCGCGTGCATTGGGTTTAAGCAATACGGGCATTATGTTTAAACATTTGTTACCCAATAGTTTAACGCCGGTGATTACTTTTTTACCCTTTAGAATCTCCGGCGCTATTCTTGCACTTACCAGTTTGGATTACTTAGGTCTGGGTGTACCTGCTGATACGCCGAGCCTGGGTGAGTTGTTGTCGCAGGGTAAAGAAAATATATCTGCATGGTGGTTGTCCTTATCTACATTTGGTGTGCTGGTTGGTGCTTTGATGATGCTAATTTTTATAGGTGAGGCTTTACGTGAAGCACTGGATACACGGCGTGCATAATATGAACAATGAACCTTTAATCCGTGTAAAAAATCTGAGTGTCGATTTTAAAGTATCAGATGATATTATTCATGCGGTTAAGAATGTTAGTTTTGATATTCCCCTTGGAAAAAATATTGCGCTAGTTGGTGAGTCTGGTTCAGGAAAATCAGTGACGGCCCTGTCACTTTTAAATTTACATGATATGACGCATGTTAATTACCCCAGCGGACAAATTATTTATCAGCAGGAAGATTTATTGCTTAAGTCTGATAATGATCTGCGCAGCATCCGTGGTCGTGATATTGCAATGATTTTTCAGGAGCCGATGACATCAATGAACCCGCTGTTTCCAGTATCAAAACAGATGGTTGAGCCCTTAATGCTGCATCAACAAATGACGAAAGAAGACGCTTTAAAGCGCAGTATTGAATTACTTGCTCGTGTCGGTATTGTGGAACCCTCGCGTTATATTAATAGCTTTCCGCATATGATGTCTGGCGGCCAAAGACAACGCGTAATGATTGCTATGGCATTGGCGTGCAAGCCAAAATTATTAATTGCGGATGAGCCTACTACCGCATTAGATGTGACTATTCAGAAACAAATTTTAGAGCTATTGGCCGATCTACAAGCTGAATTTAATATGTCGGTGTTAATGATTACCCATGATTTAAATTTAGTTAAGCACTACTCAGATTATGTTTGTGTGATGAATAAAGGTGAAATTGTTGAGCAGGGAGATATTCAAAGTGTGTTTGAATCTCCACAGCATAGCTATACGCAACACTTGCTTAACTCACAACCTACGCAACTAATTCAGCCACCATTTAAACCGACTAAAATCTTATTGCAAGGCAGTGATATTCGTGTTTATTTTCCGATTACAAAAGGATTTTTTAAACGCAAAGTGGCTGAAATAAAAGCAGTTGATCAGGTTAATATTACTTTATCACAGGGTGAAACGCTGGGTATTGTCGGTGAGTCAGGTTCCGGCAAAACAACTTTAGGTATGTCGCTTTTACGGTTACAAAATGCGTCTGGTGAAATTGTGTTTGATGGACAGCGCTTAGATAATTTAAAAGAATCTGCGCTTCGACCTCTGAGGAAATCCTTTCAAGTGGTGTTTCAGGATCCCTTTTCTTCATTGTCGCCAAGAATGACAGTGGAGCAAATTGTGGGTGAAGGCTTAAAAATACATTTTCCTAAATTGAGTACAGCAGAACGGCTACAAAAAATTAAGCAAGTATTGGGTGAAGTTGGCTTAGATGAATCTATTCTATGGCGCTATCCCCATGAATTTTCTGGGGGGCAACGCCAACGCATCGCTATAGCGCGTGTTGTGATACTTGAGCCCGAGCTGATTTTATTGGATGAACCCACCAGTGCACTGGATGTATCTGTGCAGAAGCAGGTATTAGAATTATTGCTTGAGTTGCAGCATAAACACAAACTCAGTTATTTGTTTATTAGCCATGATTTAAATGTCATTCGCTCGATTTCACATCGAGTTATGGTAATGCAATATGGAAAGGTTGTTGAAGAAGGAGATACTCGGCAGATCTTTAATAATCCGCAGCAGGTGTATACACAGGAGCTGCTAAATGCGGCAATGATTTAGTCGGTGTAATTTAGCTTGCATGGTTGCACATATAGAGCGCTTTGCACGAGCCATCCCTGGCTCGGCAAAGCAACGACTCTAAAAAATATCATTTTTCAGAATCTCCCAAAATCAATTACTTGGGTAATCGTTTTGTTGACACATCCATGTGCCAATCGACTTTTACACTTCGTAAAAAAGTCTCATATATTAAGTCTTTTTTCGTTCTATTACTTGTTGCGCCAACAAGGCAGGCTATACTTGCTAGTAATTATTAATTAGGACGAGCCCTAATGACTGAAAAAGAGCGTCGCCAGTATCAACGTATCCCTTTTATAGCTGAAGTGTTGATGAGTAGTGATAGTCAGCAATGGAGCAGTGGGCTAGAAGATATCTCATTAAAAGGCCTGCTGATTTTATCACCGGAAGGTATAAAACCTGAAATGGATCATGTGTATGACATTGAACTTGTACTGGGTGAGGGAGCGACCATTACAATGGGTGCCAAGATTAGTCATACCACCGATCACCATTGGGGGCTGCAGTGGGAAAATATCGAGCTTGAAGGCTTAACGCATCTGCGTAGGCTGCTGGAGCTGAATATGGCAGATTCAGCAGAAATGCACAGGGAGCTTGCTGAGTTGGGCTAAATTGCCTTTCATTATAGTTTTTTCCGGCATTATTTTATTAGAGAGCTTCCCTGTATATGGCGAAGCTCTTTTTTGGGCTGAAAATAATTCTTGACTAAATTAGTCAGGTAAGGGAATATCCTACTAAATCACTCAGGAATTATCAGGTGCACTATGAGATTATCAACTAAAGGCCGCTATGGCGTAACAGCAATGATGGATCTAGCAATACACGACAACGCTGGACCAGTAACTTTGGCAGATATATCTCAATGTCAGGGTATATCTCTTTCATATTTAGAGCAGTTATTCTCTAAATTACGCAAGAATGGTTTGGTCGATGGCGTGCGTGGACCTGGCGGCGGGTATCGTCTGGCTCGTCCGGCTGATGAAATTAGCATCGCTCAAATTATCAGTGCAGTAGATGAGAAGGTTGATGTGACGCGTTGTAACCATGAAGGCAATTGTCAGGATGGTGTGCGCTGTTTAACACATGAGCTATGGGAAGAGCTAAGTGAACGTCTATATGACTTCTTATCTGGCATTACGCTGGCGCAATTTGCCAACCGTCCAGGTATTCATGAATTAGCAATACAGCGTGACAATATAAATGGACGCTTTATACTTGCTCGCCGTCAGGCTGAAGTATTACAGCAGCAGCAAAGACAGGCGTCTTAAGTATTAATAAATTCAGGTTTCAATATGGATTTCGATACGAAATCCATATTGCTGCTACGTATATAGAGTAGAGATTATTATTGTGAGTGACTTAAAACTACCGATTTATTTTGATTATTCAGCCACCACGCCGGTGGATGCGCGTGTTGCAGACGTAATGACCCATTACCTCACGGTGGATAGTCATTTTGGTAACCCGGCATCGCGTAGCCATGCGTTTGGCTGGAGTGCGGATGAAGCGATTGATACGGCACGCGGCCAGGTCGCGGCACTGGTTAACTGCGATCCCCGTGAAATTGTGTGGACCT
>Ga0316209_1001121_pt1 | contig 31829 bp, 34 predicted proteins | sample 6monopyrite_MG_FD_204945 | JGI IMG/M metagenome (GOLD analysis project Ga0316209, IMG submission 204945) | Microbial mat bacterial communities from mineral coupon in-situ incubated in ocean water Damariscotta River, Maine, United States -... | ecosystem: Environmental > Aquatic > Marine >...
TACACGTTCCCTACGCTGTCGCTGCGGGAACGGCGCGTTCGCTGAGGTCGCTGATGGTGCTGAACCTCAGCCGAGCTGACCCAGGAACGGCCGATACGCCTCGTTCATGCCGCCGCCCTACATCTGGAAGCTGGATCGGCTCGCTCGCAGCGTGGCCCATCTCCTCGAGATCGCGGACTCTCTGAACGCATGGGGCGTGGGTCTGGTCTCGGTGAGGGACGCGCATGTGGACACCACGACGCCAGCGGGCCGATTCACGCTGCAGATCCTGGGGGCTGTCGCAGAGCTCGAACGCTCGTTGATTCAAGAGCGTGTGGTCGCCGGGGTGCGTCGGGCCCAGGCTGCCGGCAAGCACTGCGGGCGGCCGAAGGTCGAGCTGGACCTGCGCCCGGCGCTGGCGATGCTCGACCAGGGGCACGGGTTGAAGACCACGTCGAAGGCGTTGGGGGTGTCGAGGGCGACGCTGCGGCGGCGGCTTGAAGAAGCGGGGGCGTGGCCGCGCGGGAAGGGGGTCCAGAAGTCCCCCTCGGATCGGGCTGCGTAGAAGGGGTCCAGAACCGGGGCAAGAGGGGTGGTCAGAAGCAGATGGATGTGGACACTGGCGAATCACGTCAGCTCGCGATTCGATCTTCCTGTCAGCGCAAGAACCAACTCGGACGCATCTCCCTCGGCGAGCATCTCTTCCACGGGGAGCCCCGCCATAGCGAGCGCATGAATGTCGGCCTTGGCATACGCCGCAGCGAAGGACCCAAGCAGAGCGTCGAAGGGAAGATCCAGGAACACACCCTGCAGCCCGACGAACTGCGCGTGTTGTCGCCCGTCCCGAGTTGTGGTCGCGATCAGCGCGTCCCCCATGCCATGCCAGGACACGAGTTCGTAGCCCTTGCGAGCAGCAAAGCGCGCGTCGTGGCTGGGGTCGACCAGATGCCAGACTTCATCCATCCAGACGGCTGTGAAGCCATGACCGTGCATCACGTCGGTGCCCATCGCCTCCACAATGTGGCGAGGCATCGTGTGGTCTCTCAGGTCGCCAAGGACGAGTGCGCTTGGGATGCCACAGGCGCGGAGGAGCGCTGCGAGGAGGACGGCCTTCTGCACGCAGAACCCCCTCCCTTGCTCAAGAATGTATGACGCTCGGTACTGATCAGACCTGAGCTTCGCCATGAATTCGTATGGCACCGCGTCACGAACGTGAGCGAAGGCCTTCACGGCAATCTCTCGCTCGGAAAGGCGCCCTCTGCCAAGGGAATCCGCCAGCGCTTGAATCTGCGGATGTGCGGCTTCGATGAACTCCATGGACAACAGGGCCTCGTCCGGATCTGGAAAGCTGAGTGACGCCCGTTGTGCAGGGGGGAGGCTACTCATGTCGAGACAATCGCATCTGGGTCACCCAGCATCTTCATCGCTTGCTCCGCCATGTCGCCGAATCGGGCTGGATCAAGAGTCAGGAACAAGCCCTCACCTTCGGCAAATAGAACCCCGTCCGCTCCCTCTAGCCGGCCCTGGGTTCGTACCTTCCGACCCCGGACTTCCGTGATCTCCGCAGTCAGTGTGGCCACGGTCCCGAGCGGGATTAGGTTCCGGAACCGACTCGTCAACTCGAGGGCGACGGCGGGATGTCCTCCCATCCAGGTGGCGCCCCCCATGGCCTCATCGAGGATCGAGGCGATGCTTCCGCCATGGGCGTTTCCCGGCGGTCCCTGGGTTCCGGGGCCGAACCAGACCTTGCCGCGGAGTCGTCCCTCGTCGTCTCGGAAGTATCGGACACGGAGGCGATCGCCAGTGGGGTCCCCGCTCACATAGGAGACGATGCCGACATCTGTTGGGAGCAGGGTGGACTTCCAGCCGGGCTCGCCTTGCAGGTTTGGCTCGAGATTACTCATCTGTCGTCTCCAGGGTTGCACCCATGCTCTTGAGCATCGGCCCCACGGCCGTGGGCCGAGCGGAGTCGGACAGCACGCCGACTCCAATGAAGGCTGAGAACGCATCCGCGATCTGATCCGGCGTGCGACCACCGTCGGGCTGGTACCAATGAGCCACCGAGTTTGCTGCACCGAACACGAACAAGTGGACCAGTCGAAGGTCCAACCCCGGTGAGAGTTGCCCCGCGGCGCTGGCGTCTTCTACCAGTCGCTGCCACACCATTTGGTACCTCTGGTGCACTTCTTGAAGCTCCGCTCGAGATGCTGGGGGGAGTCGTCCCCACTCGTTCAGGAGCAACCAAACAGCGCTGTCTGCCGCCAACAACTCGTTGAGGTGCACGCGAAGTGCAAGCCGAAGGCGGTCCAGCGGCGCGTCGGTGCCGTCCACCACGTCTTCGATCGCCAAGATCGCGCGCCGCACTCCAGCTTCCATCACGGCGAGGAGTAAATCGCTCTTCGTAGGGTAGCGATACGTCAGACTACCCAGCAAGATGCCCGATTCTTGAGCGATACCACGCATTGAGGCGCCAGCGATTCCACGTTGGCGAAAGAGCCGCGCCGCTGTTGTGAGAACATCGTCCATGCTCTCTTTGTACGATCGTCCAAGGCCAACGTCAAGGACGATTTGTACGTTCGTCCAAGAGCGGCAGATCAGCGTGACGAAGGCCCGACCAGCCCCCGCGACCGAGCGTGCTCACTGAAGAAGTCGATGAACATCCTGACCCTCGGGGAGAGGTGGCGGCTGGCGGGCCAGATGAGCCCGAGCGCACCGATCGGAACAGACCACTCTTCGCACACCTGAACGAGACGGCCAGAGTCCACCCAGGGCGCAGCCTGGAATCGAGGTAGCAGCGCAACCGAGGCCCCTACCATGGCCGCCTGCAGAACCTGGCCGACGCTGTTGGTCCGAAATGTGGGGTCGATGGTCATTCGGCGCTTGCCACCCCTCACCGACTCGAAGTCGAGCTGGCGTCCAGTCATCCCCGTGTGGACGACTCGGAGCTTGGCCACAGCAGCTTCCAAGGAGCTAGGCCTCCTCGAATCGGCCTTGGCGTATAGCGAGGTCCAGATCCCACCAAGGAGCTGGGTGTGGAGGCCGCTGTCGTAGCCCTCGGGTTGTGTCCCCACGGGCCGGATCGCGATGTCCAGGCCGTCTTCGACGAGATCGACTCTGCGATGGGTCGCAAACACCTCGATGGAAACACCGGGATGAGCAGCCTGAAAGTCAAGCATGATGCTCGTCACGTCGGCCGCGTTTCCCAACCCCTCGGGCATGGTCACTCGAAGCAAGCCGGTCGGTTGGCCTTGTAGGCCCCGCAGAACCAAGGCAGCGTTCTCGACCTCTGCCAACGCGGGAGCGCAGCGCTCGAGGAACATCTGGCCATAGTCCGTCAGGCGCACACGGTTCGCAGTTCGAGCCAGCAGGGGAAGCCCAAGTGTGTCTTCAAGGCGTTGAATTCGACGGCTAACCGTCGACTTGGTCACTCCCAATACGCGGGCCGCCGCCGTGAGACTCTCTCGCTCTGCAACCCGCACGAAGGCACGGACATCGTCGAGGTCGACCTCACCCATGGTGGCTCCTTGCCCAGGTTGCATATAGCGCAACCCGAGGGAGAAAACTTAGCTCGCTGCATCCCGTGCGCAACCCGGATAGGCCTCAGCCACAACGCAGGGAGGCCACATGGCCACTACAACACCGTCGGGAAAGCTACACATCGGCCTGTGGGTCGCTCAGATTCTGCTCGCGCTGCTCTTTGGCATGGCGGGGGCGGCCAAGCTCATGATGCCTCTCGCTGATCTTGCGGCACAGGGAATGTCCCACGCCGTCAACCTCCCGTGGCCAACTGAGCGGCTCATCGGTCTGGCCGAGCTGCTCGGCGCAATCGGTCTGGTGGCTCCAGCCGCGACCGGTATCCAGCCGAAGCTCACCGGGTATGCGGCCCTGGGGCTGGTGGCCATCATGGTGCTGGCGATTGCTTACCATGTCGCCTACGGCGAAGCGCCGGCGAGCGTCGTGAATGTGGTACTCGGTGGGATGGCGGCCTTCGTCGCTTGGGGACGCCTGGTCAAGGCGCCCATCCCGGCGAAGGGGGCATCGGCATGAGTGACCGCTTCAAGCTCTACGACATCGGCTTGTCACCCAACTGTCTTCGCGTCCGTGCTGTAGCGAATGAACTCGAGATTCCCCTAGAGCTTGTGCCCATGAGTTTCCGCGGCGGAGAACTCGAGAACGACAACTTCCTGGCGTTGAACCCCAACGGAAAAGTCCCCGTACTCGAACACAATGGCGTCATCCTCTGGGAGAGCCGGGCGATCAACAACTACCTGGCGAGCTGTGCACCCAAGTCCGGTCTCTACCCGGAGGATGCGCGACTGCGAGCCAAGATCGATCAGTGGTCCTACTGGCAAGCCATCCACCTTGGACCCGCCATGCAAAAAGTGGCGTTCGAGCGCTTCATCAAGGGCAAGTTTGGTATGGGTGCAACCGATGAAGCTGCCATCGCAAGGGAAGTGGATCAGATCCCGGGCTTGCTGCAAGTACTCGACAGCGCCCTCAGAGCGCAAGACTGGGTTTGTGGAGCGCTGAGCGTCGCAGACTTTGCGTTGGCGAGCACGTTCATGTACCGGAAGCAGGCATCGATCTCCCTCGAGGCCGTCCCCGGCGTGTCGTCCTGGATTGAACGGATGGAGTCCCGCCCATCGTGGCAATCGGCCATGAAGCCCATTCGCGAAGGGATGGCCTGAGCATGGCTACCATCGCGGTTTTCGGGGCCTCCGGGCTCACCGGCACCTGTTTGTTGGAGCAGGCCCTGGCCCGCGGTCACACGGTCCACGCTCACGTCCGAGATCCGAGCCGTCTAATGGTGACAGACGACCGCGTCGTGGTGTTCACGGGAGATGCCCTCGATGCGGAATCGGTCCAGCGAGCCATTGCGGGCACCGATGCCGTGTTCTCCGCCCTGAACGTCGGACGCTCTTCTGGGTCCCCGTGGGCCAAGCTCACTCCACCAGTGGACCTTGTTCCCCGCGCAGTCGAGCACATGGTGGAGGCCATGAAGGCCGAGGGTGTCACGCGGATTCTCACGGTCTCAGCCCATGGCGTGGGAGACAGCTGGGAGCGCTGCAGCCTGATGTTCCGTTGGTTCATCCAAACCACCGCGATTCTGGAGTTGTTCGCACAGCATGCCAAAGCCGAAGACGTCATGCGACAGGCCGAAGTGGAGTGGACGGCCGCGCGTCCGCCGGTGCTCACGAACGGCGCGCTGACTGGCAACATCACCGTGGACAGGTTCGGCACAATAGGCATGTTTGGCACGATCTCGAGAGCGGATGTGGCCAGCTTCATGCTCGACGCATTTGAAGCTGAAAGCCACTTCAATGAGAGCCCCACCATCGTCGGATGAGTGGCCGTAGGAGGAAATCGGATGACGACATCGTGGCGCTCGATCTTCCTCTACCCCTTCTTTGTGGGCCTCGTGACGGCGCCCATCGCCGCCGTTGTGGGGCTGCTTCGGCGCGGGTCCGCCTTTCAATGGGCGGGGTTGGCGCTCGCGGCACTCCCCATGCTCTGGTTCTTCCAGAACATGGCGAGCCGCAAGATAGCTAGGTTCCACCCATTTCTTCCGGCTCAAGTGGGATCGGGTCTTGGGGGCGCAGTTTTGTCCGTGGTAGGTGCTCTTGTTCTGGACCCGTCGCTCAACGCGTTCGCTGTCACCCAGTCCTTGCTGGTGGGTGTCATTGGGATTCCCGTCTACACATTCGGGTACTCGCGGCTTCCCAGGGCTGGCTCCGAGATAGCAGCGGGCCAGCCACTTCCGGCATTTACCCTCACGGATGTCAATGGGCGAGACGTGCATGGCTCGGAGCTTGCGCCAGCGGTCCTGATGTTCTTTCGCGGGAACTGGTGCCCCCTGTGCATGGCGCAGATCCAGGAGATCGCAGAGCAATACCAAGAGCTCGAAAGACGGGGCGTGACGGTCGCTCTGATCAGCGGCCAGCCGCAACCGGAGACCGCAAAGCTCGCGAGCCAATTCGTCGTTCCTTTTCTCCACTTGGTCGATGAGGACATGGTGGTTGCCCGCAAGCTTGGTCTGTTCCACGAACAGGCTCTTCCGGCAGGCCTCGCCTCTCGTATTGGCTCCAGGAGTGACTCCGCCTACCTGCCGACCGTGGTCGTCACAGACTCGGAAGGGCGGGTCCTGCTGAATGCGCGGACCGACAACTACAGGGTTCGTCCCGAGCCCTCCACCTTCCTGGCTGTTCTGGATGCTGAAGACAACGTGGCTCCCAGCGACCGGCAGACGCCGCCCCTCCAAGCTTAAGACCATACCTACAGAGCACCTTTTGAAGTTCAAACGACTCGATTCTGATCTCCTGCACACTCCCGTTCCCGGCGACGTTTGCGTGCCAAATATCGGAGGTCGGCAGCTGGTGATTCGGCAGATCTCAGGCCTGGTGGGTTTCGCAGTCGCAGGCGTGCTCTTCAGCGCGCTGGTCTACCATGATGCCCAGCCAATGTGGCGTACTACTATCTTCCTTCCTGCAATCATGGGGACGCTTGGCTGGCTTCAGGCGCAGGAGAACACTTGAGTACGCCTGAGCGCGCTGGGGCAGCGCAACATGAACGACCAAGCCGAACACCTCGAACCCGATCAGCGTGCCCAGGTTGCTCGACAAGCGAGGAGAGTCGTCGTTCGCTCGATCGGCTGGGCCGCCGCGCTGACAATCTTCGCGGTTGTGGCACCGATGGTGGTGGGATGATGGACAACCGAGATGAGGACGACCAACGAATCACGCGCCGAGTGGCACTCATGGGTGGAGCCGCGGTCTCTGCTCTTGCGGCTCTATCGGCGTCCGGTATCGCGGGCGCAACCCCTCTATCTACTGTCGAGAGAGACAACATGAGCACCAACACACAGCGACTCCCCGTCGTGTTCCTTCCTCACGGCGGCGGACCATTCTCCTATGTGGATATGGGGCTTCCAGCCTCGGAAGTTGAGGGCCTGGCGGCCTATTGGCGTTCGGTCGGAAACCTGCCTGCGACGAAACCGAAGGCGCTCCTTGTGATCTCCGCCCACTGGGAAGAACGCGTACCCACGGTCATGACCGCCCAGCAACCGCCCATTTACTATGACTACTACAACTTCCCGTCAGCCGCCTACGAGATCAAGTGGCCCGCGCCTGGTAGCCCATCCCTGGGACGTAGAGTCCGTCACTTGCTGGGAGAGGCAGGGTTTCAGACCGCGGAGGACGCCGAGCGCGGATTTGACCACGGCACCTTCATTCCCCTGGGCCGAGCGTTTCCCAACGCCGACATCCCTACAGCACAGTTGTCGCTCAAGGCGGGACTCAGCCCTTCGGAACACCTGGCAATGGGGCGCGCGCTAGCCCCGCTTCGAGACGAGGGCGTGTTCATCCTCGGAAGCGGCATGAGCTACCACAACATGCGCGCCTTCAGCTCCAAGGCTGCGGACGCGGAGGCAGAGTCGTTCGACGCCTGGCTGCACAAGACCGTTGCGCTTCCTCCTTCCGAGCGCGACGCCAGCCTGGTCAGATGGGAGGCCGCACCCTCCGCTCGGAGCGTTCACCCCAGGGAGGAACACCTGCTCCCGTTGATGGTGGTGGCTGGGGCCGCAGGTGATGACGCCGCCATCGTGCCCTACAGTGGCAAGGTATTCGGCAAACGCATCTCTGGAGTCCAGTTTGGATGATCCTCACGCTCACATCGAGCTGCCGACGCGGGCCGGAGCGCGGCCAGCGACGCTTCCACGCGCTCCGCACTCACAGCTCGACCAGAACCCGCCCCTGGTGATGTATGAGGCCGTCGCGGACTTCATGTTCTCCAGGCCCGGCGTCAGTGATTGCCCTTCCATCATCAGCGTGCCCGGCGCTCGGGCCATGTGTGTCGACCCGGCCTGCTGTGTTGGCCCCCGAGAGGCCTTCATGGTCGGCACCGAGTTCGCACACCTGCATCCGCCCGACGACGGCAGCCTCCACGTGTGCCTGCCCCGCGTCACGGCAGTGATGGCCATCAATGCGGGCTGGGCCGAACCTCACGTTCTTGCACCTCTCATGGGCATAGACACTCTGGTGATGCTGTACGGCCCTCGGGACAAGGACGAGTTCGAAGTCATCATGGGCCTGATCGAGGCCTCCCTGGCGTTCGCGACAACTGGTCCGTAGACCTCCGTAGACCCGCACTTGGCGCGCTCGCTACTCCCTCCGTCGCGCGTTCTCAATCGCCTCTTCGAGCTCCGCGATCCGGAATGGCTTGCGTAGTGCCAGGGCACCAAGCCCCTCGAGGAAGACGGAGTCGAATACCGCATCGGCGGGGCCGCCCGACACGAATATAACAGCCAGGCTCGTCCGGAGCTTTCGCGCTTCCATCACGAGGTCAAGGCCGCTCATCCCGGGCATGTTGACGTCCGTCACCAGGGTATCGATTTCTCGAAAGTCCCACACTTGCGCCAGGGCATCCGCCCCGCAGCCCGCGGCGTGGACCGAGTGGCCTCGCAAGGTGAGAGCATCCACCATCCACTCCCGCACGTCTGCATCGTCATCGACAACGAGAATCACGGCGCCCTCCTCATCAACAGGCCCAGCCAGAAATCAACTGCTCAGTGACCTTTCGGGCGTATTGGTCCGTAGGCATCATCGGTTCTCGGTTTGGCGCCAAGTGAGCCATGAACGCCCGAACCTGGAGAGAACCAAGCCAGGTCATGGCGGCCACGGTAGGATCTTCAATGTGCAGTCGATCACCGACTGCCGCTCTCGCCAGCCAACCGGCGACAGCCTGCAGCATGATGTTGGGCTCGGGGAGGTCGTACTCATCGTGAATGAACTCCGGCGTGTGTCCCGCTGAGCGCAGAATCGCCATCGTAGGGACGATCTCATCGAGCCACCTCGCCAGTCCCGCCGATATCTCCACCAGCTGGTCTTGGATGGGTCGCTCATCGGGGCCCCGGCGCGCCGCCGAAAGCCAGTCCGTGGACGCTGTCGGGCGAAGTGCCTGAAACATGAGAGCTTGCTTCGTTCCGAAGCGCTTGAACAATGCTGGGGCAGAAATCCCCACCTCCGAAGCGACTTCAGCCACGGTCGCGTGACAGCCCTTGGCCCGAAACACGCGCCGCGCTGCAGCCAAAATGACCTCGCTTTCGAGCCCGGGGCGTGGCACGGTTCAGGTCCTCCCGCCGCCAGCGTGAGCCGTCAGGAAGACTGCGTCACTTCCGTCCTCACTCAGGCAGCCAAGCTCGGCATAGGGGTTCTCGAGTACGCGCTTGACCGCCTCGAACCCGAACCGAGCGGATAGTCCGTCATCGATCCGCTCATCATAGGCATAGCGCAGGTGCAGTTGCTTCCTGAAGACGAGCCGCTCATCGACCTTCATGGGCCGGTCCTCGACTCGCCCAATCATCAGGATTAGTGGACAGTTGCCCCACTCGTAGAGATGGTGGTAGCCAGGCTCGATGTCACCGCGGCTCGGATTTGCGATGAGCAGCGAGCAAAACAGCGGATCGTGCTCGATCACGCTGCTGGGGAGCAGATTGAAGTAGTCCAGGGCGAGGGCAAGTCGGGCGAGCAGTCGACTCGCTGGCGCGGGCAAGAGGCCCAACGCCGTAGCTGTGCCACCTACCTGTCTGTCCGTGCCGTCTCGCGCCGACTCGAGCCGAGCGTCGGTGCTTTCGCATAGATCTCGAAATGTCATCGTGCTCGGAACGCACTCCTTGATCGTAAGCAGCCTCTCTTTGGCCCCACCAGACTGACTCAGCATCCTCATGCTCACCCAGATCTTGTTTCGCGCGTACTTGCGGTGCCCCACAACGAAGTGGTTCATGCTTGGCGCTTCCTTCATGCCCACTGACACCGCACCAGCCACCGCACGTGATAGGTCTCCGCCGAACCGCTCCTTGGCCTCTTCGAGGTAAGATACGAGGGCCTCGGAATCCACCCACGAATCAAAGTAGACCACCGATTCGTTCCGAGTCGGCATGATGTGGAACATCACGCGCCGATACGGGTGTACGTCGATCAGTGTACCGTCGGGTCGCGATGTCTTCAGCTCGAGAAGCAGGTAGAGACACAGCGCAATTACGAGACCCGAAGCTAGGGCAGTGGGCGCCATCACAACTGGCACTCGTCACTCACTCCGGACCGTCCTGCGCGCGGGCGCGAAGGGACTCGAGCATGCGCTCCGTGGAGCTCTTGCTGGCTCGCCGGATAAGCCAGGCTGGATACATGGAACCGGGCTTGCCGTCACTGTGATGGGTGACCCGGGTGCCCCCGTCGATCGCCGTGAACACGTAGTCGCCGCTCATGCTCTCGAGGCTGTTGTCACGAGCAGGGTCCAAGCCGTAGCTGCACTTGGTGTTGGCCTCGTCCCATTGGTAGATGGCGTGCCAGGACCCGGTGAAGCCCAGGATACCCGCCAGAAACTGCACAGAGACCGTTCTGTCCGCCTTCGCGTACACGTCAGCCTTCTTCAAGATGGCCGCATGCTTCACCCGGTAGTCGAAGTCGAGCAGCGCCTCCATCACTCGATCTGGCGGGGTGGCAATATCGACAGCTCCGACGGCCTGGGTGCCATCGTCCGAGAGGCGGACCACCACTTCGCCGTTGTTCACGGCTTCGAGATCCGACGGGGTGAGCTCGGGAGCGGCCCACGCAACCGCGAGCCAAAGTAAAAAACTGCTCAACTCGACCTCCTACTTACCTGCTTTGTCAAAGGTTTTGACGGGCTGCTCCGCGAGATCGAGACGGGTGACCACGACCTTACCGCGGTTGGCCAGCCAATCCCTAAATCGGTCAGCTACGGAATAGGCGACGGGCACCAGGATCAAGGTGACCACGGTGGACATGACCAGACCGCCGAGGGCGGTTCGGCCCATCGGGCCCCACATCTCGGCGCCTCTGCCGCTTGCGAGAGCCAGAGGGAACATGCCACCCACGGTGGTCATGGTGGTCATGAGCACCGGCCGAAGTCGCCGACTGCCACCCGTGATCAGCGCGTCGGTGCGCTCCATTCCACGTGACTGCAGCAGCTTGACGTAGTCCACGAGCACAATCGCGTTGTTCACCACCACTCCAATCAAGATAATCAGCCCGAGGAAGGCCGTGACCGACAGGGTGGTGCGCGTGATTGCCAGCGCGAAGAAGGCGCCGGTCACCGCGAAGGGAATCGAGAACAGGATCACGAACGGGTCCAGCCAGGACTCGAATTGCGCGGCCATGACCAGGTAAACGAGCACCATGCCCAGGCCCATGAGTAGGAACATGCTCTTGAAGCTCTCCCGCTGCTCTTCGACGGCCCCACCGTAGCGGACGATGGTCCCAGGCGGTGCCTCGAATGAGTCGAGGATGTCGTCGACCTCCGCAGCCACATCTCCGAGCGCCCGCCCCTCAATTCCAGCGCTCACTGTGACGATGCGCTGCTTATCGACCCGCTTAATCTCGATGGCCGCTTCACCTTCGGTCTCGGTCAACACGTCACCCAGGGCGATCAGTGAACCCGACATCGATCGAACAGGGACCTTGAACAGCTCGTCGATCTCGTCTCGGTCTTCCGGAGCGAGCCGAACGACGATGTCCCTGGGCTCGCTCCCACCCGTATAGCGTCCGGCTGACAATCCGGTGAGCGCAGCGCGCATCTCTCCGCCAGCGAGCGCGAAGGGAACCCCCGCCCGGCCCGCCAGCTCCTTGGAGAGCTGCAACCGTACTTCCGGGCGAGTCTGCAGGATGTCGGCGGCGACATCGACGGTTCCATCGACGGCGGAAATCTGCGTTCGCAGCTGTCTCGCCGCCTCCTGCAGATCGCCGAAGTCATTGCCTACGACCTCGACTGTCACGGGCTTACCGGCCATGCCCAGCATGCGATTCATGGTACTGCCCAGGCTGATCTCCACGTTCACCACTTCAGGCATTGGACCAACTCTGTCCAGGGCGCTACGAGCCACCTGGGCATCGGACCGGCTGCGATCGTTGGCGGACACCAGCTTGACTGTGACCGTCGCGACATTGCTGCCCTCCTTGCCTCCGGTGAGAGCGCCCATGCCCGAAGAGCTGGTGCCGGCTCGAGTGTAGATGAGCCGAACCTCCGGCTCCTGGTTGAGCGAGTCGATGACGCGCTGAGCGACATCCGCCGTCGTGTCGAGGTTGGTCCCAACAGGCAATTCCAGAGCGATCTGGAACTCACCGGAGTCCTGCTTGGGCATGAAGTCGGTGGGCACCGTCAAGATGAGCAGGCCAGTGAGAACGATTGACGCGGCGGAAGCTGCGAACACCATCCAGCTGTGGCGGAGCGAGAAGCCAAGAGCCCATCGGTAAGCGGCTTCCAACCGCGTGAACACCGCGCCGACCTGGTCACCATCCCGCTTCTTTACCAGCAGCGCGGCGAGGACCGGGGTGAGCGTAAGGGACACGACCAGGGAGCCTGCGATGGTCACGATCATCACGTAGGCCAGCTGGCCGAACATGATCCCAATGAGGCCGCTGATGAAGACGAGTGGGGCGAAGATCACCAGCGTGGTGGACGTCGACGCGAGCAATGCACCGCCAACTTCCTTGGTGCCCGCAGCCGCTGCCTCCGTGGGGTCCATGCCCTCATCGACCAGCCGCGTGATGTTCTCCAGGACCACAATCCCGTTGTCAACCACCATTCCGATGGCCAGCGCCATTGCCATCAGCGTGATCACGTTCAGGGTCATGCCCGCCAGGTAGAGCATCAGGAACGTGACGATCATCGACGCGGGAATGGTGGTCGCCACGATCAGACTGGGCCGCACCCGGCGGAGGAACAGGAACGCGACCAATACGACCAGGCCACCGCCAATTGCGACGGTACGCTGGAGATTCCCGATCATGTCCACGACGAACTCGGACGTGTCCGTGACGGTGGTGATTTCCATCCCCTCGGGCAGCTTGTCCTGAACGGCCACCAGCTTGGCCTTCGCGGCCTCCGCCACCTCGATGGAGTTCTCGCCGCTCATCTTCATGATGCCGCCCACGATGACGATCTTGCCATCCACCGTGGCGAGCTCCGTCGTGTCATTGATTCCCTCACTGAGTGAGGCGACGTCGTGAAGGCGAACAGGGGTCCCGTCGCGATCCCGGGTGAGGACGATCGCCCCGAACTCCTCCATGGACTCCGCCTCATTCGGCATGCGTACTGCGAACTCCATCGCGCCCACATTCACGCTTCCCACGGGAACGGTCATGTTCTCGCTGCCGATTACCCGGACGATCTCCGTCATGGTGATGCCGTGAGCCAGCAGTCGGTCGCGGTACACATCCACCCGAACGATGAGCGGCGGCGCATTGAACACCATCACCTGACCCACGCCCTTTACGTGGCGAATCGGTTCGAGAACGAGATCATCGACCAGCGCCTGCTGAAGGCGAATGTCGCTCACCGACGACGTGACTGCGAAGACCATGATCGGAAACTTCGAGGTGTCGAACTTGAAGATTCGCGGGTCTTCGATGTCCTTGGGAAGCTGGTTTCGGACAAACTCGACCGACTGCCGGATGTCGTTGGCAGCTTGGTCGAGGTCTGACCCAAAGGCGAACTTCAGCGTGACCAGGGAGAGGTTCTCCCGCGAGGCGGAGCGGATCTCCTCGACCCCCGCCATGCCGCCCAGAGCTTCTTCGAGGTTCTCGGTGACCTTCTGCTCCACATCGCCCGCCGACGCTCCCGGGTAGATGGTGATGACCGACAGCACCGGAGGCTCGATCTCGGGCATCATGTCGATGGGGAGTCGGGAGAACGAGACCAGCCCGAACAGCGACACCATGATGAAGATCACGGCAACGAAAATGGGGCGGCGCACAATCCAGTTCATTGGGAAACACCTGAGATCTTGATTGGGCTTCCGTCGGCCAGACGGGTGTGTCCCGCCACCAGCACCTGCTCACCCGCCTTCAGCCCTTCCAAAATGGGTACGAGCCCGGTGCGGCTTCGGCCATAGCGCACCTCCCTGGAGGAGACTGAACCGTCCACGGTCACCAGAACCCGAGCCGATCCATCGTCTCGGTTCAGGAGCGCCTCACGGGGTACCGCGAGGTGCTCGTCCGCAACATCTTCGATGAGGAAGCCCGCGGCCATCCCGTGGATCAGACGGGGGTCGACCTCGTCGAGTACGGCCTCCACCTTGACCGACCGCGTGCGGGCGTCGACCTGACCGTTGATGCGCTCGACCTTGCCGGCAAAGGTCTCGCCTGGCAGCGCGTCGACTTGGACGGAGATGATGTCTCCAACGGTGACCTTGCTCGCCTGGGTCTCACCGATGGATGCCGTCACGCGTACCTTGGAGAGGTCGGCGAGCTGGATCGGGGGCCCCTGGCCCGGACCACCGCCCAGCATCTCCCCAACCTCGACATTGCGCGCAATGACAGTCCCTGCGAACGGGGCGCGGAGCTGCGTGTCGTAGAGCCGATCCTTGGCGATGCGGAGCCCAACTTCCGCCTGCCGCACCTGGGCCTGAGCGAGCGTGAGCCCCACCTCGACCTTCTCGAACTCGGCGGCTGTGACGGCGTCTCGCGCTTTGAGATCGATGAATCGACGATGGGTCGCCTCCGCCCCCGATAGTTGGGCGTTGGCCATGTCCGTCGCCGCCTCCGCCTGGAGCACACCCTGGGCATAGTCGTCATCAACCAGGCTCAGAAGGACAGCGCCCTTGCTGACTTTCTGGCCGATACGGACATCCACCGCGCGGATCCGCCCCGGCACGTCTGGAACCAGGGTGGCCACCTGCCACGCCTCGATCGAGCCGACGAGGCTGACCTCTCCGTCAAAGCGCGTGCGCTCGACGGTGGCCACCTTGACGATAGTCGCGCCCACCTCCGCATGGATCTCGGTTTCCGCACCACCACAGCCGACGAGAAGCGGGAGAGCAGACAGTGCAAGCAAGAGGGTTGCTCCTCTCATTAGAAGGCTCCTTCGGATCTGAGTGGTTCCACGTCCGTTCCGGTGGCGCGCTGCCACCGTGCTACGGCCGTGAGGTATTCGTACCGGGCTGTCAAACGAGCCATTCGGGCTTGGGCAAGCAAGCTCTCGGCATCGAGCAGGTCGGTTGCGGTCGCGAGCTGATTGTCGAACCGAGCCGACACAATCCTATGGTTCTCTTGCGCCTGCTCGTCCGTCACCTGCGCCACCTCATAGGCCTGCCAGGAGGCCAAGACCGCATCCCAAGACTGCTTGACCTGGATGGGGATGGAGTCCGTCATGGCCTGGAGTCCAGACTGGGCCTGTCTTGAGGTCGCCGTCGCCTCGCGGAGCGCCCAGTGCTTTCGCCCCCATCCCCAGAGCTGCCAGGAGGCGGTGAGCCCCACATAGGTCGTCTCTGGTGCCGAGAAGGAACCCATGCCTTCGGTACGCTGCCAGGCGGCGATAGCGGCGATGTTCGGGCCGAGTTCAAAGACCTTGGCCCGCTTGCCCGCCTTCGCGGCCTCGACGCGGTGCTCCATTGCGGCCACGTCGGGTCGGTCAGATCCGGAGGCGCCCCCATTGGGTCTGGTCGAGGGGGCCAGGATCGCTCCCTCGGCAATGTCCTCCGGCACAACGGTCTCTTCGTCGGTTCCTATGAGCATGGCCAGCAGTCCACGGGCGAGATCTCGGCCATCCGAAGCGCGCCGCTGGCCTAACTTGGCGTTGGCCAGGGCTACGCGAATCTGCAGCAGCTCATTCTTCTGCACGAGGCCTGCGTCATGGAAAGCAGCAGCGCGCAGTTCATGGCTCTCGAGGTTGGCCACGACCGTGGAGGCCACCTCCTCCATGCGCTCCGCCGTGAGCGCGCCGAAATACGCTTCGACCACTTGAACCGCCACGTCGGAGCGCTTGACCTCCTCCTCCAGCTTGGCAGCCTCCTCAAGGTGGGCTGCGGCCATGTGACCTTGGGAGATTGGGAGCAAACCCGTCAGCGGCTGAACGACCATCAGGGTGATCGACTCCGTCTGCTGTTCCCTGACCACCAGCGGCTCGCCCATACCCGTGCAGATCGCATCGAAGGGCGGCGGAATGGCCGTGCAGTCGAGGGGCTCATCACCCGCGAGGGACACCGCGATTTCCTCGTCCCACCAGAGGTGATTGGCGTCGAGGGTCAGCGTAGGGCCATAGTAGGACATGGCCTGCCACTTGCGCGCCCGTGCTGCGATGACGGCCCACTCCGCGATCTCGACCTGTGGGTTGTCGGTGTCCGCACGTCGAAGCGCTTCGTCGAGCCCTACCGAGGGCGCTTGCGCTGCCGCCAGGGCCGGAAGCAGGAGCAATAGCGAGAGAAAGGTGCGGCTCATGCAGTCTCCGCGACGGCGCGCGCGCCGCCGAGCCAGTACGTCATCAAGAGGGAAGTGAGCGCGGTGAGGTCCTCCGGCACGCCCACCCTCTGCCAGGCGAAGCTCTCGGTGCGGATCATCCCCGCGAAGTGAAATGTGAGGCGTGGGACCTGCTCCTTCGGGATCCAAGTGAGCTTTGCTACCTCCTCCCGCAGGGCCGACATCAGCCGGCCGTGGACCGCCTGATAGCGAGCCCCCACTTCTCCCGCGCTCTCCTCGGCCAGGACTTGATTCATCAGGGTGCTCACCAGCCATTGATGGTCGATCGAGACCTGGAGAAACCGGAGCAGGATGGACTCCAGTCGCTGCTCTGGGGTGAGGCTTGCCGGAAGGGACGTCTCGACGACGGATAGAAGCTGTTGGACGGAGCGATCCACCAATGCCAGGACGACCGCGGATCGACTCGAAAAGTAGTTGTACAGCGACGCGGACGAATAGCCCGACTCCTTGGCAATCTGGTCCATCGTGACGCCGGAGACGCCATGCCGGCTGAAGACTCGCGCGGCTGCATCGAGAATCCGGCCACGGATGATCTTGACCTCGGCATCGGAGCGGGGTGAACGTGCCATCGTTAATTTGAATACCTCGTCAGTTTATTGGGCAGATTCATGAGTCGCCTAGTTACCATGGCCCACCCGACCAGGCAACCATGTCAGACAAGAGCCCAACTGCCCTTGCAGGTGCCGCCCCTACATCCTCGGAGGCACCAATGCCCCCAAGGATGCCCAATGATCCTGTTGAACCATCAGAACGGGCCACCCCTTGGCCTATGACGAATGCGACAACGTGGTCGGCCACAGGGTGATCTTGAACAGCGCTCATCAGCCAGATGCCTGGCGGTGCGAACGAGCAAACTCCTCACGCACACGCCGCCCGGCCTCTCTTTCGGCGACCTCGCGGGACAGCCCGCCATGGTGCTCCATCAGCCCGGCCCGCTCTTCCCATACGAAACGCCATTCCGCTGGCCATCGCTCGACGTCGATGGCCAGTTCGCAGGGAAGGCACCCATCCGGATCCATCAACCAGCTGACGAGGCGCTCAGACCGTGCCAATCGCTCATCCGGAGATTGCACCGCACCATTGGCCGCCACAAGGGGAAGTCGCTTCACAGCCCACCCCCGGTCCGCAGACCTTGTAGACCTGTGTAGACCTCACCCTTCGGCAAGTCTGCGCCCGAAACCCAACCTACACCCGTAGGTTTCAGACCCCTGTAGACCTTGCAGACTAGATCCCCAATCTCAGTATGGGGAACCGCATCTCCACTTCGATGATCACTGCCATCTGCTCTACCCCTCCACTCACCAAGTCCCGAAGTCTGCAAGCGGCCCACGATCCCCACGCCAACAGCGTCACCACCCAATCGATAGGTCTGCACCCCAGGTCTGCGCTGGTCTGCGAGGTCTGCACCCCTCAAGACGTCACCTCATCGAATCCGTAGACCGGCTTCCGCTTCTCGCCGTCGGGATAAGTACGGGCCAGCCGCCACGTCCCAGCACCGACCGTGAACTCCACGTCCAGGTACTCCCGGAACAGGTTGCCCACGATGGTCGACTTCGACCGGGCCGACCGCGGATTACCCCGACGGTCCTTGAAGCGGTCCACCAGGATCTCCTCGAGAACGGCCACCCAGCCCCCGGCGGCTGTCGGCGCCTTCCCGTGGTGAGCCGACGCGATGTCCAGCATCAGCTCGTACCGAGGGTCGAAGGCGTGGGCCGACTCCTCGAAGTTGGTCAGGAAGCCATCGAAGCCCGACAGCCGCAGGATCCCGTCCATCGTGCCCGCCCACAGCTGGCTGGTGCTGTGCTGCGCAGGCTCTTCGCACTCTGGCCGCCCCGCATCGAGCCACGCTTTCACCATGCCCGCGAGCTCGGCGACCACCGCAAGCCGGTTGCTCTCCACGAAGCCAACGACATCGGTGAGCCCGTACGTCGTCTTCCGAACGTCGTCCTCGAGCACCAGGTTCACCGGAAGCGCTCGCCGCCGCAGGTCGGTCCCGAGGTTGGTCAGGTTCATGGTCAGGCAGAACATCACGTCGTTCTGCGGCCGGGTGATTGCCGTGTTGCTGCCCAGCCGCCGGAATGTGAGCCGGGTGTCGGTGATGCACCGCTCCAGCACCGCGCTCTCGATGCCGCGGGTGACCTTGGCGTTGTCGATCACGATGACCCGGTCGCCAGCCTCCACACGAGTGGCCAGCTGCTTCTCGAACTCGGCGTCGTCGGTCGTGTAGGAGACAGTGTTCGGATCCGAGCCCTCGACCAGCACGCCGAGCACCCGCGCCAGGGTTGTCTTGCCCACGCCGGGCTTGTTGCCGTTGATGGCGAGGAAGGGATGACCGCGGCCCCAATGCGGCATCGTCAGCGCCGTGAGCAACACGCCCACGAAGTTGACCAGGTCCGCCTCCGCCTTCCAGTGGAAGTCGGCCAGCGAGCGATGTAGCTGCGGCTGTCCCGTCTCCGTCGGGGTTACTGGCGGCCCGTCGTAGAACACGCCGCTGTTGAGATGGAAGCCAGGTCGACCGATGAACCGCCACTTGGCGTCGAACAGCGGCGACCGGCAGTACAACCGCAGCTCGGGCAGCGCCTCCCAGACCGCAGTGTTGGTGACCAGGGCGCGGGTGAGCTCACCGGGGAGCACGCCGTGGCGCAGGAAGTTGGTGCCGTCCTCGACCATGCGCATGAACCGCAGCTCGATGAACATCGACAGCAGGCCTGCCAGGTTGCGATCGGTGACAAGCACTGGGCCGATCTGCTCACGGATGCACACGACATCGCGTTCGGTTCGGAAGAAGCGCTGCGCGGGCAGGATGGCCTTGACCACCGCGGCGAACAGGTCCTCGACGGTGTCGCGGTTGACGACGTACTCGACAACGGTGCGGCCTTTCGGAGCGGCCGCGAGCACCTCATCTTGCTGGCGACAGCGACGCACCTCGGCGAGGGTCGCCCGGAACACTCGAGATGACAGCCCAGTGATGCGCTGGATACGGGCCAACAGCGGCTCGCGCTTGAACGCGGGCAGATCGATGACCTCGCCGACTACACCGATCAACAGGGTGTGGCGCTGGTCCTGGTCGTCCAACCCAGACCACCGATGAGCCAGACGGTCCACAGCTGGGTGACGCCGCCCTGGCAGCGCAACTCCCGAGAGATCTGCGACCACGACACACGCCGACTTGAAGTCACTGGCCCGTCGCTGCTGCACCAGGAAGTCGAACACGCTGAGAGTCGAGCCTGATCGGAAGCTGTGGAACGACGCGCGCTCGGCTCGCCCAGTGCCATCGGCCACGCCGGCGGACGGGTTGCGGTCCCCCGACTTCGAGCTGGGGTCGCGGCACTCGAACCAGCTCTCCTTTGTGCGACCCGTGAGCCACGGCCCATACACCTGTTCGATGGGCAGCTGGGCCAGGGCTTCGGCCCGCCACGCCTTCCAGTCCGTGGGCCCCTCGGTGCGCGGTCGCGAGGTCGAGGGTGCAGGCGGTGGTGGATCGGGCTTCGGCGCCGTCACCAGCATGTCCCGCAGCCGCTCGAACAGATTGATGTCCTCGGGGATGGTGGACAGGTCGATCTGCGACAGCCGATACGGGTGCTCTTCCGTTTCCTCGCCCTTCACGGCGAGAGTCCCGTACAGCTTGAAGATCCGCGACGGGTTGAAGGTCGAGATGTCGACCTTGGCTCCCGGCGTGGAGAACCGCTCATGCAGCCACCGCAGCAACGTGCGAGCATCCTGCGCAGCCTGTCGCACATCCTCATTGAGGGCGGGCACCAGCGGGATCAGCAAGTGGTAGCCATTGCCGCTGTCTGCGATGAGCGTGTCGACACCCTGCTCACGGAACCAGCTCCGAACCGCTTTCACCACTGCACGGGCCTCGGCCTTCTCGGCCTTGCTCGCCGACCGCCCCTTCGGGTTCCGCTCCGGATCGATGTCCACGACCATCATCGAGTAGGCGAGCACGTCCTCGTCGCGAGTCGTCCGCCGCACTCGAACCAGCTTGGCGCTGAGTTCCTGCCCTTCGGTTCGTCGAACCGGCTGCAGGCTGAAGTAGATGTTGGCCTCACCGCTGCGAGGGTGGTCACCGCTTGGGATGCGCGCCCGCGGTCCGCAATGGAGAGGCGTCAATGCCGCGACGATGTCGTCCACATCATCGGGCCCAACCAGACAGGCCCATACGCCAGCGCGGTCTCCACGCCCGATGATGCGCAACTCCGTCACACCGCCCAGGGCTGCGTGTCTCGGCAGCAGCCAGCCCAGGAATCGTCGTAGCTCTTCCATGCTCACGCCCCCGCCAGCGCTGCGGCTTCAATGCGGCGAACGGCCTCGGGTGAGTAGGCAAAGCACTGGACCGGTCGGGTCATGTGGGGCGGGGTGTGTGGGTACGAGCGCGCCAAGCCTGGGAAGTCGCCGCGCAGCTGGAGCTCGGTGATCAGCCGCCCCACTCTGTAGGCCGTGAGACCGAGCTTCGAGCCGATCTCCGTGGGCGTGAGCCACGCCTTGGGCCCTACAGGCTTGAGGTGTGACAGGTCCCGGCCGGTGACCATCTCGGCAGCCTGGACCTCATAGGCAGCCAAGGTGGCGGCGTCGATCTGTCCGAGGTTGTGCAGCGCACGCACCGCTTCTCGAAGCGCGTCGGCATCGGCGTTTCGCTCCAACACAGCGACACGACGGGCCTCGAGGTCGGCCTTCTGCTGGAGTCGTTGCTCCCGAAGCTGGGGGAGCTGCGGCTCATCTTCACCGCTGTAGTTCCCCGTGCGGACCAGCTGCGGCAGCACCTTGTCCACCAAGAAGCGCCGGAGCCGAATCCCTTGCGCCTTGCGGGTCTTCACCAGAGCCAGATGCAGCCCGGACTCGAAGAGAACGAGCATGCCGCGGTTGCTGGCCAAAGGTACCGAACCGGTACCTTTGAAGAACATGTCTTTGAACGCCAGGAGTTCCTTGCCGGTGATCACCTGGTAGTCCTGACCCTCGATGAATTCGTTGGACCAGTCGCCGGTGATCTTCGTAGCGAAGCGCTTGCCACGCTGGGCGTAGCCGATGGCCTCACCGACCTCTCGTGCGTTCCAGGCGGGCCGGTCGTGGATGGTCATTGTGGTCAAGGGCATGCCCTCGAAGGTCTCTTTCAGCTGGACAAGGTCCGTCATGACGCAACTCCGCGCGACTCACGGGACCCGTTCGCAGCCCAGGGGCCAACACCCTTCGCAGCGTCATCGAGGGCCCATTCTTGGAGCACATCGAAGTAGCGGCGGAGGTTGTCGGCGATCTCGGCGGCGTCGTCCCGCGTGATGGGTTCTGGAGTCAGCGGTTGGTACGCGGCCGCCAGCCGATCGAGCGCCTCGTCAGCCAGGCGATGCTGACGACGAATTCTAGGGCTCGGACGGGTGGGGTGGCTCAACGCACTTCCTGCTGTCTCAAGCCAGCACCACGCTGACTTCGAGAACAGGATTAGGTTGGGCGAACCGTCAACTCAGCCGACTGGCGGTCGGCCGAAATGCCCTTGTTGGTGTTGCTTGAGGTCCCTCGGGCAAAGCACATGGGAACCACGCCCAAGATCGGCCGCCTGTCTGTCGATTGGCTGTCGATTGGGCCCCTTGAGAATCGTCTCCCCGGCTACTCGGTGGGCTCACTCCACCAGTGAACCCGACGAGGATCCAGGCGCAGGGCGTAGCCGCCCTCCGCGTCATCACCGCTCGGGTGGGCGACGATGGGGTAGCGCTCCTCCTCCACATCGAGCGCCGCTTTCAAGGCGTTGATCTGGTCTCGAAGCGATCTCCCCCAGTTCTTGTCGACGCCCTTGCGACCGTAGTCATCGGGCCAGACTGCCCCGAACAGGTCGAGGCGAGTCACCAGTGCACTCGGTGTCTTCGCGAGAGCTGCGAGCAGCCGCTGCGGGTAGCGCGCCCGCTTCTTGAACGTGATGGCCTCGCCGAAGAGCCAGTAGCGCCTGCCCATCGGATCCAGGATCAAGTCGTATCGGTGCGCGAGCAGAGGGCCCAAGTCGACGCTGGCGAAGCGGAACCGCGTGACCACATCCGTGAGGTCTACAGCCAGCGCTGTCGCGTCGCGCATGGACTCATCAAGGGCGAGGACCACGGCACTCATTCCGGCCAACACGGCGCGCGTTGGACCATCGACCTGCTCGGCCTGCGGCACCAGTAGAACCACCCGCCGTCCTGGCCACCGCTCTTCCAAGGCCCGTCGGGTAGAGAGCAACGCGCCGGCATCGGCACTGAAGCCGAGGTGGAATGCGATGTCCTCCTCGCCGAAGCGAGCGGTGCCCAGCAGCCAGCCGTGTTTCACTTGTTTGTGCTCGCCCTCGAAGTTCATCACGCCCTTGAGCAGCGCGAGCCCCAGTCGTCTGGGGTCGAGGGTGAAGAGGACGAGCTCCTCGCGGCTGAGCGCGACTCGGTCGCACTGGCGGGGCTGCTCGCCGCAGATCGCCACGACCTGATCTCCGTGGTCGTGGACCTGGCGGTGGCAGCCCACCTTGCTGGGGTCGCCACAGCCCCATGCACGGGAACGGTCGCCGGTCGGCTTCAGCAGTGGCCACACCAGTTCGAACACATCGCCGAGCAGCTGTCGCCAGTCCGCGAGCGTGCCAGCGGTCTGCGGACGCTCGGCGAGCAGGCGCCAGAAAGGATCAGTCTTCGGAGTCATCATGGCCGTTGACGAAGCCGCGTCGGATCAGCCAGGTGTCCAGGCAGGCGCTGTCGTCATCCCGTGTGTATTGGGCGGTCCGCGGTAGGCGAACCGTGAGCGTCCGCGAGGCCTTGGAGTCGTCGAACCGCACCTCGAAGCTCGCCTTCATCATGCGACCACGTGGGAGTGGACGACTCTTCTCGGCATAGGCGGCAAACAGGTCCTTGGCTTTGCGGATCTCGATCTCATTGTGCGCGCCGCCGCGGTAGTAGTGAACCTCCTTGAGCAGCACATACTCGAGCCCAGGTACATCCGAGCAAACCAGCGATTCGACGCCGTCTGCCAGCAGAGGGGCCAGCGTGTACCGCGCCGCGTCGGTGAAGTAGTCCTCGTTGTCGAACAGGTGCTTCCCGATCTGCTCGCGATACAGCTCCTTCTCGCTCTTGTTGCGCGCGTTGACCCGCAGCTCGTCGAGCGCCTGGTCATAGACAACGACGTCGTACTTCTCTGGCCGAAAGAAGACCGCCTCGGACTCGCCGTCCTTGATGACGCCACGTCGGTCCATGGGTTCGCCATGTCGAATCAAGAACCAGATTCCGTCATCCTTCGGAAACACGAAGACCTTGCTGTGGCGACCCCGCTTCTTCTTGTCGAAATACTCGTCGAGCGACTTCTCCATCTCCGTGAGCACGTCAGCATCCGGCGCGGTCACCAACACCGGCGGCTCACCTGAGCCAACCGCGTACTCAAAAGATCGAGGGCGCGTGAGGAACTGCTCCGCCAAGATCTGCTCGACGAGGTCCTGGTCGACCAACCAAGCTGAAAGTGCCACGTCCGCCGGAGACGGGTCGGCGCCCAGCCTGAGGTCGAGCCCCTTGGCTTCTGCCGCCTGTATCAAGTCGTCCATGCCGTCTTCGGTCGCCAACTCGTTGATGTGGTGCAGCGCATCCGCGAGCTCGACGGGGAACTTCTCGTCGGGCTTGAGCAGCACGGCCACCAGGCCGGCAAAGTCGACGCCACCGTTGTCGAAGTCCACAGCTCGACCGGACAGATACACCTCGTGGGGTACGAGCAGCGAGAGCAGCCGATCCTGGTGGACCTTCTTGAGGGTGGCGACACTTGCGAAGCGTCGGGGATTCAGGGTGCTCATGACGGCGACTCCGGATCGGGGTCTGGCTCCACTTCGGAGCGTTTGTGTTCCACCTGGCGTGTGATCCAGGTATCGAGATCCGCCTTGCGGACGCGCCACGACCCTCCAACCTTGAACGCTGGAAGGGTCCCTTCCTGGGCCAGCCGGTACGCCGTTCGCTCACCGACCTTCAGGTACTTCCCAACTTCCTTGATGGTCAGGATCTCGTCGTCCATGGCTTGTTCACCGAGAAGGGGGTGGAAGGAAGAAGTAGCCTGGCGACATTTGCCGGATTCTGCTACTAAATAACATGCGGGGCATGATCTTACGATGCCTGCCACGGGCCGTCATGTAATAGTCCTGTACATGTGTTCAGTCCAGGAGAGAAAATGGCAAGAGCTGCGAACCGACCCTCGCGCCGTCGCGGAAGTGGTGGTCGGAAGACTGTCACCGCGCCGCCGCCGCGCCAGGCAGTGCTCTACGCGCGTGTCTCCTCCCGCGAGCAGGAGCGAGAGGGCTTCTCGATCCCCGCCCAGCGCTCGCTCCTCCAGAGCTACGCCACTGACAACGGCCTGACGATCGTGCAGGAGTTCGTGGACATCGAGACCGCCAAGGCCACCGGGCGCATCGAGTTCGGCAAGATGCTCAAGTACCTGAAGCGGCGGGTGAAAGCACCGGTGATCCTGGTCGAGAAGACGGACCGCCTGTACCGCAACCTCAAGGACTGGGTCGCTCTTGATGACATGGACGTCGACGTCCACCTGGTCAAGGAGGGCATCGTGCTCTCCGACGACTCACGCTCATCCGAGAAGTTCGTACACGGCATCAAAGTGCTGATGGCCAAGAACTACGTAGACAACCTGTCCGAGGAGGTTCGCAAGGGCATGCACCAGAAGGCCGCTCAGGGTCATTGGCCCGGCGCCGCACCCCTCGGCTACCTCAATCGACGAGAGGGCGGGAAGAGCTTCATCGTGCCTGACCCCGAACGCGCGCCCCTGATCCGCAGCGCGTTCGAGATGTACGACACCGGTGACTGCAGCATCAAAGCGATCGCTGAGTTCGCCCTCCGCAATGGCTATCGCGGGAAGCGCGGTGGCAAGATCGCCACGGGCACCGTGCACCTAGCGCTGCGCAACCCGCTCTACGCCGGCCACTTCTACTGGGGCGGGCGGGAGTACGAAGGCAGCGACCCCACGCTGATCTCCTGGGAGCTCTATGAGCGAGTCCAGGACCGCCTCGACGGACACACCTACACCCGTGCCGTAGAGCGCCAGTTCGCGTACTCAGGGCTCGTCACCTGTGGCCACTGCGGCGGCGCGATCACCGCGGAGCTGAAGAAGAAGAAGTACACCTACTACCACTGTGCCACCCGTTGTCAGCGCGAGAAGTTCGTCCGCGAGGAGAAGCTCGAGAAGATGTTCTTGGAGGCCATGCAGGCGTTGGTCATGCCCGAGCACGTCCGCAAGGAGACCATCGCAGTTCTGAAGACCTCCCGCCGTGACATCGCAGCGGAGACGGATCGACGGCTGGCCGAAGCCCGCGCTCGGTATGACCGACTGGGACGTCTCATCAACGGCGCCTACGAGGACAAGCTCGAAGGCCGCATCGACCTCGTCTTCTTCACCGCGAAGCGAACGGAGTGGGAGGGGCTGCGCTCGGAAGCCCAGGCCGAGATGGAGAGACTGGCCAACGCCAGCGCGAAGAACATGGATATGGCCATTTCGGTCTTCGAACTCGCGAACTCCGCATACGACCTGCTTTCTCGGCGAGAGCCCCAAGAACAGCGCCGTCTGCTCGAAATCCTCTTATCGAACTCCGAACTGGCGAATGGGGAGCTGACGGTCACCTTTCGAAAGCCCTTCTGCTACCTGGCTTGTTGGAACGACGACCCAAACGATGAGGGCCCCTCCGGAGGTGACTCAGGAGGGGCCCATTCGGAATGGTCGGGGTGGCAAGATTCGAACTTGCGGCCCCCTGCTCCCAAAGCAGGTGCGCTACCAGACTGCGCCACACCCCGTACCCTCCGGCCTATCCGCCCGCCTCCGGACGAGCAACCTCGACTGGCCATGTCATTTCTGCACGCTAGAGCCCTAAATCGACGGATACTTTGTGCGATAGTGAATGGCGCGCCGTTTACTGGCTGCCTACTCTTTGTTCATCCAAGGAGTCATCATGTTCGTACTCACCGCCTTCGCTCTTCTCGCCTGCACCGGTGCCTCCGAGGATCCCGTTGCCCCACAGGCCGATCCCCCCGCAGCCCCCACTCCGGTCCCGGACCCCGATCCGCCGGTCGTCCCAGAGACCTCCGAGTTCGCCTTTGCTCTCGGCTTCGAGGGCTGGGCCTATATCGATCAGACCTGTGACGGCATCGGGCTGGTCACTGTCTGGGTCTCCTACGGATCGATGACCGCCGATGTGGCCGATCAAGTATTCGAGGTGGACTGCGCCGAGAGCGTCGTCTTCGATGCGGTGGAGGTCCCCGATGGCATGGTGCAGGTTCGCACCATCGAGCCACCGGTTCTCCCGGGGGAGCCCCTGGGCGTGTCCGACTGGGTCCCGCTCGAGCCCACCGCTGTGGACACCCTGCCTCCGCTGGTGGTGGTGGTGTGCGACGGGGGCGATGTGGACGACTGGTGCGGCGGGGCCTGATAGAAGATTTTCAGCCCTTGTGCGCTTCGAGGACGCAACAGCAGGTCGATTTCATGTAAGCTCCCCCGCGGAGGATGAATGCGACTCGCGTTGTTGGGGGCCCTGCTCGCCCTGGCCGGATGTGACGACCAGCTGTACCCGTTCATCGGAGATGGGGGAGCTCAGGTCACCTACACGGCCAACTGGGATGGTACGCAGCAGTTCTTCGGAGATCAGTGCGACAGCTGCCATCCCTCACTCAGCGATCCCGATCTCGAGGCGGATATCGCCGCCGACATCAACAACGGTACCGGCCGATACGTGGTGCCCTTCGAGCCCGAGAACTCCGAGCTCTACCTGATCATCACCGGTCAATCGGATGAGATTGCCCTCATGCCGCTCGGCGCGGCTCAGCCCCTTCCCGCCGAAGTCACCCAGCCCATCGCGGACTGGATCGCCGACGGCGCATCTCTCGAATGAGGAAATACGTGCGGAAAGCCCTGGTAGCGTTGATGTTTCCGGGCCTGGCATATGGCCAGGTCGATCCAAAGTGCGCGGACTACGAGCTGCCGGCCAGCTACGATGAGCAGGTCCAGCAGGACTTCCTGCTCAACTATGTGGCTCTCGCTACGACGTACTCGCCGGTGCACGGTCCCATCCCCCACAAGCCCGGTCACGGCGCGGTGGGTGTCGATGTCGGGGTCATCCCGCCTCTGGGCTGTGGAAAGAGGCTGGTGCTCTCGGGCAGCAAGACCGAGGACACCAACAAGACCCCGGTTGCACCGCGGTTGAGGGCCACCTTCGCCTTCCCATCCATCGGGAGGGTCGTGCCCTACGCGGGCCTGGCCTACATTCCCCCGGTGAAGTTCCTCGGCACGACGAATGTGATCGTCTCGGGCGAGCTTGGCGCGGGAATCCCGATCGGCACGGTGTTTCAGGCGGGTGCGCGCTTCCACTACACCCTGGGAAAGACGGTCGGCGAGATCGCCACCCCGTTCATCGAGGGCGACCCGGTCTACGAGGATATCTACCTGGGCTCCAGCTTCGGTTTCGACGGGATCGTCGGCTTCGACCTGGGCTCGGTGGTTCCGTTTGTCGCGGGCGGGTTCACCGACGTGTCCACCTTCTTCTACATCGCGGATGATGGGGTGGTCTCCAACAACCTCCACCCCTACTTCGGGCCGAACTTCTCGGTGGGCGCGGACGCTTTGGTAAAGGAGAGGATCCGGCTGGGTGGGGAACTCTACGGGGCCACAGGGGGCTACTCCCTGCCCGATAAGAACGTCACGAGTGTAGACGCGGGGCGTCGCTATGGCTCCATCTACACCGCGCGATTCCGCATCGCGGTCGAGCTCTGACCCCTCGGTGAGCCGGTTTTTCACGCCCGCTCTGCTGCTCGCGGTGGCGGCGAGCGTGTTCGTCTACAACCAGCGTCCGGATCGGCAGGTGGTGTTCCCCTTGCTCGATCGGGTCACCATCGATCCCTATGTCCAGGGCCAGATCACCGTGGGGATCTTGGTGGGGTTGGGGTCGGTCGCGTTGGGGGCCGCCATCATCGGGGTGGTTCGCGAGCGTCGCACCGACTGATTCAGCCCGCGGAGCGCACCCGCTCTGCGACCAGCTCTGCGAGGGCATCGGTGACGGTGACGGTGACCTGGCGTGGCTTGTGGAGCGCGTCTGGGAGGGCATCCAGGCTAGCGAGGGCGTGGGCTCGGACCTCGTCGAGGGGCGGTGCTTCGAGGCGACCGGCGGGTCCCCAGACCTCGTGCAGCAGGGGCTCTCCGGGGTGGGACTCCTCGGCGAGACCGACCCGGTCGCCCTGATCGGTGCGCCAGACCTGGAGCCGACCGGGGAGCGTGGCCTTTCCCGAGCCCCGGCTGAGCTTCATGGTGGGCCGGCCATCGATCAGCGAGAGCTTGCCGACCGCCCCGACGCCAACCGGTGCATCGGGGCTGGTGACGATGCGCTCGCCGACCCCGTAGCCGTCGACCGGAGCGTCGCCCAGCGCCAGGATCGCGTGCTCGTCCATGCCGCCGCTGACGAAGATCTTGGTGTGAGTGGCCCCCTCTTCGTCGAGGATCTGGCGGGCGCGCACGATATTCTCGCGGGTGATGGCGGAGTCGATGCGGATGCCGTATGGCCCGCCCCCGGTGGCCCGGACGGCGTTGCGGATGCCGGTCTGTTCGCCGGCGGTGTCGTAGGTATCGACCAGGAGCACATCGCCCCCGGCGAAGCGCTTGGAGAAGGCGGTGAAGAAGGCTCTCTCGGTCTCCCAGCGCGGCACACCGGGCTTCTCCCAGGCCTGGATCGCGAAGTGGTCCATGGTGCCGGACATCGGCACGCCATGCTGGATATGGGCGGCCACATTCGAGGTGCCCGCGCAGCCGGCGATATAGGCCGCCAGCGCGCCGTCCACCGCGGCGTGCATATGGGTGCGCCGCTGGCCGAATTCGAGTACCGCCCGGTCTCCGAGGCTGCGCGCAGCACGGACGACTCGCGAGGCCTTGGTGGCGACCATGGTCATGTGGTTGATGACCGAGAGCAGCGGAGTCTCGATGAGCTTGGCGCTGAGCAGGTCGGTGTCGACCTCGAGGTAGGGGCAGTAGGCTGCGGGGCGCACGCCGTCGATCTCGAGAGGGCTCCCATCGAGGCGAACCGCGGGACCCGCGAAGAGCAGGCTACCCTCGCGGGCAGAGCGGATACGCCCTGAGAAGCGCCAGTCACGGAGTCGCTGGACCAGCTCGGGCTGAGTGGCGAGGGCAGGGCCGAGCATGGGGTGGGCCTGGAGTGCTTGCAGGTCTGACTCGCTGAACCGCGCCCCCTCGAGGTAGTCGAGACAGCGCTGGAGCCCAGCCCACAGCAGGTAGGCCCGCACGGGGCGCCCATCGTGGGGGCTCTTGGGGAGCCGACGCGAGAAGAAGGCCATGCTCACGGGGGTCTCGGTGAGTCCGGCTGCGTGGTGTTCGACCAGGCTGGTGAGCTGGTACAGGTCGACATGGGTGGCGCTGATCATGGCAGCATCTCCGGGAGGCGGCGAAAGGCCCGGCCTCGGTGGCTGATTGCGTTCTTCTCGGTGGGGCTCAGCTCGGCCATGGAGCGGCCATCGCCCTCGTCGGGCAGGAACAGGGGGTCGTAGCCAAAGCCGTCGCGACCCCGGAGCTCGGTGCCGATGCGGCCTTCGCAGCGCCCCTCGACCGTGGCTTCGTGACCCGGTCCGACCAGGGCGAGCACGCAGCGGAACCGGGCGGTGCGATCCGCGACCCCAGCGAGCTCGGCGAGGAGCTTGCGGTTGTTGGCGGCCCCGGTGGCCTCCGGGCTGTAGCGCTTGCTGTGGACCCCAGGTCGCCCGTCGAGAGCATCGACCTCGATGCCGCTGTCGTCTGCGACGACCCATCCCCCGGTGAGCTGGTGGATGGTGCGCGCCTTCTGCAGGGCGTTGGCGTCGAAGGTCTCGCCCGTCTCGGGCGGGTCGATGTCGAGGCCGGCCTCGTTGAGGGTGAGCACGGTGACCCCGGTGCCGGCGAGGATGTCGCGGACCTCGGAGACCTTGTGGGCGTTATTCGTCGCGAAGAGGATCTGCATGGTCCGGATTGTATCCGTCACCGTGGACGGGGGCTTGGGTTCGGCCTAAGGCGAGTGCAGGAGGTCCGCTTTGGAAGAGCTGGAAGTCCTCGTCGCCCAGCTCGATGAGCTACTCGGCGAAGGGGCTGTGGACACAAGTGATGCTCTGGAGATCGCCACCTGCGCTGGCCTGGCAGAGCGTATGGGTGCCGAACCCCAGGCCCTGTTCGCCGCCGAAGCCTGGCGCGCCGGCCCGGGGGGGCCGTTGCTGGTCGAGCTCTGGAAGCAGGTCGATCTCGAGCCGCTCATCGACGAGGTCGAGGGCTTGCTCGGCGCAGATGCGGACGAAGAACAGCTCGAAGAGGCGGTGTTCGACTTCGACGACGTGGTCGCCGCCGCGCTGTGGTGCCAACAGCGCGAGCGGGTCGTGTCCGCCGCCCAGCGCGTGGCCGAGACCATCCGCATGGCCCCCGGGGTGTTCGAGCCCCTCGCACCCTACGGAGTGCAGATGTCGCGGCTGAGAGCCATCGGCGAAGAGCTGGCGATCTACGACTACTGGCTCGCCCTGGCGGACGCCGCCGGCAACTGAGGCGACGATCCGAGTGGGGTCGTTGGGTAGAGATCAGTTGTCGTCGAGGAGCGCGCGTAGCCGGGCGAGTTCGAGGTCGAGCTGGATCCGCTCTGCATCGACCTCGGCCATGTAGCGGTAGTACGCCTGAGCACAGCTTATCGGGCCAGCCCCGTGAGCAATCTGCCCACCCGGCGGATCTTCTCGGAGTGTGCGTCCCGCTTTCCCCGGCGGATGATGTCGAGGGCTGCAGCCGCCTCTCCGGCAGAGCCCAGCGCGATCTCGTAGTGGTTGAGCCGTGCCCTGCCGCTGCGACCGCGGCCCTCGGCGATGTTGAGCACGGTGGAATCGGCGGAATCGACGAGGTGGTTGAAGACCTTGCGGTCGATGGCGGGGATCTTGAGGGTGCGGACGAAGAGGGTGAATTCCATGGCGAGGCTGTAGGCGTGGAGGTTTTCGAAGTCGAAGTAGGGCATTGGAGTCTCCCAAGGACCGGAGCTTGTCGAGGGGCCGGCCCTTCACTTGTGAAGAGGGCCGGTTCCTCGACAAGCTCCGGTCCGCCGCGGGCTGGAATCTGGATGTAGATACTGGAATCCGTAGGTAGATACTGGAACTGTGGCCTGATCCATTCCCTAGCTCCAGTTCCAGCTCCAGTTCCAGCTCCAGCTCCAGTTCCAGCTCCAGTTCCAGCTCCAGTTCCAGCTCCAGTTCCAGCTCCAGTTCCAGCTCCAGTTCCAGCTCCAGTTCCAGCTCCAGTTCCAGTTCCAGCTCCAGTTCCAGTTCCAGTCCCCAGTTCCAGTCCCAGCCGGGCCGGTCGGGAGAGGAGGGGGCTGCCAGGCCGGCGTAGACGAGGGGATCGGTGGCTCGAGCGTGGTGTTGGCTCCAGTTACTCCGGCCTTCGGCCTCCGCCTCGCTGCGCTCGTTGGCAGACTGCGGTAGACCCGACCATGGTGCGTCGCGACGACGAAGATGATCAACTCCCCTTGCCCTTTGGGGTGATGGCCGTCTTGTCACGCTGCGCTTCTCCAGCTGGTGCGAGTCCAGCCCCGGTAGGCGTCGGAGCGCCGGGTAG
>Ga0316209_1001123_pt1 | contig 31755 bp, 26 predicted proteins | sample 6monopyrite_MG_FD_204945 | JGI IMG/M metagenome (GOLD analysis project Ga0316209, IMG submission 204945) | Microbial mat bacterial communities from mineral coupon in-situ incubated in ocean water Damariscotta River, Maine, United States -... | ecosystem: Environmental > Aquatic > Marine >...
AAGAAGAAATTTTACAATATTTGTACTATTACAATCAGGAAAGACCACATCAAAGTTTAAACGGTCTAGCTCCTAATAAATTTAATCAAAACTGTCCTCGAATTAGGTAACCTTTACAGCAATGACATTTTGGTAGTTGAGCGAAGTCGAAACTAGCTATTCAACATCACTGGCATTACCAACATGGTAACTTGTTCTCCTTCGTCTGTTCCGTCAATAGGTGTTAAGATTCCGGCTCTGTTAGGTAAAGACATTTCAATTAAAACATCGTTAGAGTTTAAGTTGTTTAACATTTCGCTTAAAAAACGAGAGTTAAATCCTATTTGCATATCATCTCCAAGATAATCACAACTTAAACGTTCGTCCGCTTTGTTTGCATAATCTAAATCTTCTGCAGAAATGTTTAATTCTGTTCCTGCCATTTTTAATCTGATTTGATGTGTTGTTTTGCTTGAGAAAATAGACACACGTTTTACAGAGTTTAAAAATGAAGCTCTATCAACTGTTAATTTATTTGGATTCTCTTTTGGTATTACCGCTTCGTAATTTGGATATTTTCCATCAATTAAACGACAAACCAATACAAAATTGTCAAAAGTAAATTTCGCATTTGAGTTGTTGTATTCTATAGAAACATCGCTATCAGAACCATTTAAAATTCCTTTTAATAAGTTCAACGGTTTTTTTGGCATAATGAATTCTGCACTTTCATTTGCAGTAACATCAGTACGTGTATATTTTACTAGTTTGTGTGCATCTGTTGCAACAAAAGTTAAACTTTCTGGACTAAACTGAAAGAAAACTCCGCTCATTACCGGACGTAAATCATCGTTTCCAGCAGCAAAAATTGTTTTTGAAATGGCGTTTGCTAAAATAGCAGACGGAATTACAGTAGTACTTGGCGCAGCTAAAGTAACTGCTTTTGGGAATTCTTCTCCTCCAAAAAATGCCATGTCGTATTTTCCTTGATCAGAACTAATTTCAATAGCACTTTCTCCTTCGGTTTTAAATGTTAAAGGCTGATCTGGAAATGTTTTTAAAGTATCTAATAACAAACGTGCAGAAACAGCAATAGAACCTTTAGAATCTGATTCTACTTCTACAACAGCACTCATCGTGGTTTCTAAATCTGATGCAGAAACTTTTAATTCGTTTTTTGATAATTCGAATAAGAAATTATCTAAAATTGGTAATGTATTGTTACTGTTTATTACGCCTCCAAGAACTTGAAGTTGTTTTAATAATTGCGAGCTTGATACTATAAATTTCATTGATTTATTTTTTAAAATGGTCTTTTTTATTGATTTCCTCTTACTGAGGAGGTTAAAAAAAGAGAATTACAAATATATTCTAAATAAGTGATTTTAAAAATAAATTTATCAACAGTTTTTAAGATGAACACAAACGGTTAAGAGAAAAGAATTGAGACCGCTTCGCTGTCAGATTTTAGATTTTCCTTTTTGTGATTCTAATTTTTCTATTGAATGATTTTTGTTTAGTTACAATCAAGTCTTGTTTCTTTAAATTGTTGATAAAAAACTACTTGTCAGTTCAAGTGATTTCAATGAGTAATTGAAATTGTATCGAGAACATCTTACGCCCAAAGATATCTCAATATTAATTTGATTTTCCCTGTCGGACATCAAATTCGCTCGATATGATATTTTCCATTAAAATTTATATTGATTGTTATAATTATGTTAATGCTTTTTTAAGAATTAGAAGCGATACATATAAATACTATATTTGTTTTGACTACTTTTTTGTAAGAAAAGTTGTTAAATGTCTCCTCGAGCGCAGTCGAGAGGTTTATCTTTAGGTCTCGACTGCGCTCGACCTGACATTTTTTATACATTATTAATTATTATATGAAAAAAAGAATTCTTATTCTATTTCCTTTTTTGTTTTTGTTTATATCAATTCACGCTCAAAAACCACAAAAATTATCTTCAAATCAGATGTATGAAAAGATACAGAAATTAAATTTTTTAGGATCTGCATTATACATTGCTGCGCATCCAGATGATGAAAACACACGGTTAATCTCATATTTGGCAAATCACGAAAAAGCTAGAACAGGGTATTTGTCTTTAACTCGTGGCGATGGCGGTCAGAATTTAATTGGTTCAGAAATAAGAGAATTATTAGGTTTGATAAGAACCCAAGAATTATTAGCAGCTAGAAGAATTGATGGTGGCGAACAATTGTTTACAAGAGCAAATGATTTTGGATATTCTAAGCATCCAAAAGAAACATTAGAATTTTGGGAAAAAGACAAAGTGTTAAGCGATGTTGTTTGGGCAATTAGAACTTTTAAACCTGATGTAATTATCAACAGATTTAATCATAGAACTCCAGGGACAACGCATGGTCATCACACAACTTCTGCAATGTTAAGTGTAGCAGCTTTTGATTTAGCGAACGATGCAACAAAATATACAAGTCAGTTAAAAGATACAGAAATTTGGCAACCAAAGCGTTTGTTTTTTAATACATCTTCCTGGTTTTATAATAATCAAAAGGATTTTGAAAAAGCAACAAAAGGAAAATTAACTTCCTTTGATGTTGGCGTATATTATCCGTTAAAAGGGTTCTCTAATAATGAAATTGCTGCGTTGGCAAGTAGCGAACATTTATCTCAGGGTTTTGGTCAATTAACAACTCGTGGAACTCAACTTGAATATGTTGAGTTTTTAAAAGGCGATAAACCTAAAGATGTTTCTGATATTTTTTCAGGAATTAATACTACATGGAATCGTGTAGAAGGCGGTGGAGAAATTGGTGCTATTTTATATAATATAGAAAAGAATTTTGACTTTTTAAATCCGTCAAAACATTTACCAGCATTATTAAAAGCATATGATAAAATTCAATTGTTAGAAGATTTGCATTGGAGAAAAATCAAACTGAAACAAATTAAAGAAATTATTGAAGCTGCTGCAGGATTGTATTTAGAAGTTTCTGCGACAAGTTCAAGTACAACTCCAAACGGAGAAGTTACATTGAAAATAGAAGTTTTAAACAGAAGTGATGTTACTACATTTTTTGATAGTTATCGTATCACAGAAAATGGAGTTTCCATTGTTAAATCTCCAGAAAAGCAATTAGAGAGCAACGTTCGTGTAAATATTACGGATAAAATAAAATTAACAAACAAACCGTATTCAGATCCGTATTGGTTGCAAAACAAAGGAACTTTAGGAATGTATGCTGTGGATAATCAAACGCAAATTGGAAAACCAGAATCAGATAGACCTTTACAAGTTGAATTTAACTTAAATATTTGGGAACATGATATTACATTTATAAAAGATGTAGTTTATAGATATTCTAGAAGTGATGTTGGAGAAATCTATGAACCGTTTGAAGTCTTACCAGAAGTAACCACAAAACTGGCAAATAAAGTAATTATCTTTTCTGACGGAAAACCTCAAAAAGTACAAGTTGTTGTAAGAGCTGGAAAGAAAAATATAAAAGGAAATGTTCGTTTAGATATTCCGAATAACTGGAATGTTTCTCCGAAGCAAATACCGTTTTCTATTGCTCAAAAAGGCGATAATCTAACGGTTGATTTTATGGTTACTCCTCCAGTAAATCAATCTGAAGGGACCTTAAAAAGTATTGCAACCATTGATGGAAAAAACTTCAACAAAGAGTTGATAGAAATTAATTATAATCATATTCCGAAACAATCGGTATTGTTAAATTCTGAAACAAAAATTGTTCGATTAAATATTCAGAAAAACGGAAACTACATTGGTTATATTAAAGGAGCTGGAGATGTAGTTCCAGAAAATTTACGTCAAATCGGTTATAATGTAATTATCATAAATCCTAATGAGATTAACGAAGAGAATTTACTCAAATTTGATGCTGTTGTCGTTGGAATTAGAGCGTACAATACCGTTGATGTTTTAAAGTTTAAACAAAAATTCTTGTTAGATTATGTAGAAAAAGGAGGTAATATGATTGTGCAATATAATACAAGTGGAAGAAGAGGAGGAATTGATGTTGGAGCGCCATATAAATTAAATATTTCTAGAGATAGAGTTACTGATGAAACTGCAGAAGTTAGAATGTTGGCAAAAAATCATTCACTATTAAACTTTCCAAATAAAATAGAAGCGTCAGATTTTGATGGTTGGGTGCAAGAACGTGGATTGTATTTTCCGAATTCTTGGGGAAAAGAGTTTACACCAGTTTTATCTATGAACGATAAAGATGAACCAGCTAGAAACGGAAGTTTGTTAGTAGCAAAATTCGGAAAAGGACATTATATTTACACAGGATTAAGTTTTTTTAGAGAATTACCTGCAGGCGTTTCTGGAGCGTATAAACTCTTTGCAAATATGTTATCTATTGGAAAAGAAAATATTAAAAAGCAAACAGAAGTTAAAGAATAAATACAACTATGGAAACCGAAAAACGTCCTTGGAAAAAAATATATAGCGTTGTGCTTATTGCCAATCTTATATATATTATTTTATTTTATTTTATCACAACCTATTTTTCAAATTAAGCGCATAAACTATGGAATTATTAGATTGGATTGTACTTTCTGCTACCTTATCATTTATTGTAATTTACGGTGCTTATAAAACTAGAAAAAACAAAAGTGTACAAGATTATATAAAAGGAGGAAACGATACAAAATGGTGGACGATTGGTTTGTCTGTAATGGCAACGCAAGCAAGTGCAATTACTTTCTTATCAACACCAGGACAAGCATTTCATAGCGGAATGGGATTTGTGCAATTTTATTTTGGATTGCCAATTGCAATGGTGATTATTTGTTTGGTTTTTATTCCTATTTACCACAGATTAAAAGTCTATACAGCGTACGAATATTTAGAAGGACGATTTGATTTAAAAACAAGAACTTTAGCGGCTATTTTATTTTTAGTACAACGTGGATTGGCAGCCGGAATTACCATTTTTGCTCCTGCAATTATTTTATCTGCTGTGTTGGGTTGGGATTTAGTTTCGTTAAATATTATCATTGGAGTTTTGGTGATTATTTATACAGTTTCTGGCGGAACAAAAGCTGTAAATGTGACACAGAAACAACAAATGTTCATCATCTTTTTTGGAATGTTTGTAGCCTTTTTTATGATAATTGATAAATTACCACAAGACATTTCGTTTTCAAAAGCATTGGATATTGCTGGTGCAAGTGGTAAAATGAAAGTACTCGATTTTTCGTTTGATTTATCAAACAGATACACGGTTTGGACAGGTTTTTTGGGTGGAACTTTTTTAATGTTGTCTTATTTTGGAACGGATCAAAGTCAAGTACAACGATATCTGTCTGGAAAATCTGTTAGAGAAAGTCAGTTAGGTTTGTTGTTTAATGGATTGTTAAAGGTGCCAATGCAGTTTTTTATTCTATTGGTTGGTGTTATGGTATTTGTTTTTTATCAATTTAATGCTGCACCATTAAATTTTAATCCGAAAGCGAATGAAGCAGTACTAAATTCAGAATATGCAACAGAATACAAAGCGTTAGAAAATCAATACAAGCAAATTGAAAGCGATAAAAAAGCATTGGTTTTAGATGGAGTTCAGTTAGAGGATAAAAAACAAATAAAAGAATTAGAGCGACAAAGTATTGTAATAAAAGAGCAAGCAAAAACAATTATTAGTAAAGCAGATGCTTCTGTAGAAACAAACGATAAAGATTATGTGTTTATTCATTTTATATTAAACAATTTACCGAGAGGCTTAATCGGTTTGTTATTGGCGGTTATTTTATCGGCAGCAATGTCATCAACTGCATCAGAATTAAATGCGTTGGCATCTACAACTGCAATAGATTTATATAAAAGAAATGTAAAAGGAGAAAAATCGGACGAACATTATGTAAAAATGTCTAAGTGGTTTACGTTAGGTTGGGGAATCCTCGCCATTTTAGTGGCTTCTGTTGCAAATTTGTTTGATAATTTAATTCAGTTAGTAAATATTATTGGTTCTATATTCTACGGAAATGTATTAGGAATTTTCTTGTTGGCATTTTTTATCAAATTTGTGAAAGGAAATGCCGTATTTATTGCAGCTTTAATAACGCAAGTAATTATTATCGGTGTATATTTTATGGATTTACTACCATATTTATGGTTAAACTTATTAGGTTGTTTATTGGTAATGGGAATTGCAATTATTTTACAAACGATAAAACCTCCAAAAATGGAGTTTGCTAAAGATTAATCTTTCATTCTAAATTTAATAACAAAAGAAGACAGAATTGTAATAATTCCGATGGATATAATTGCGTATTCAATTCCCCAAACATCAGCAATAATTCCTGATAAAATGGCGCCAATTGCATAGCCTAAATCTCGCCACAATCTGAAAACACCAATGCTTTCTGCTCGTTGAGTTGGAGTAGTAGTTGCAGCAATTGCTGATAAAAATGTTGGATACACCAACGCAGTTCCCAAGCCTAAAATTGCAGCAATAAAAATCAAACTAAAAAAATTGGTTGTATAAACGATTGAAATAATTGCAATTCCTTGCAATAACATTCCCCAAAACAACATTTTCTTTTTAGAATAAACGTCAGACATTTTTCCTGTAAATAACTGTCCGATTCCCCAGATAGAAGGATACACTGCAGCTACAATTCCAATACTTTTGGTATCGAATTGTAAGCTAACTAATAAGATTGGTAATAAACCCCAAATCATACCGTCATTTAGATTATTCACTAAACCAGCTTGTGTAATTGCACTTAAATTTTTATTCTTAAAAGTGGTTTCTAAAAACACATTATCTAATTTTTTTGTTGTGTCAATTTTTTGCTCTTGATTCACAAATTTTCGTGTGTCATTTACAAATAAAATAGAAAGCAATAATCCAACTACAGAAATTCCAATTCCGATGTAAAAAGGATATGGTGTTACGCCATAATTCTGAGCTACAATTCCGGTTAAAAAAGCTACAATTCCGACAGCAAAATAACCTGCAAATTCGTTAATTCCCATAGCTAAACCTCGATCTTTTTCTCCGACTAAATCAATTTTCATAACAACTGTGCTACTCCAAGTTAAACCTTGATTTATTCCCAATAAAATATTGGCAAAAATCACCCAATTCCAATCCGCAGCATTCATCAAAATAAAAGGAATAGGAATTGCAAAGAACCAACCTAAAATCAATAAGTTTTTTCGACCATATTTGTTGGCTAGTTTTCCTGTAAAATAATTGGTAATTGCTTTTGTAATTCCGAATGCAATAATAAAAGAAAGAATTGCTGTTTTTGAAGAAACACCAAACTCAATTTCGGCAAATTTCGGAAAAATGCTACGCTCTAAACCAACCATTCCACCAACAAAAGCATTGACGATAACAAGAATTGTAAACTGAATCCAGTTTTCTTTTAAGCCAAGTATTGGTTTTGTGCTCATAATGCTTTTTGAAAAATTCTATATTTTTTATAAATCTCATGATTCATACGCTCATAAGTAGAACGCATTTGAACATTTTCTTCCATAGTAACATGACTGTCCATTACCGTTAAATTTCCTTTTCTGGCGGAATCAAATAAGGCAACTGTCATTAAAGCATCCAGGCCAGCATTTCTGTGTTTTTGTTGCACACAGCCTAATAACATATCTAATTGTGTTGTGCTTTTTAGCGCTTTTAAAATATGGAGAAATCCAAAAGGTAATAATCGTCCGTTTGCTTTTCTAAATCCTTTCGTAATGTTTGGCATTGCTACCAAAAAAGCAACAATAACACCTTCTTTATCTTTTACCAATTTTATGTAATTTGGATTTAACATTGGTAAAAAACGATCAGAAAATTCTTTTGCTTCTCTATCATCTAAAGGAGCAAATCCGTAGATGTCTGTATATGTTTCATTAATTAAATTGAATACTGTTTTTACATATGGTTTTATCTCTTTTGATTTTGTAAACTCTACTATTTTAAAACCATAATTTTTAACGCGCTCTGCAATTTTTAAATAAATAGTTGGTGTTTTATCTTCTAACTGAACTCGATATTGAAATAAATCGATTTTCTTTTGATAACCATTTCTTTCTGTATGAGAAATCATGTATTCAAAACTACAATTGGTAACCATTACTGTCATAGGATCCTCAAAACCTTCTAATAAAAACCCTTGCGGATCTTTATCCGAAAAACCTAATGGCCCAACAATGGTGTCCATATTTTTTTCTTTTCCCCAAATTTCAATTGCTTCTATTAGCTTGTCAAATACTTCTGCATCATCATAACATTCTAAACCAAAGAAACGAGCATTTTTTTCGTTATTCCCAGAGTTGTAAGTATGGTTGATAATTCCCATAATTCGCCCAACAACCTTACCTTTTTTAAATGCCAAATACATAATAGTATCGCAATGTTCAAAAGAATGATTTTTCTTTTTATCAAACACTTTATACTCATCAGTTAATAATGGCGGCAACCATTCTTTGTGGTTTTTATGAATTTTATAAGGTAGTTTAATAAAGGTTTTTAATTCTTTATAATGAATAACTTCTTTTAAGTGAATCATAATTTAGTTTATCTGAATCTCTTTTTGGATTGATAATAATACATAAAATCTGATAGATAAAGTATGAAAGGTGCAATTAAAAACCCAGCAATAGCATCAACTGCATAATGTGCTTTTATGTACACGGTTGAAAGCATTAATAGTATTGTTATGGGTAAACAGATTTTGTAAAATAATGGCAAGGTTTTTCTTGCTAATAATAAAATGACAATGGTTACACCAACATGAGAACTTGGAAAAGCACCAGTTGGTTGTTCTGCACCATCTTGTATTACATGCATTATTTTTTGAAATAAATATCCATTTGTAGGAACTGCTCTTTCAGAGACATCAAAATAAAATTGCGGACCAGCAGAAGGAAAAATTGCAAATATGAAATAGAAAAATAAGAGCGAAAAAGCAACTTTGTAAGTGCTTTCTATAAACAAAGATTTTCGTTTAAAATACATAATAAACACAAACCCTAAAATGATAAAATAGAACGAGAAATAACCAAAGTACATCAATTCTGTAACAAATGAACTTGAGAAATATTCATAAAACTCTATACTTGGTTGAAAACCAAATAACCATTCGTCTAATTGAATAAATAGAGGATCTAAATTATCAAAAAATAGTTTGTTGTAATAAACAGTTTCAGTGTAGAAATAAATAGCAAATAGGACTGGATATGTATTTCTAAACAGATTGAACACTTTAAATTTTAGTATTGGGTTTAAGAAGATAAACCCTAAACTAATTACAAAAATCACTCCTCTAGTAATTAATAAATCAACTACATTTTCTGTTTGATTCCACGAAAAAATCAATAAAATTGTTGTAATCAGAAGAAAACCTAAAAAAAGGGAATCTATTTTAAGAAATCTACTCATAAATGATTAGCTCAATTTATCTTTAAAGAAATCAATCGTTCTTTTCCAAGATAATTCTGCTGCAGGTCTATCAAATCTTGGCGTTGTATTGTTATGAAAACCATGATTTACTTTTGGGTAAAAATAGGCTTGATGTTCTATGTTGTTTGCTTTTAAAACTTTTTCAAAAGCTTCCCAACCAGCATTTACTCTTTTGTCTAAACCTGCATATTGTAGTAATAAAGGAGCTTTTATCTTTGCTGCATCTTCATCATTTGGTTGTCTTCCATAATATGGAACAGCAGCTCCTAAATCAGGAATTCTTACAGCCATCATATTTGAAATCCAACCACCAAAACAAAATCCAACGACACCAATTTTCCCGTTACAATCTTTGTGGTTTTTTAAATATTCATAAGCAGCAATAAAATCTTCCAGCATTTCGTTCCGATCACGTTTACGTTGCATCGTTCTTCCATCATCGTCATTACCTGGATAACCACCAAGCGGACTTAAAGCGTCAGGAGCTAATGAAATAAAACCATCCACAGCTGTTCTTCTTCCTACATCTTCTACATAAGGATTTAATCCACGATTTTCATGAACAACCACTATTCCGGGTAATTTCTTAGAAACATTTTTAGGAGTTGATAATAATCCTTTGATAGTTCCGCCACCTTTTGGAGACTCATAATTAATGAAACCTGATTCTATACGTTCGTCATCTTTTTTTATAGTTATTGTATCTACATAATTTGGAGACATAAAACTTAATAAAGACGGAACAGTAATTCCTGCAACGGCATACATTCCTAATTTTTCTATAAAACCTCTACGGTCAATTTTATTATGCGCATAATCGTCGTATAAATCAAATACTTCTGGACTAATGTCTTTTTTGGTTAGTTTTTTCATGATGTAATTGTTTTAAAAAAAATATTTATTATTTCAATAAATATACTAAAAACAAGCAAGTAAAAGAATTGTTGAAGTTTTTTATACTCTTTGAGAATATTTTTTTCTTCTTAAATAGTTAAAAATAACTCCAAAAATTGCTAATAATACTAAAGGTAAAACAATATTAAATAATTGCCAAAACGAACGTTCTTTAAAAGTTTTTTGCTTGTCTAAAATATTAATTTTTAGAGATTTATTTCTAAGATTAATTAAGCCATCATCATCTAGTAAATAATCTACAGTATTTAATAAAAACTCTTTATTTCCAAAGGTTTCTTGTGTCCATTTATCTGTTGATAAATCGTAAGGTTGATCTTTTAATAGTTGATTTTTTGCAATATCTCCGTCAGCAATTATAACCATTTTATTTGCACTACTTTGCTCTTTATAAAGCGATGTTTTAAAAGGTTTTATTCTGTCTTTGTAAGCAGATTTAAAATTGCCTTCTAACAATACAGCAGTTAGTTGTTTTCCGCTTTTATATTCGTTTAGGTTTTGCTCATTAGCAATACTTTTTAGTTCTACAAAATTTGGAGTTCCCAGTTTTGCTGATAATAATGATGTTGCTAATAATGGTGCTTTTTTGATGTTGTTTTTTAGGGTGTCAATTTGAGTTGTAAACTGCAAACGAACTGGACGAATATTTTTTGTAATCGGATGATTTGGATTTCCGTTGACCAACGGATGAAAATTCCAAGGTACATATTGAAACTGCGTTTTATTGCCAACATTTCCGGTTGCTAACGGAATTTTAGTGGCATACATATCTTTGATTAACGTTGTGTTAATTCTTACTCCGTAGGCAAATAATAAATCGGTTAAATTCAAATCTCTTGGATACGCAAGCATTTTTCCTGTTTGCAATAAACTGTCTTGATCTGCTTGTACATTGTCAATCATCCACAATGTTTTTCCTCCATTTATAATAAATTGATCGAGCGTTAATTTTTCGTTATCAGAAAATTTAATGGTTGGTTTTGCAATAATTGCCAAATCGAAACTCGTTAAATCTTTTAATGTTTTTTGTGGATTTGTAACCACAGAATCCAACGTAAATTTTGCCAAACTATATTTGGTAGCAACTTCTTTTAAAAAACTGTATAAATAGATGTCTTGTAATTCGCCATTTCCAGAAAGTACCGCAATTTTTTGTTTGTTTTTTCGGTTGATGTTTTTAATTGCACTTGCAAAAGAAAACTCCAAATTTTCAACTGCATTTTGCAATTGTTCGTCTTGCGAATTGGCGTTAGAACTTGGTAATAAATTTACCAAATTGGTTTTGTTTTGATACGAAATTTCTGCCCAAGGAAATATAATGGCTTCCGATAATTTCCCGTCTTCTTCAACTGTTAATCTACTTGGAATTAACCCTTTTTTGATTAATTCTTCTCTAAACGTATCTGGATTGATAAACTGAATTCTAAGATTAGAATTCACCGCTCTTAATTCTTCTAAAAACTGTTTTGTTTCAATTTGTAAACGTTTAAATTCCGCAGGAAAATCACCTTCTAAATACACTTTTACATTTAAAACATTTTCAACAGAATGTACAATAGATTTTGTTGTGTTTGTAAGCGTGTAGCGTTTGTCTTGCGTTAAATCGAAACGTTTGTAATATTGATTTCCGAAGAAGTTTATCAACAGTAAACCAAGTACTAATTTTGCTGTAAATTTTAAATTCTTAGACATTACGTAACTGGTTTTTAGTTAGTAATAAAAAGAAAACGCTGACAGAAATAAAGTACAAAACATCTCTGGTGTCAATCACTCCGCGACTGATACTTTTAAAATGTTCGTTGATTCCCAATAACTGAATGGTATAACTATTGGATGGGAATAACCCTGCAATTGCATCAAATCCATAAAACAAAAAGAAGGTAATAAAAACGCCTAAAATAAATGCTACAATTTGATTTTTAGAAAATGTTGAGGTAAATAATCCAACAGAAGTATAAGTTGCCGCTAAAAATAATAAACCAATGTACGAACCAATTGTGCTCCCTAAATCTATATTTCCTACTGGATTTCCTAACTGAATAATTGTATACACATAGGTCAATGTTGGCGCTAAAGCAACTACAATTAATAGGAGTGAAGCGGTAAACTTCCCCAACACAATTTGCCAATCTGTAATTGGTTTTGTGCGCAGTGTTTCTATGGTTCCGGCATTTAATTCGTCTGCAAAACTTTTCATAGTTATTGCCGGAATTAAGAACAATAAAATCCAAGGCGCTAATAAAAAGAAGCTATTTAAATCGGCAAAACCAGCATTTAAAATGTTGGTGTCATCTTTAAAAACCCATAAGAACAATCCGTTTACCAACAAGAAAACTCCAATCACTAAATAAGCAATTGGCGAAGCAAAAAATAAATTGAATTCTTTTTTTAAAATTGGAATCATATTATTGATGTATATCGAGACGAAAAATACGATTATTTTCAAAACCTTCATCTCTTCTTTCTGGTTGAAAAACAAAATTGTGCTTCTCTAACAACGCAATTGAAGCGATATTATTTTGATGTGTAAATGCTTCAATTATTTTTAGTTGCATTGTTTTAATTCCAAATGAAATAACAGTTTTCATCGCTTCATTCATAAAACCTTTTTGATGAAATGTTGGATGTAATTCGTAACCAACTTCTGCATACTTATCATCCAAAGAAATAGTATGATATACAATGGTTCCGATTATTTGTTTGTTTTCTTTAACTTCCATTGCCCAAAAAATACGATTGTGTTTTTCAAATTCTTGTTGACAAACAGCAATAAAATCGGCAGCTTCTTCAAGGTTTTTTGGTGTTTTTCTAGTGATTAATTTGTTGATTTTTGTATTAGAACGCAGTTTAAAAATGGCATTAGCATCATCAGCATTTAATTGTCTTAATAACAAACGTTCTGTGTTGATTTCTGGAAAATCTGTAAAAGAAAATTGCTTCATTAATAATTGTTCATTGTTTATTGAAAACTGTTTACAGATAATTGTTTATGGTAAGCAAACTGTTTTATCAACACTCCACGCTTCTGGTTTTGTATTGAATAATGCTTTTGTTTTTGCCCAAACGTCTTTAAATAATTTAGAGTTTCTATAATTTTCTAAATCTTGTTCGGTTTCCCAATAACTATACGTAAAGAAAATACTTGGATCCTTTTTATCGCGATACAGTTCTAATAGCTGACAACCATTATTACTTCTGATTTTTTGTTTTTTACTTTCAAAAATTTCTAAAAATGTTACTACATGTTTTTCATGAAATCCCATTTTTACAATTCTAACAAACATGTATGCTTTTTTAAAAATTAATAAAATTCTACTGTTATAGTGTCTCTATAATTCAATCCTAATAAAGAAGAAGCACTACCAACTGTACTTAAATTACTTCTATAAATGGCAATTTCTAAAAATCCGGCAGAATTAAAAATGGCTAATTTATTGCCGTCATAATGTTTTCTATCCTCATCAATTTGATAATTGATAATGTCGTTGTATTTTTTATTGATTGTATTAAAAGTGTACCGTCTTGCTGTTACCTTATAACTTCTCCCTTTGCCAACATCTGTAAAAAGTTTTTTACTAATATTACTGATTACATTTCCGTAATTATCTATATAAATGACATTTCCAGTAATTTGAGTTTCATTGGCGTTTATTTTAGGTTGAATCTCAATCATTTTTTTATACGTATGAGTCACTTTTCCAATAACATCTAAATTTCCGCCACGGGCGATAAAACAGGCAACTTGAACAAATACATCTAACACAGGAAAACTACTTTCTACACGATCGTGAATGTTAATTTCTACTATTTGTGTTGGATTGATTTCTGAAGCAATCATTGAGATTAATCCATTATCTGGACAAATAAAATAATGATTATCTAATAACAACGCAATGTGTTTGTTTTCTGTACTCAATTCAGAATCTACGCCAATAATATGAATGCTTTTATCAGGAAAACTTTTATAAGAATTTTTTAAAATGTAAGCAGTTTCTGTAATGCTGAATGGAGAAATTTCGTGGGTAATGTCAACAATTTTAGCATCTGGTAATTCTGAGTAAATTGCCCCTTTTACAGCACCTACAAAATGGTCTTTAGTTCCGAAATCTGTTGTTAAAGTTATTAAAGACATGTAAAAATTACCTGTTGATTAGTTTTAAAAAAAAGCATTTAAGTGTATAACTTAAATACAGATTAAAATTGTCATTCCCGTGAAAACGGGAATCTAAAAAAAAAACATAAAAATTTTACACAAAGCTAATCAATTCTAAATTTTTATCCGTAATTTTCTTGTATAAAAAGCAGATAGATTTTATCTCATTTTATTTTATGTTATTTTTTACAATCAACAAATTGTTAACTTATTAAAATAGAATCATTTGACAGAAAGAATTATTGAACTAACAGACATTAACCCAAAAGACTTTTTTGGAACTCAAAACAGCACTATTGCACAATTAAAAAAATACTTCTCAAAAATAAAAATTGTAGCAAGAGGTACTCATTTAAAAATTTACGGAGAATCAGAAATTCTAGACGAGTTTGAAAAACGGATAGAAATGTTGATTAAGTATTTTAATAGATACAATAAACTCGATGAAAATAGTATTGAACGGATTTTAACTTCAACTGGAAAAGAAGAAAAAAGTGATTACAATTCAAAAGATGTTTTATTGCATGGAGTAAACGGTAAATTGATAAAACCACAAACGGTAAATCAACGTAAAATGGTTGCTTTAATGCAGAAAAACGATATGCTTTTTGCAGTTGGTCCAGCAGGAACAGGAAAAACATATACAGCTGTAGCTTTAGCGGTAAAAGCCTTAAAAGAGAAAGAAGTCCGCAGAATTATTTTAACAAGACCAGCCGTAGAATCTGGAGAAAATTTAGGGTTTTTACCAGGCGATTTAAAAGAAAAATTAGATCCGTATATGCAACCGTTATATGATGCATTGCGTGATATGATTCCGCACGAAAAATTAGAATCTCATTTAGAAAAAGGGGTTATTCAAATTGCGCCTTTGGCATTTATGCGCGGTAGAACTTTAGACAATGCATTTGTTATCTTGGATGAGGCACAAAACACTACGCACAATCAAATGAAAATGTTTTTAACAAGAATGGGAAAACATGCAAAGTTTATTATAAATGGAGATCCTGGTCAAATAGATTTACCAAGAAGGCAAGTTTCTGGTTTAAAAGAATCGTTGTTGGCATTAAAAGATATTGAAGGAATTGCGCAAGTGTATTTAGATGATAAAGATGTAATTCGTCATCGATTGGTAAAAAGTATTATAAAAGCGTATAAAAGTATAGAAACGGAATAGTTTTTTGTTGTTCATAAAAAGTCTTTAGTTTACTTTTGCAAGCAACAACAACACAACAATTAATGAATACAATTAACAAAACCAACTTTAATTTTCCGAAACAAAAATCTGTTTACAAAGGAAAAGTTAGAGAAGTTTATAATATAAATGACGAAGTATTGGTAATGATTGCTTCTGATAGATTGTCTGCTTTTGATGTAATCCTTCCACGTCAAATTCCGTTTAAAGGACAAATTTTAAATCAGATTGCAACCAAGATGATGCATGATACTTCTGATATTGTCCCTAATTGGTTAGTGGCAACTCCAGATGAAAATGTTGCAATTGGTCATTTGTGTGAACCATTTAAAGTAGAAATGGTAATTCGTGGATATTTATCTGGTCATGCAGCAAGAGAATACAAAGCAGGAAAAAGACTGCTTTGCGGAGTAGAAATGCCAGAAGGAATGAAAGAAAATGACAAATTTCCAACGCCAATTATTACACCATCAACAAAAGCAGAAAATGGCGAGCACGACGAAGACATTTCTAGAGAAGCTATTTTAGCAAGCGGAATTGTTGCTGAAGAAGATTATTTGGTTTTAGAAGAGTTTACAAATAAATTATTTGCTAGAGGAACAGAAATTGCTGCAAAACGCGGTTTAATTTTAGTAGATACTAAATACGAATTTGGTAAAACAAAAGATGGTAAAATTGTCTTGATTGATGAAATTCACACGCCAGATTCTTCTCGTTATTTCTATACTGATGGATATGAAGAAAGACAAGAAAAAGGAGAGAGTCAAAAACAATTATCAAAAGAATTTGTACGTGAATGGTTGATAGAAAATGGATTTCAAGGAAAAGACGGACAACAAATTCCGGCAATGTCTGATGAAAAAATTATAGAAATATCAAATAGATATATAGAATTGTATGAGCAAATTACAGGAGAAAATTTTGTAAAAGCGAATACTGAAAATGTATTGAATAGAATTGAGAAAAATATAACGAAGTTTTTAACTTCAACTAATTAAAAAATTAAATCATCTCGATACAAATTTAGTTTTTCTATCGAACATTAAATTCACTCGATGTGACATTTCGATTGTCAGTTCGAGTGATTTTTAGAAGTGAAACGAAGAAAAATAGTATCGAGAACATAAACAACCAATTATGATTATAGAACCAAGAACAAGAGGATTTATTTGTTTAACAGCACATCCAACAGGTTGTGAGCAAAACGTAATGAATCAAATAGCATATGTAAAATCTAAAGGAGCAATTAACGGCGCAAAAAAAGTGTTGGTAATTGGTTCTTCAACAGGATTTGGATTGGCGTCTAGAATTTCTAGCGCTTTTGGATCTGATGCAGCAACAATTGGTGTGTATTTTGACAAACCTTCAACACCAGGAAGAACGGGGTCAGCTGGTTATTACAATACAGCAGCTTTTGAAAAACATGCTCATAAAGCAGGTTTGTACGCAAAAAGTATCAATGGTGATGCATTTTCAAATGAAATCAAACGTCAAACTTTAGACATGATCAAAAAGGATTTAGGTCAAGTAGATTTGGTGATTTATAGTTTGGCTTCACCAGTTAGAACACATCCAGATACTGGAGTTCGTTACAAATCGGTTTTAAAACCAATTGGCGGTGTTTTTTCTAACAAAACAGTAGATTTTCATACAGGAAATGTAACTGAAATCTCAATCAACCCAGCAGAAGGAGATGATATTGCAAACACCGTTGCAGTAATGGGCGGCGAAGATTGGAAAATGTGGATGGACGCTTTGAAAAATGAAAACTTATTATCTGAAGGAGCAACAACTGTTGCGTATTCTTATATAGGTCCAAAACTTACAGAAGCAGTTTACAGAAAAGGAACCATTGGCGCAGCAAAAGATCATTTAGAAGCAACCGCTTTTACAATTTCTGACGATTTAAAATCTATTGGAGGAAAAGCGTACGTTTCTGTAAATAAAGCCTTGGTTACACAAGCAAGTTCTGCAATTCCTGTGATTCCGTTATACATTTCTTTATTGTATAAAATCATGAAAGAAAATGGAACTCATGAAGGATGTATAGAACAAATTCAACGTTTGTACAGCGAACGTTTATTTGGTGGAGATTTAGCTTTAGATGCAAAGGGTAGAATTAGAATTGATGATTTAGAAATGAAAGTAGATGTACAAGCTAAAGTTGCTGAACTTTGGAAAACTGCTTCTACCGAAAACTTGTCAGAAATTGGAGATTTAGAAGGATATAGCAATGACTTTTTTAATTTATTCGGCTTTAAAGTTGAAGGTGTAGATTACGATGCTGATGTAAACGAAATGGTAGAAATTCCAAGTGAAAACTAGAATTTATATTTCCATTTACTTTACGAAATTAAATAGATGAAAGCAGTAACCGTAAAAAAAATCAAAGACGAATTGAGTTATAAAAACTCAAAAGAGTTGATTGATTTATGTTTGCGTTTATCAAAATTTAAAAAGGAAAACAAAGAATTACTAACATATTTATTGTTCGAGTCTTCGAGCGAAGAAAACTATATAGAAAGTGTTAAAGAACAAATAGACGATTTGTTTGATCAAATTAATACCAACAGTTATTTCTATATCAGAAAAAGTGTTCGTAAAATTTTAACGCTTACAAAAAAGTTTATTCGGTATTCTCAAAAAAAAGAAACAGAAGTAGAGTTATTGATTTATTTCTGTCAGAAGTTAAAGAATTTTAAACCTTCAATAAATAAAAGCCCAAGACTTACAAATACTTTAGATAGACAAGTGATATTAATACAGAAAGTAGTTGGTACTTTACACGAAGATTTACAATACGATTTTCAACAAGAAATAGAAGGATTACTTTCTTAAAACAAATATTTCCATAAAATTCTAATACTTACAAAGGCAATCAATACAGCGGTTGCCTTTTTTAATTGAATAGGTTTTAAGAATTTGGTACTGAATCTGCTTCCAATTTGTCCGCCAATAAAAACGGTAATTAATAAAACAGTTGTTAAATTCCAATCTATAGTAAATTCAGGATTTAAATATTGTCCGCTTAAACCAGCAATAGAATTTACCAAAATAAACAAACTTGCAGTTGCGGCAATTTTTTTCGACGTATCCCAATTTGTTAAATGTAATAAAGGCGCTAAGAAAATTCCACCGCCAATTCCGACCATTCCAGAAATAAAACCAATAAATCCGCCATAACCAGCATTTTTTGACATTTTTAATTGTGTTGTTTTTTCTTCGGATGCAATAATTTTTTTAGAAACCCACATCGTAATCGCTGCAAATAACAACGTAAATCCAAGAAGAATGAAAAAGAACGTTTGGCTGATTTTTAAATATCCGCCAATAAAAGCAAACGGAATGCTAAATAAAACAAGCGGAATTACTTTCTTAAAATTGTAAGTTTTTTGCTGATGAAAATAAAATACGTTTCCAATAACAACAACAGTATTACACAACAGTGCTGTAGCTCTAATTTGTGTAAAAGCCAAACCTGTTAATGCCAACACTGCTAAATAACTAGAACCACCACCAAACCCGACAGAAGAATACAATACAGCAATGGTGAAAAAAAGTAAAATAATATGCCAATTTGTATTTATAACAGATAAAACTTCTTGAAAATTCATAAAGCAAATATAATTTTCTATTTTTAGAATGTCTTAAGAAAAACAAAACAATAATGAGTAATTATCACATCAAACACTTAGAAGAGTATTATCAAGTGTATAGAAAATCTGTTAACGAACCAGAAAAATTTTGGGAAGAAATAGCTGAAGAACACTTTTTATGGAGAAAAAAATGGAATACCGTTTTAAGTTGGGATTTTTCTAAACCAAAAGTTGAGTGGTTTAAAGGAGCAAAATTAAACATTACAGAAAATTGTATTGACAGACATTTACCAACTCGTGGAGATAAAACGGCAATTATTTTTGAACCAAACAATCCAGATGAAGCAGCAGAAAACATCAGTTATAGACAATTGTATGAACGCGTAAATCAGTTTGCAAACGTGCTTAAAAGTAAAGGCGTACAAAAAGGCGATCGCGTTTGTATTTATGTTCCAATGATTCCAGAATTGGCAATTGCAACGTTGGCTTGTGCTAGAATTGGAGCAATACATTCTGTCGTTTTTGCAGGGTTTTCATCCAAAGCATTAGCAACAAGAATAAATGATTGTGATTGTAATATGGTAATTACTGCTGATGGATCTTATCGCGGCGCAAAAACAATCGACTTAAAAGGAATAGTTGATGAAGCATTAGAAAGTTGTCCTGGAGTAGAAAATGTGTTGGTTGCAAAACGGATTAATTCTGATATTTCTATGAAATCAGGAAGAGATTTTTGGTTACAACCCTTATTGGAAAAAGCATCAACAGAAGGAAAAGCAGAAGTAATGGATGCAGAAGATCCGTTATTTATTTTATATACGTCTGGCTCTACAGGAATGCCAAAAGGAATGGTTCATACAACTGCTGGTTATATGGTTTATACTGCTTATACATTTAAAAATGTATTTCAATATAAAGAAAATGATGTGTATTGGTGTACTGCAGATATTGGTTGGATTACTGGACATTCTTATATCGTTTATGGTCCGTTAGCAAACGGAGCAACAACAGTACTATTTGAAGGTGTGCCAAGTTATCCTGATTTTGGACGTTTTTGGCAAATAGTAGAAAAGCATAAAGTGAATCAGTTTTATACAGCGCCAACAGCAATTAGAGCGTTGGCAAAACAAGGAACGGAATTGGTTGATAAGTGCGATTTATCATCATTAAAAGTTTTGGGTTCTGTTGGAGAACCCATAAACGAAGAAGCTTGGCATTGGTATAATGATAATATTGGTAAAAAGAAAAGTCCGATTATTGATACTTGGTGGCAAACAGAAACTGGCGGAATTATGATCACTCCAATTCCGTATGTAACACCAACAAAACCAACGTATGCAACGTTGCCATTCATCGGAATTCAACCGGCATTAATGGATGAAAATGGAGATGAATTAATTGGAAATCAAGTTGAAGGTCGTTTATGTATTAAATTTCCTTGGCCATCAATGGCAAGAACTATTTGGGGAAACCATCAACGTTATAAAGAAACGTATTTTTCTGCTTTTGAAAATAAATATTTTACTGGTGATGGTGCTTTGCGTGATGAAGTCGGTTATTACCGAATTACAGGTAGAGTAGATGATGTAATTATTGTTTCTGGACATAATTTAGGAACCGCACCAATTGAAGATGCTATAAATGAACATCCTGCAGTTGCAGAAAGTGCCATTGTTGGTTTTCCTCATGATGTAAAAGGAAGTGCATTGTATGGTTATGTAACTTTAAAAGATGTTGGAGAAACAAGAAATCACGATAATTTACGAAATGAAATTAATCAATTAATTGCAGATAGAATTGGACCAATTGCAAAACTAGATAAAATTCAGTTTACAGATGGATTGCCAAAAACACGTTCTGGGAAAATTATGAGACGTATTTTGCGTAAAATAGCATCTAATGAAACGGATAATTTAGGAGATATTTCTACTTTATTAAATCCGGATGTGGTGCAAAGTATTATTGATCATAGATTATAAAAAAACGCAATTTATAAAGCTCTGTTATAGGAGCTTTTTATTTGTAATTTATAAATTTTGTTATTCTGTCATGTTGATAGTTAGTGGCATATCATTTGACAAATAAGAGCATACACTTTAAGAAAAGAAAAAGCATCCATGAAACAATATAGCAATTCATCAAAAAATAAAAAGAAACCAAAAGTTACTATTGTAAAAGCATTTAAAACAATTATTTGGCCAAAGCGTAATTTGGTTTTTATTGGCTTGATTTTAATTGTAATAAGTAGATTGTCAAGTTTAGTATTGCCATGGAAAAGTAAAGCCTTATTAGATAATGTAATTCCGAATAAAAATTACAATGAGTTATACAACTTGTTATTAATAGTAGGAGTTGCAATTTTAGTGCAAGCTATTACTTCTTTTTTATTGACACGAATTTTAAGTGTACAAGCGCAATATTTAATTTCAGAATTAAGAGCGCAAGTACAAAAGAAAGTATTGTCTTTACCAATCAGCTTTTTTGATAATACAAAATCTGGAGCGTTAGTTTCTAGAATTATGAGCGATGTAGAAGGAGTTCGAAATTTAATTGGAACAGGATTGGTACAGTTAGTAGGAGGAACTATTACAGCTGTAATTTCAATGATTTTGTTAATTAGAATAAGTCCGTCTATGACATTTTTTGTACTGATTCCTGTTGCAATATTTGGTTTAGTAGCTTTAAAAGCATTCAAATATATTAGACCGATATTTAGAAATCGAGGCGTAATTAATGCTGATGTAAAAGGAAGATTGACGGAAACTTTAGCAGGAGTTAGAGTAATTAAAGCATTTAATGCAGAACAACAAGAAAACGAAACTTTTGAAAAAGGAGTAGATCTGTTATTTCAAAATGTAAAGAAAAGTTTAACGGCAACTGCAATTATGACAAGCTCATCCACTTTTTTGCTAGGAATTGCATCAACTGGAATTATGGGAATTGGTGGTTATAAAATTATGATAGGAGAATTAACTGTAGGAGATTTTTTATCATTTACATTATTATTAGGTTTTATGATTGCACCAATTGTGCAAATGAGTAATATTGGAAGTCAATTAACAGAAGCCTTAGCAGGTTTAGATCGAACCGAAGAACTAATGAATATGGATGCAGAAGAAGATAATGAAAACAGAATAATTCAGTTAGAAACTATTGAAGGAGAATTGGTTTTTGATGATGTTTCTTTTTCTTATGAAGAAGGAAAAGAAGTGTTGAATAACATAAGTTTTAATGTTCCGAAAGGAACTGTAACTGCATTGGTTGGAAGTTCTGGGTCAGGAAAATCGACTATTGCAGGTTTGTCAGCGACGTTTTTAAATCCAAAATCAGGAAAAGTTACCATTGACAATAATGACATGTCAAAAGTACAATTAAGTAGTTATCGAAAACATTTAGGCGTTGTTTTACAAGACGAATTTTTGTTTGAAGGAACTATTAGAGAAAATATTTTATTTCCGCGACCAAATGCAACTGAAGAGGAATTACAAAATGCTGTAAAAGCTGCTTATGTAAATGAATTTACAGATCGTTTTGAAGATGGATTAGATACTTTAATCGGAGAAAGAGGCGTCAAACTTTCTGGAGGACAACGTCAGCGTTTGGCAATTGCAAGAGCCATATTAGCAAATCCAAAAATCATTATTTTAGATGAGGCAACTTCTAGTTTAGATACAGAAAGTGAAGCCTTGATTCAGAAAAGTTTATCAGAATTGATAAAAGATAGAACCACAATTGTGATTGCACACAGATTGAGTACCATAAAACAAGCAGATCAAATTTTGGTAGTAGAGTCAGGATCGATAGTTGAGCGAGGTACGCATGACGAATTGATAGAAAAAGAAGGAAGATATTTTGAACTGTACACCTATCAATCGAAAATTTAATTGAAAAGAGTTTTTTCCAAAGTATTTTGCTTTGGAATTTCCTATGAAATTGTCATTCCCGTGAAAACGGGAAACTCAATTAAGATTTCCTTAATTTTGTAATCATAAAATAAAACTAAAATGAAAAAAATACTCGTATTATTTGTTCTAGCAGCAATCTCAATTTCATGTAAAAATGAAGAAAAGAAAGAAACTAAAAAAGAAAAATTTCCAAATGAATTAGCAAAAGTTTTTGAAAAACATGGAGGAATTGATGCTTGGAGAAATGCAAAAACGTTGTCTTTTAACAAAGGAGAAGAGGTACATACAACAGATTTGCAATCTCGTAAAATAGTTGTTACTGCACCAAATTATTCACTAGGTTTTGACGGAAAAGAAGTTTGGCTATCTCAAAAAAACTCTACCGCGTTTAAAGGAAATAAAGATTTTTATTACAATTTGTATTTCTATTTTTATGCAATGCCTTTTGTGTTGGCTGATGACGGAATTATCTACGAAAAAACAACAGATTTAGTTTTTGATGGTGTTAGTTATCCAGGATTTAAAATTTCGTACAAAGCAAATATTGGTTCATCACCAGATGATAATTATATCATTTATTACAACAAAAATTCTTATCAAATGGAATGGCTTGCCTATACAGTAACGTTTAACAGTAAAAATCCATCAGAAAAATATAGCATCATTAGATACAATGATTGGAATTCTGTAAACGGTTTGTTGTTACCAAAATCGATAACTTGGTATAAAAAAGATAGTGTTGGCGTACCAAAAGAACCAAGAAGAGCTGCAACTGAATTTACATTGCCGCTAATTAGTGATACAAAAGTATCAGATTCCTTTTTCGAAAAATCTACAAAATAATATTGATTTTATCATACACAAAATTGTAATAATTTCTAATATTTGGCACCATAAAACTTCCATGCTTTATGGTGTTTTTTAAGATTGAAAGATCAAACAATTGAATATCATCAACCTCTCCGATTTGCATTGTTAATTCAGAAATTTCTTTAGTTAGTTTACACAAAAAAAGATGTTTAAACTCGTTGTCTAAAATTCCGTTTGGATGTACGATTTCATCTTTTCTTAATCCAATTTTTATCAAATCAGCTTCAGAAATTGTCAAACCGATTTCTTCATTTACTTCTCTAATAGCTGCATTTTCTATTTTTTCTCCAGCAGCAACATGTCCAGCAACAGAAACATCCCAAAGATTTGGAAACACTTTTTTTACGGAAGCTCTTTTTTGAAGTAGAATTTTATGATCATCAGTATAGAACCAAACATGTACCGTTGCGTGATATAAACCTTTTTGATGCGCTTCAGATTTTAAAGAAGTTTTTCCGGTTGATTTTCCGTCAGAAGTTAAAATATCTAAGAACTCATCCATTTTTTACAGTTGATGTCTTTTCGAAATGAGTTTTAAAAACGATTGAGAAATCTCATAACCCTAACTTAAAACCTTGAGGTTTCTCCTATCGTCGAAATGACACGAATTTTTAAAATGTTTTGTAAAAATCCGTGAATTCGTGGCTTTTATATATTATTCAAAATAAGAAAATGTTTCTCCGTCTTTTATTTTCAATAAGGTTTCATAAATCATTTTAATTACATTTTCAACATCATCTCTATGAACCATTTCTACAGTTGTGTGCATGTAACGTAGCGGTAAAGAAATCAATGCAGAAGCAACTCCGCCGTTACTATACGCAAACGCATCTGTATCTGTTCCGGTTGCTCTTGATAAAGCTGAACGTTGAAACGGAATCTTGTTTTCTTCTGCAGTTTCTGTAATTAAATCTCTTAATTTTTGTTGTACCGCAGGAGCATAAGCAATCACAGGACCTTTTCCTAGCTCTAAATAGCCTGCTTTTTTAACATCAATCATTGGAGTAGTGGTGTCGTGTGTAACATCAGTAACAATTGCTACATTAGGTTTTATGCGTTGGGTAATCATTTCTGCACCACGCAAACCAATTTCCTCTTGTACAGAGTTTGTAATGTATAATCCAAAAGGCAATGTTTTTTTATTTTCTTTCAATAAACGAGCAACTTCTGCAATCATAAATCCGCCCATTCTATTATCTAATGCTCTACAAACAAATTTATCTCCGTTTAAAATATGAAACTCATCTGGATACGTAATTACACAACCAACATGAATTCCTAAAGCTTCCACTTCTTTTTTTGTTGCACAACCTGTGTCGATAAAAATATTTTCTGGTTTTGGTGCTTCTTCTTTTGCTTTGTCTCTTGTGTGAATTGCTGGCCAGCCAAAAATTCCTTTTACAATGCCGTTTTTAGTATGAATATTTACAATTTTACTTGGCGCAATTTGATGATCACTTCCACCATTTCTAATCACGTAGATTAATCCGTTATCAGAAATATAATTTACATACCAAGAAATTTCATCTGCATGACCTTCTATAACAACTTTAAATTTTGCTTTTGGATTGATAACGCCAACCGCAGTTCCGTAAGTATCCGTTATAAATTCATCAACATAGGGTTTTAGATAATCCATCCAAATTTTTTGACCTTCCCATTCATAGCCAGTTGGAGCAGCGTTATTTAAATATTTCTCTAAAAAATGTATTGATTTTTTATTTAAGATTGATTTTTTTGCCATTATATGAGTTTATAAAGTTTTAATTAAAAAAACATGCTAACTAACTTTGTGTTTGCTTTTGTAAAAATATCTATTTTTTTTGTGCTAATGAATGCTCATTTAATATTTATTTTAAAAATTTGTAACAAAAGTTGTAACTTTCACACTTATCTTTTATAATCAAGCTAAAAAAATTGAATCAAATGAAATTAAAAATTGAAAACTTAACCAAAACGTATAAAAATGGTGTAAAAGCAATTGACAACTTATCAATTGAGATTGGTACAGGAATGTTTGGTTTATTAGGTCCTAATGGAGCAGGGAAATCATCTTTAATGAGAACGATTGCTACATTACAACAACCAGATTCTGGGTCGATTATTTTTGGAGACATTAATGTTTTGCAAGACAATATGTCTTTGCGAAAAATTCTTGGTTATTTGCCACAAACATTTGGTGTGTATCCTAAAATGTCAGCAGAAGATTTGTTAGATTATTTTGCAACTCTTAAAGGAATTAGCTTAAAGTCTGAAAGAGAAAAATTGGTTAAAGAAGTGCTGGAAATAACTAACTTATATGAAGTAAGAAAAAAATATGTTGCTGGTTATTCTGGAGGAATGAAACAACGATTTGGAATTGCACAATTATTATTAAACAGCCCAAAATTAATTATTGTAGATGAACCTACTGCAGGATTAGATCCAGCAGAAAGACACCGTTTTTTAAATGTTTTACGAGAAGTTGGCACCAATTGTACAGTTATATTTTCAACTCATATTGTAGATGATGTTAAAGAATTGTGTAATGAAATGGCAATATTAAATGGTGGTAGAATTCTTAAACACACAACACCATTAGAAGCTACAAAAGAAATTGAAGGAACTATTTGGACAAAAATAATTAATAGAGATGATTTAGAAACGGTAGAATCAAATTTTAGTGTGCTTTCTTCAAATTACAATCAAGACAACACTTTAAATGTAAGAGTGTTTTCGGAAGACAAACCTTCAGAAGATTTTATAAACGCAACACCGCAATTAGATGATGTATATTTTATTGCTTTAAAACAAGATGAACCTGAATTGGCTGAAAAACTGGATTAATAGATGCCTAGATTGTTAGATTATTTGAGGAAAACAAAAATCTATAAAAAAACAACCTGTAAGTCTAAAAACCCAATTGTCTAACTAAACAAACTGTCCAATCATCTAACAACTTTCTTAATTATGTTTTTTACAATATTTAAATACGAATTACAGTATTGGTTTAAAAAACCAGCATATTATGTGTATGCAATCATATTTTTTTTACTATCCATTTTTATAGCAGCAAGTTCTGCTGGTATTTTTGATGGATTAACAGTAACAACAGGTTCTTCTAAAATAGTTAATGCTCCAATTGCCGTAAATGGAATATTCAATTCTATGGCAATCTTTTTATTCTTTTTATTTCCTTCTATTATTGGTGCTTCTGTATTTAGAGATTACAAAAGTAATATGCACAGCATTTTATATTCTTATCCTTTTTCAAAATTTAATTATTTATCTGCAAAATTTTTAAGTTCATTTTTTGTAGTGTTATTAATTATCATTATTGCAGGAATTGGATTGTTTATAGGATTTAGATTACCTGGAACAAATCAAGAAATTGTAAGAGCTTTTAATTTTTCTGCCTATCTACATTCTTATTTAATTTACATTATACCGAATGTTCTACTCTTTGGCGCAATCATTTTTGGGGTTGTAACTTTTACAAGAAATATTGCAGCTGGTTTTATAACAGTAGTATTATTGCTTTTTATCCAAGCGATAGCAGAAAGTTTTTTATCAAATCCAGATAATAGATTTTTAGCTGCTTTATTTGACCCTTTTGGAGCTCAAGCAGCAAATTATTATACTAGATATTGGACGTTGTCTGACCAAAATGAATTGTTACTTCCTTTAAAAGGAGTTGTGATTTATAATAGATTGATGTGGTTATTAATTTCGTTCTTAATCCTTATTGGAGTTTATAAAAAGTTTTCATTTAGTCAAAATACAATTACTTTAAATTTTAGAAGAAATAAAGGAGAACGGGTAATTAAACAAAATTTTGGAGGAATAACAAGAGTTCATATCTCTAAAGTAAACTACGTTTTTTCTTTAAAGAACGATTTTAAAATAATGTGGAAACTATCTAACATAGATTTTAAATACATTGTTTCTAGTTGGCCATTTATAGCCATATTACTAGTAGGATTAATTTCTATTTTATTATTTGCAATTACTGCAGGAGAATTGTTTGGAACTAAAACACTTCCTACTACTTGGCAAATGTTATTATTACCAGGCGGAACTTTTACGTTTTTTATCAATTTGCTAACATTTTTATATGCTGGTATGCTAATCCGTAGAGGAGAAATGGCAAGAGTAAATCATTTGGTTGATATTACTCCAACTAAAAATTGGACACTTATGATGTCTAAATTTATTGCGATTATAAAAATGCAACTTGTTTTATTAGCGGTAATTGTTGTTGCAGGAATTATGTTTCAAATCTACAAAGGATATTACAATTTTGAAATAGGGCACTATTTGTACGAATTGTATGTGCTTATGTTTATCCATTTTGTAATCTGGGCTTTTTTAGCAATGTTGATACAAACTCTTATTAAAAATCAATATTTAGGATTATTTGTATTGTTAGTGCTCTTAATAGGTATTCCTTTATTATCACTTGCAGGAATAGAGCAATCAATATTTAAATACAACCAGTCACCAAATTATCAATATTCTGATATGGATGGTTATGGATCTTCATTTGGTGTCTATTTTATTTACAAAGCATATTGGTTTATTGGCGGTATAATTCTATTAGTTATTGCTAGTTTATTTTGGATGAGAGGAGTTACACATTCTTTTAAAGAAAGATGGAACTTGGCATCTAAAAGATTGACTAAAAGGAAGAGGTTTGTAATTTTACTATTAGCAATTGTTTTCTTTGGTTTAGGAGCAAGAATTTATTACGAAAACAATTTTTTAAATAAAAATTACTCTGCAATAGAAAGAGAGAAACAGCGTGTAAGTTGGGAAAAAGAGTATAAAAAATATGAAGACAAAGCCCAGCCAAGAATTGTTGCTGTTAAAGTTGATATGAATATCTATCCTAAAAAAAGAAATTTTAAGGCTTCTGCAACGTATAAAATGATTAATAAAACGAATCAAGTTATAGATAGTATATTCTTAAATTATAATAATTATCCAAGTTCATTTAATTTTGATAAACAAACTGAATTAGTACTAAAAGATTCTGTTAATAATTTTAATATTTATCAACTAAAAAAGGCATTACAGCCAGGAGATAGTTTAGAATTAAAGATCGATGTAAAAAATAAAGAAAATACTTTATTACGAAATCAATCTCCTGTTTTAGGAAACGGAACTTTTATTAATAATTTTCAAATATTTCCTTCCTTAGGATATTCATCACAAAATGAATTAACAGACAATAAAACTCGTGAAAAATACAATCTTTCGAAGAATGATTTACGTCCAGAGCCATCAGATTCTACAGCTTTAGGAAACACATATATTTCTAAAGATTCTGATTGGATCAATTTTGAAGCAACGGTATCAACATCAAAAGATCAAATTGCAATAGCTCCAGGATATTTACAAAAAGAATGGGAAAAAGAGGGTAGAAAGTATTTTCATTATAAAATGGATAGTAAAATTTTAAATTTTTACGCCTTTAATTCTGCTAGATATGAAGTTAAAAAAGAAATGTATAACGGAATTAGTTTAGAAATTTATTTTCACAAAGGACATGAGTTTAACTTAAGGCGAATGATGAAAGGAATGAAAGCGTCATTAGATTATAATTCAAAAAACTTTAGTCCTTATCAACATAAACAAGCAAGAATTATAGAATTTCCAAGAACATTAGGAACTTTTGCACAGTCATTTCCAAATACAATTCCATTTTCTGAAGCAGTTGGTTTTATTGCTGATGTAGATGATTCTGATACTGGTGGTGTAGATTATCCGTTTGCAATAACAGCACATGAAGTTGCACATCAATGGTGGGCGCATCAAGTAATTGGTGCAGACGTTTTAGGTGCAACCATGTTATCAGAAAGTATGTCAGAATATGTAGCATTAAAAGTATTAGAACATCAACATGGAAAAGAAAAAATGCGTACATTTTTAAAAGAAGCTTTAGATGGTTATTTATTGCAGAGAACTTTAGAAAGAAAACGTGAAAATGCATTAATGTATAATGATGGGCAAGGTTATATCCGTTATCAAAAAGGGTCTTTAGTATTTTATGCGTTAAGCGATTATATTGGTGAAGAAAACTTAAACGGAGCTTTAAAAAAGTATGTTGAAAAAGTACAATTTCAGGAATCACCTTATACAACTTCTATAGAAATGGTAGATTATATAAATAAAGTAACACCAGATTCTTTAAAATATGTAATTAAAGATATGTTCGAGACTATTACATTGTATAGAAACCGAATTGTTGATGTAAAATCGACAGTGTTAGAAAACGGAAAATATAAAGTAGATATTGAGTTTAATGTTTCAAAATACAGAAATGATAACAAAGGAAAGCGTTTTTATGGCGATAAAGTTGGAGATACTATTTCTTATAAATCAGTTAAGCAGAAAAAGCCAATTCTTTCAGTTCCGTTAGCAGATTATATAGATATCGGAATTTTTTCTGAAGAAGAAGTTGATGGTAAAAAAAATGAAGTTATTTTATATTTAAAGAAGCATAAAATTACAACCATTAATAATAAAATTACAATTATAGTAGATAAAAAACCTACGGAAGTTGGTGTAGATCCATTTAATAAACTTATTGATACACAATCTGACGACAATAGGAGGAAGCTTTAAGAAAAACAAGATAAAAAACTCATATACATTCTATATGAGTTTTTTTAAGGAACTATATAATTGATGTTTTTTTAATGTACACTATTTGTAATACCTTTACATTCTCTAAAAAAAATAAGTAATTGAAAACTATATTTTATATATATGTCTTTTTGTTTTCTTTTGTTTTCTTCGGGCAAAAGAAAGATTCTATTCCATTACAAGAAAAGTATATTTTAATTAAAATTGGAGATACATTGACAATTAATTTAGACGAAGTAAAGTTATTACCAAAAACTAAATTTAAAAATAGAGAAGATGTTAATTACTATTATTGGTTTCGAAAAAAAGTTTTTAAAGCATATCCTTATGCAGTTCTTGCTTCCAAAAGACTTGATACATTAAATTCTAGATTACTTAGAATAAAAAGTAATAGAAAAAAGAAGAAGTATATTAAAGTTGTTCAGAAATATTTAGAAGGTGAGTTTACCGAGCAATTAAAAAGCATGACAAGAACAGAAGGAAGAATCTTAATAAAATTAATTTATAGGCAAACAGGTAAAACAACATTTAATCAAATTAAAGATTTAAGAAGTGGTTGGAGAGCGTTTTGGTACAATACAACAGCAAATTTTTTTAAGATGTCATTGAGATCAGAATATCATCCAGAAAGTGTTAACGAAGATTTTTTAATTGAAGATATCTTACAACGAGCATTTATTCAAGAAAGATTAATTGAGCAAAAATCCAAATTAAAAATTGATTTAGATTTAATGTATAAAGAAAATAAAGGTTATATAGATATCGAGATATATAAAAAGATGTTTAAAAAGATAAAAAAGCAACAATCTAAATAGCTTCTTTAATTTAATATATAAAATTATTTTTTTATAAGTTGTTGAACTTTAGAATATTGATTTTTTGAGTAAAAAAAAGTAATATTTCTTAGCGTTTATTCTTGGTAAATAATTTATTTCTTGTATCTTTGCCGTCCGCTATTTCGGGCAAAGTTCATTCAAAGTAAGTGGTTCAAAAATAAATTAAAAAAAACTTTCAAAAAAGTTTTTGTGTTAAGAAAAGAGTTTATACATTTGCACCCGCTTTGAGAGATAAGTAAAGTTCAGTTAAAAA
>Ga0316209_1001128_pt1 | contig 31573 bp, 33 predicted proteins | sample 6monopyrite_MG_FD_204945 | JGI IMG/M metagenome (GOLD analysis project Ga0316209, IMG submission 204945) | Microbial mat bacterial communities from mineral coupon in-situ incubated in ocean water Damariscotta River, Maine, United States -... | ecosystem: Environmental > Aquatic > Marine >...
GGTGTTTCTGGAAACCTCATGTCGCTGGGAGCACTGGACTTTGGACTTCTAGTCGATGGTTCCGTTGTACTCATCGAAAACATCTTGCGGCGACTTCATGAGCGTAGTGGGGATCACAAAACGCCTCACCTTGAAAAAATACGCCAAGCTTGTTCAGAAATTGCCCGCCCCGTAGTGTTTGCCGTCGGCATCATTATGATTGTTTACATTCCAATCTTGGCGCTTCAAGGAATTGAAGGGAAGATGTTTGGCCCCATGGCAAAGACGGTTGTGTTTGCGTTGGCAGGTTCGCTATTTTGCGCGCTCACCTTCATGCCAGCGATGGCTTCTCTGATTTTGCGAAAAGGTGCTGAAAAGGACACTCTCCTTTTCCGCTTCTTCCGCAAGCTTTACCTTCCGGCATTGGGCACGGTCATGCGCCGTCCTGGCTTAACAGCATTAGTTGCAGTGTTTGTTTTCGCAAGTGGAGCGACTCTATCCCGCGGCCTGGGTGCTGAGTTTATTCCCCGTCTGGATGAAGGCACTCTAGCCCTGCAAATCAACCGCCTTCCAAGCGTTTCACTCGAAGAATCCTTGGAAATTAACCGCCGCATTGAAAGACTTGTCATCGATGAATTCCCAGAGATCAAAACCATGATTTCACGTACCGGTCGGCCAGAAATCGCAACCGATCCGATGGGAGTGGAGCTGACCGATGCTTATCTCATGCTCGAACCGCGCGATACGTGGAGATTCGATGGCCCCGATGAACTCGTCGAGGCGATGGAAGAACGGCTGGTGGAATCATTCCCTGGAGTGGTGTTCTCCTTCTCCCAACCGATTGAACTTCGGGTGGCGGAACTCATTAGCGGCGTGCGCTCCGATGTCGGGATTCTCGTCTACGGAGGTTCTTCCTCCATGGAGGAGCATAAACAGGTTGGCGATCAAATTGCCGCAGCGATTCGGGGCATCGATGGCATGGAGGAAGTGAAGGTAGAGCAAGTCACTGGCCTGCCTAACCTTCGCATTCGTGTGGACCGCGAAGCCTTAGGGCGCTATGGAGTCCGCGCTACCGATGTCTTGGATGTCATTGAATCTCTGGCCGGAAAGCAAGCAGGCAATGTCTTCGAAGGTCAGAAGAGCTTTGCCCTGCAGGTACGCTATCCAGAAGATGTGCGCGATTCATCCGATGCCATCCGCGAGATTTTGGTTCGAGGCGCAGCGCCAGACGGAACGGAAAGGATGGTGCCACTCGATCTAGTCGCCGACGTTCGCATCGAGGAAGGCCCGGCACAAATCAGTCGCGACAACATCAGTCGACGGATTGCGGTTGAAGCTAACGTGCGAGGCCGCGACTTGGCATCGGCAGTGGCGGAAGCCCAACAAGCAGTGAAGGACAAGGTAGAGATCCCGCCTGGATGGACCATCCACTGGGGAGGACAGTTTGAAAACTTAGCGGAGGCATCGGCCAGGTTGGCGTGGCTGGTACCGCTTTCCCTGTTGCTAATTTTTGCCCTTCTGTTTACCACCTTTAACAGTGCACGTTTGGGATTGCTCATTTTTCTCAACGTACCACTCGCAGCCTCTGGCGGAATCTTTGCTCTTTGGATTCGAGGCTATCCATTCTCGATTTCAGCAGGAGTCGGATTCATTGCCCTGTTTGGAGTCGCCGTACTAAATGGTGTCGTTCTTGTGTCTAGTATTGTGCAACTACAATCCCAGGGCATGAACGCCCTTGATGCTGCACGTAAAGCTGCACAAATCCGACTCCGGCCAGTACTAATGACCGCACTGGTGGCATCGCTAGGGTTCCTACCCATGGCGATGGCAACCAGTGCCGGTGCTGAAGTGCAACGCCCGCTCGCAACCGTAGTGATTGGTGGCCTGATAACTTGTACCCTGCTAACCCTATTAGTTCTACCAGCTATCTACTCTCGTTTTGGGGGACAAGACACGGCTAAAGAAGTCCCTTCATCATGAAAAGCTTACTCATTCTCATTGCGTTGACCTTTGCTGCCGCCCCACTAGCTGCACAGGAAACAACTAAATCTGCTCCGAAGCAAGCCATGCAAGTCGCAAAGACTTTGGTTGCGCAAACGGTCTGTCCAATCTCTGGTGAAGAGTTAGATGCGGAGGAAGCCTTTGCAATCGAGGGTTTCAACGCTGGGGCCTGTTGCCCCAAATGCGTGGGTAAAGCTGAAGCAGACCTTGTCACCTTCTTTGCCGAACTCGAAGAAAGGAACATGGTTGTTGAGTACGCATCTACCGACTGCTTGGTCATGCCAGGAAAGCCAGTGAACCGCTCCCACTTTGCAACCCTCGGCGCCAAGCGTTACTTCTTCTGCTGCGAACCATGCACCATGACGTTCATGAAGAACTCCGAGAAGTTCTGGGCTGGCGATGCGACCGCTGCTGGCATGGAAGCAAGTGTGGAGTGCGCCGGTTGGGCAGATGGCAAAGAGTGCGCTGACTGCAACTAGTTTTCGCATCCAACATAAAGGGGCACGGGTTTAGGCAACCCGTGCCCCTTTGCCTTTTGCGGGCAATCTCACTCCAGGGTGGACTCCCAAAATGCAGACGATATTCCGGATACCCCTCGCCGCGATTCTCCTCATATGCGGGGTCGCTAGCCTCGCCGGCGCACAAGAAATTCCAGCGCAAATGGATTCGAGTGGAATGGCATGATTGGCTCTTATCCAATGCTGGAGGCTCTACGCGGATTAACTTACTGGGAGGTCGTCGGTCGTTCTCCGGAACCCTTCTGCACTATCTTTGCCAAGATTTCTCTGCTCTCCAATTTCGCCGACCCGGAATACGACGCGCGAGAGCGCGCTCAAGAATATTTGAAATAGCTGAATAGTATTCCTGAAGAAAATCGTCAGCTCTACACGCAAGAGACAGGAAAAATCGATTTCCTTCTGGAAGAGCCTCCTCTCATGGGGCTGTTGCCGGAACAACCCGATATTGCATTTCGAAGTAGTTCAGAAGGCTTGCTAATGCGAGCCACGGGGCTCTGGTTCCGCTGCGTTCACGACATCAACCCTATTTCCCAGCTGGCTGGCCACAGCTTGAAATTCGGTGAGTACCCCTTACTCCTTGATCATGAGAAAGCGGGTTTTCAAATATTTTCGAATGACCTTTGGTCCATCAATGAAAACGTTTCCGATTGGATGGACGCCGGCATGGCTTCCGAGAAAATTAAGTGCTACATAGACTTCACGGTTGTTGAGCAAGAATCTTCCCGAGACGACTTCCTTAACTTCAGCGATTACATTCACAAGATCAGCATGGAACAATATGTTCATGCCAACTCTGTAGAATCAGGGAATATGGAAATGGATGGGCGGACCTGCGGTTTCTCCGAAATCTTCGGCGTCAAAGCCGAGGGTGAAGACTTTGCAGGCATCGACGTTCACCTCCGCCAACTGTTTTTGCTTTATGACAAGCAGATACTGCACGTTGCCATTCGAACGGAAAGCGCGAACTGGGAAGCTGCAAAGCCGCACATTGATGAGATGCTGCAGAACATGAAGTTTCCGGATGTGCCTTAGTTCCGAGGCGTAGAGCACTCAAGTCCAGAAGCCTCATTTTATGCTAAACTCAACGCCTCCTTATTTCAGCACCCATTAGCCTTTAACACACAACATCCTCCAGATGAAATTTTGTCAACTCACTTACCTAGCATTAAGCTGCGGCTTCGCTATTTTTCTCTCGACCTCACCCGTTCAAGCCCAAATGGGTGGTGGGACATCAGAGATTTTCCGCCTCGATGGATCGCAAACATGGGAAGCATTCGGTTCCGCTGTCGCTTCCGCCGGAGATGTTAATGGTGACGGCACCCCCGATTTCATTATCGGCTCCACGGTTTACGACAACGGCGCCATCATCAATGCCGGCGCTGCGCGCGTATATTCCGGCGTCGACAGTTCACTCCTCTATGAATACATTGGGGCTTCTCAAGCAGAGAGTTTAGGACGATCTGTTGCTGGCCTAGGGGACGTCGACCTAGACGGGTTTGATGATTTCATAATTAGTTCGCCCTATTCTGTTGATGGTGGTGGGATTCTTCGAGGGAGCGCTACGGTCTATTCCGGTGCAACAGGAATGCCCATTTATGTCATCGTTAACCCAAGCCCAGACCCTCCCTTTGCTAGATTAGTTTCTGCAGCAGGAGATGTAAATGGGGATGGGCAACCAGATTTTATGATTGCTGTTCCGGAAGCTAATCCCGGCGGGATCCACTCTGCAGGATCCGTTTTTCTTTATTCCGGTGCAACGGGGCAAGTGATTTATCAGATTGATGGGACGGAACAAACCGACTATTTGGGCTCCGGCATTAGTGAGGCCGGAGACATAGACGGAGATGGCTTTGATGACTTCATCATTGGCTCGGAAGGTGCCGATTCCACTTTGGTGCGAAACTCAGGCGTCGCCACAGTCTATTCCGGATTCGACCTCAGCATCCTCTTTCAGTTTTCGGGCGAAGAGGTCAGTCAGAGAATGGGTTCGGCGGTTACAGGCAATCAAGATGTCAACGGGGACGGTATTCCTGATTTCATGATTGGAGCGAGTGGCTGGTCCAGAGGGTTTGGAAATGCGCAAGGTTCTGTTTACGTTTTTTCCGGATCCAGCGGAGAGCGCCTGTTTCGATTTCGTGGCCAGTCGCCTGTTGCCATGTTAGGGCAAGTCATTTCTTTTGCTGGTGACCTAGACAGAGACGGCTATGCCGACTTTTTCTTCGGGTCCCCAAACAACAGCTCGGGAGGCATCGAAGCTGGAGGATTGGGCACGTTGTTTTCCGGCGCTACTGGAAACCTCATCCACACATTTTCTGGGGAAATTGCATTTGACCGAGTAGGTTCATCCTTTGCCAGTCTGGGCGATATCGACGGCAATGGTTTCTCCGATTTCGTTCTTGGCATCAATGGAGTCAACCAAAGCACGGGGGCGGCCTCAGTCCTTAGTTTCGATCCCTACCTAACCACTTCTGCTTACCGTCTATCGCGCAGCACTGGTGGAACCGTAACTATCAATATCGATTTCCCAGATGCGGAAGCAAATGCCCAGTATGGATTGCTTCTTTCGCGCACCGGAGCGGAGTCAAGTGGTTTTCGCGGCGGCACGATTCCACTAGTGCAAGATGCACTCTTTCAACAAGTCGCAGGTGGTTGGACTCCCCCATTCATGAGCAATAACTTTGGAACGCTCGATGCCTATGGCAACGCAGCCGCAAGCTTTACCCTGCTTCCCAATTCGCCGCTGGCCCTTATCGATACGCGCAGATGGTTTGCCGCAGTCACACTAGTTCCAGGAAGCGGCGACATGAGCACCGCCTCTATTGCAGTGCCGTTAAAGATTATTCCTTAACGTTTCGCTTGGCGGCAAAGGATTGCAGAGATCTCAATATTTTTGGATTGGATTCGTTCTGCTCCTTTGCCGAGGATAACGGTGTTTCCCCCACATCATTGAGCGCATAAAAATCGGCACCGGCCGCAATCAGTGCATCGAAATCATCTTGCCAGTGGAGCCCAAAGTACCCGCGCTGCAAAAGGTTGGGGACGGCATTAACCATTTCGTTCCATCCCAAAAAATCCAAACGAGGCGTCTTCAAAGAGTTACCAAACTTTCCAAGGAGCCTGACCGCCAGCCCACATCTTCTCGAGCATGTTCCACTCGCGGAAGGTGTCCATGGGCAGCCAGAAGCCATCGTGCTGGAAAGCCATGAGTTGACCATCGGCGGCGAGATTGCGCAGAGGCTCTTGCTCGAAGGTGAGATCCTCGCGGTCATCTAGATAGTCGAAAACTTCGCGGTTCAAAACAAAGTAACCACCGTTGATGGCACCCTGCCCCACTTCCAGCTTCTCCTTAAACGCGGTGATCTGCCCACCCTCAATATCCAAGTCACCGAAACGACTTGGTGGACGAACTGCAGTGAGCGTTGCAATCTTGCCGTGCGACTTATGGAACTCGACCAACTTGTTGATATCGATATCGGCTAGGCCGTCGCCATAGGTCAGCATGAAGACATCGTCGGTGATGTACTTTTTGATTCGCTGCACCCGAGCACCGGTGAGCGCATCTAGGCCAGTTTCGGCAAGATGCACGACCCAATCCTTTTCATCTTCCGCTTCATGCGCATGGGTTTCGATGGTGTTGTCGCCCAAACGCACGGTGACATCGGCCATCTTCGCGCGATAGTTCATGAAGTACTCCTTAAAATCCCAGGAGCGGTAGCCGAGGCAAGGAATGAACTCCCGGTGCCCAAAATGGCTGTACGTCTTCATGATGTGCCAAACGATGGGAAATCCACCGATTGGAACCATGGGTTTGGGAACATTGGCCACTTCACCCTGGATTCGAGTGCCGCGACCACCGCAAAGGATGGCAACCTGCATGGCGGTAGTATATGCCTGCCTACCCTGCTTGGACCACCATGGCTGCATCACTCCCCGACCTCTCCCCCCTCGCCGAAGGCCGCATTCTCGTGGTTGGCGGCGGCGGATACATTGCTTCCCGACTCATCCCGCACCTTATGGAAATCGGGTGTGAACTCGCGGTGCAAACCTCTTATGTCGAGCCACTAAAGGGATTGGAGTTGCAAGTCTTTGAAGGGCCGGTTGCGAATCCAGCGATCCAAGAAGCCATCCGCGACTTTGATCCAAGTTTCGTGCTCGATTTATCCGGTCGTACCGATCAATCGCACAGCCGCGACAATGACGATGCCATGGCTGAATCTCATTTCGCCGCCGCCCGCCATTTGGGTCGCGCGATTCTGGATGGCCCGTCGCTCAAGCGCTGGGTCCATCTTGGAAGTAATGAGGAGTACGGCAACAACCCGGTTCCATTCACCGAGGACATGCGCGAGGATCCGGTTTCGGCGTACTCAGTGGGAAAGGTCGCGACCACGCACCACTTGAAGATGTTGGCCGATTACGAAAACGCTCCCATCTGCATCGTGCGGCCCTTCGTGATTTACGGCATTGGCCAAGAACGCGGTTTGATTCCATTCCTCATTCGCATGGCCTTCGCCGACCAAGCTTTCGATACCACCGAAGGCAAGCAGACCCGCGATTTCCTCTGGGTCGACGACCTGGTCGATGGCATCTTGGCCGCCGCGGTCGCTGAAGGCGTCCATGGCGAGGTCATCAACCTTGGTGCGGGAGTCGAAACCCCGGTGCGCGAGGTGGTGGAAACGGTTTGTCGTCATGGCGGCGGCGGACAACCCAACTTCGGCGCCATGCAAATGCGCGACGGCGAAAGTCAGCGCTGCGTGGCGGATATTTCCAAAGCGGAACGCCTGCTTGGCTGGGTGCCTACGATGGGGCTTGAGGAAGGCCTCGGCAAAATGGTCGAAGCGGCTCGCGAAGCCTCCGCGCAAAGTTAGGCTGGACAGTCATGAGCGAACACCCCCGCTTCTCGGTCGTCATTCCTTCCTACGATGAAGAGCCGAACATTGTTGCCTTAGCTGAGCAACTGAAAGCGACTTTTGCCAAAATGGGCGAAGAGTCGTGGGAGGTGATTTGGGTAGAAAACGGCTCCAGCGACGGCTCTTTGGCCTTGTTGGAAAAGCTGCACCAGCAAGATGCGCGCTATAAATATCTTTCGCTGTCGCGCAACTTCGGTCATTCCGGTGCAGTTGCCTGCGGTTTAGATTTTGCCGATGGCGAGTTCGTAGTGATGATGGACGGCGACCTGCAAGATCCACCTTCCATGATCGAAGACTTCTATAAAAAGTTGTCGGACGATGACCTAGATGTGGTCTACGGCCAACGCTTGAAGCGCGATAAGGAAGGCTTCATTAAACGCACTTCGATGAAGATCTTCTACCGCCTGTGGAGGCGGACGGCTTACATTCACGTTCCACTCGACGCCGGCAACTTCTGCCTCATGCGCCGCGATGTAGTGAATGCACTTTGCTCCATGCGCGAGCGCGGACGTTTCGTTCCTGGTCTACGAGCCTTTGTCGGCTTTAAGCAAGACGGCATTGCCTTTGACCGCCCGGGCCGTGCAGCCGGTGAAGAGAAAACCAACTTCTGGATTCTGTCTGGCATTGCGATTGAAGGCTTACTTGCGTTTTCGGTGTTCCCGCTGCGCCTCTTGATGATCCTCGGCATGTTCGCGATTGGATTCTCCATCCTTGCAGCTTTGTTCCTTTTGATTGGCAACTGGACCAACATGCTGCACATGGGCAACGACATTTCCTACCTCACCGCACTGATGATTCTGATTGGCGGCACCACCATGTTCGGCATTGGGGTGGTTGGGGAATACGTCGGACGTATTTATCAAGAAGTGAAGCAGCGCCCCATTTACGTGGTGCGGCGTCGCGGCGTTTAATCAATCTGGCTACTCGCGAAACCACGCTCCCACGATGGGGAGTTCAGCGCGACGTAGCCAAGTCACCGTGGCACCTGCAATCAAGGCAACGACTGCCATGCCAAACAATTGGCCGCCATCGCCCTCCACTTCAATCCCTAAGGGGCCGAGGTGTGACCCTACTGCGCCAAGCATAAGCCCCATTGTCATGGCACCACCAAAACCTGCGGTGCGGGGAATCAGCAGCAGAACCACATTAATCAGCTCCAAAACACCAAGGCCAAGCCGCCCGTAAGGCTCCACACCGAGCTTAGAGAAAATGGCCACGGCTTCTTCAGCACCTGTGAACTTGAAGTAGAGAGTTTGACCGAGAACCACCGCTGCAAGGATTTGCGCTACGAGAGAAATGCGAGTTTGAGTTTTGGGCAGAGACATGGTGCTGAAGGATTGTGAAATGTGGTTGCACTGCGCCTTCGTAGAATGCCCAGTATCGTGACGGGAACAATAAAAATCAGCCGAGAAAGTCAACAATGGGCAAAATGACTACAGGCTTTGCCGTGCTCTATCGCTGGCGGCTCCACGCAGGAAAAGAAAAGCAGTTTCAAAGGGCGTGGAAGCGCATCACCGAATTGATTCGCACAGAGCGAGGCGGCCTGGGCTCGCGCTTGCATCAAGTGGAAGACGGGACTTGGGCTGCCTATGCACAATGGCCCGACCGCGAGACTTGGGCTGCCATGCTGGGAATGGATCCCATCGACAAAATCGCTTCGGCGCAAATGCGTGAAGCGATTGAGGAATCCTTTGAGCCGGTGCTTATGGAGCCGACCATTGATCTCTTGAAGATGTAAGTGCTAAAGAAACTCTGGCTAAGGCAGGATTGTGACTGCGCTTTGCATAGAAGTTAAAACTGGGCGAGCCACTGCATTCAACACGAGAGCCACAAAGTGGACCGTGCGCCCGGCTTGAGCATTTAAAAACCCTGCAGCAGGGCTCCATGTGGCGGTTGCTTCACCATTGGAATCAAGAACTCCTGCTCCATTCGCAAGCATAGGAATACCAGAACTTCTGCTGGTTCCAAGAAAGAGGTCATTGGATAGAGGGATTTGGATACCGTTGACTCCAATCGGACCAGTCCCCTGCGACGCTAAAACTATGTAATTTCGATTCGCCGCTTGGGTGCTGAAATCTAGGTCGAAGTCGATTTGTCCACCGGCTGAAGCAGAAACCGAGGAAGAACTTAGCTCAAGAAATGCTTCCAATGAAAAGCCATAGACTGCCCCCGCCGCCGCAAGCGAGCTCTGGCCTTCGTTCAATGCACCAATAAATAACGAGGTTTGGCCTAGAGAAAAATCCGACATGATTCCGAGAGAGGAGCCAAAGCCACTTAAATCCTCAGTTCCCCAAATACGGCCTAAAAAAACTCCCGAAGCGGAGGAGTAAATGGAAACTGCACCTACTCGTTGCTGAAAGGAATCGAGACGGCCAGTTCCAGAAGCGAAGAAGTCTTGATGGCCATCGCCGTCAAAGTCTGGACCAAGAATCATTCTTCCGCCAAGAACCTCGCTAGCCTGGTCAGAACCAATTTGATAGAGCTCTAGCTGGCTGGCGCCATCGTAAATACGAATTGAAAAATCTGAAGAGCCTAAGGTATGCGTTTCTTCAAGAGTTACCGCAAACTCCGGAAAAGAATCCCCATTGAAATCCCCGAGCGAAAGCACATCGCGGCCAAGGGTTTGCTCAAAACCGCCGACCATCTCGAAAAGCAAACTTCCGTCTGCTCCACTGTGGAAGTACAGGATTCCATTCCTGGTTGATCCTGGTGCGTCATAGAACGTATCACTAATCACATAATCAGGAACTCCATCTCCATTCATGTCGCCCACTGGATGATTGTGCCCATAAATATGCGTGCCGCCTGACCCCAAGCCCCCCAAGTGTGTACGAAATAAAGTGCCATCTACGCCAGAATAAACATAAGCAGCACCTAGTGAATTATTCGTACGGCTCGCGCTGACAATAAATTCCGAAACTCCATCTCCATTCACATCACCAATGGAAGAGATTGAGATGCCGAATAGATTATCGGAAGAGCCGTCAGTCAGCGAATAGATTTCCGTTCCGGTTGCCGATGAGATAGCGGAAACTTTGGCAAGCCCCAGTGAAAGGGGCTCTGAAGATGGTTCCGAAATGAGTAGGTCGTCCCTTCCATCTCCATCTAAATCACCGGCGTTACACAAGGTTTTACCGAACCATCCATTGGCATCGGCGCCTTGCAGGGTGAGCAAAACCGACTGATCCGCGCCAGAATAGATTCGGACAGAGCCAACGGCCCCTACTACGGGTAAGGACTCGCCAAAAGCTCCCACCGCGTAGTCCTGGATTCCATCTCCATTCCAATCGTCAAGCATCACTAAGGAGGCACCTAAGCGACCCAATTGCAGGGTTCCGGGTTCAGAAAAGGACTCCACAAAACCACCGCCGATTTGGGAAGCAAGGGAACATATGGCAAGAAATAGGATCATGTGAGTTAATACGGTAGATTGGGTGGGAGGATGGGAGAATTTGGAAAATCATTTCCTAAGCGCTTTTACATTTTAGCTCACAAAACGGAGTTTCTACGTACGGCAAATCCATTTTTCTTCCACTCAACCAGTATAAGAACCCTGAACTATTTTGCTTAAGATGCTAGGCTTCATGAACAGACCCATGGAAGCCGAATTCTACGAACGTAATGCCTGCATCTCATGTCAATCTTTGAGCCTTCGGACTCTTGACTCGGGAGCATTTGGCGAAGAGCCGCATCGCACCATGCTGCTTAATTCCCCATGGGGAGAATCGCCCTTTCCATTTCTCGAAAATTGCAAATGGGCCTTAGTGGAGTGCGAGGTTTGCGCTCAAATCTTCCATCAGCGCGTTTTGACTCCAGAGTGGACGGAGCGGCGTTTTACCAAGTGGATGTCCAAAGAAGCCATTCATGAGTTTCAATCGCAGCATGGTATTTTGGAACCTGGGCATATTTTCAAGCAAACTCAAAAGATGACCGACCATATCGTTTGCATCGAAAAGTTGACGCGCGGTTTACGCGTTAAGCAGGCCATCCGGTTGCTTGATTTCGGATGCGGAGATGGGCAGTTCCTTAACCTTGCAAGCGCTTTTGGATTCGATGCGCACGGCATCGACCGCTCCACCGCTCGAACCGAACACTTCCAAGGACAGGCCTCCATTTATGAGGACTTTCAGGCCTTCCAAGAGCATCAACCAGACCCAGTGCACGTCGTCACTCTCTTTGAGGTGCTTGAACATCTTGAGGAGCCTCTCGCAATCTTGAATGCCGCCCATGAACACCTCGTTCCTTCAGGCATTTTGGTAGTGGAAGTTCCAAATGCAGATGGCGTTAGGCAAATCAAGACCATGGACGATTTGGTCGTCGATGGCTTCGATCACCTGAACGCCTTCTCGCCTGCTACCCTCCAGAAAATCGTAGAGAGAGCTGGTTTTACGGCAGTGAAGCGCCCCACGGCTCACGTCACCGCTGACATTCCGCGGATTATTAAGCGAGAAATCCGTCGCGTAGTCGGAGCCTTACGCAAACCGACCACGCAGCTCTACTTTCGTCGTAACTAGCGCGAGAGAAGCTCGGCGGTTAGCTGTTGTAGCGCCACCGGGTTTGTCACTTGCTGTATGCTGAACGCATGCACCAAGCTTGGTTCCCTCCCCTCGCCGCCGCCTTTGCGCTTTGGACTGCAACTTCTACCGTTGCAGCACAGGGGAATCCGCAACGCCCGTTTCCGCAGCATGAAACTTATGCCGCTGGAACTCTTCGCCTCAGCCATATTTCGCAGGCGCAGCAAGATCAAGATGTGCGCGATGCCTTTGATGCATGGGCGACGCGTTACGTAAAGCTTGCCGGCAGAGAAGCCGATGGCCACGTCCGCCTGCGCATCGACAATGGCTCCGGAGACACCGTTTCCGAAGGCCAAGGATATGGCATGTTGCTTGCGGTTTACATGGCTGGCCATGAGCCGCGTGCACGGATGTTGTTCGATGGTTTGTGGGAGTTTCGCCTGGATCATGCGAGCACCATCGACCCGCGTCTCATGGATTGGTTTGTCAAAGGCGATGAAAGCCCGGATAGCAATGGCGATGACAGCGCCTTCGATGGTGATGCCGACATGGCTTATGCGCTTTTGCTTGCAGCGCGCCAATGGGGTCGCGACGGACGCTTTGATTACCTGATAGAAGCCCGCAAAGTCATTAACGGTTTACGCGACGCTGCGCTTGGACCCCAATCGCACCTCCCCATGCTCGGTGATTGGGTTTCTCCAAACGGAACGCCTTATAGCCAATGGACCCCACGCAGCTCCGATCTCCTGCTCAACCACTTCGATATCTTCGCCCTAGCGAGCGGGGATTCCATTTGGAGTCAATCCAGCAGCGACTGCATGACGCTCATTGATCAAATGCAAATGCAGTTTGCGCCGAACACTGGCCTGCTTCCGGACTTCATGATTCCAGCAGGTGCACCCGGACTACCTCTCAAACCCGCAGGCCCCAATTTTTTGGAGGGTCCAAATGACGGCGCTTTTGGCTATAACGCATGTCGGAATCCATGGCGGCTTGGCACCTATGCGCTCACTACCGGCAACACCACCGTGATGACGCAAACGCAAAACATGGCCACGTGGATCGCATTGGCATCGGGCGGGAACCCGCAGAATATTCGCGCGGGATATGCCTTAAATGGAACACCGCTTCCAGGCTCCAACTACTTCACCTCGGTTTTTGCAGCCCCCTTCGGCGTGGCGGCAATGACAGAACCTGGCCAGCAGGCCTTCCTAAACGACACTTATGATTCGGTAAAGAATCGACGCGAAGGCTATTACGAAGATTCCGTCAGCCTACTTTGCATGCTGGTGATGACCGGCAATTGGTGGACGCCTTAGGCTGCATACCAAGCCTCTGCAACCACGGTGGACACCCCCACGGTGATCAGCAAAAACAAAAGCATCGCGCGGATGGTGCGAGCGCGGATCCAAACCACAAGTAGTGCCGGGATCCCAATTACGAGCATGACTTTCCCCATGTTCTCAAGGCTGTCTTGCATGGTCGAGGTGAGATGCCTGCCACGCAAATTCATGGAGTACCAAAAAATGAGGTACATCAACAAGATATAGCCAAGTGAGCGCGACATGGTTTCGATTCTAACCGAGAAGGCTCTCTATGTGATATTGGAGTAAAGTTATTAGCTCCGCATCCATAAAGGTGTATTCATCTGGGATGTCAAGAATCTGCACCTCGACATCTTCCATTTCTTCAGGGAAGCGTTCGCACAAGATGGAGCGGTGGCGCTTCTCCATAACCAAAACAATGTCCGCCCAAGCCAAATCATTCGCACTCACCCGATGTCGGGCCTTGCTGCTGGTGCCTGCCGAACGCACTTGGCAGCGCCTATCTTTTTGGTAAATACGCTCGGCGGTTGGACTGCGCCATTGATTCTTGGAGCAGATAAAGAGGAGGTTTGGAGCAGCTATGAGCAAAAGGTCAAGGACTTGGAACGCGACGCCTTATGCAACCGATTTTTTGCCCAGCCCGACGCAAAGTGAAAGCCCAGGAACTGCCAAGACAAACTAAAAACTACGGGGAATACCTCGCCTGTGTAAAGAAAGTAGAGCAGGGAAGTGGTGAGCATCGCGGAGAGCAGATCATGACGGCCCCATAAGGGGAAGTTTCGTCGACGGGCAAAGTAAGCGGCGAGAGTGCCCACTGTCATCGGTAATCCGAGGATGAATAAGAGTCGCACTCCCATTTCTCCAAAATAGAAAACCATGCTGTCCGGCACGGCATGCGGACTGTCAAACCAGTCATCGCCAAATGCCGAAACCAGCACGACCACAAAGAGAAAGGCGAAAAGGGTGGCAAGCAATGGCGTGCCCCAAAAGGAGAAGGAGCACAGGAAGGCAAGAAGGCTCTGCTTGGGTGGTGATTTCGGCAGAGAAGCGGGGTCGGTAAAGCAAATCAATGGAATAGGAATGTACACCTTTTAAATCACATCGACAGCTTTATTCCCTAAACAAACGGGTCATCTTGCTGAAGGTAGTTCTGCACATAGTCCTTCACCCCATCTTCTAGAGAGCTGAAGCCGCCGTCGTAACCGGCACTCTCCAGCTTCGACATTTCTGCTTGAGTGAAATACTGGTACTTGTCGCGGATTTCGACCGGCGTGTCGATGTATTTCAGTTGCGGTTGCTTATCGCAGGCGGCGAACACAGCATTTGCGAGATCGGCAAAACTGCGTGCCTTGCCGGTGCCAACATTGAACAGGCCCTGAACTTCAGGGTGATCAAATAACCACAGCATGACTTTGACGACATCTTTCACATAGATGAAGTCGCGCAATTGGCCGCCGTCTTGATAATCCGGGTGGTGCGAGCGGAACAAAGTGGCCGCCTCCCCCGCCTCGACCTTTGGCGTGAGTTGATGCACTACGCTGCGCATGGAGCCCTTGTGATATTCATTGGGACCGTAAACGTTGAAGAACTTCAGACCGACGCATTGCGGTGGATGACTGCCGCCGTCATGGAGGAGCTTGGCGAGGCGTCGGTCGACCATGTGCTTACTCCAACCGTATGCGTTGAGTGGGCGAAGTTTGCTGAGGGCGTCCAGCGAATCGTCATCGGAGAAACCTTGCGAGCCATCACCGTAAGTTGCGGCAGACGATGCATAGATAAACCGCGCCTTATGAACACTGCACCAGCGGTATAGGTCCAGGCTAAGCCGAATGTTGTTTTCGACAATGCGGTCGACGTTGGTTTCCGTGGTCGCAGAGATCGCGCCCATGTGGAAGATGGCTTGCACCTGATCGCCATTGCGGCCATCGAGGAAGGAACGCAGGTCGGCGGGTCGGATGACATCGGCCAAGTCTCGTTTGGCAATGTTCTTCCACATTTCGCCGTCGCCGAGATGATCGACCACGACCAAACCTCCACGTCCTTCAAGTCCGGCGAGCAAGTTGCTGCCGATGAAGCCTGCGCCACCTGTGACGATGATCATGCGCCTATCGTAACTGTGCGAAGTTCCGGGGCAAGAACGGGCCGCGTGCTTTCATACAGTGCTCGGATGCCATGAAGCTTAGAGCTTTCGGAAGCCCGCCTCCATGGCGCTCACGAATGCATCTACTTCCGCTTCGCCCATCGGTGTGGAGAGTGTTCCAGCGCAGGTATTAATCATCATGAAACCCGCTGCGAACATGTGGTCGAGTTGCCGATTGACCAATCGATTTTCTTCCGCACTTGCATAGGTCTCGCGATAGTTACGCGGCGCCTGCTCTTTGAAATGCACGCGGAACATGGAGCCGCCGCCGGTGACGCATGCGGTAATTCCGGTTTTTACGATGGCTGCTTCTAGTCCCTTAACGAGGCGTTCGGTTAGCCCATTGAGGCGTTTAACTGCTGGCTCATCGAAGAGCTTCATGGCAGTGAACCCTGCGGTCATCGTGATCGGATTCGCCGAGAATGTACCGGAGTGTGGAAATAGGACCTTGTCGGCGAGAGGGTTCATGACATCCATGACCTCTGCACGACCGGCAAGTGCACCAACTGGGAAACCACCGCCGATGGCTTTACCGATGGCAGTCAGGTCCGGTTTGCAGTCGTACCACGATTGTGCGCCTGCAAATTCAGAGCGGAAGGTGACGACTTCATCAAACACTAGCAGCACATCGTTTTCTTCCGACCACTTGCGTAGCGCCATCATGTAGTCAGGTTCGATTTTCATGAGGCCGACGCGGTGCGACATGACATCGAGCAGGATGGCAGCGAGATCGTCTTTATGCTGATCTAGGATGGCAAGTGCGCGATCGACATCGTTGTATGGAATCACGATGACATCGTTCAATGCAGAAGCTGGTGTTCCGTAAGCCACCGGAACGCTGTGCGGTTTATCGACACTGCCCCAAACTTCAGGCTTAGACGTTTGGCTGACCTCGGCGTAATCGTAAAGACCGTGATAGGCGCCTTCTGCTTTTGCGATTTTCGGTCGTCCGGTAAATGCGCGCGAAGCCTTCAAAGCCCCCATGACTGCTTCGGTGCCGGAATTGACAAAACGCAACTTCTCAAACGATGGACAACGCTGGCACAAGTATTCGGCATACTCCACCTCGATTTCGGTCGCGAGGGTGAAGGCTGTTCCGCGATGCAGTTGCGCGGTGACCGCTGCAGTAATTTCCGGATGCGCATGCCCGTGCAACAACGAAGCCATGTTGTTCGAAAAATCGATAAGCTCCATGCCCTCGATATCGGTCACCGTAAAACCAGATGCGTGGTCCGCATAAAGCGGGTGCGGTTTGCGTAAAACCGTATTCCGACTGACGCCACCCGGCAGCGTTTTCAAGGCTCGTTGGTAAAGGGCCGCGCTTTTGGAGGTTGTCTCGGAACTAGTCATGAATCAAGTTGTAGAAGGAGTGGGAATTGGAATCAAGGGAGCGCCGGTACGTTCCGCAACATACTCAAAAGATACGCCCGGGCTCAACTCCACTAGTTGAAAACCCTCGGCGGTAATTTCGATCACCGCAAGGTCGGTGTAAATCCGACTCACAACACCAATTCCAGTTAGCGGATAAGTGCACGCTTCAATTAATTTGGGGTCTCCGTGTTTGGTGCAGTGTTGCGTAACCACAAACACCGACTTCACGCCGGCAACCAAATCCATCGCACCGCCGACTGCGGGGATGGCATCGGGACCACCGGTGGACCAGTTTGCAAGGTCGCCGTTTTGTGCAACTTGCAATGCACCAAGCACACAGATGTCCAGGTGCCCACCGCGAATCATGGCAAAGCTATCTGGATGTTGGAAGTAACTCGCGCCAGGAATCGCCGTGACTTGGCGCTTGCCTGCATTGATGAGTTCTGGCTCCCCTTCCCCCTCCGCCGGCGATGGCCCCATGCCCAACAAACCGTTCTCCGTGTGGTAAATGAACTCACGACCTTCCGGCACAAAACGCGTAATGCGTTCGGGAATGCCAATGCCAAGGTTTACATAAGAACCATCGGGGATATCCATGGCAACCCGTTGCGCCATTTCATCGCGGGTTAATCCAACAGGTGGTGCTTCCGATTTCATGGGTAGGTCACTCCCTCTGCAACAAGGACCGATTCATGCGCAGGATTTTGCACCTGCACCACGCGGTTTACAAAGATGCCGGGCGTAACCACGACTTCAGGGTCGATTTCACCTGGCGCCACAATACTTGCTGTTTGCACAATGGTGATGGCACCTGCCATAGCCATGGGAGGCGCAAAGTTGCGTGCGGTTTTATTGAAGATCAAGTTGCCATAGGTATCGGCCTTCAAGCATTTGATCAGCGAGAAATCGGCTCTTAGACCGCGTTCCATCACGAACTCCTGGCCATCAAACTCGCGCGTTTCTTTACCGTCAGCAAGCATGGTACCTACTGCGGTTGCGGTGTAAAAGGCCGGAATGCCAGCGCCGCCAGCACGAATGCGTTCGGCTAAGGTGCCTTGCGGAACCAACTCCAACTCAATCGCACCACTGCGGTAAAGTTCCGGAAACACCGTTGAGTTCATCGAGCGTGGATAGGAGCAAATCATCTTTGCCACCCTTCCCGCTTTGATGAGAGCGGCAAGACCAACCTCGCCGCTCCCCGTGTTGTTATTGACTACGGTAAGTCCAGTAGCGCCTTGGTCGATGAGTGCATGAATCAACTCTATCGGACTACCGGCTTCCCCAAATCCGCCAATCATGACCGTCGCGCCATCGAAAATGTCGGCGACGGCTTCGGTCACGGAAGAGACTTCCTTGTTGATCATGACTCTAGACCGAAAGGCTACCGCTTGGCGCCTTCTCTACACGACTGTAGTCAAACAATCCCGCTTCGTCGAAGATAACGCGGTCCTCAAAACCATCAAACCAGATGGCTTCGGGGTTGCGACCCACGATACAAACTTTGCCACGGTCGGGAGCATCAGCCGCGTTACGCAGTAGCTTGAAAATCACCACGCCGTTTTCGCCGCCCTTCACACCTTCTAGCGGTTCGTTGGTTACCGCAGCCACTTCGGTCTTGCCTTTGTAGTGCGTAATCGAAAGACGTGCATGCGTTTCCACCCCAGACAAGCCCTTCTGCGATTCGTTGAGGATTCTCCATGCCTCTTCAATCGTAATGTTGAAGGCCTTATGCGCAACAATATCGCGACCACAGAAGAAGTAGTGGTTGTTCGCACCGACGCGCTTGATGGCGCGTTGCATGATGCGGAGGGCATCGGGGTCATCGTTAATGTCCTTAATCAGCGGACTCTGATTTTCCACACACAACCAACCGCGCGAAACTAAACCGTTCATGGCCCGCTTGGTTTCCGGATGCCAAGCAAGAGCACCACTCTCTTCTTCCACGTAGTTGCCGGCATCGTCCTTTTGCAAGAATTCGTCCGGGTGGTTGAAGTGAACCATGAAACGCATGCCGACTTCCGGATAGGTTTTGTGGAAGTTATCCAGCATGGCGAAGAAGGTGTCATCGAAACGTTGCGGGAAGAAGGCTAGCTCCTTGGTGCCTAAACGAATCGACTCAATGCCAGCTTCGGCGAGCGCTCCAAACCATGCCGCAAGTTTTGCGTTTGGGAGGACCATAGGGTCACCACCAGAAAGCAAAATCTCGCGCAGTTTTTCACGACCGGTTTCAGGATGACGTCCACCATTCGCTGCAACGACCTCGTTGTGTTCGCGCACGTAACGAGTGATGTCCGCAATTTGCGCCATACCCTTCTTCGCCACGCTGCCATCTTGACGCTCGATTTCCTTGCGTCCAATCAGCTCTTCGCGGTAACAAAAGCGACAATGCGCCGAACAAGTGGAGACCACGTACATGAGGCCCATTTCGTACTTGTGCAGCAGTCCTTCGACGGGACTGTAATCCATCTGGTTTCCTGGGTCCTCGGAACCTTCCAGGTTGCCGGTTTCGCTCGGATCGGCCTTCACCAACTTACGAATCGGCGCGCTCTTCTGCGCCAACTCAAAGTAGTGACGGGTCATTTTTACCGGCATGCGCGCTTCGACATCGCGTTCTGTTCCTTGCAACGCCTTCAGCTCTACAAGTTCGCTCTCGGAGTAAAAGCCGCGCATATCCTCGGGCATTTTTTCATCGAAAAACGGGCGTAAGCCATTAATGCTTTCGCGCTCATAACGAGGGCTTTCAACAGTATCGAGGAAGGCTTGCTCTCTCGCGGAAGGTACGTATTTGGAATCGCTCATGGTGTCTTTAGGTAATGTAACCGATTGGACATTTCTCAATCCATAGTGTAACTTCGGGTTCACAATCCCGCCACCATGACTCTAGACGAACTCATTGCCGCCGCCAGCGAGCGCCTAACGCCAGTAGAGCGCCGGATTGCTGCTGCCGTGCTGGCAGATCCGACTTTGCTGGCCTTCGGCACGGTTTCGGATTTGGCTGAGAAAGTGGAGACCAGCCGGCCGTCGATTGTGCGTTTTGGCCGGAAATTGGGTTTCCAGGGTTATGCCGACATGCGTGAACATGCACGACGGACCGTTTCGGCGCAGCTTTCCCGTCCGAGCCAGCGTATTCGTCATCAAGAGGGCTCCACCGGTCTTGCAGGTGCCAGCTTGACCGAGGCCATCCGCCACCTTTTCGAAACGCTAGAAGGCGAACCGCTTGCAACCCTCGGCACTCCCCTAGTCCGCGCCAAGAATGTGTGGATCCTTTCGGGCGAAACTTCCCGCGCCGGCGCACATGCCATGTTCAGCGGTCTGACTATGGTGCGCCCCAACGTGCACCTGATTTCCGAACATTCCAGCGGTCGCGATTTAAGCGGCGCCGCCAAGGGAGATGCCGCGATCGTTTTCGATTTCGCCCGCTACCGACGCCATGCAGTTGCATCGGCACGCGCCATGGCCAAGTTGGGCGTGGAAATCGTGGCGATTACCGATGGCCCCCTATCTCCGTATGCCGCGTTGACCGATACTTGGTTCGCGTTAGATGTACCCGCGATTGGCCCCTTTGATAGTTCGGTACCGAGTGTTGCGATGGCTGAAATGCTGGTTGCCTTTGTTGCGAGGGAGCTGAAGGAGCATGCGCAGGTCCGGATTGATCGGACGGAGACTTTGTGGAATGCTACGGATACTTTTTTGAAGTAAGGGATGAGGCTCCTGAGGGCTTAGTGAGCCCCGCGTAATTCTCTGCCCAAATCGAGCGTCTACCCGACGGACTCCACCTCACGCGTATTTTTAACGCACCACGAGAACTCGTTTTTGCAGCCTGGACCGACCCTAGTCAGGTCTCGACATGGTGGGCATTTTCACCATTGTTGAGCCGCCGAAACATTTGGCCTATTCCATGGAGGGACACATGGGCGCGCCCGACACCGTGACCGACAAGCTCGAGGAGATTTTGGCCGCCATGAAAGCCAACTAACAAGCCGCCTCCGCCATGCCCAAAGTCCAAATCGGCGTTACAATAAAGGTGTATGGGTTCAGACAATCCTTTTCAGAAACTGTTCTCCGAGGCTGGCCTCGAGGGCACTGGCAAATTCGACGAAAACGGCGAGGCGCTTGATCCGGAAACGGGCAAGCCCTTTAAGCAGGTCGTGCTTGGCTACGAGCGGCGTGGCGGCGACAAGGTCGTGACCACGGTGCGAGACATCCCGGAAGCGCGGACCGAGGAGATTCTTGGATTCATCAAGAAGTCCTTCGGCACTGGCGGAACGATTAATGACGACGGACTCCTGATTATTCAGGGCGACCGCCGTGCTCAACTCACGCGTTGGTTCGAGAAACAGGACATCCGCGTGAAGGGCCAGCGTGACTAGTCTTTTGGTGGGCAAACGGATTACAGGGCTGCTGCTGGCGGCTCTCGGCGGCATTTCGTGCAGCACTTTGGTGTCGCCGGAAGCAATAATGGACTCGCCGGACCTCTCAGATGAGATCAAGGCCGATGTCATCGAACGCTGGGAATCCTCCGTCGAACGCGCCAATGCGTTTTTGCTCAGCGACTCCAACACGCTCATGCCGCAGGGCTCTTATGAGTTACTCGGTTCCGGTTTGGTGTTCCGCACCGAAACGCAAGATTGGGAAGTCACCATTCGCAACACTTGGTTTGGCGATGTCGTGGTCGCGAGCGGATTCACCGCGCAAGAACGTTCGTGGGGATTTGTAGTTGGGGAAGTCGGTGAAGGGGAAGACATCGTCGCCAACTCTCTCTTTGTGACCAGCTTCGGAAACCCGCGTTCCGCCGATGGCATGGCCGAACTGATTCTGCACGAGACCGCCCACCAAGTGTTCGATGTCGGCACCCTCGATTTCACCGGCACTCTGCATTACTACTGGTACAGCTTGTTCGAGAACCATTCTGGTCACCCCGATGAGAAGATGCCCAACGCGGTGTCTCGAGAATTCAGCCAGTTCTCCTCCCCATGAGTGACTACTTGACCGGCGATGCCCCGCTCAACTGGGAGGCCCCCAAAGTTGGCAGTGCTTTGCGTGGCATCGTGATGATTCTGCCGGCCTTCCTTTGGGCGTTCGGACATATTTTGTTCCTCATCATCGCCCTGTTTTTGGCACCTGGTTGGTGTAAGAAACACCGGCAGAGCCTGTTGCGCGCATGGGGTGGAGGCTTGCTGTGGATTTTTGGCATCAAGCTTGACCTCAACGGGCTCGAAAATCGCGACTTTGAGGGTGCCAAAATCCTCGCTGTGAACCACGTTAGCTTGGTCGATCTGTTCGTGTGGAGTGCCATTTGGCGCCACCCAGGAACCATTCTATACAAGAAGGAATTTGGCCGTATCCCCCTTATGGGAAGGGTGATGCGTATGCTCGATTTCATTGAAGTCGATCGCGGGAATAAAGAATCAGCGCGCGATAGTGTGGCTCTTGCCGCGAGGCGCATTCGTGAGGAAGGCCTATGCATGTGGGTGGCTCCGGAGGGAACGCGATCGCGCCAAGGAGGACTGCAGGAGTTCAAAATGGGCGCCTTCCACCTAGCTATGCAGACGCAATCTCCTCTGGTTCCAACCATCATGCGAGGAGCCGAAAAGGTCAACCCTATGGGAAGCTGGATTGTGCGCTCTGGAACCATTCGCATTGACTTCCTGCCACCCATTCCAACCGTGGATTGGGAAAGACGCGAGTTACGCGCTAAATCGGTTGAGATTCGAGAATTGTTCCTCCAGTTCCTGCCGAAAGCGGCTGATTTTCGGTCATAATATGCACCATGTCTAGACGCCGCCCTCTCGACAAGGTGAATACCAACTTCATCATCACGGCCCATGTGCTCGCAGTTGTAGCGATTCTGTATATGTGCTTGGTTAAATTTTCATGGATGAGCTTGGGGCTCGGCGTGTTCTACGCCTGGATTACCACGCTGTCGATTAGCGCTGGTTATCACCGCTTGTTCTCGCACCCGACTTATCGCGCCCACGGCATCCTCCGCGCAATGTACTTGTTCTTCGGCGCGGCTTCGATTCAGAACTCCGCGCTCAAGTGGTCGGCGGACCACCGCGATCACCACAGTCAGGTCGACAGGAAAAACGACCCTTACAACATCCGCAAAGGGTTTTGGTGGGCGCACATCGGCTGGGTTTTACATGCCTCGAAGCCGCACGATCTTGCCAACGTTCCTGACCTGAAAAAGGACAAGTTGGTCATGTGGCAGCACAATCACTACCTTCTGTGCGCGATTTTATCTTCCGGCGTCCTACCTTTAGCGCTCGGCTTTCTCTGGGGTGACCCGATTGGCGCACTTCTGATTGCCGGGTTCTTGCGAATTACGGTGAACTGGCACACCACCTTCTCGATCAACTCGATTGCCCACATCCTTGGCCGTCGCCCTTACTCCCTGGCAAACTCGGCGCGTGATTCCTTCATCACCGCGATCGTCACCATGGGCGAGGGATACCACAACTTCCATCATCGCTTTGCCAACGATTACCGCAACGGCGTGCGTTGGTTCCACTTCGATCCAACCAAGTGGTGGGTTTGGAGCTGGTCAAAAGTAGGTCTCACCTGGGACCTGAAACGCGCTTCCCGTGAAGCCATTCTTGCTGCACGCGAGAAGGTAAATGAAGAAGTGAAGGCTATGAAAAAGCTGAAGAAGCTAAAGGCTGCTAACGCAAGCTAGAGCCTGACGACTTTAGGTCTAACAAGTCCGCTCCATTGGAGCGGACTTGTTTCAATTCACACCAAAGTATGAAGGCGGTCGACATCTTTCTCCGGCCCAAAGACCACCAAAAAATCGCCCGGGTTCAGAACATCGTCTGGATTCACGGTTTGAGGTTCTTGAAGCTGCCCATCTGCGGAAAGTCGGCGCAGCAATAAAACGTTTACCCCATAACGTTGGCGGAAGGCGGCACCGGAAATCGTTAAGCCAGCCATAAATGCAGGCGATTCGATTTCGGCCATAACAAAGTTCCCTACCTTATGACGATGTCGTCCCGTGTCGGCGAGCGAAAGGCTTCCGGCAAGCTCGCCTGCCATTTGGGTTTTAAACAACTCGCGGCGATAACGCTCCAGAACATCGGCCAAGTGGACCACGCCAACCAGTTTCCCATCGGAAGAGACCACGGGCATTTCATCGCGATAGCCTTTATCTAAATCCTCGAGAACGGCATCTAAAGTTGCGTTGGCTTGGATTCCAGGGATTTCGGCGTTAGCGATGTCTTGCGCTGTCAACAACTGACGCACCATGCCCTCCTCTTCTAAGAAGGGGCGCAATTCCTTTAATCCAATGGTGCCAAGATACTGTCCATCTCTATCCGCGACGGCCAGTAAAGATTCACCTTGGTTAAAAATGCGCCGTAAAAGTGGCTCCAATCGTTCATTTGGCAAAACCATCGAAGAGCTTTCTCGAGTAACTTCGGTCACTGGAATGCTACTCAAGAGATTGATGTCTTGCCCGCGGCGCACCTGAATACCGCGTTCGCTCAACTTGATGGTATAGATGGATTCCCGGCTGAGGCGCATCACGATGAGAGTGGCAAGGATGCACGAAATCATCAGCGGCAAAATGATTTTGTAGTCCGCCGTTAACTCAAACAAAATCATAATCGCAGTAATCGGGGCATGGGTTCCCGCTGCAACCACTGCTCCCATGCCCACCAAAGCATAGGCTCCCGGAGGAGCCGAACCCGGCATGATCATTTGCATGCCCACTCCGACCGCGCCTCCAAGCATGGCGCCAAGGAAAAGCGAAGGTGCAAAAATTCCACCGGAGCCACCCGTTCCTAAAGTCAAACATACTGCGACCAACTTTGCGAGCAGAAGGATGAACAACATGAATAGGCCCATGTGACCATCGAGGGCATCGTTCATGGCTTCGTAACCGACCCCAAGGACTTGCGGCACGGCCAAAGCTAGAAGCCCAACCAAAAGACCACCAATCGCTGTTTTGAGTGGTTGCCAGATTGGCGTGCGCTCCGAAAAGCCCTCGGTCGCATGCAACGTTCGCGTGAACAGAATCGCAGTGAAGGCCGCCAAAACGCCCAGAACAGCGTAGCCCAAAAGTTCTACTGGGCTATGCATAGAATAGGTTGGGATTTCAAAGGCGGGAAAATCACCAAGAAAATGTCGGGCAACCACAGTCGCTACTACAGAGCTGATCACGATGGGTGAAAACTGAGGAACGCCAAAGTCTCCGAGGATGACCTCCACCGCAAACATGGCGCCGGCAATGGGTGCGTTAAAAGCAGCTGCAATTCCAGCCGCAGCACCACACCCCACTAAGGTTCGCATGCGCCGTGGCCCCAGTCCAAGAGCTTGCGCAACACTGGATCCAATGGCCGAGCCAATCTGAACAATAGGCCCCTCCCTGCCGACAGAACCTCCCGAGGCAATACATAAACTAGAGGCAAGCGCCTTCACGCCAGCAACTCGTGGACGAATTTTTCCGCCCTTAGTCGCAACTGCCGCCATGACTTCTGGAACTCCGTGACCACGTGCCTCGCTAGCTCCGTAATGCACGATAAGTCCCACAAAAAATCCACCCACGGTAGGTGCCAACACCAACCAGTACCATGGCAGGGTCTCCATCCACGCCAGCAAACTCCAATGCTCACTCGGCAGCTCTGGCGTGCTCCAAATGAGCTTTTGCCCATATTGAATCATCATGCGCAGAAGCACGGCGGAGTAGCCTCCTAATAGGCCCACGAGTGAGGCGACCAAGACCATATAAACAGTCGTCGACTGCTTCAGATACCGGTTGAGTGCCGCGAATGGGCGGAGGATGGTGAGCATGAGGCGCTTCCCTAGGTCATGTCTGCCACAACCGCGACTGCACTCCGCCATCGCCAACAATGCGGATGGGTTTGCCGCCTTCCACGCAATTGTAGGCATCGAAGTCTTCCACGCCCATGAAGCGAAGTGCAGCTTCATCGGTAAGGCATTGACCTTGCACCTTCTCAACGGGTGCTTTCAATAGAGCGAGAGTGGCATCGGCAAGGATGTCTGCCCGACGCCAATCCTTCGGCCCGCCAAGCCCATGATTGATGGTGGCTTGCGACTCAATCGCCGTCGCAGGCCACAATGCGCAACTGCGGATATCCGCCTTACCCACTTCCTGCGCCATGCCCATAGCGAGTAGGCTCATGCCAAACTTCGATATGCAGTAGGGCGTTTTTCCCGCCATCATGGCGAGATCCAGCGGTGGCGACATCTGCACGATGCATCCGCTCCTCCGCTCCAACATATGCGGCAGCACAAAATGCGATGCCAAATAAGCCGCTCGCACATTCACTTCCATCATCAGGTCGAAACGCTTCGGCGGAGTTTGTGCGACGGGGCGCCAGAACATGGCCCCTGCATTATTCAACAAGATGTCAATGCGTCCGAACTTCGCGATGCCAGCCTGCACCATGGCTTCGACGTCTTCCGCCTTACGCACATTAGTTTTTACCGCCAAGGCGCGACGTCCGAGCGCGCGGATTTCATCTGCCGTTTGATGAATGCTGCCAGGCAAACTGTCGCGCGATTTCTCGCTTTTTGCAGCCACCACAATGTCGGCGCCGGCATTTGCCAAGGCCAGCGCGATGACCTTGCCAATGCCGCGACTTGCTCCAGTGATGAGTGCGACTTGCCCGCTCAAATCGGGTAAATCGAAAGGCGTTTTATGCATCTGCGTTTTGCTTCGCGATTTCTTCATCGCGCAACTTTCGACGCAACAATTTCATCATGGCTGATTTTGGCAGTTCGTCACGGAACTCCCAAAGATGCGGAACTTTGTACGCGGCCATTTCCTTGGCACAGAACTCTTTTAGCTCTTCCGGGGTCACGCTTTCGCCAGGCTGGCAAACCACAAAGGCCTTCACCGTTTCGCCGCGCTTCTGATCCGGGACACCAATGGTGCACGACTCAAAGACCTTGTCGTGCGCCATGAGCACACGGTCAATCTCATCTGGGAAAATGTTATAGCCGGAAGCAATGATCATGTCTTTCTTGCGCCCAACAATCTTGAAGTAGCCCTCTTCGTCCATCACCGCAAGGTCGCCGGTGTAAAGCCAACCATTACGGATCGTGTTCGAGGTTTCCTGCGGGCGATTCAAATAACCCTGCATGACTTGCGGACCTTTCACAATCAGCTCGCCCGTATCACCGACCGGAACTTCCGGCAGCCCGCCTTCTGGGTCGACAATGCGGACATCGGTCCCTGGAACAGGTAGACCAATATGCCCGATCTTGCGCTTACCCATACACGGATTCGCAGTGACTACGGGAGATGTTTCGGTCAGGCCAAAACCTTCCACGATGATGGCACCAGTTAAAGCTTCAAACTTGGTTTGAATATCCTCCGGCAAAGGCGCGGAGCCTGAGAAGCATCGCTTGACGCTTGAAAGATCCAAGTCCTGAACGTTCGGGTATTGATTGATTGCATTAAACAAAGCAGGCAGCGCCGGGAACAAGGTCACCCGATGCTTGGTAATGTTTTTAATCATGCCATCGATATCGCGCGGGTTTGGCTGCAAAACAATCGCAGCGCCAACCGCCACCGGCCAAGTCAAACAAACCGTAAGGCCGAAAATGTGGAAGAACGGCAACGCCGCAAGCAAGACTTCTTCTCCAGGCTCTAACCCAGTAAACCAGGAACGCACTTGCTGCACGTTGTAGCTTAAGTTCCTGTGCGTCAACACAGCGCCTTTCGAGACGCCAGTGGTTCCGCCGGTGTATTGAATGACCGCAATGTCATCCATGGAAATGTCCACGGCAGGCGGAGAAGCCCCAGCAGAGCGCACCAACTTACGGAAAAAATGCACGCCTGGTTCTGCCTTTACTTTCGCAAAGGTCGGCGGATCGGTTTTCTTTAGTTTCAGCGGCGCCAACAAATTCAGCGGGAAACCCAAATACTCTGGCACCGAAGCAATGATGTATTCCCGCACCGGAACCTTATCGCGGATCGCACGCACCTTTTGCTCCCACAAGAAGTCCATGGTGATGGCAACCTCTACGGCGGCATCGTTCCACTGATGCTCAATCTCGCGCGGCATGTAGAGCGGGTTAGTCATGACCGCATGTGCGCCCAACCTTTGAATGGCCAGGTATGCGATGGCAGTCTGCGGAATGTTCGGTGCCTGCACTGCGACACGGGTCCCCTTACGTACACCCAATCCGGCAAGCGCGGTTGCAAATCGATCGACTTCCTCTTTCAGCTGACGGTAAGTCAACTTGCAGTTCAAAAAGACGATGGCAGTAGATTCGGGATAGTGCCGAACCGCCTTCTCTAAAAACTCTGGAAGGGGGATGTCTTCGAAGTTGATCTGCTGCGGCACACCTTCTTCGTATTGGTCAAACCAGCGATGATTTTCCATGAGGCCAGCATACCAACCCCTACCCGTGCTTGAAACGAAAGGCGGGCGCCCTCCGGCTTAGGAAGGCGCCCGCATAGAGACGGCGTAGTTGGCGGCCTTAAAGGACGGTGCCGCTGATGACGTTACTGACTTGTCCCGATTGCAGAGTTTGCATCCAGTAGGAGAAACCAGTTGCGCCCGAAGGAATCGCGATGACGAAGTCGGTTGCACCACTGCCATCGGTTGCTTGCGCGCTGCCGAGTTGAGCTGGGCTGTCTAGACCGAGGGTGACGCCAAGCGATGGAATGCTAAAGACACCGGTTCCGGTGGTCGAGTATGCCAGCCAAGTCGTTGCCGACGGTGCTGCATTCGAAACACTGAAGGTTGCACTGCTGCCACCGACTACGGAAGGGCTAGAAAGAGTCATGCTCGCGCCGGAGCCATCGTGACCGTAAAAGGTCAAGGTGAAGTTGGTCCAGGTGCCGGTGGTGCCGGCTGATTGATCCTGAACGTCGATGGTCCAATCACCTTGCGTGCTTTCGCCCCAGTGACGCATGGAAGTAAAGATGAAGTTGTTGTAGTTGTTGCTCGGATCACCGCGCTGCTTGGCGACGATGGAACCGATACCGCTTGGCGAGTTAATCTTGATGTAAAGATCGCCCACGTTGTTGTGGCTCACGTTCATCTTCAACTCCACCGATTCAATGATGAAATCGGTTGGGATGTTCACAGTACGACTAAGACCCGTGGTGTTGTTATCTGGAATGCTTTGGCTCACTGCAACCGTGCCACTCGTCGCTTCTTGCTCGGGGCCGAAGTTAGTCCAGGTTTGCGCAAGTTGCGTTGCTGCATCGGCATCGACTGCACCAAAGCCATAGTTGAGGCTGACGTCGTAACCAGCGCCGTTCACCGCCCAGTTGTTATTGTTTGGGTCGTTCTTGCGAGCAGATTCAATCAGTACGCCTTGCACATCGCGCCAGGTGAGTGCTGGGTTTGCTTCTAGGGCTAAAGCGGTCACACCAGCGCCTAATGGGCAAGCCGACGAAGTTCCACCAAAGCTACTGGTGTAGCCAGCGCCGCCAGTTGTGGTGAAAATGCCGCGGTTGTTGCCGTCGGAGTGGGCGACTACGGTCATCGAACTACCGTGCTCGTTGTAGAAGGAGCGGGTGTCGTTGTCACCGATAGCGCCAACAGCAATCGTCATGCGACTCGATGCGTAGGGATCGTATTCCACGCGGTCGCTAAGACCACCGTTGCCTGCTGCCCAGCAAAAGATTTCACCAAGGCCACCGCGACCGCCAGCTACGGCAGTTTCCATAGCGGAGCGTTCCACACTACTCATGTAGGAAATCTGACCGTTATCAGCAGGTCCCCATGAATTGGACTTGATGTCGTTGATGTCGTTGCGGTGACCAAAGGCCGTCGCGGTCGTGCTCGGACTGCCGAAGTACTGCTTCGACCATTCAGCGTCATAAGCAGCGCCAACACCACCAGCGCCATTGTTGGCTTCTGCCGCTGCAACGCCTGCACAAGAAGTGCCGTGGTTGCTGTTGCCACCACTCAAGCTTGCAGTGGCGTTGTAGTTATCGTTGAGGTCTGGGTGGGTGACGTAAACACCACCGTCGGTAATACCAATGACCACGCCAGTACCAGTGAAGCCGTTGGTCCACGCGGGCTCGAGGTTTGCATCGGCAATGGTGTTGATGTTGTTCTTCAGGTGCCACTGCTGACCAAAGCTTGGATCCGAAGGAACCGCGCGAGCTGCCCAAGGGCGATTGACATCGAGGTAGACCGCTTCATCTCCAAAGTAGGCTTCGAGGTCACGGGCGAGCAAAAGTGCATCGGCGACGTTGTTGGCGTGAACCAGGTGGAAGCCTGGAGCCGGATCGAAAGGCTCTACCCAGGACTCCGTGATTGAGCTAGCAATCTCCTGAAGGAAAGCCGTTGCGTTGGTTTCAACGATTACGGTTGAAGTGAGCTCATAGCCCGCAGTTGGCGCTGGAACGATGCCCGCCTTGCTGATGAGGTCATCGTTGATGCGAGTGGCGGCGCTTAGGGTGCCATCGACATTTTCAATCTCGAAAAGGGCGCGGTCGAAACCGGCGTCGACCCATTGCAGGGTAGCTTGAGGAGTCTCCTGACCGGATTGGATCAGGGGAAGAGCTAGGAAAATTAGGGTTTGAAACATTCTTTGGCTAGGGATGTACTGGTTAGAGCCTCAGATGGGGAATCTGTTCCAACAATAGTGCCCGGAACCTCGTGAGATACCCCCTCTTACCGACTCCGAAGTTTATGATGGGAACGTGCACCCCGCCGAAAAACCTGAAGAAGAGTTGGTCAAGGAGCTTCAGTTCGAAGCTACGCGGTCTTCAGGCCCTGGAGGCCAACATCGTAATCGCGTAGCGACTGCGATTCGGATCACTCATGTGCCGACGGGAATCACCGCCATGGCCACGGAGAAGCGTTCTCAGCTAGATAACAAGGTGGAGGCCCTGTTTCGCATGAGGGTAAAATTGGCCATCCAGGTGCGTTCTGAATTTGTCGATGGCGACTTTATCCCACCGGGCGAATACAAGCCTTCGGAGTTGTGGGTGCGGCGACTCAAGGGCGCGAAGATGAAAGTAAACCCCAAGCACGCCGATTTCCCAGCTCTTTTGGCTGAGGTTTTGGATCGATTACATCTGGAGGAAGATGATTTGGGCCGCACTGCAACTGCGTTTCGCATCTCCAATAGCCAGCTGATCAAATTTTTGGCAGTTGACCCTTCGGTGCTGCACGCGCTAAACGAACGCCGCAAATCCAAAGGCCAGCGGTCACTGCGCACAGGGCGTTAAGAGTGATTCATCGCCATGCCTTGCGCGTGATCTTGCTGTTTCTGGGCTTCCTATTTTTGGGCCTAGCGGTGATTGGAACTTTGCTCCCCATCATGCCGACCGTGCCGTTTTTACTGCTGGCCATCTGGTGCTTCTCGCGCAGTTCGGAACGCATGCATCAGTGGATTTTGAATCTTCCCACGGTCGGCGTGGAGTTACGCGCTTGGGAAGAAGAAGGCGCCATTTCCAACCGCGCAAAAATTTGGACCACGGTGGTCATGATTGGATTGGTGGCCATCCCCATGTGGTTCCGCGAGTTGGCATTGTGGGTGAAGTTGATGGCCTTAGTCGTAACGGTTTTGGTCTTGGCTTTTGTCCTGAGTCGACCGAAACCGAAGAGCCCATAAGAAGATACGCGCGAAAAGCAGCGCACCTTTGATTTGACTCTAGAGTATCGCTATCGAGGCCTATTCTGTGTTTTCAACTTCATCACTAAGAAACAATACAGGGTGCTTTATTCCATCAGTGGATATGGCGGAGAATTAGATAAGCAAGAAGTGGAGCCAGGATGACCTGCTTTGACTCTTTAGAGGATCGGCAGAAACTAAGCCGTCGTACGCACAACCCATACCCCAACGAAAAACAGGGTCATCCCCACAATTACATTCGCCGCCA
>Ga0316209_1001129_pt1 | contig 31502 bp, 22 predicted proteins | sample 6monopyrite_MG_FD_204945 | JGI IMG/M metagenome (GOLD analysis project Ga0316209, IMG submission 204945) | Microbial mat bacterial communities from mineral coupon in-situ incubated in ocean water Damariscotta River, Maine, United States -... | ecosystem: Environmental > Aquatic > Marine >...
AAAAACGTTCAACGTCAATTCGGAAGATTGACACTAGTGCCCTTTCAGGGCTTAGATTTGGGGTGTTTGTTTCCATAACCCGCTCCGTTGTCGCTCCTTAAATCTTTTGCAACCCCTTCTTTTAGGATTGAAGCTGCACTAGTTTCGTTTAAGAGCAAGCCTTCATTATCCAGCCCGCCTGCGCAGTCGCCTTCGGCTTGCCGTTAAACGAATTAACTGCCTTGTGCAGAATCTATTGGGCACAATCCTCTTGTAAAAAATCCTGCCAATTCTACGCGGCATTTCATTAATAAGAGACTACTTTTCCTTCACCGGATTATTCTGCAACCATTGATCGGCGAAGCTTCGAAGTTCGTTAATGCGGGGCAAGCCGATGGTCTGTTTTGCATTTTCGCTGAGCCAGTCCAGATCTTTGTAGGCGATTTCTGCTCGTTTGCCCCGGATATTCAGCAAGGCTCTGAGGTAGCGGTTTTCTGCTTCATGTTCTGAATCAACCAGAACCAGCAAATTGGTGTAACGAAGAATGTCGTCAAAGTCTTCTTTTGATTCTGCAATGCCTTTCAGGTTGCGTATCATTCTTAAAAAAACATCGGCGACCGATTGCGGTAGAAGATAATCATCACTCCAGGGTCTTCCCGTTTGAATTTCAACGCGAGTGACCATATCGACCGGGCTGAGGATGATCCCTTTTTCGAACACGTCAATCACCTCGCCAGGCTTGTCATCAATATATTGCTGCACAACAAAATGCCCCGGCAAGCCGACTCCCCGAATATCAAGCTTCAATTCTTTTGTAAACGCCATATATAAAACCGAAAGCGAAATCGGCAGGCCTTCTCGATCATCGATTACCTCGTTGAGATAACTGTTCGATTTATTATAAAAATTGGTCGTGCTGCCATGGTAACCATACTCCTGAAAAAACAGGCGGTCGAATTCTTTTCGCCGTTGTTTCGGGTCTTCCAGTTTTTCAGGAATGCTTGTGCGTATTTCCTTGGCTAATCTGCTGATCGTATTTTCATAGCTTGCCACATCAACTTCTGCATTGTCGAATCTTGCTAACAACAACGCCAGTTTTTCCAGCCGAGGCTTCTTCTGCTTCAGCTCTTTGGCAATCAGTAAAGAGAGACGATGTTCGTGAGCCAGGTGATTTAATTGACGCAGCTTTTTTGCCCGTTGTTCTAATTCTCTTGCTGCTTGTTCCAGATTAACAGAACTGTTTTCCGGAAATTGGCTGATTTGCTCCACCGTTTTTGCAGAGAGTAATTGCTGGTTGCTATTCTCCTTCAATAAAGATTGCAAACGGCTTGCGATTTTTTTATCGAGGTGATGATCAGCGATTTTTTCAGCAACTTGAAAATCCCGAAACATCGCAACGGTATTACGAAATTTCGCCAGACCGACTTTCCCTTTAACGCGAACACCGTCCCGTAAGTCAAATATTAAATGGTCATTACAATAACATTTGATACGCGTTCCCTCGACACAGACTTTCAGGAAATTCCATTCCCCCGGATGATAATGTGTTGATGAAGCCTCTTTGAGAACATGCCAGTTAAAAACGTCTGCTCCATCGAATCGGCTCATTCGTAACCGGGAATTGCTGGGATAAAACCCGTAGTGCCGTTGTTGATTGTCTGTTTGAAAAACCAAACCGGCTGCCCCGGCTTCATCTTCCAGCCGGACCGAAACCGCCACTTCATACTGCTGAGGTTTTTCAGGAGGTTGTTGCCAAAGGCAAATCGCTCGCCCGCCAAATCCTTTTCCCAAACCAGAAACATGAATTCGACCTGCCCGCTGTCTCCACATCGCAGGATCAAATGGATGCCAAAGGTTGGTGTCAATCGCTCCAATGGTCATCCAGCGATTCATCGAAACCGGATGAGGATTTTTCAGCAACCGTTTGAGGTCCACAACCGGCATCGCAAAGCCGATAGAATCGGTCGAGGCACTTTTGTAAGTGATGATCCCGAGCACTTCTCCCTTCTGATTCAGTAACGGGCCCCCGCTATTTCCAAAATCGATTGGCATCGAAACCTGAATGAGTTCTCGTCCATTGATTTCCTGGTAGCCGGAAACAACTCCTGTAACCAGCGTATCTTTCAGGCCATTCGGGTGACCAATGGCTGCGACAATCTCTCCCTGTTCTGCGGTCCCGCCCAACGGGATGACCTTGAGAATTGATTGATCCAGGCTAGATGTATCGATCTGTAAAATTGCCAGGTCCGCATCTCGTTCCACCGCATGAACCGTTTTGACTGCAACGCTTGTTCCATCGTGAAACTTGACACGTATTAAACGCGCCTCGCCGATGACATGCAAATTGGTCGCGATCAAGCCCTTGGCATCAATCACAAATCCGGTTCCAATTCCCAACTCTCGCCCGTCTCTCCCCAAATGGGCAACGGTCACAATCGAGGGACTCGCCTGCTTTGCCAGCTTGACAAAAGCAGACGGAACAGTTTTCGTTTCTGCAACAACCTTCTGCGGTGGCTGTGGAATTTCCTCAGCACTCAACAAAGAAGAAGCGAATAAACTAAACCCGCAACTCAGTGAGAAGAGAGATAACAAAAGAAAGCGGGCAGTCATCATACTTTGCTTTCTGTAAGGAAAGAGTTGATAGAGATTTCATATTGCAAGTCGAGCAAAAACGAGCCACTTTGTTTTCCAGTGAGCATCACGGAACGAGACAGCTTTTGAATCGAGATTTCCGGCTGGTTCTGTTGTCATAGAAAAGCGATCTCGCAGGATTTCAAACGTTTTTTGTCACCATAAACTCTACCCGGCAGAAACTTCGCCAGCCATTTCGCCTGCATGATAACTGGAGCGAACGAACGGGCCGCTGGCGACCATCGCAAAGCCGAGCTTTCTGCATTGTTCGCCCAGTTCATCGAATTCTTCTGGCGGCACAAATCGTTCTACCGGAAGTTGATCGGCTGAGGGTTGCAGGTATTGTCCGATTGTCAGCAGGTCACAGCCGACGGATCGTAAATCTGTACAGACTTCCAAAACCTCTTCCATCGTTTCGCCCAGGCCGAGCATCAAACCACTTTTGGTAGGCGTTTCGGGCGACTCCTCTTTCACTTGTTGAAGCAGATCGAGAGATCGCTGATAAACCGCATTGCGTCGCACACGGTGATACAACCGCGGGACAGATTCCATATTATGATTGAACACGTTTGGCTTTGCTTCAATCATGCGGGAAATCGAATCGCGATTGCCTCGAAAATCTGACGTGAGCACTTCAACCTGCGCCCCGGTTCGTTCCCGTACCGCTTGCACACATTGATAAAAATGCTCAGCCCCGCCATCTGGTAAGTCGTCGCGAGTGACACAGGTGATAACGACATATTCCAATCCCAACCGCTCGGCTGCCTCGGCGACACGCTGCGGTTCATCGGGAAGAATGGAGCCGGTTTTTCCTTTCGGGATCGAACAGAAACCACAGGGGCGAGTACAGACATTTCCCAGAATCATGAATGTCGCTGTTTTCTGTGCCCAGCACTCGGTTCGATTCGGACACTTCGCACTTTCGCAAACGGTTTCCAGATTCAAGTCTTCCACCACTCCCGAAGTAAATGCCATTTCGCGAGAAGGCATCGGACGCTTGAGCCATTTCGGCAAACGACGTTTGGGCGGCTGCTGTGGTTGATTGATAATATCCAAAGGTTGCATAGAAATGTACTTATAACGAATGATTAATGCTTCATAAGATGCAGAAGAGGTAACTCTTCAGCCTGCCATTCATTCTACCCGGAACGCTTCGAGTTAAAAGCCAATTCGAAGCAGAGAACAAGAGAAAAAGCGGAAAGATCAGTGATATTGTACACAGTGATATCCGTTGAAGAGTCCAATTTGTTCTGTTTGAGTCAAATTTAGTGGTAGCAAAAAAGAACCACGAAAGGTACGAAATATACGAAAAAAGAGAAAAGGAACGCTCGAACAATTACTGTCTGGTTTCATCTACTTTTTTGGCCTTCAGCCAAGAAAATAGAACATCTAGGATACGACAGTTATTATCCGAACGGCCCTAAACGTATTATTATCTTATCAATAAAATGCTGTGCAAAGGTGTCAGGATATTTTAATCGCGAAAAAAGAAAGATGTGAACCACGCAGACACCGAGAACACCGAGGAAAAATAAAAAGAAGTCTCTCATTTTAGATAAAATGAGTTTCACGCAAAGACGCGGCGACGCAAAGAAAATGGAAAAAGAGCAGAAACGGTGGATGAAGATCCGTTCGTAAAAATTCACGTTGATTCACAGTTCGGCACCTTCACGTCAAGCAGACCGGTTAACGCAGTCGCCTTCGGCTTGCCGTTAAACTTATGTTTGTTTCTTCTTTCGTGGTTTTCGTTTCTTTCGTGGTTCCCTGCATAATACTTGTTTGGTTCCGGCGATGCGAGTAGCGTCTGACTCACTAAAAACTCAGGCTTGCTTGACGGATCAATTTGAGGCGGTGATACTTTATTGCCAAGATTTTTTGTGTGCCTTGTGGTGAAGGCTGTCGAAAAAAACAGCCTTGCCGTGCCGTTGGTATGTCTTGAAATACAGATTTGACATCAATAAAAGAAAGTAACATGATGCAACGTCGAGATTGGATGAAGTTTGCGGGAGTTGCCTCGTTGGCGGGGCTGGGAATTGCAGGGGGGCATTCCGCATCTGCGAAAGAGCATTCTCCGCGTAACAGTTCTTCACATATGAAGTTGTCGCTGGCGGCCTATTCGTTTCATCGAATGCTACCCTTCAATTGGGCCAAGCCACGCAAGTCGAATCCGACAATGACGCTGCTTGATTTTGTCGACTTCTGTGCGGCAATGAATCTCGATGGTTGTGAGTTGACCAGTTACTACTTCCCGAAAAAAGTAACGCCGGAATATCTTGCCGAGTTGAAAATAAAAACGTTTCTGTTGGGGCTCGATATTTCTGGAACAGCGATTGGAAATGATTTTTGTCATCCCGAAGGAGAAGAACGGCAGAATCAATTAAAACTAACTCGTCAATGGATTGATTATTCCGCGGAGATGGGCGCACCGGTCATTCGTATTTTTGCAGGTCGTCAAAAGAAGAATCAAAGTTTTGAAGAAGCGGTTGAACTTTGTTCGGCCGGGATCAGCGAATCGCTCGAATACGCTGCTTCCAAAGGTGTTTGTTTAGCACTTGAAAATCATGGCGGGATTACCGCGACCCCCAAGCAGTTATTGCAAATTGTCGATGCTGTTAAACCGATGCCCAATTTCGGCATCAACTTCGATTCCGGCAACTTCTACACCGACGATCCTTACCGAGATTTAGAACAAATTGCCCCGCTGGCAATCAATGCACAAATTAAAGTCGAGATGAAACAGGGTGGCAAAAAAGTACCGGCTGATTTGAAACGAGTGGTACAAATTCTGAAAAAAGCAAACTACCGCGGCTACGTCGTTTTGGAATACGAAGCCTCAGAAAATCCGAAAGAAGCGATTCCGGGTTACATCAAACAATTGCGAGATTTGATTGCGTAAACTGCAGGATAGTAAGCTCATTATGGAGGAGAATCTGTTTTGCACTGCCAGCGATGCTCGTAATTTTCGAAAGAAGTTACGGGCGTGGTATGCACATCATAAACGGGAACTTCCCTGGCGCGCGACTTGCGATCCGTATCGCATCTGGCTGAGTGAAATCATGTTGCAACAGACAACTGTTGCAACCGTGATGCCTTATTTCGAGCGATTTTTAAATCGGTTTCCGAATGTGACTTCTCTAGCCAATGCAAACGAAAGTGATGTGCTTCGGCTGTGGGAGGGCTTGGGATACTATTCCCGCGCGAGAAATATCTTCAAGACCGCTTGTATTATTTCAGAGCAATACAACGGCGAATTCCCGCAAGACCTTGATGAATTGCAGTTGTTGCCGGGGATTGGACGTTATACAGCCGGGGCGATTTTTTCGTTTGCGTATAACCGCCCTGCCCCGATTGTCGAGGCAAACACGCAGCGGCTGTATGCACGACTGGCTGGCTATGCGGAAGATTTGACAAAATCATCCGGCAAAAAACTTCTCTGGGCAGTCGCTGAGGAATTGTTGCCGAAGCGTCAGCCGGGAACTTTCAATCAAGCGTTAATGGAACTGGGAAGCCAGGTTTGTACTCCGACCGAACCAGCTTGCAATCGCTGCCCGGTTTCAGATTATTGCATCGCAAATCAAACAGACAAACAACACGAAATCCCTCGTCCGAAAAAGAAACCGGAAATCACTGCGGTCACTCACTTGTGCATTGCGATAGAAAAAGGAAAGAAATTCCTACTGCATCAATACCAGGAAACAGAACGCTGGGCCGGCTTGTGGGATTTTCCACGCTGGGAAATAAAGGCCACTGAGGTCAATTTATTTGAGCAAGAACTGGCGGTGTTATCGCAATCAAGCAAGAAGGGAAATTCGTTGTTCGATCAACGCGAACTTCACGACGAGATTTTTTCATGGATTGAAAACGAAGTTCATAACCGGTACAAACTTCAGATCAATCTCACTCACCCGATTACAACCATCAATCATGCGGTGACGCGCTATAAAATCAGATTGATCGCTCTACAAGCCAAACATGTTTCCGGGAAAGTTGGAACGGGGTTACGCAATTGCCAATGGGTCAGCCCCAAACAGTTCAACCAATATCCCCTTTCCACAACCGCCCGCAAAATGGCTGGAATGATCCAGCAGGCAAAGAAGCAAGAGTAACCTGGGGGCATGATCTCTCTCTTTTACGCACAAGCTAAACCAATGCCCTTCATTCTTCTTCAACTGAAGCGTCTTCGTAGCTGAATTCAACCTTACTTTGAATCAATATCTCGTCGATTACTGAGCCAATACGCCCATCATCGACAATATCGTTGAGTCGCTTTTCCAGCAGTGGAATGTTAATGATTTCTTCGACACATTCCATGTACCTCTGCACGACATGAGCTACACAGTAAGCTTTCTGTGCTTGCTGCTTTATGCGTTCGGCGATGGTGTCCGATGCCTCTGTCGATTTCACTACGAACGTAATCGGATATCGCTGAACCTTGTCAATATCAAGAAAGTACTTCTTAACATCGGTCGTCTCTGTGACTTGAAAGAATCTCCCGAGAGGTCGCATTACGAAATCGATTCCGCCATCATTGGCATTACAGCGACCTGTCTTGTAAAGCATCAAAAACTCTGGGTTAAGAGCTTCTTGTGTCCAGCCCCAATAAATCGCCTGATTCCTGTAGTGCTCCTTGAGAATAGCAAAACTAACAATCTCAAATATTCGAGCATCAACGTTTGGTTTCAGTAGACCAGAAATGAATGTAAGCACTTTTTCTGGGTCGTCTGCTTTGAAGCCATTCATCTTATTACAGGTCGCAATGAAGCCTTCGAAAGCGTCTCGTCTGGCATGAATATATGCGTCAATAATCTTTATCACTGAATCGGCGATGTTGAGTTCTGATTCGCCAATAGAAATCCGCAAAAGATTCTCGTTAATCCAGTAAGTTTTCGTTTCCGCATCTCGCATGATCGGAATGTACTCACACTCAGGGAAGTATTTTTTGAACTCTTCATTCAAGCGATGGTTCAGTGCGTGATTCTGCAACTTATCTCCAAAAGGTAGTTCACGCTGTCGCTTAAGAAGATCCGTGTAACGAGCACCGTCGTAGTTTTCATATCCGTCACGTTCATCAAAGCCATTGTTGATGTAGTCTTCAATTAAGACGTAGAGGGCATAGTGATTTGCGAACGCCCCACGTGATTTTGAGCCGCTTGAAGCGGATTTCGTTTTAATGTTCAAGTACTGAAGAAGCTCGCTACACTTGAAAACCTGCGATGCTTTATCGCCAAACTCAGTCTGCAATAGACCTACGATAACGGGCGTGAATCCATGCTCCTTCATTATTCATCCTCGAACAGTTGTGGGTGGGCTTCTTGTTTTTTTCGTCCATACTTTCCGTTACGGATAACATGCTTCTTTTCCAATGGAAGCAGTTCCTCGCCATCGAATTCGTTCAGGATACCAAGACGCCGAAGTCCGATTTTGACATACTCTAATTCAGAATCAATTCCGATGCTTGTTCGGCCTAGCCTCTTCGCAACTGCACTGGTCGTAAATGTCCCTGAGAATGGGTCCAGCACCACGTCCCCGCGATTACTACTTGCCTTGATGATTCGTTCAAGCAAGGCTTCTGGCTTTTGTGTCGGGTGGTTTTCGTATTCTGGCATCTTGTAGCGGACCCTTGGGTATTCCCAAACATTGCCGGGTGTCTTGCTCGTATTGTATATCGTTGGTACTTTTTTTCGGTAATCAATCAATTGTCGTTTCGCGCCTGTCTTTGCTTCCACTTTGATGTCGTTGACATTGAAAGTATATGATTTGGGATCTTTGACGCAGAAGAGAATAGGCTCGTACAACGAACCGTACTTTTTTTTTGCTTGCACACCTGAACTATCGTAATGCCAGACGATCCGCCCCAAGATGGCGATTTTTTCTCGAAGGAACAGATCGAGATAGGGCATACATTGTGTGCTCGTCATCACGTACATACTGCCATTGTCATTTAGCTTTCGGATACACATCTCCAGCCACTTTTCGCACCACGATGCGTAAGCTGTGTCTGATGGCCATTTATCGATGAAGTTTGCATATCGCTTGCCAATGTTGTATGGAGGATCAGCAAAAATCAGATCGACGGAAGAGTCGGGAATCTTCTCAGCTAGCACTTCAAGTGAATTGCCGCAGAAGATGGTATGCCCATCTTTTTCAAAATGCTGGATTGAGTGGTGGTCCATTGTGTGCGTCCTGCTTAGTGCGTCTGAGTACCCATGGATTGTATTGATCCAGCGATGTGTCGTCACTCATCTTAAAGTAATAATCTTTTTCGTGAGTACTATTGGAAAATGGCTTACTTTTTAGCCGGCAGGAACTCCAGTGATTTGACAATCGCCAGGTCTCGATCGTTGAGTACTTCCAGATTGGCGCGTTCGACGGCGAAGACGAATGAAACTTGTCTGCCATCGGGGTTGGCGCAGAGATAGTAGACCCAGATCATTTCCAGATCGGTCGCGGAACCGGCTGTAATCACTCGGAAGATAAAGTTGCCATTATCGCTGGGGACTTCGCCTGCATCGACGATATCACTTAGCTGGTCCGCTAACGAGGTTCGGATATCTTTTTCAAACTGTTCGGGCGGTACATGTTCTCCCGGTCTGGCGGAGCGAATTTTGGCGATGTTGCACTGGCTGATTAAGCTGCCTGATTCAACCAGCCGCATCACGGTTACTTCGGGCAATTCCTGAAACAGATGCCAGTTGCGATCATGCTGCAGGCGAACATTCCAATGTTTTGATTGAAACTGTAACAGCTTGGAAATCGGTGGCGGATCGAGCGGAATCCCGGAGGTGGGCATATCGGGGATTGCTTCTGATGGGAGAGCTTTGCTGCGTTTCCATTGGATCGTTGCGGTTACATCCATGCCGGGAGAAACAGTGCTGATGCTTCGTTGTTCCTGCTGAGTCAATTTGAAAGAAGTGAGCATTTGCTGCTTGAGATCAAAATTGGCCGTCCCGTTAAGAATGACTTTCACTTCTGCCCCTGCGGTCGCTCCCGATACTTCCCCGGTAAATTGTAATGTCGCCTGGTTATCTTTTACGGAAAGCAGTTTGCCTGTTAATTTTGTCGTAGTCGCTGCTTCAATGCCTGCAAACATTTGGGCGGCCCAGTCGGGTACGGTCCACGTCTCTTCGAGTTCAACATCTTGAGTCGGTAGCGCCGCGAGCAGGCAAAGGGGATCTCCTGGAACGGTGAGCAAATCCAGATCGCTTCGCTTGAGCAGAACTTTACTGTTATAAAAAACGAGGCCTGATCGATTTCCTTCTGCAACAACCTGAAAAAGTTGCGGAGAAATTTGGATCGTTGTGGTTTGCTTTTTCACAACGACTTTTGAATGAGCTTGTTTGAAAATACGAACCGAGCGCCAGGCACGAGCATCTCGCCCGGCAGAAGGGAGCCGCCGTTCAACGTAGTCCATTGATGCTTGTAACTCGAGCGGGAGATCAGTCGGTTTTTTCTCTTTGGAGGGCGTTTTCAGTGTCCCGGTTGCCTGCACCTGAACAGAGATGCGAAAAGTCGGAGGCATCTGAAACTGCCCTGGACCCTTGAGCAATTCGCGAATTTTGTAAGATTCCGCAAAAACAGTAGCATTCAAGTTCATCAAAAAAAATGCGAACAGTCCAATAGCGACATTCATTTTCATCATTATCTTCATCCTTGAAAAAGGATCGTAACCCGGGGGTTAACACCCCCGGCTCGCTTGCAGCTTAGGAAAGTAGATCAACAATTTCTTCCTGGGTGAATGGTTTGGCGAGGCGGGCACCAAGTTGTGAGACGACCCGTGATGCGGCGTGGGAAGCGAGATGTCCTGCGTCGTGCCAGTTTAATCCGTTGGTAATTCCATAAAGCACTCCGGCTGCATACATGTCGCCCGCACCTGTGGTATCGATCGCATGTGTCGGAACACCTTCAATCGGAATCGCGGTTCCATTGTTCATAATCAGCGAACCATCTGAGCCCAGCGTCATCGCGACACTTTCAGCATGCTGGTGAATTTCGTGCGCACAATCAATCGCATCTTCTTTGCCGGTTAAGCTGCGCGCTTCTTCCAGGTTACAGAACAGCAAATCGACCGGTCCTTCGATGAGTGCCCAGAATTCATCTCGGAAAAGATTGATGAGAAAGGGATCGGAAACCGTAAACGCGACTTTGACATCGTGCTTCTTCGCCAGTTCAATCGCCTTCATCGCTGCTTTTTTTGTGGAATCTCCGGTGAAAAGATACCCTTCGATATAAACATATTTTGAACGGGCGATTTCGTCTTCTTCGATATCTTCTTCGCTTAGCTGGGAAGAGACGCCGAGGTTGGTCAGCATGGTCCGTTCTGCATCTTTGGTAATTAGAATGACGCACGTTCCGGTTTGTCCTTCGATAGAAGCGACTTCGATACGGACGCCGAGCTTTCGCATATCCTGCAGACAGAAATTTCCGATTTCATCGTTAGCAGTTTTCGCAGCGTAAGCTGCAATGCCTCCGAAATCGACCACGCCCATGATCGTATTGGCAGCAGAACCGCCCGCACAGCGAGTGATCGGTGTACCATCTAACTGGTCGAGAACGGACATCTGTGTCTGCTCATCAACCAGCGTCATCCCACCTTTAGGATACCCGACCGATTCAAGAAATTTATCCGAAACATGAGCCTGGATATCGACCAGAGAATTGCCAACGCCGTAAACATCGTATTTCACAAAAAAACTCCGCAAATATAAAAAAGGCGAGCCGGGTCAGTGATGACCCCGGTTAATGTTGAGGGCTAACTCATTCCTAAGCTCCGGCCAGGGAACAAGTGGGAAAGTGAATAAGACGGCACAGTAACCAAGGGGTTAACACCCCCGGCTCGCCTGGTGAATTTCAATTATTAACCGTCGATTGGTTCGCTGCGCGGGTAAGAGCCGAGTAGTCGTAATGCGACCGCTTTCTTTTCCAATGCAGCGAGTGTCTTCTTGATTTTTGCATCCTGCTTATGTCCCTCAAAATCGAGGAAGAAGAGATACCCGGATTCTGCACCGCGAAGTGGAAACGATTCGATCCAGGTCAGGTTGACTTTGTTTATTTTGAAAGCAGCTAACGCATCGGAAAGAGAGCCGGGGGCGTGCGTAATTTGCAGCAAAATTGATGTGCGATCATGCCCGGTCGCTTTCGTTTCGCTGTCACCAATAACAGCAAAGCGAGTGATGTTATTCGGATTATCTTCGATGTTATCGGCAACAATTTCCAGATCGTATTGCACAGCCGCCTGACGCGAAGCGACCGCACCGGCTCCCGGTTTATCGCGAGCAATCTGTGCAGCAGTCGAAGTGCTTGTTACTTCAATCAGTTCTGCCTGGGGCATGTTGCGTGCCAGCCAGTCTCGACATTGCGAAAGCGCCTGCGGCTTGCTGTAAATTTCGCTGATTTCGCTACGAGGTGAACGCGAAAGTAAATTGTGATGCACCGATATTTGTAGTTCGCCACAAATCTTCAACGGCAGCCGCTGGAACATATCGAGCGTATCGACAATGCGTCCATCCGTACTGTTTTCGATTGGCACAATTCCGTATTCGGTATGACCACGATTTACTTCTTCAAACACAGCCGCGATTGTGTTGACTGCAACAAGATCGGCGTGTGAACCAAAACGTTCGAGGGCCGCAAAGTGAGTGAAACTGTACTGTGGTCCCAAATACGCAACCCGTTGGCGTTTAATCTGCTGCTTGGCTGCACTGAGTACTTCACGGAAAACAGCACGCAAGGTAGATCCAGGAAGCGGCCCTTTGTTCAATCCATCCAGCTTTTGCCAAAGTTCATCATCGGCATGGGGATCGAACAGCGCTTCGCGCGGGACCGGGTTTTCCTGAAGCAGTTTCAGCGTCGCCTGCGTCCTGCGATTCAGCAAGTCTACTATTTCCTTGTCAAGACGACGAATCGCAACTTCAGGAGTCACTTTACGGCTTGCCGTTGGTTTTGCAGTTTTCTTTGCGGGAACCCGTTTTGCAGGCTGCTTCGCCTTGACTGCCCGCTTGCTGGCTGGTGCAGGTTTGGATTGCTTTGCCGCAGCTTTGCGGGTCGTCTTTTTCGGAGCCTTCTTTTTCTTTGCCATCGCCACGCTCTTTTGCTGTGTAAGAGGTCAAACATCAGTCATTGTTGAAAAGAGTTTGTACCCACACGCAGTTACAGTGTCAAGGAAACGGCACGGACGCCCCATCCCTAACACATTGTCAGGGCAAGAGTTCTCCCGTTAATGGGTTCGAATGAACAGGTATGTTTGTTCTTTTGATGCTCAGAAATCTGGAGGAACCGTCAATATGGCACATTTCCTGTAAATAGACCATTTCCTGAGACATGCCAATATGGCACTTTTCGACTGATAGGGCAAAGGGAATCAATGTCATAACATGTTATTATCATATAAGATACAGGTATTTGATTGATAATAACCTCTTGGCATCCTTTTTGCTTTACAAGTATTCACAAGCCATTCGTGACTGAAAGGCTTAAATTAGTCGGACAAAATAACCCTGCGAGAATATCAGGCGTAAAAAGGATACACTTTACCACTATCTGAAAGGAAAAGTACCATGGCTGTTGAAGGCGAAAAAGTAATTGGAATTGACTTGGGGACAACGAACTCGGTTGTTGCGGTCATGGAAGGTGGTGAAGCAAAGGTCATCACAAATATTGAAGGAAACCGAATCACCCCGAGTGTTGTTGCGTTCACCGAAAAGGGCGAGGTTCTTGTTGGCGAGCCAGCAAAACGGCAAGCGGTAACGAACCCTCATCATACGATCTATTCGATCAAGCGATTCATGGGGCGTCGGCACAGTGAAGTTGCTTCGGAAGAGAAGATTGTCCCTTACCAGATTACCGGCGGGACTGATGATTATGTGAAGGTGAAAATTGATGATAAAGAGTTAACGCCTCCTGAGATTTCTGCCAAGATTTTACAGAAGCTGAAAGAGGCTGCTGAAAGCTATCTTGGACATAAGGTTAACAAGGCGGTTGTAACTGTCCCTGCGTACTTCAACGATGCCCAGCGACAGGCAACCAAAGATGCCGGTCAGATTGCCGGGTTGGAAGTGGAACGAATTGTTAATGAACCAACCGCTGCGGCTTTGGCTTACGGACTCGAAAAGAAAAAAGACGAAAAGATCGCCGTGTTCGATTTAGGCGGCGGTACGTTCGATGTTTCAATTCTGGAAGTTGATGCAGAACTCGTCCAGGTTCTCAGCACCAACGGCGATACTCACCTGGGTGGTGACGACTTCGACGAAGAGTTGATCAACTTCATTGCAGATAAATTCAAAGCGGATGAAGGAGTCGATCTGCGACAGGAACCGATGGCGTTACAACGCTTGCGGGAAGCAGCCGAGAAAGCGAAGAAGGAACTTTCTTCTTCCCAATCAACCGATATCAACTTACCGTTTATCGCGGTTGATGGCGGGAATCCGAAACATTTACAGATGTCAATTTCTCGTTCTGAATTTGAACGACTGGTCGATTCACTTGTGGAACGATGCCGCAAGCCGGTGGGAGATGCACTCGCCGATGCTGGATTGAAGCCGGGCGAAATTGATGAAGTTGTTCTTGTTGGTGGTTCAACAAGAATTCCTAAAGTGCAGGAGATGGTCAAAAAAATCTTCGGCAAAGATCCTCACAAGGGAGTCAACCCCGACGAAGTGGTCGCGATTGGTGCTGCAATTCAAGGAGCGATTATCGCCGGTCAGGGGGAGTATAAAGATATTCTTCTGCTCGATGTCACCCCACTTTCTCTCGGTATCGAAACCGAAGGAGCCGTGATGACCAAGTTGATCGAACGGAACACAACGATTCCATTCGAGAAGAAGGAAACATTTTCCACCGCAGCAGATAATCAAACCGCAGTGACCGTGCGTGTCTTCCAGGGCGAACGCCCGATGGCTGCCGATAACCGTCTGCTGGGTGAATTCAATCTTGACGGCATTCCTCCTGCTCCTCGCGGTCTGCCTCAAATTGAGGTGACTTTCGATATCGATAAAAACGGTATCCTGAGTGTCAAGGCGACCGATAAAGCGAGTGGAAAAGAACAGTCCGTCACCATCGATAATTCGAGTGGGATTTCTGATGCTGAAATTGAGCAGATGAAAAAAGATGCCGAAGCTCATGCAGATGAAGATAAGGCAAAACGCGAATTAGCCGAAGCTCGTAACAAGGCTTCAACCATGGCATACGATACCGAGAAACTTCTCAAAGAGCATGCCGATAAGTTGGACGAAGGATCGAAAACAGCTCTGGAAGCATCGATCGCCAAGGTGAAAGAAGCCGAAGCGGGTGAGGATGTCGAGCAAATAAAATCTGCCTTGGAAGAGCTGGAGCAAGCAACACACGCTCTTTCCAAAGCAATGTACGAGGCATCAGCCAGCGAACAACCGGATGGTGAAGCACCACCGGACGGGGCAACTGGTGAAGCGGACGAAGGCGAAGTGATTGACGCCGAGTTCGAAACGAAAGAGTAATTTAATTTCTCAACAAGCCCCGGAAATAAAACACCGGGGCTTTTTTAACGAAATAATTGTAGGGTACGCTATTGCGTACCATCGCATGAAATGGAGACATCGAGCCTTCACTGTAGTTTCGCGTAGGGTGCGTTGAAACGCACCAAATGAAGCATACATCTAAAAGGTGCGTCACGACGCACCCTACGTATCGCAATACATAAAACGAGAGGAAAACACTCATGTCATTTCAATTTGAAAAACTGACCGTCAAAGCACAGGAAGCAGTGCAGGCGGCTCAGCGGTTGGCGGAAAAACGGAACAATCAAAAAGTTCTGCCGCTGCATCTGTTGCAGGCGTTGTTAAGCGAATCTGAGGGAATTGTGCAACCGCTCATTCAGAAAATCGGAGCCAATCATCAGCAGCTTTCAGAGATGCTCGATGGCGAAATAAAACGAATGCCTCAGGTTTCCGGCTCGTCCGTGCAGGTATCCGCCTCGAAAGAATTGATGGATACCCTCGATGCGGCTCAGACAAAAGCGGACGAGATGAAGGATCAATTCGTTTCAACCGAACACTTGCTGCTGGCGCTGGCGCAAGTCGATGGGCAGCCGAAACGATTGCTCGATTTGAACGGCATTTCCACCGATGATATTCTGAGCGCGCTGCAAACGGTGCGAGGCGGGCAGTCGGTACAGGATCAAAACCCGGAAGATAAATATCAATCGCTCGAACGCTTCGGCAAAGACCTGGTTGCGCTCGCCAAACGAGGAAAAATTGATCCGGTGATCGGACGCGATGCCGAAATCCGCCGCGTGGTACAGGTGCTTGCTCGTCGTCGAAAAAATAATCCCGTTCTTATTGGTGAACCGGGGGTCGGGAAAACCGCGATTGTAGAAGGGTTGGCTCATCGCATTGTACTTGGTGATGTCCCTCAGATTCTGAAAGATAAGCAAGTGGTGGCGCTCGACATGGGAGCGCTTGTTGCGGGAGCAAAATTCCGTGGCGAATTTGAAGAACGCCTCAAAGCGGTTCTCAAAGAAGTCGAGGATTCCAACGGGCAGATCATTCTGTTTATTGACGAACTGCATACCGTTGTCGGGGCGGGAGCGGCAGAAGGTTCGATGGATGCGTCCAACCTGCTCAAGCCAGCTCTGGCGCGGGGAGAAATTCATTGCATCGGTGCGACCACCCTGGATGAATACCGCAAATACATCGAAAAAGATGCCGCTCTGGAAAGACGCTTTCAACCGGTGATGGTGAACGAGCCGAGCGTCGAAGATACGATTGCGATTTTGCGCGGACTCAAAGAGCGTTACGAAAAGCATCACAATATCAAAATTCGTGATTCCGCTTTGGAAGCCGCTGCGGTTCTTTCGGATCGATACATTAACGATCGCTTCCTGCCCGATAAAGCCCTCGATTTAGTCGATGAAGCCGCTTCCCGCGTTTCGTTGGAATTGCACAGCGTGCCGACGGAAATTGATATTCTGCAGCGCCGTTTAACCCGTCTCGAACTGGCGGCCCGGCAACTGGAAGAAGAAAAAGAGGAACACGCCGAGAAAGAACGGCAGGATGTTCACGAGGAAATGGAAGAGGTCAAAAAAGAGATCGCGGAATTGACCGAGCAATGGGAAGCGGAAAAACTTTCGCTCGGCGATGTCAAAGGAACCCGCGAACAACTTGAAGAACTGGAGTTGGAATACGCTCAGCTTGATGCAACCGTGCGAGAAAAGCAAGGTTCCGGGCAGATGGTCGATGAGCAGGAATACCAGAAGTTGTTCGAGTTAGACAACAAAATGAAAACGGTCCGCAGTCAGCTTGAAGCGGAAGAATCCCAGCCTGAAGAATCCGATTCTGAAGAAGCGAAGCCAAAACTGCTTCGCACCGAAGTGGGCCCCGATGAAATCGCACACATCGTTTCCGCCTGGACCGGCGTACCTGTCACACGCATGCTGCAAACCGAACGGGAAAAACTACTTCAAATGGAAGATGGAATTCATCGCAGGATGATCGATCAGGAAGAAGCAGTCACCGCGGTTTCCAATGCGGTGCGGCGTTCACGTTCGGGATTACAAGATAAAAACCGCCCCATCGGTTCGTTCATATTCCTCGGACCAACCGGCGTCGGGAAAACCGAACTCTGTAAAGCGCTCGCTGAATTCTTGTTTGATGATGAACGCAATATGGTTCGCATCGACATGAGCGAATTCATGGAACAACATTCAGTCGCCCGTTTAATCGGGGCGCCTCCCGGTTACGTCGGCTATGAAGAAGGGGGACGATTAACCGAAGCGGTCCGCCGGCAGCCGTATTCGGTTGTACTGTTCGATGAAATCGAAAAGGCTCATCGAGACGTCTTCAATGTATTGCTGCAACTGCTCGATGATGGTCGCTTAACCGACGGGCAGGGCAGGACGGTCGATTTCACGAACACGATTATCGTGATGACTTCCAATATCGGTTCGCAACAGATTATGGAGCTGACAGAAGAAGGGCGAGACGAAGAAGTAATCCGAGAAGCCACGATGATGCGTCTGCGGGAAAACTTCCTGCCGGAGTTTTTGAACCGCATCGATGATGTGATCGTCTTCCACCCGCTGGGCCGAAACGAGATTCGCAAAATCGTCGATCTGCAAATCAAACAACTAGCCGCCCATCTGGAACAGCAAAATTACCACCTGGAAGTTTCCGAACAAGCACGCCAGTTAATCGCCAACGAAGGTTACGACCCCAAATACGGAGCACGACCACTAAAAAGAGTCATCCAAAACCGTCTACAAAATTCATTGGCCAACGCGATACTTTCCGGAGAATTCCCAGAAGGCTCCACCATTTTCGTAGACAGCCAAAACGAAGAATTTGCTTTTATCAATAAGTAATAGTTGATAAGATGCAGTAACGCAGGCCGAACCATTCCCCGACCTGCGTTACTATTTTGCACAACATGATGCCTTGTCGGTTTCATAGAGAGTATTGTGTAGGTTAAGAATATGTTATGCGTGAAGTAGATGAATCCGGTGCGAAACACAATCATTATACAATTCACAGCAGTTGGTGCAGCCGAGGAATGGGAACGGTTAATACAAATCGAAGAGGTTCTAATCCAGGCGTTTTCCCAGAATGGTCATGCCAAAGTTGATGGACACGATTTTGGCAATGACACGGTGAACATCTTTGTGTTTCCCCGTGGTAGCTGGGATTCTGCAATTACAATAATCAAGGCACACTTAAAGCATCACAACGTACTCGATGAGGCACTGATTATTCGACGTCTCAAAAGCGGTCGATACAATGTTGCCTGGCCAGAAAAATTTGACGGAGATTTTGAGCGGTTATAATGAACCGTCAAATGACCGGGTACCACAGACAACCCTGAACGGGATTGTCTGTGGTACCCGGTTACTATTTTGCACAACATGACGCCTTGTCGGTTTCATAGACCATATTGTGCAGGTTGATAATATGTTAGGCTCTTATCAACAAAATGCTGCGAAAAAGTGGCAGGATATTTTCTGTAGCTACCGTCGCCAGACGGTGGAAAGTCGGTTTTCAATTTGTCCACACTCTGGCGAGTGTGGCTACACCCTGTTTGGTTCCGGTTTATCCGGGTTAGGTGCTAAAGGTGATATTACATGGCAAACTACCTCTGTGTCTTCCCAGCTTCCGATTCACACATTGACTTCATAACGGAGAATCCGGACACGCTCTATTCCTATATCGATGGTCAACAACCCACCATCGTTGCAACGCCTTCTCCCAAACCAATACTTTGGCAACAACTGACTGGCACCGTTCCAGCATCAAATGCGACACCGGAGATCCCGTCCGATTGGCCGGAATCCGAACCCACAATGATTGGCCCAGAAATCAATCATCGAAATGTTGACTTGTATCACCTCATTCTCAACGAGACCACAGAATTCGTTACTGGTAGTGGCTCCATATTTCAGACGTGGCTCGAAACTCCATCCATTCGGACGCACTCAGCGATTGACGTCACTGGTGACAATGAACATTTTGCGTTTCACTCAGACCAATTACCCGCCCTGCTTGATTTGCTTTCGATCATCGACACGATCAAAGTAATGTTGAGCTTTACTCAGTGGCTACGTGTGGGTGGCGATGGCTATACTCCTACCGAAGAGGAATGTGATGAAATAGCAAGTGAATTCAAACAGTTTGCGGACAGTATCCGCGATGCAATCAGTAAATCGCAAGGTCTAATATGGATCAGCTGCTAACATGGGATTCAAGCCGGGTAGGTTTGCTGTGCATACCACAATGGCATTTACGTGTTCTATCATTCTTGAAATGAACCGGGTACCACAGACAATCCCGTTCAGGGTTGTCTGAGTTGCGTAGCAACCCGAGGAATTTATTTTCAGGCAACGATTATTCTAAACTTCACATCTCTCACTACAATGCCTCGGGTGCCTGGCGGCACTCAGGCAATCCTGAACGGATTGACTGAGGTACCCGGTCATAAAATTCAAGCGAACAGGTGAAATAAAGGTGAGTGAAATAAAGGTGTCAGGAACCGTTTTCTCTGTAGTTGTAGAAAAAACATGGTGAACAGGAGAGAAAAACGAACAATAAAACAGAAAGATTTTCCAAAAACAAAATATACGGTTCCTGACACCTTTAGCGCTGCACCTTTAGCGCACCCCTCCAAATCAACGCACCACCAATGTCTACACAATAGGCAGCTACGCGTTTTTTATGCAAGCCCGAATCGCCAGCGAGTGAGTCTCAGGCAATCGAACTCGCTGGCGATTCGGGCTTGCATTGCGGTCCCTTTCAGGGGCCTCACTGAGACCACCGGCTCTGCCTGTGGTTTTCTCATTGCCATTATAGCTATCTACTTCTTTGCACGTTGAGTGCTACTCTCTGACTTGCTAGAACTTTCCGCATAATACGGATATAAAGGTCCGTAACTCTTGTTTCCTGGTGGCGAAATATCTACAATGAACGCAGACAGTTTCGGAATGAGAAGTGCCTTTGAAATTATCGTCGCGGTCTTTCGGCGAATGGCAAAACCGGGACTGTCGGGTGAGGTACGCCACGTTCGAGGCTGCGATCGTCACGAGGAGGAAAGAGTTATGGCAGAAAGTTTATTGGAGCGGATTGGTGGCGAGGGTACAGTCGGCGCAGCGGTGGATGCTCACTATGTGAGGATGCTGGCTGATGATCGCGTGAAGGCGTTTTTTGATGGTGTGGACATGGCTCAGTTGGGTGTCAATCAAAAAGCATTCATGGTCAGAGAGTTCGGTGGGCCAGATAATTACGCTGGTCGGGATATGCGATCATCCCATCTTCAGTTCGTCTCGAAAGGCTTGAATGATTCCCATGTGGACGCATTCATCGAAAGCTTGCTCGGTGCGTTTCGTGAACGGGGCGTTGCCAGTTCACTGATCGACGAGATTCAAGGGGTTCTTGAGAGTCACCGAAAGGATGTGCTGAATAAGTAAAAACCGGAATCGATACCTCGATCAGTGCATTCGCTGATCGAGGTTGTCGTTGTCAGTCGCCTACTTGATACTTCTTCGTGCATTGCGTCCGCTTCTTAGTGCCGGTCCAATTACTACTTTATGAAATGATAGTTCTTGCACCACGGATTGAAAACACGATGATTGGTTTCGAATTTCCAAACCAAAAGTCCTAGTGCTGCAAGCAGCAATTGATGTGTAACGCTTTGTGGCATTTCGTAAGTGAAAACCTATGAAAAACGTTCAACGTCAATTCGGAAGATTGACACTAGTGCGTCTTCGAGCCTTAATTTTTGGGGTACAGTCTTTTTAGTTTATGGCGAGCGTCGTTGATTTTGAATTGCCAATCGACTCCACGTTGTCTTGCATTTGTTCGTTTAAACCATGCTTTGATTTCTGATTGGGAAAGGCCAAAGGGAAAGGTCAAAGGTGTCAGGAACCGTTTCTGGTGTAATTGCACGAAAAATCTGGTACCACAGGAAAGAAAAAGCGAGATAAAAGCAGGATAATACTGACACCTTTTATCTCAGGATTGTTGGGGCGAATGCGCTTTGGTATATTTGTTTGATGTCACACCAAATTACAGAAGAAGGACTGGGAGACATCAAGGCAGGTCGGACGGCATCGATAGATCATGTTTTCCGGGAACTCGATAAACTGAAACCGAAAGGCTGATACGATGCGGCGAACACTTTTTTTTCTTTTGATCTTCTCTGCGTTTCACGGTTCTGTTTTCGCTGCACCGAAGCGGCCTCATGTTTTGTTTATTGCGGTTGATGATTTACGGCCGGAGCTGGCTTGTTATGGAAAGCAGCATATTCATTCGCCGAATATTGATCGACTGGCGGCAAGCGGGGTGTTGTTTGAGCGGGCTTACTGCATGGTGCCAACTTGCGGGGCGTCGCGGGCGAGCATGATGAGTGGTATTCGTCCTGCAAGAAAAAGATTCGTCAACTATCTGGCATGGGCGAAAAAAGATGCGCCCGGCATCAGAACGCTTAACACGCAATTCAAAAAGAACGGGTATTATACGCTTTCGTTGGGGAAGATCTTTCATCACCCGGCAGATAACGCAAAAGGTTGGTCGGAGCCAGCCTGGCGGCCGAAGAAGATTCCCTGGTATCGTGATGAACAGAATATGAAGTTGCACCTGGAACGCCAGAAACTGAGCGGTCGCAAACGTGGTCCTTCGACCGAATCGGCTGATGTGGCTGATAATGCTTATGCGGATGGCGTGCTTGTTGAACGGGCGATGGCTGAACTGGGGCGGCTTAAAGAAAAAGAGCAGCCGTTCTTTTTGGCGGTTGGTTTTTTTAAGCCGCATCTGCCGTTTGTGGCTCCGAAAAAATATTGGGATTTGTATGATCACGAGAAAATTCAGCTTCCTGATAATTATTATGTCCCAAAAAATGCCCCGAAGGAATCGATTCATTCATCGGGGGAATTGCGAGCCTATGCGGATATTCCAGCCAGGGGGCCGGTCTCAAACGAGACGGCTCGAAATTTAATTCATGGTTATTATGCGTGTGTCAGTTATACCGATGCACAAATTGGAAAACTGCTTAATGAATTGGACCGCTTGGAACTTTCGGAAAACACGATTGTTGTTTTGTGGGGCGATCATGGTTGGAATCTTGCCGAACATACGTTGTGGTGCAAACATAGCTGCTACGAAACATCGATGCAGATTCCGTTGATCGTGCGAGCGCCCGGCATCAAAAAGAATCAACGAAGATCGGGACTGATCGAATCGATTGACCTTTACCCTTCGCTGTGCGAATTGGCGGGGCTATCTAGGCCGAAGCATTTGCAAGGCCGCAGCTTTGTTGAATTGATGAAGAACCAGCAAGCAAGTTGGAAGACTGCGGCAGTCGGTCGGTATCGAAATGGAGACACGATTCGTACCGATACTTTTCGTTATACCGAATACACAAACGAAAAAGGGAAACTGCTTTCCCGTATGCTTTATGATCACCAAAGTGATCCCGATGAAAATATCAATATAACAAGCAAAGATGACGCCGCATTATCCCGGCAACTGCACCAACTGATGGGACGTGACAATAAAAAACCGTGATGTAGAGGATCAATCTCTTTGAACCCTTGCATGAGGGGTAGTTGCGCATTACAAGTGAGATAAATTCGATAGCAGTGTATGATTTACTTCACACAGTCTTTGTCTCAGGTGATTGTTTTCACTTTTGAGCAAAGCAGAGCTGTTGACGCAGTCGCCTTTGGCTTGCCGTTAAACGAATTGCTGAGACTGTGCAGAGTAGTAAACAACTGTTGTTACCCTCTACTTTATTGTTTACAGGGAACCTCTATTCATTCAAAAAAACCTATTGAACGGAGGGTAGACATTTTTGTCTGCCTATAAATACGGCATGTTCAAACCAGACAGACAGGAATGTCTGTGCTCCTTTTGAATGAATAGAGGTTCCTTACAGAAAGAGAATCAAGGCGAAATCATGGCACACCCCTGGCACGATGTGACTCCGGGCGAAAATCTTCCTTTAGAGTTTCAAACGATTGTTGAAATTCCGATGGGTTCGAGTGTGAAATACGAACTTGATAAAGAAACCGGGCTGCTTCGGCTTGATCGTATGCTTTATTCTGCGGTTTACTATCCGGCTAATTATGGGTTCATCCCGCAAACTCTTGCAGAAGATGATGACCCGATGGATGTGCTGGTGATGTGCAAGGAGCCTTTGGCGCCGTTAACGCTGGTCAATTCGCGAGCGATTGGCATTATGACGATGATCGATGGCGGAAAGCCGGACCATAAAATTCTTGCCGTTGCAATTGATGACCCGGAATATAATTACATTACTGAAGCGGAAGAACTACCGCCTCACCGTCTGAATCAGCTTCGGCGTTTCTTTCAGGATTATAAGCAACTTGAAGGGAAATCGGTGGAGGTGAATCAAATTCAGCCGGTTGCTAACAGCTTGCAGGTGATCGACGATTCTCTCGAAGCGTATAGTTCCCGCAGACGCAAAGGCTTTGGGGCTTATCATCATTGATTGATACCGTTGCCTTTGAAATACTCGGATAAATTAATCCTTATTCGAATAAATACCCTGGCATTGTCAGCCACCTCACAGTCAAATGGTTGGAGGTTTGGTTACGTATATTTTACGTAATTATCATGAACTTGTTTCTGGGTTAGTCGGGGCTGCACGAACATGGCTGGAACGATATCAACTGAAATACTGCTCGATGGCGAGATACCTTCGGAGCCACCTGCGCAAGTTTTGAAGCAGAAGCTCGATACTGAATCGCAGCAGAAAATCAAGAAATTGCACTCTCAGTACGGCAGTGCAGTTATTCGGCAACAGCTTAATAACGTCGGGATTCTCTTCTTCAGCGGGCTGGCAATTTATTGTTGGGGGTTGGGACTGTGGCCTTTGACTGTTTTGTTTTGTGCGATCAGCGGACATTTCTTTCATACCAAGCCGCTTTCCATGCACGATGCGAGCCACGGGACGCTTGATCCAAATCGCCGGCGTAACAACTTCTTCGGAATAGTCTGCGGCACCGGGTCACTGGTTCCGTTGAGTGTTTATCGTTTCGCTCATGCTTATCACCACGGATACATGTCAACAGAAAAAGACCCGGAACTGTGGCCGTTTAACAAGCCGGGAACGTCCCGCCTGTTCCGCATGACATGTGCTTTTTTTGAAATACTGTTCGGGGCTATTTATACGCCGCTGTTGTTTTTTCGCTCACTGTTTACTTGCGGGACCATCAAGAAAAAACTGAGACGCCAGATTATCCTCGGCTACGGTTTGATTGTTGTTGTCTGGGGAACGATCTTCGCAGTAGTCAACTATTTGAATTTATGGGAACCATTTCTCATCGGGATCATCGCCCCTTATGCCTTTGCAGGAATGTATCAAACACTGAACAAATACACGGAGCACATGGGGTTATTGGGGGATACCGTCCTTTCGGGATCTCGCACGGTTATTCCGGTAACCAGATTGAACAAGGTCGCTTCCAATATGATTCAGCATGTCGATCATCATGGAACGCACCACCGGTTCGCTCAAATCCCTTTTTATCAGCTTCCCGATGCCAGTGAGGTTGTTTATGGGGAAGAAAGCCCTGAAAATCCGGTTTTCAGGTCGTATTGGGCTGCTTTTTTCGATATGCTGCCCACCCTCTGGGATCCCAAAGTTGGTTCTCAATGGAAGATGACCAGCTTGGAGTGAGCTTGCTGGAACCTCGATTGATTCAAGAGGAGCACAGACATTCGGCGTCTGTTTCGTTTGAGTCTGCCTGCCGTCAGTTCAAAATGTTGCTCTCCCCTGGGAGCCCTCCACTGGCTAAAATGCAGCCTGACCGGTAGAAGAGTTCGTTTTGCAAGCATGCCATGCAACTGCATTGCTGGAAAAAACAGATGGAGGTAACGAATCTCCAGCGTGGTCCGCAATAGCGGACCCTACGCCTGAATAGTTACTTATCTAGTTTGACAGAATTGAGGAAGTGAATGAGTACTGCTGGGTCAGCTTCTCGGAAAGCTGGACGTATCGATGCGGAGTTAATTCGGAATTTTTCGATCATCGCACATATCGATCATGGGAAAAGTACGCTTGCTGATCAATTACTGTTAAAAACGGGGGCGATCACCCAGCGGGAGTTTAAGGATCAAATTCTGGACGATCTCGACATCGAACGGGAACGTGGCATTACTGTCAAAGCGCGCGCGGTCGCGATTCGTCATGAATATAAAGGGAAAACTTACGAGCTGAATTTGATCGACACGCCAGGCCATGTCGATTTTCATTACGAAGTTTCTCGCTCCCTCGCTGCCTGTGAAGGGGCGCTTCTGCTGGTCGATGCGTTTCAGGGTGTTCAGGCACAAACGGTTGCCAACACTTATGCAGCAATCGATTGCGATCTCGAAATTATTCCGGTCATCAATAAAATTGATTTACCGGTCATTCGCGTGGATGAAGTTCTCGACGAAATTGAAACTGTTCTGGGGCTTGATGCTTCTGAGGCTCTCAAAATTAGTGCCAAAGCGGGTACGGGAATTGATGAAGTCTTTGATGCGATCATCGAACGGATTCCTCACCCCAGCGGCAAGAAAGAGAACCCGCTTCAAGCACTTATTTTCGATAGCAAGTACGACAGTTATCGCGGAGTCATTATTTATATTCGGCTCGTTGAAGGGCAAATTCAAAAGGGGGACAAAATCCGCTTCATGCGAACCGGCGGCGTTCAAGATGTGATTGAAGTTGGGCAGTTCTTGCCGGACATGGTCAGTTGTAAATCTCTTGGCCCAGGGCAAGTTGGCTACATTATTACCGGTGTCAAACAGCTTGAAGATATCAAAGTGGGCGATACCGTTACGCTAGAAGGCAACAAGGCAGAGGAACCACTTCCCGGTTACCATGAACCGCAGCCGATGGTTTTTTGCGGGATGTATCCGATTGATGCGACCGACTTTGAAAAGCTTCGCGAAGAACTGCAACGCATGGGACTGAACGATGCCAGCTTCACTTTCCAGCCGGAATCGAGTGATGCACTCGGCTTCGGTTTTCGTTGCGGCTTCCTCGGAATGCTGCACATGGAAATTATCCAACAGCGGCTCGAAAAAGAATCGAATATCGATCTCATTCAAACCGCCCCGAACGTCACCTACGAGCTTCTCCTGCGGGGCGGCAAGACAGTCATTCTCGATAACCCGCAAGATGTCCCCGATTCGGGCAGTATCGATGAATTTCGTGAGCCAATCGCGAAGGTAAACTTCATTGTGCCAACCGCAAATATCGGCGTGTTGATGCAAATGTGCGAAGATCGCAGAGGAACTTACATCAATACAGAATACCTGGGACCGGACCGCGCGCAAGTCATTTATGAACTCCCGCTGGCAGAAATTATTTATGATATGCACGATCGCTTGAAATCGGCAACTCGTGGATACGGCACGATGGATTACGAAATCACTGGATACAAAGCGGCTGATTTAGTGAAGATGGATATTCTTGTTAAAGCGGTACAAGTCGATGCGCTGGCATCGATTGTGCATCGAAATGTTGCAGAAAAACGAGGACGTTCTTTAGTGAAACGATTAAAGGAAGAAATCTCAAAACATCAATTTGAAATTCCCTTACAGGCTGCATTGGGCGGAAAGATCGTTGCGCGCGAAACCATTTCTGCACTGCGTAAAAACGTGACGGCAAAATGCTACGGCGGAGACATTACCCGCAAAAGAAAACTGTGGGCCAAACAAAAAGAGGGTAAGAAACGCCTGAAACAATTCGGACAAGTCGAAATCCCACAAAAAGCATTCCTCTCGGTACTCGATGCTAACAAGGGCGACTGAAAGGCGGAGAGTATAAAGGTGCAGGGTCTAAAGGTGGTATAAAGGTGTCCGTAATTTTACCCGAAAAATCAAGATTAAAGGTTCCTGACACCTTTAATCTGACACCTTTAATCTGACACCTTTAATCTGACACCTTTAATCTGACACCTTTAATCTGACACCTTTAATCTGACACCTTTAATCACTTTAATTCCACCGACTTTGGGGCAGCGTTTTATTGATAAGAGTCTTCTATGTATCGAACCTGGACCTTCGGCAAACGAAGCTATCAACTGGGCAAATTCCCGCTTCTTATGGGGATCGTTAACATCACGCCGGATAGTTTTTCGGATGGCGGACAGTTTTACGATTCGCAAAAACCTGATCCTGCGCAAGCCGTCGAACATGCCATAAAGCTGGTTGATGAAGGGGCTGATTTTCTTGATCTTGGTGCAGAATCAACCAGACCGGGGGCGGAGCCGATTTCATTGAAAGAAGAACTTGCCCGCATTGTTCCCGTTGTCGAACGGCTTGTCACTCAAACAGAAGTTCCGATTTCGATTGATACCACAAAAGCAGAAGTGGCTCGCGAATGTTTACAGGCGGGGGCGGAAATTATCAATGATATTTCCGGCTTAACATTCGATGCGCAAATGCCCGCCGTTTGCAAGCAGTTCAACGCAGGCGTCGTTTGCATGCACATCAAAGGAACGCCGCAAACGATGCAGGAGTCTCCTACTTACGAAGATTGTGTTTCTGAAATCAGCAACTGGCTCGATGCTCGTCTCGCCTCCTTAAAGCAAGTCGGCATTCCAAATGAAAGCATTGTGATTGATCCGGGAATCGGTTTTGGAAAAACAGCAGAACATAATCTGACGATTCTTTCTTCGATACAAAATATTCGCAATCTCGGGCGTCCGGTGTTAATTGGACATTCCCGCAAACGCTTTCTTGGTTCGATCCTCGGACGAAATCATGATGAACGCCTGGCAGGAACGATTGGCGTTTCCATCGCGCTGGCTCAGCAGCAGACCGACATTCTGCGAATTCACGATGTCGCCGCGATCAGCGACGCCTTAAAAAGCTGGCAGGCAATCAGGCGATAACCGGGTAGCCCATCCGTTTTTTGCGGTTGGGTTGCGTAGTAACAAGAGGGATACACCATGCGGGGTCATCCTGATTGGGAGGTCAGGCGAGCCGGGGGTGTTAACCCCCTGGTAACTGTGCTATTGTAAATCGGCGTACAATCTAATCACTATTAATAAAGGGGCTACCCGGTTTTTTTTATTTCGAACCAGAGAGGAAAGTCATGAATTTTTTTATCAAAATAACATTCGTTCTATTATTGGTAGGCGCTTCGTTTGAAACGAGTATTGATGCGGCTCAGAAACAGCCGAATATTTTGTGGGTCGTGGGGGAAAATTTTGCGAATGATTTAACCTGCTACGGCGGGAAAAATGTGGCGACTCCCCATTTGGATGAGCTGGCTGCAAGTGGCGTTCGTTATACGAATGTTTTTTCGACATCGCCGGTTTGTGCGCCAAGTCGCTCGGCTTTTATTCTGGGGATGTATCAGACGACAACCGATACGCATAACATGCGGTCTCATCGCAGCGATAATTTTCGACTCCCCCCCGGCGTGCGCCCCTTAACGCATCGTTTGCAGGATGTCGGCTATTTTACCGCGAATATCACACACATCGGCAAACGGGTAGTTGGCACCGGAAAGCTCGATTTGAACTTTGTGAACGAAGGACCGATTTATCAATCCAAAAAATGGAACGCAATGAAAAAACAGCAGCCGTTTTTTGCACAGATCAATATGCCTGAAGCAGAGTACGATATTTATGATCGCAAATCCGCAGAGAAAAAACGTGTTAAATGGGTCGGTGAAGAATGGCACCCGAAAGTGGCCACGCCGGAAAATGTGACGCCGCCACCTTATTATCCCGATCATCCAATCACTCGGCAGGAATGGGCAAGATATTTGAATTCCTTAACCGGCACCGATGTTCGTTTCGGCTGGATTATGGAACAGCTTAAAAAGGATGGACTGGATGATAACACGATTGTCATCTTCTTTTCCGATAATGGCCGCCTTGATGCAAGAGGGATTCACTGGCCGTTCGATTCTGGTTTGCATGTGCCGATGATTATCCGCTGGGCAAAAAATTTCACGCCTCCTTCACAAATCAAACCGGGGATGGTCGATGATCAGGTTCTCAGTTTAATCGACCTGACCGCTGCCACACTTTGGATGGCTGGGATTGAACAGCCGGTGTTAATGCAGGGGCGAAATTTTCTGGGAGAGCATCCCGATCAAACGCGGCGGTTTGCGTTCAGTGCACGGGATCGTATTGACGAAACAATTATTCGGATGCGGTCTGTCAGCGATGGGCGGTTTCATTACATTCGTACCTTGACCCCTGGTGCTGGTTTTTTAACGCTGAACCGTTACAAGGAAAAATGCTTTCTTGTCAAACCGTTAATGCGAAGACTTCATGCAGCCGGGAAATTAACAGGGCCGGCTGTTGATTTAATGAAGCCGTTCCCGAAGGAAATGTTGTTCGATATTCAAAGCGATCCGCATGAGATTCATAATCTTGCAACATCGAAATCTATCGAACATCAACAGGTACTCCATGAAATGCGAGCAGCGCTCGATACCTGGATGGTCGAAACGAGAGACCGCGGAGATATTCCTGAACCAGCCGCAGTGGTCGCCCCGTTCTTGAAAGAAATGGAAGACTGGTTTGGAACTCCCGAGTGGGCAAAATAATCTGATGTCCCCTTCTGCTGACGCCGTCAGCAAGAGGGTTGTACGGAATCTTTCCCAATCATTGGCGCCCTGCAGAACAAATCACCCTTTCCTAAATGCCCCTTACGGCTGCGCGGGTGGCCCGACCACTTTAGTGGCTGGGTGCCGAAAGGCACAAGATGGACGTGCCATGTGCGTCCCATTTTATTCGAATTATTAATAAGGATGGAGTTCGCATGGCGCGAACATCCCGTTGCTACGCAACCCAACCGCTAAAAGCGGGCGGGCTACCCGGTGGGGTATCCAATTTCCTCGTTCCCAAGTAGGAAATTGGGAACAAGGTGAAAGGCATCTAACTATCACAGTCTTCACAATCTTCTGCAACTGCCTGGAAAACGAAATGCTCTCCACAATTCTGCCCTGGTCCTAACATTGGTACACACTGCTCTTGCCCCAAGGCATTAATAAAAAGAATACACTGGTGCTCGTAATAGCACATGACATAGTCTTCCCATACATCGCAATGGAAACCATCCTGAGTTATAGTCTCGCACCAATTATCTGGGGGCCCACCCACAGGTTTCATGGGCATCGTTTGACCGGCAGAGCAGTCGGCATCAAAATCAGGAGGACACTGGATTATAGGAAGATTACCGCACCCTCCGCCTCTATTAGCCGGAAAGCAATCAGACGAAGGCCAGCTGTCATTACAGCAGATATCTGCCAAAATAACACTCGTATTGAGGACAACCATTAGGGAAAAAAGTAATCGCAACTTGTTCATAGTATCAACCTCATTTTTATATTAGCTACTAATTATTACGAATTCGTAGGTAGGCTATAATAACACATATAGCCCCAACAACGAAAACATTGAAATACAATAATGTTTTACCAAGCCTGTGATTGCTTTTGACGAATTCTTTCTCGCTAGGTTTTGGAATCCTTCTCACGCGTGAATCGGAGTTGGTAATTGAGACAGCTTTTCCTTTACTCCAAAGTTTATTTTTTTTTGACCTCTTTCCAGTTTCACGGTTATTTGAAACGTAATTGATAAGTGTTCCCTCCGGTAATTCCATACCTTCAAGTGTAAACAATGCAGCAGGAATAGGGATATTGAATGAAACATCGCTTATTCTAATCTCCGACTGACCGCTACGCTTACCTTTAACGGTTCTCCATAAGTTAATTTTTCTAGGAAACCAAATAGTTGAGTCGCCGAAAGGGTATTGATCAAGGCTGCAATGCATTTCTTCGGTGTATTTTCCGTAATCAGCAATGATCCCTTTAACAGAATAATTTTGATCGGGAGAAATTAATAAAACTACTGTTAAATAATCAGAAGTAAACCGGAGCCTCAATGGTGCCTTGTTACTGACGGGAGTGCCGAGGACTTCCCGATGAAAATTGCCAGGCAGTTTTAAAAATACATCCCACTTGGAAGTATGCCAGAGCCCAAGATTATACGGAACCAGTCCCATCATCCTTGGATCAATCAAATTTTTAGGCAACTCTGAATCATCGTGTGGATCACTGTAATCTTCCACTACGGTTGCGACAATTCGATTGAATGGCTCTCTCAACTCCTGTATATGAGTCGCGTATATTTTGCCATTATCGAGAAAAGAAAGGCTCCGAGGGTAGTCAGACGGCAGAGTAGAATTAGGACTATTAAATGAGCCACTCGGCTCAGTAAGTCGCATCAATATTTTTGGATAATCAAAAAATATTTCATATTTGAATTCAAGATCGGAGACGTCAGCAGATGTGGTAAAACAAATATGCCCACTTCGAATCTGCTCCCTATTCCGAATTATTTTCTGCAATACCTCCTCTACCTTGAGGTAAGGTTCACGAGAAAGGGCTTCCGTCCCTCCCCCCCCTAA
>Ga0316209_1001130_pt1 | contig 31495 bp, 28 predicted proteins | sample 6monopyrite_MG_FD_204945 | JGI IMG/M metagenome (GOLD analysis project Ga0316209, IMG submission 204945) | Microbial mat bacterial communities from mineral coupon in-situ incubated in ocean water Damariscotta River, Maine, United States -... | ecosystem: Environmental > Aquatic > Marine >...
AAATTTAAAGTGGCATAGCCGAAAAAGGTCGACTAATAAAGGCTATCGTGCAAACAGCACGTTTAAATATGGGTTTTTAGAGCAATTATTCAGTTTGAGTTTGTACCCAATCAACCACGCTTTTTAACGCAGCAGGTAAATTTTCAGGTTTGTCACCACCAGCTTGCGCCATATCAGGTCGGCCACCGCCTTTGCCGCCAACCTGTCTGGCAACAGAATTGACTAAATCCCCGGCTTTCACTTTATCCGTTGCATCTTTACTGACACCGGCCACTAAACTGATTTTTGAGCCATTAACCGCAGCAAGAACAATGGCCGATGTACCCAGTTTATTTTTCAATTGATCAAGCGTATCGCGTAATGTTTTTACATCTGCACCTTCAAGGTTGGCTGCTAACACGTTAATGCCATTCACCTCAGTTGCTTGTGAAGATAAATCTGAGCCCTGACTGCTGGCTAACTTGCCTTTAAGTTGAGCCAACTCTTTTTCTAAACTGCGATTTTTCTCCATCAACTGACCAACGCGTTCTGACAAGTTTTCACGGCTACCTTTTAACATTGAAGCAATCGCGGTTAACTGGCTTTCACCTTTATCGGCCCAGTCTAATGCATGCTCAGCCGTCACCGCTTCGATGCGACGAACACCCGCAGCAACACCACTTTCACTAATAATTTTAAATAAACCAATGTCACCGGTATTCGAAACATGTGTACCACCACAAAGTTCGACCGAGAAATCACTCATGCGAAGTACACGCACTTCGTCACCATACTTTTCTCCAAACAAGGCCATTGCCCCGCTGGCTTTAGCGGCATCCGGTGTCATGATATTGGTATCAACATGATGGTTTAAGCGAATTTGTTGATTCACTAAATATTCAATCTCTTTTATTTGTTCAGCTGTAATAGCATCAGGGTGCGAGAAGTCAAAACGTAAACGTTCTGCTTGCACTTGTGAACCCTTTTGAGTGACGTGTTCACCTAACACTTTGCGCAATGCAGCATGTAGTAAATGCGTTGCTGAATGATTTGCGACAATGGCCTGACGGCGTTCACTATTTACCTGGGCGCTTATACTGTCACCCACTTTTAACGAGCCCTTTAACACTTCGCCATAATGACCAAATACCGCTTTACCTTGCTTTTGTGTATCAACCACTTCAAATTCTGATTTACCGCAGGTTAATAAACCACTATCGCCAACCTGACCACCGGATTCGGCATAAAAAGGGGTTTGTTCTAACACCAGCATGGCAGTTTGGTTTTTTTCAATCGAATTAACTTCTTTACCATCAACATAAATCGCGGTAATTTTTGATTGCCCCTCTAAATGTTCATAACCAGTGAAATCTGTTTCGCCATCAATTTCTAATGTGCCTTCATAGGCGCCACCGAAGGCACTTGCTGCACGCGCACGTTCACGTTGTTGTTCCATGGCTTTTTCAAAACCATCCATATCTAAAGTGAGATTACGTTCGCGCGCAATATCGTTAGTTAAATCTGCCGGGAAGCCATAGGTATCATAAAGCTTAAACACCACTTCACCAGAAATAACATTGCCTTTCATATCCTTAATAGCATCTTCTAAAATGGCCAATCCTTTTTCCAGAGTTTCAGCAAAGCGTTCTTCTTCCTGGTGTAGTGCTTTTTCAACTTTGTCTTGTGCCGATTTTAGTTCTGGATAAGCATCGCCCATTTCTTTAACCAGTGGCGCAACTAACTTATAAAAGAATGCCTCTTTTTGGCCTAAATTATTGCCATGACGCAGTGCGCGACGAATAATGCGACGTAATACATAACCGCGACCTTCATTTGAAGGCAACACACCATCAACAATTAAAAAACTACAGGAACGAATATGATCGGCAATCACTTTTAATGAACTGTTTTCTTTATCGTTGCAGTTTGTTTCTTTTGCAACCGCGCTGATTAAGTTTTGGAATAAATCAATATCATAATTGCTGTGACCATTTTGCATAATAGCGGCAAGGCGTTCTAAACCCATGCCAGTATCAACAGAAGGTTTTGGCAAAGGATTTAAGTTGCCTTCCTTATCGCGATCGTATTGCATGAAAACCAAATTCCAGATTTCAATATAACGATCGCCATCTTCTTCAGGTGTGCCCGGCGGGCCACCCGCAATATCTTCGCCATGATCGTAAAAAATTTCAGTACATGGACCGCATGGGCCGGTATCACCCATTGACCAAAAGTTATCACTTTCGTTTTTCTTGCCACCTTTTTTATCACCAATGCGGGTAAAACACTTTTTATCCACACCAACTTCATTTAACCAGATATCAGCGGCTTCATCATCGGTATCATAAATAGTGACCCATAACTTTTCTTTAGGGAGTTGTAAAACTTCAGTTAAAAACGTCCACGCATAATTAATCGCATCACGTTTAAAGTAATCACCGAAGCTAAAGTTACCCAGCATTTCAAAAAAAGTATGGTGACGTGCGGTGTAACCCACATTTTCTAAATCATTATGTTTACCACCTGCACGGACACAACGCTGCGATGAGGTTGCACGAACATAATTACGTTTATCCTGGCCAGTAAACACATCTTTAAACTGCACCATGCCGGCATTAGTAAAAAGTAAAGTCGGATCATTGCCAGGAATCAGCGAACTTGATGGCACGATTTCATGTCCTTGTTCACTAAAAAAGTCGAGGAAGGCCTGGCGTAATTCTGCGCTTGTTTTAATGCTAGCTGTCATTTTGTTATTTTACTTTTCTTTAAACATCGAGGTGATTAACCACACCGAGTTAATTTATATTAATCATACTCACGACTTTCATGAGTCATGGCATAACGTGTTTGTTCAGATGAAAAACCTCGCGACTGCAAAACCGGGGTTGCCGTGCAGTTTCTTTTAAATCCGAAGGGCGTTGTTCTGAGCCGTATTTCTTAATACGAACGGCTAAAGCCCTTCCTTGCCATTGCACACCGGCTCATCTAAAAACGTCCCGATCATAGCATCACTTACCCCCTTTTGCGTAATTCGGCACGAATTTTTAAGGGGCCAGAACCTGACGAATCGCCACGAAATTTAGAGTTATAGGTCATTGCGAGGAAACGCTGAAAACACGTGTTTTTTAGTGTTGATGCGGCAATCTCATATTCATAACTCTTCAGCATGAGCAAGAATAAAAATATCGACCAGTAAAAGAGGCTGATAGCGGAGGAATTAGAAATTCTTAAAAGTACTGCCAGGTCAACCGAACCGAGGTGCGCAGATTAGAATATCGCTTAAATCGGTTGATAAGCGCATCGCGCGCCTGATAAAACGGCAAATAAAAAAAGGCCTTAGCTTTTCACTAAGGCCTTTTAAATGCTTACAAGAGATACAAACCGAACGTTACGTGTAGAACGTGTCGGTAAACAGCCCACCCTATCAATTAATTAGATCAGATTGAAGATAATTTTTAATACTGATTTTATCGAACAAGGCTAGCTGCTTCTCAAGCCATAAACATTGTCTTTTTTAGCGCCCTATTTAACTTTATTCTTATTAGGTCATCCCCACCAAAATACAATACTTATTAATATTGTTATAACGTTACTGCTTTTTCCGTTGTGCTAAGCTATAACTTTACGGTTTGCAGAATCTTTATATTTACGCCACCAAATCATCAAACCGGTAATATAAAGAGTTACTAAGCTAATACCCGTAACAAACACAATGATGCGCCCCAGTAATCCAAAAGCTTCACCATTATGTAGAGGATACATCCAGTTAATAAACGCATCGCCAGCACCCATGGTCTGTGGCTGTTGCACGGACAACACTTTGCCATCAGACGAATTGATCCATAGCTGAGTACTTCCACTGGTTTTTCGTACCTCATTGTGCTGTCGCATAATGACACGGTATGGGTCACCTGCGGATAGTGGAAAGTAGATGCGTTGCAGCTTTGCCTTGGGAAACAAATGATGTGCAATATTGCTGATCTCATTAATATTTGGCCTTTGTGCAACAGTTCCTATCGTTCTCGAAAACTCTGCTGGACCTACTTGAGTTAACGGTGAAACCATACCGACTAATGGCTTCACATAGTGAGGGAAAATCATATAAACCCCCGATAATGCAATTACGATAAGTACTACTGAAATATAAATGCCGATGGTTTTATGCAAGTCATAAATGAAACGTAGTTGGTTAACGCTACGCTTAAACGTCAGTGCCCGGAACAAGTTAGATAACTTTGGCCACCATAAATACAGCCCGGACAGTACTGAGCTCAGCAACATAAGTCCCATAACGCCCATAAATTTTTTCCCGATATCACCCAATACTAAGGTGTAATGCAGCTTATAAATAAAACTCATAAGGTAGCTGCCATACTCACGCTGCCCTAATATCTCGGCGGTAAAAGGATTAATCATCATCTCTAACACACTATCCTCTTCCCCTATGGGCACAGAAAATCGCAACTTCATTGCTGCCTGTGCATGTCTGGGAAAATAAAGACGTGTTAGCCTCGCCTCATCAGGCACCGCCGCTTGAGCAGCAGCTGTGATGTCAGTCAGGGGCACATAATCGTTAGCCGGATCTACCGTCAATAACGCAGGGTTAAAGTATTCGTCAATGTCTTGATAAAAAACCAGAAGGCTACCGGTTAAGCCACTAAAGGCGAACATGATGCCAACCGTCAGCGCAATATAAAGATGGATTTTGCGCCATAATTTGCGAGCCGATAAACCTGTTGCAATAGAACGGTCGGCTGACCGTTTGTCAGCCTTATTACCCCTGAGGGAAGAACCTTGCCCCATAAACCTACGCAGACGCTCGATCAACGGACTGCTCATCAAGCACTTCAGCGCTAAGCAAATTTTTAAACGAAGATAGATGTGATTTCAACGCCCGAAATGCAATACCCCGATCATCACCAAGCAAAAAGGCATTCACACCCTGTTCTATCCACTGATTAAGTTGCTGCGCTTCCCTTGGTATTGCACAAAATGGCACACCATGATGCAAACAGCTTTCAGCAATGGTGTTAATTGCGGCCTGTACAAGTGGATCTTGATGACTTCCCGGAACGCCGTAAGACTGAGAAAGATCCACTGCTCCCTCAAGCACCATGTCGATTCCCGCAACAGAGACTATTTCATCAATCGCCTCTACCCCCTGGCGATCTTCAATCATAACGACAAGCATGATCTCGTTATTGGCGCGTTTAAAATAACTCGGCAAATCAAGTGTGCCAAAACCAGTGGTACGCCCACCACTAATGCCACGTTGTCCTTCTGGATGATATCGACCTGCCCGTACAATCTGTTCCGCTTCTGCCCGGCTACGAACATGGGGCACCACCACACCCTGAGCACCACAATCCAGGACACGCAAGATGACATCTTCCGCGGCATTCGGTACACGAACCAGGGGGGTAAGTCCGGCAGATTCAGCAGCACGCACCGCATTTTCCAGCGTTTCCGGATTAAGACTGACATGCTCCATATCCAGAATCACAAAGTCATAACCGGCATAACCCAGCATTTCCACCAGCAAGGGAGCCGCTACTGAATTCATTAAGCCAAACACCGCATCTCCCGCCTGCAAAGAAGCCTTCAATTTATTGGCTTGCAACATAGCGCAATGCCTCCTTTTCGAGTGGCAGGAAGTGATGTTGTGGATGGGGGTGACGAAGAAAATCGTGATGTGAGATATGCCAGGCATATGCGCCGGCATAGGGAAATAACAGCATATCCCCAATCCGCACCCGTTCAACCATCGCCTCTGTTGCCAACACATCCTTGGGGGTACATAACTGTCCCACTACATTAATTGCCGTTTGCTTAACTTCGCGACGCACAAACGGATATCCCCAATGCTCAACCGGCAACACCTCAAAAGGATGGCTATGCCCCTGTGCATAAGGAGTGCGGAAGTGGTGTGTACCGCCACGGGCAACAACGAAATGCCCACCCAGATTTTCCTTAATGTCCAGCACCTCCATGACATAACAACCGCTACTTGCACTAACATAACGCCCTAGTTCAAAACGGATGCGGTAATGATTCATACCACTGCGTTGAATAAGAAGAGACAAACCCTGGCTGAAACGATCCCAGTCGAATTGTTTATCCGGCTCACGGTAATTAATACCAATACCACCACCGACGTTTATCTGACTGATATCTAGTTGATAAAATGACTGCCAGGCTGCGACCTGTTCAAAATAACATTGTAATAAATGCAACTGTGCATCCGCATCGAGTTGATGGGATAACAAGTGAAAATGAAAACCACACAAACGAATCTGCTGATGTTGTTTGAGCCACGCCAGCACCTGTGGCAATTGCTTCGCATCAATACCAAATGGCGTTGGCCGTCCGCCCATACTCAAGGTAGTTTGCGGCATATCTTTCAGCGATAGATTCATGCGCAACAAAATATCCACACTGCTTTGTTTTTGTTCCGTTATCCAGGCGAGCCGTTCCAGTTCACCTATACTTTCAATATGCAGGTATTCGACTCCCTGAGATAATCCTGCTTGCAGTTCCGCATCTGTTTTACCCGGCCCACCGAAGATTACGGGTACAGATGAAAAATGCTTGCGCACCCAGTCAAGCTCCCCCCCCGAAGCAACCTCAAAGCCATGCACCTCTGAGGCTAACGTCTGCAGGATAAGTAGATCGGAGTTAGCCTTAATGGCATAAAACATTTCACAGTTTGAGGGTAGTGATGCCAGCAAGCGTCTGGCATGCTGCTGCAGTTGTTCAAGGTCATATAAATAAGCGCACAGTGGTTCGTTTGCCTCGGTCTGTAACTCATAGGCAGCTGCTTTAAAACGCTTCAGATCCAGTATCATGATAATTCCCCAGCACAGTGATTTAACGGGTTATGTAACGGTACATAACTAACTTCACGGTCTGCACGTTTGAAAAAACGATTGACTAAGTTTGCCTTGGCCGGAAAAGACTCACCCGCCAACAAGCGATTGATATAACGCGTAGAAGACTCATTGCCATATTGCATTTGATACGCAAGCAGTTGTTCACGTACCACACGCCACAAGCTAAGCTCCAAATCAGGATTACCCGCAGCCAGTTGAGAAATGGCCTCACAAAAATTATTCACGAACAGACAGTAAACGATACGCTTCCAACCCTGCTCCTCGCTATACCATAGCGACTTACGAACGCGTTCCGAGACTGCTACTAAACGTTCAGCCGGAAAATGTTCAGGCTGCAACTTCACACCCTCAAAATCACGCAAATAAAGTCGCACAGGAAGACCTTCAGCAATGCCGATTAACACATTTTGTAAGTGCGGTTCGAAAATCACCCCACGCTGAAAGAAGCAATACAACACGGGCAACATCAGTTGTTCAACGTAAGCCGTGAACCATTCTTCAACCAGCATTTGTTGTGGCAACTCACTCTTACCAGCATGTTGCTGTAACAAAGACTCAAACCAGTTTTCGCCTAACGCGCGGTTACCAAAAATGGCACCGGCAAGTACAGGTGTCACGCCTTCCTCCAACATTCCATGCAGGCCCTGTCGCAGAATCATGCCAAAGCCTTCTGTTACCATTCTGCTCTGTTCAGAATCTTGCTCACCCAGATTGACAGATTGATAAGCAGGTTCCTCCATCACCCGTAATTCCGGAAAATGCGCGGCAAGTTCCGGCTGCAATTCACGCATAATACGGGTCACCATTAATGCACCATCGAGTTCATAGATGGCATTCTTGCGTACGCAATTGGTAATGCGCACATGTAATGAACATTTATAAAAATAAGCACTCTGGGGATTAAACAGCGTGCGAATAGAGGATGTTGGATAATACGGATTGCCCAGAATACCAAGATCACGTAAGTGATCCAGCCTAAGTGACTCTTGTACCAGAGGTAACTTGAGTAGATAACCCGCTTGCCATGGGTGCACAGGTAATAAAGCAAAATCTTCTGGTAGAGATACGGGCGCATCGGCAGCAACAATAGCATCACACGTTTCAGAGAGAACGGATTGTTGGATCAGAAATTCACGCCGCACGGCGAAATAATGCAGTTGGAAACGACTACCTGTCTCCGGTGAATACTGCTCAACATCTTCGACACTAAAACCCTGTCGGCTCTTAGGAGCAGGATGAAACGGGTGACCAAAACGTAGCGACTGCTCAGAAAACAAAAATGCTTGTAAGGAATCACTGGGCATTTCCAGTCCCGATTCATTCATAAAAGCACGCGTCACCGTTACGCTTTCACGAATCTGCACTAATAACTCATGGTTAAACGGTTGATCATATTTAAGTGATAAATCCTTTAATAGCAGTGTTGCCAAGGTATGCCACTGCAGTCCCTCCCATCTCTGTCCGGGCACTTTAAAGTAGCCCGATGAGCTGTAACGGTAGTTTCCCGTAGGAGAATCATGCTCCACCACCAACAATAAGCGGGTGTTGATACGCGGCATCAGGACAAGCATTACCTGGCCGCATTGCATTGCGGCACGTAATGACAAGGGCCAGTCACTTTGCCCAAACAACAAACCAATACTCACCTGTTCTTCTGGGACTGCAACCTCGCGGCAATAACAATTGAGCAAGGTTTCCAAAGCACGTTGACCTGCTTCATCTTCACGTACACGTTCCTGATAAAAACGCTGCAATGCATGTTCCGTCATAATAATTTCACTCTCATCCTTCCGCTGCAGCCTCGCGCCGCAGAGGTAAACTTAATACAAAAAGAATACACAGCGTGAGCACCGCACACGCTGCACCCACTATAAAAGGCGCAGTCAGCCCCGCCAGCTGTACAGCAAAACCGGCCGCAACAGCTGCGAATACACCACCCCATTTCGAACTACTCTCGAACCAACCCATGGTTTTTCCGGCATTACCGGCATCAACCACTGCGGCGATCGAACCGTGCAAGACTATGAATACCAGTGTCATTGCCAGTCCCATAAGAACTCGCCAGCCAATAAGTTCGTTAACAGAACTCACCTGACTCTGGGCAAGCTGGGTAATGGCCAGCAGCAACAATGCGAAACTTAAAGTTGCACGCAAACGATGTTCGCCAAACCAGAAACTCAACGGCCGGGCACAGAGCAGATAAACCAGATGTGGCAGACCAAACAAAAAACCTGCAAAACTTGCCGACAACGCAAAAGCATCCTGCTGGGCAAAGGCAATGAAATAGGGAAAAGTAATTACGGTTGCAAACACAAAGATAAATTGTATGAAGTAGATTTGTGTTGCAGTTAACGCCGGGCGGGAACATCTCTGCTGCACCTTGGTTTGATGCTCTCTGGTAACAGCACGCAACGCTGGCAGATGCCAGATAAGTAACGCCGACAGCAATGGTAAGATCGCCAGATAACGATAGAGCTCAATCGGCGAAGCCATTTCGATAAACAGGCCCAATACTACCGGGGCGCTTATCAGGGCAGCACGGGCGGAACCCTGCATCAGCGTGAGGCTACGCATCAAACTACGCCCACGTAACACACTGGCCAAATAAGCATTGGAAGCTCCGAAGGTACCCCCCAACACACCCTGCAATATTAGCGCGACGACAAACTGCGCAGTCGTGTCCGCAAAACCAGCCAGCAAAAAACTCGCCGCCAGACCAAGTTGTGCCCGCAGCAACATCGCTCTCTTGCCAACACGGTCTGCCAGATAACCCCACATGGGACTACTCAATGCGGTAAATAAAATGGGCAAACCGTAGAGCCAACCGGCAAGATATATATCCTCATTGTGCAGCGATTGCTCGAGGATCAATGCAAAAAATGGCGGCATGCCCAACGCGGCAAAGGCTGCCGTAAAATGCCCAATCAGGATCACTAAAATGGTCCAACGTTGCACTTTAATCATACTGTGCTCATCCAGTCCACAGCATATTGGGGGCACTCTTGCCGTAGAACTTATTAACGTCAGAGGCACCTGTGCTCTGCTTGTTTTCCAGACTGGCCGCCCGCAATAGATACTTTATATAGTGCGACTCATCTTCAAGTAACACCTGTTGTGCCAGAGAAATATCCTCGCCTTCTGCATGTAATTCGTCAAGCAGGCTCTCTATCTGGTTTCGTACATACATATAGAGTAACTTCCGCTCAAGGCCTGCTTGTTTTGTCAGACCTTCTATCAACACCGCAATATTTAATTGCAAGGTGATAGTGGTAAACATCTGCGCCAAGGGTAGTTGTTCTGTCACCAGAATGCGTCGATCCTGTAAGGATGCAACGCTGGATGCCAGTTCCGGGCAACGTTTAATAAGTTGATCAGACAATATGCGTCCGGAATCATTATCTTTAAGTAACAAGCGCAAACGAGGCCGCTCTTGTGAATCATTATCCTGGGACAGCACCAGCACCGAGTTTTGTTGATTAGATTCCAAGGCTATACCGTAACGGATCCATAAGGTTAGATGCAGCCGCAGGGTCAACGTTACATACTCCTCAAAAAAATCCATTACGCTGCCGCCATAGAACTCTTGAGCCAGTTCTTCAAATACGCTTGGACTGTTGGCCGTTTCAGCCAACAGTGCAGCAACCGGCACCAGGCTTGTCTCTTCAACTACCTGTGGATAGTGACGTAAAATAAACCCAAGAAAGTTTTTTCCCGCAACTTCAGCACCACGGCTTTCATCGGTCAGTAATAAAAGTTCAGTGATATTCGGTTCAACTGCGGCAATCGCAGCCAACATACTTTGCACCGTGTGGCCATCCTTAACCGTGCTGGGTTTGATGGTGCGGATATTTTTTGCGCCCAGAGTCCGAATTGATAGAGGTAATTTCAGATGCCACTCAGGTGCCTGTTGAACACTCACTGTACGCACCGAGAGTGTTGCCGCTACCTTCAGAAAAGGCTTCGGTGCCAGTTCCACCTGCTTAAACAGGCTGGCCTCAACTAACAATCCCTGTAGATGATGCTCCCACATAAAAGGATGAACAGGTAAAAGATAGTGGCTATCTGCCAAACTTGCCGGCAAGCCTACATCGTTAAATGATGGCCACCATGCTGGCAGTGCTGTGAAAGTTCCCTGATAGAGTATCTGTGGAACAGCCAACCAACGTAATTTGAAGGTGGCGCCAAACTCCGGTGCATAGATCGTCAGATCCGCCGAGGAAAAGCCCAGTTTTGCCCTAGCTGTGGGATAGAACGGATGATCGAGAAAGGAAGCTAAGCGTTCGTAATGCAGCAATCGTTTAGCCCAGTCATTGCCTTCACTTTCTACATAAGTTTGAGAGCGCTGAAACAGACGTTCGCGTTCCTGTTCACACCTCACACCATGACTCGTTGCGACATGGCACTCACCAACGAAGCACGAAAACTCTTTCTTGTCTGCTTCACTCAAATCCAGCTCAAAACAAGCAAGAATGCTATCAATCTCATGGTGATAGTGAAGCTGGCCATTTTGCATCTGAACCAGGGGTAAACTACGCAGCCTCCATGGCTGCATAAAATCTGACTGCTCTACCGGAATATATAACTGACCAAGATGTACGACTAACAACCACTGGCCATCTGCTAGTCGTGGTGGCAACTGCTGTGCAAATGGAAGTTCGTTTCCTTCAAGCACATGTGCCTGGCTGATACAGTCGCGCACATTTTCCCGTAATAAAGCATCCACCACACGACGGCATATATAATCCGCTTGCTCAACCACTGTCTCTGTTTTAATTACGGCATTCATTATCGGATCTCCCAGTTTAATGCCGCACTATGCCGCGCCATTAAATCGCCCAACAATGTTGCATCAGGACCGGTGCCACTCATGACGCCCAGGTAATCCCTATTGGAATGACTTAATGTCAACTGTTCACCCGATTTACGAAGCGGTTGATAACTCAGTGACATATTTGCTTCATCACAACGAAATGCCACAGGGGCATTGACAATTAATCCTTCCTTCGATGGTGTGAAATAATGGATCGCCGCAGCCCCTGAGCTTTCAGGTAGGATCTCAAGCGGCTCCCCCATATGCAGGTGCAACACCGTTTCAAAATAATTAATATCAAGCGCATCCTGCATCAGAAAATCCCGACGATCACCGATGCTTCGATAGTTAATTTCAATCAGACGAGGACCTTCAGCCGTCAACACAAACTCGGTATGACAGGCACCAAAGCCAATACCAAAATCGGAGATTTGCTTCAGCACCTCATCTTGTTGCGCAACACTCAAGCCTGTACCCCAATGGGCTTGCAGCTCAACAAATCGTGGTGGTGGTGATAAAGACACTCTAAAACCACCCAGAACCTGGAGTTTCTTACCATCACCCAAAGTCTCTAAGGTATATAGCTCACCTTCCAAATAAGGTTCGATAAGCAACTCTTGACCGGGCTGGTTATTCCATGCAGCGTCACAGTAGGCCTCAAGATCTCGGCTTTGCTCTGCCAAAAACACCTGTTCACTGGCCACGCCTTCACGCGGTTTAATTACACACGGATAGGGCACTTCGCTTGCCACCTTAGTAAGCGAAGCCGGATCCCGTACCAAGGCATGCCAAAGTTGATCAATCTGCTGTACCTTCATATAGGTACGCATTTCAGCTTTATTCTTGGCCCGATAAGCCACCCGCCAATCCTTGCCTGGTAACGCAAAATAATTGGCCGCAATGGCGGTGCTGGTCTGCAAATGATCGCTGTTAGAAAAGATCGCAACCGGATCATTTTCACGCAAAGAAATGGCTTCAATAACCGCAATCGGATTGAAAACATCACAGGCAATAATTTCATCCGGGTAAGCTGACAGATCCTGTTGGCTGAAATGGTGACGTTGTTGCTCAGCGCAGTCGGTTAACAACACAACTCGTAAGCCAAGCTTTAGTGCTGCGGGTAAAAACCCTTCGCTGAGCGAAGGGTTTACCACATGGCTGATTAAGATTAATTCTTTCATTGCTAGCTCCTTTAGCACTGATTAAAAGTCCATTTTTGCACTGAGCGTGTACGAACGCCCAGGTGTCGGAACACGACCGACAGGGCTAACATCCACACCGCGAAAGTAGTATTCCTCATCAAATACATTGTTAATGGCGAGGCCAATATTATATTTATTACCCGCGGCTATGAAATCATGACCAATACGGGTATTTACCAAGGTGTAGGATGGAAGTACCCCGGCACTCCCATTTGCTGTTTCCTGCACAGTATTGGCCGCATCACTAAAGCTTTCGTCAACATAAACCGCAGTCGCCGCAAAATCCCAGTTACGGTATTTGTAATCACCACTCACGCTGAAACGATGGGCAGGGGCATTAGGTAATTCTTTTCCCTGATTGGCACCCGAGAGTTGTTCAGTTTTGAGATAGGTATAAGCAAAAGTGAGGTTGGCATTGCGAGCTGCTTTCCAGTCGGCTTGCAGCTCGATACCTTGATGTTTTGTTTCACCCAAGTTCTCGAAGCGCGAAGTACCGCTGTTAAACTGGATTTGATCTTGGTAATCAATCTGGAACAGGGTTGTGGTTGTCGCCAGATTTTTAGCCGCCTGATGACGAGCACCTATTTCATAATTCCAGGCGGTTTCATTAGCCACGTCACCTGCACGTGTTATTTGTGCCGTCTGCACAGGAACTAAAGAACGTTGTGCATTGGTAAATAAGAATAAATCTTTGTTTGCCTGGTAGCCGATGGTAAGACCGGGTAGTAGCTCGCTAGCTTTATTACTATCTGTACTGCCACTGATACCATTCCGATAATTCATAGTGACATCTTCGTAACGCAAGCCAGGTGTGATAGCCAATTTGTTATCAAGCATATTAATCGTATCGCTGACATACAAAGCCATCGCCTCAGAGTCAAAGCTCCAGTCCCGCGCAACACTCCGTGCTCCGGTGGCTATTTTCACTCGATTCACATCAAACTCGACTTTTTCTTTTACATAGCGCGCGCCAACGGTAATGGTATGATCACCGATGCGGTGAGTTAGTCGTGGCTCGGTGCCAAACACTTTGAACAAACGTGGAGAGTCGGCAATATCAGTGGAAGCAATGGCTGGATCGGCCCAATGCCCTGTGCCACTCAAATTCTGCCCAAAGAAAAATGTACGATCCGCATCGTGTGCGAAATTACGCCATTCAAACTCGGTGTTGTTATCGGGTGTGTAAGTCCAGCTGAAAGTTCCACGTGTCATTGAGGCATCGAAACGATCATATGGGCGCTGGGATTTTGTCGGATCCTGTTCATAGGTCGCGGGACTCAGGGAACCGGGCAACTCTGCATCTACATTGTAATACTGCAATTGAGTGCTAAGTTGATGCTTGTCATTGGGGAAGTAATCAGCATCCAGAATAAAATTGTCCACCTCGGTATTCGAGTGTTCACGAAAACCGTCACCACGCAATGTATTCACTTGCAGTTGTAGTGCTAACTCATCTGACACATATCCACCAACACGATAATAAGTATCGGTCAATACATTACCTCTCGCTTCAGCAATCGTCACCTTCTCTTGTAATGTCTGACTTGTTTCAGAAGGGATAGGACGCGTAATGAAGTTGAGCACACCACCCACATTATTTGGTCCGTAGTGAACCGCCGCACCACCACGAACCACGTCAATGGTTTCGATGCTCGGCATGGTGATAGGGAAAAGCGACAGGCCTATATTACTATAAGGGCCAATGGCAACAGGGTAACCATCTTGTAATACTTGTACCCGTTGACTACGAAAAGGGGTCAAACCACGTACACCAATGTTGGGTAGGATACCGGTACCGGTCTCATCAAGCACCGTGATGCCAGGCACAGAACGCAAAGCATCCTCAACATTTAGCGCACCTTGCTCATGCAGTTGCTTGGCACCAACTGCGGTACGTGAACCACTATAGGTCCGCACCTTTTCCTTCGATGGTGTGCCTAACCAATCACCAAACACCGCCACCTCAGGCAAAGAACCACTTTCGCTGCTGCTGACACGCTCCAGAGTTACAGTATTCGCCGTAGTGAAACGCGCAGACAACTCGCTGCCGAGTAACAGAATATTGATTGCCTGGCGAGGCGTATACTCACCGCTAACCCCTTTGCTATTGATGCCTCGAGTTAACGCCGAGTCGTAGAGTAATTGCAAATTGCTGGTTTCACCAAAGACTGATAGCGCAGCGGGCAGAGATTGCGGAGTAATGTTGTAACGAATCTTGCCGTTGCTTTCCGCCAAGTGTATTGGCTGACCAGCGCTTTGCGCTATCTGCAATATTGGTTGTGCCTGTGTTTTCACTGTGACACCTAATGCCATTAACATTAACAGCGCCAGACGCGTACCCGTTGCTCGCTTCGCTTTACTGGCCTCGATAATGGTTGGACCAGAATATTTCTTGTTATTCACATACTTCTCCTACTAAGTGATAATGATTATCATTTACAATTAGTAATAGAACGTATGGGCTCAGTCATACCCTGACGTCTAAAAAATATATTTTTAATTTTTTCTTAATGTGGACTAAGTGCGGTCCAGTAGAATCAGGTATGGCGTTAATGAATATTGACGAGCGGGTAACACCTCGGCCAGTGCTTGTAAGATGGCATCCGGTTTATTTAGATCAAACACCCCGCTGACTGGAAAATCACGTAGTGACTCATCAATAATAACGACGACTCCCTGTCGATAGCGATTTATTTCCTCGATCACTTCACCCAATGGACGATCTGTAAACACCAGTTTTCCACGTTGCCAGGCTTTCGCCTCAATCAAATCAACGATTTTCGGCTTAGATAGCCCTTTTGCAATCGAATAATGCAACTGTTGCCCTGGAATCAGAACCTCCACTTGATCTCCGAGAGTCACCTGTACCCTGCTTTCAAATACAGTCACTGCCACGCCTTGTGGCGTTTGGTATACCTCGAACTCAGTACCGAGTGCCTGAATCTTTCCACCCTGCGTATCAATTACAAACGGGCGCTGTTTATCCGACGCAACAGTGAAATAGGCTCGCCCCTGATGCAGAATCAATTTGCGTTGATCCATTGAGTAATCTACCGAGAGTGCAGTTTCTGCATCCATGGTGACGAGTGAACCATCTGCCAGGGTAATGCTTTTCTGCTCAGCCGTACCTGTTTGATAATCATTGCTAAATCGCATCAACGTATCGGGCAACCAGATACTTATATTCAACATGACGAAAAGTACAGCCAGTAAGGAAGCGGTTCTGGATCTGCCCCAGCGTGAGCGACCGTTCATTTTCTCTCTGTTTGAGGGGGAGTAGGAATAGCTAGCACTGACTTCTTGTTCCTCGATCTGTTCCTGGCCAAGTTCATTATCAGCCCATTCCTTAAGCCCATCAAAGTCATTCCACAGCGCACTGATTCGGCTGTACTCCTGAGCATGAAGTGGGCTGCGTGCATGCCAGGCTTCAAATTGGCGACATTCCTCTTGAGTCGCATCCCCTGAATTAAGTCGTGTAAACCAAACGACGGCTTCATCGGGCACTGTTATGTCTGACTGTTCACGTGTCATGTCGATAACGCTAACGTTGCTGGTAATAAAATAATCATAGGCCGAGCCAATGTACCTAAAAACCTGTTGCTGTTCTTTTCATTATTATTAAGACGGGTCAGCTCGTATAATACCTTACCACCCATTTACTGAATTGCCTGTCGTAAACGATCGCGGCAATGGGCTAGTCCGCGAATCATATGCTTTTCTACCATATTGCGGGAAATACCCAGTTGACTTGCAATCTCCATATGACTTAAACCTTTGAACTTGTGGAGCATAAAGACTTCCCGACAGCGCGGCGGCAACTCATCTACCGCTTTACGCAAAATCGACAGGCGCTGTTCATAGTCTATAACCGTATCGGCTGAGGGCATACCATTGGATACGTCTTCTGGTACTGGCTCGGTACTAATGTGTCGTGCACGCGCTTTTTCTGAACGCAAATGGTCAACTGCCAGGTTTGTCGCCACCCTAAACAAGTAAGCACGAGGATTATCGACGACTGGTGGCTGCGAAAGCCGCTTTATCCGCAACCAGGTTTCTTGTGCCACATCTTCAGCCAACTGCGGGCAACCAAATTTTCGGGTCAGAAATATCTTCAAATCTGTGTAACTGGTAACAAGTGCGTCAAGCAACTTTGAGTCATAGTGATGGGCCATTGTGTTATATAAAACCTTTCACTAACGCAAGTAGAACGAAATGGGTACGACCAGTTCGAGCCGGGATTGCACCAGTTCATCCGGCATTGCGGGTAAGGGTGCAGCACGCTGAATCATTTTTTCAATTTCATGGTCGAGCAGGTTATAACCTGAGCTACGCTCAATTTTATAAGACAATACGTTACCAAGCCGATCGACGACAAAACGAAGAAACACCGTACCCTCTTGTCGACGTCGTTGTGCCGAAAACGGATATTGTTTATGCCTTTCTAACCATGCGCTTAACAAGGTAAAGTAATCACGCTTGGAGCCAGGCACCCCCCCGCCATTGCCCGTATCACCCTCGCCCGATTCCTCTTTGTTTTTTGTGCCACTCTTACCATTATTACCCGGCATCGTGGCAATCTGTTCAGGCTCAGGCATCGTTTTCTCTACATGGGTTTGCGTTACTAATGTTGGATTAGGCTTTGGTTTAGACTTAAGTTTCAGCTGGGGTCGAGATTTTAATTTCGCCTCTGTAGTCGCTTCAGGCTTTGCTTGCGCGATGATCTTCGAACTCACATTTTGCTCGCGTTCAACTTTCACTTCGTTGTGGCTCTGAACATCGTCAGTGGATTCGCTCGTTGTAATCACAGTTTTGGCTGAGCCGGGTGCACTGCCCGCTGCTCCCAATGCGATCTCAATGCCGTTCAAGCCAACCCCCGTAGCACCGGTAAGAATTGGGGAAGGTTTATATAGGAGCAACACAAAGCTGACATGGATCAGGGCGGCGATACTTAGCGCAGTGAACCAATGACGGAATTGGATCTGCATCAGAGTTTATCCAGCTCGGTTAAGAGCATTAACTTCTTAACTCCGGCAGCACGGAAAATATCCATGACCTCAATGACTAACTCTGCTTCCATTCGTCCATCCGCTTTCAGTTGAACCTTTAGTTCTGATTCCACTGACAGCCTGTCAATAATCAGTCGTTTCAACTCAACCTTGTTGAAATCCCGTTCACCGATGGCCATGCGACCATCGGCAGAAAGTAGCACCACCATCTCTTGCTCTTCCGCCATCGCCGGACTCAGGGATCGAGGGGGTGCCACATCAAACCGTTCTGGCTTGGTAAAAGTACCCGCCAACATAAAAAAGATGAGCAGCAGGAAGACAATGTTGATCAACGGGATAAGATTATCATCCTCATTACGCTGCCGCGTTGCTATGTTAAGTTTCATGTTTTCATTTCTTGTCATGCAGCAGCGAGATATTACGTCCGCCCACAGCACTCAAACGATCAAGTACAGTGACAATTTGTTGTAGTGGCACGCCAGCTTCGGGCTGCACGCCAAAAGGCTGCTCAGCATTACGCGCCAAAGCTGGCTGAATGTGCTGTTCTAATTCTTCAGGTTTTATGGCTTTACCGTTCAGGTAAAATTTTCCGGCAATTGTTACGCGGATCACCAGAGATTCCTGATCATGACTGGTGGTAGATTGTTTTGCTGGTACATTCAGCCCAATTGCACGCCACTCAATAAAACTCGAGGCCAGCATGAAGAATAGCAACAGGATAAAAACCACATCGATCAACGGCGTTAAACTAACTAATCGTTTCCGCCGCATTGGAGTCTGAATATGCATAATCTGCAACTGGCTCTATGATTGCGCAGCTATCGGTTGCACGTACGGAACACGCGCTTCTGCCAATCGTGACGAATTTGTCATCTCCAGTGTAAACACACGGGTTACCGCATCTTCCATACTATGCTGCAAGCGTTCGATGGTGCGTTCAAGTCCATGAAGTACGGTAATCGCCGGAATCGCGACGCTCAAACCTACTGCCGTGGTTAATAACGCCTCCCAAATACCACCGGAAAGCAGACTTGGATCCACTCGGCTACCAGCGGCGGCCAGTTGCTGAAAGGCCGCGATCATTCCCAACACGGTGCCCAACAAACCTAAAAGCGGGCTCAAACTACCGATCAACTCAAGTCCCCGTAGATTACTGCGCAGGTTTTCCAGCTCGGCGCTGGCTACTCGAGTTGCTTCCTCACGAATAGTGTCTTCTTTCACCTCATGCGCCTTGCCTCGCATGGTTATCGCCATCACATGCGCGATAGGATTACGCGACTGTTCAAGAGTTTCAAATGCTGCGTCAGATCGTCCTGCGCTCCAATGCGCAAGAGCCTCGCTCACGAACTGCCGCGAACCGATTTGCACAAAGGCAAACTGCCATAGTTTGATAAAGGTGATCGCCAGTGCAATGATGGATAACCCTACCAAGATAGCCACGACAGGACCACCCACCTGAAATAAAGCAAGAACGGACTCATTGCCCGTTTCCGCAGGTAATGCGCCAGATGATACAGGGGACACACCCATTATAATTTGTTCATTCACCTTATTCTCCTCAATCTCTGGTAAACATTAGTGTTAAGCAACCGGCTTTTTATACAAAACTCTTGGCATGTATTTTCGAACAGGAACTTTATGTTCGTATTTTAGAAATGAGTATGCTGGTATCCCGACGCTCTATCCCAATAACTGAAATGTTCCTTCCTGATGAATCGCCTTATCACAACAATGTATTTATAATCGCATATGATAACGATTCTCATTCGCATGTCAACCCTTTAGGTAAAATCCAGCAAACTGGCACCACAGCAAGTGAATTTTTTCATATCTACTTTCAGCGCATTTACAAGTCATATCTGGTAAGCCTCGACTGCTCTCTTACCCACAGACATGACTTTCCGCTTTTAGTAAGTACACTTAACTTACAAGAATAAAAATATCGACTAGTAAAAGAGGCTGATAGCGGAGGAATTAGAAATTCTTAAAAGTACTGCCAGGTCAACCGAACCGAGGTGCGCAGATTAGAACATTACTTGAATTAGTTAATAAGCGCATCGCGCGCCTGATAAAACGGCAAATAAAAAAAGGCCTTAGCTTTTCACTAAGGCCTTTTGAATACTCATGAGAGATACAAACTGAACGTTACCTGTAGAGCGTGTCGGTAACTCCCCTTCTTCTATCAATCAACTAGAGTTTGGATTGAAGATAATTTTCAATACTGATTTTATCAATCAACGCTAATTGCTTCTCAAGCCAATAGGCGTGGTCTTCTTCAGTATCGAGCAATAGTTTTTCCAGTATTTCCCTTGATTGATAATCCTGTTCTGTTTCGCAAATGGCTATCGCTTCTTTTAATGCAGCAACCACCGCATATTCAAGCTCAAGATCATTTTTCAGCATTTCAGGAACATTACGGCCAACATTGATACCTTCACGTTGGGTTAAATCTGGAGTTGCTTCCAAAAACAACATGCGGCGTATCAGCGCATCAGCATGTTCCATTTCTTCTTCAGTTTCATGTTTGATTCGTTCATACAGTTCATTTAAACCCCAATCATCATACATCCGCGAATGAATGAAATATTGATCAATAGCGGCTAATTCACCTGCAAGTAGTTTTTGTAATTGTTCTATAACTTTTGCATTACCTTTCATGATGCTTTCTCCTACATTCCCGATTGAAGATAATTTTGCATACCGAGTTTCTCAATCAATGCAAGCTGAGTTTCGCCCCAATCAATACGTTCTTCATTATGCTCAAGTAATTCCTCAAGATGCTCACGGCTAATATAATCACTCGCCTGCTCACATTGAGCAATTGCAGATTTCAACGTCGCATTTATTCGGTTTTCCATATCGAGATCATTTTTGATAACTTCAGGCGCATCTTCACCGATGAGAAGTTTTCCCAAATCTTGTAAATTAGGCAGTCCCTCAAGGAAGAGAATACGTTTAATCAAACGATCCGCCTCCTTCATAGCGTGAATAGAAGCTTCGTAGTCGCGTTTTTCCAGTGACTCAAAACCCCAGTCACCTAACATACGGGAATGCAAAAAGTATTGGTTGATAGCAGTTAAGGATTCTTTAAGTACATTATTTAAAGCTTGATTAAGCTTGGCGTCACCTTTCATAACTAATTATCCTTTTTAATAAATTATTTTCTCAATACTAGACGAATTGAAAAAAATAAAACAGAAAGATTAAGTTAAGTTAGAAAAAATAATTAGCAGATTTTATAAAGGTGTAATATTTTTTAGGCAGAAACAAATGAATCAACACTCAAAGAGGCTGGTATTAATGGCTGAGTTCTATTTTCACAAAGAATTCTATTGGCACAATCTTTACAGCGACCACAACAGGTCGCGACTTTTAATTCACGGGATAAATCTTCAACTGAACTCGCGCCATTGTCTCGGGCTTTACGAATTTGCCTGTCAGTGACGGCATTACAAACACAAACATACATAGTAATAAACCACTTCTTAGTTAATGATAATCGTTCTCATTATTGTTTGTAATTAGGCTAAAGTCAAGATCCGTAACATAAATTATATTAATTTTTTATTTCTAATAATTTCAATAACTTAATAAAAATTCTCATTTATTATCAAAAAGCATTGACTAATAAATGAGAATGATTATCATTTAGATAAAGAAAATCACAGAAAAGGAAAATCTATGTGCCTTAGTAATAATGAAAATGAAAGTTCAAATAATACGAGCAAAAAGAAAGCGTGTTCCACATCGCGCAAAAAACTCTGGCAACTTGATTCCTCTTTGCACTGCAGTGTCATCGGTACCTGTTTATCAATGGAAGAGATCATGCGGTTTCATCAAAAATTCAAACTTGATACAGATATCGCAAAGACGGATTACGACTTACACCGCTATTTTGTGCACACTGTTAATAACAATAACTACCAAAGCAAACACATAAGCAAATATCTTGATAAAAAATACCAGGCAACAGTTCGGCAGTTTTCAAAAGTAAAATCAAACGAACAATTAGCAACAGTATGGGATGAGGCGGTAACAAGCGGTGACATCGCAGCAGCTTACTGGGCATTAATCACCTCAGCCAACATTTCTGAACCATTAAATGATCGTATTTATGGTGAAGTGCATATGTTATCGCACTTATCAGGCAGCACAACACGCGTTGATATTCAGCAACGAAACCAGCTGCAACAGATTTCACAAACACTCAAGCAACAACTTAATGAAAGTAATTTAAAGATAAAAAATAAAACAGAAGAAACAAAACAAGTTACCCAACTGTTGTCTTTGCAACAGAAGAGAATGCGTTCATTAGAAGAAAAATATAAAAGCGTGATGGCGAGAATAAATCAACCTAACGAAGAAAAAAATATAAAACAGCTAAAAATAAAGCTTGATGAATATGAATCAAAATTTGTCTTACAACAAAATCGATTAAACCGGCTGGAAGAAAACGCACATAAATGGAAAAACCTTGCCATGCAAAGCGGAGATCAATACTTTGATTTAAAGAAAAATCACCTTCAGCAAAAGTCCGAGCTGGACGTTCTTGAAAAAACCGTTCAGGAATTATTGACTTCCAGAACAACAAGCTGTTCAAAGCAGCAGGAGTGTAAAAATTTATGTGGCCAATGTATTTTATATGTCGGCGGGCGTAATAGACAATGCGCAAATTTTCGCACAGTCGTCGAACAACAAAATGGGCAATTTATACATCATGATGGTGGCTTGCATGATGGACGCTTACGTTTAGGTTCATTACTAAAGCAAGTTGATGCGGTGTTCTGTCCATTAGATTGTGTCAGCCATGAAGCAGCTTATAAAATAAAAAAATATTGCAAGCAGCATAGTAAAAAACTTGTTTGGTTGCCTCGTTCAAGTTTGGCTGCGTTCATGCGTGGCCTAAACGAATTTTCAAATGCTTCATATATATAATATCAATGGTCGTTATATAAAAACATAAGAGAAATACAATATGAATATTATCTTGGATGCATGATTAGAACACGTTGATGCCTATGTTCGGATTCCTGACCGTAGTTGTGATAGCGAATTATTAAAATGGAATAAACATCTACTTAACTCAGTAATTGGAAATGGCAGTATCTGTTATGCTGTTCTTATACAACTAAACATTTCTGATGAGGAGCTCTTAAGTCTGGTAGCCGGTTTAGATACCTGGGCTGAGGATTAATATCCCTGCAGTTTTAATGAAATTTATAATTTAAAAAGCAAAAAAAATTTGCTCATTAGTAAAGCCCCTTGATTGTAAAAAACGTACTTGGCGCATTTTTTCCTTGGCATTTATAGGCAACCCTGAACCGTATTTTTTTAATCGCACAGCTAAGGCAATTTCTTGCCATTGCACATCACGCTCATCTAAAAACGCCCCGATCATGGCATCACTTATACCCTTTTGGCGCAATTCTGAACGAATTTTTAAAGGTCCTGAACCTCGATTAATACGTTGGTGAATAAATGCTTCAGTGAAACGTTCATCACTCAATAAACCTTGTCCGGCTAAACGTGCCAGCGCCTCTGAAATCTCATCGGCTTCATAGTCTTTTTTAGCGAGAAGTTTTTGGAATAATTCCTGGGTAGCGTGTTCACGACGAGATAAGTAATCCATTGCGGCAACACGAACTGTACGGATAGGTTTTGGCATTATTTTACTTTTTAATAATGCCTAACAATCCCCAATATCAGTGCTCAAACTGAGGAGATTGTTAGGTCAAACGTTAAAAATTTATGCTTCGATCAAGTCTTCTTCCTCAGCCCCTTTTTCAGGCTTAATATCTTTTGACTTGGCTTTTTCGGCTTCTATTTCATCTTCTGGCATTGCTGTTGGTAACACAATCTCACGAATTCTCGCTTCAATTTCCTCAGCCATTGCGGGATGCTCTTTTAGATAATTACGTACATTATCCTTACCCTGACCAATACGATCGCCGTTATAGCTATACCAGGCACCGGCTTTATCAACAATTTCGTGTTTCACCCCGAGATCAATAATCTCACCATGGCGTGAAATTCCCTCTCCATAAAGTAAATCAAAAACAACTTGCTTAAACGGTGGTGCCACTTTGTTTTTCACTACTTTGACCCGGGTTTCATTACCTAAAATTTCATCGCCCTTCTTAATCGCACCAATACGACGAATATCTAAACGTACGGAAGCATAAAACTTCAATGCATTACCACCCGTTGTTGTTTCCGGGCTACCAAACATCACGCCAATTTTATGTCGAATTTGGTTAATGAAAATAACCAGAGTATTTGAGCGCTTAATATTAGCCGTTAATTTACGCAAAGCTTGAGACATTAAGCGGGCTTGTAAACCCATATGAGAATCGCCCATGTCACCTTCTATTTCAGCTTTTGGTGTTAATGCTGCCACTGAGTCAATAACCACCACGTCAACCGCGGCTGAACGAACTAGCATATCGGTAATTTCGAGAGCTTGCTCACCTGTGTCAGGTTGTGAAACAAGAAGCTCATCAACATCTACCCCTAATTTCTCAGCATAAGCGGGATCAAGCGCATGCTCAGCGTCAACAAAAGCTGCTGTGCCACCGAGTTTTTGCATCTCAGCAACAACGTGCAGCGTCAGTGTTGTTTTACCAGAGGATTCGGGACCGTAGATCTCAACCACACGACCACGTGGCAGGCCACCTATTCCCAGTGCAATATCTAAACCGAGGGAACCCGTTGAAACAGAATCAATATCACGAATTGCGCTGCCATCGCCCATTTTCATGACCGAGCCTTTACCAAATTGCTTCTCAATTTGACCCAATGCTGCTGCCAATGCTTTTTTCTTATCTGCGCTCATATCAGCCATTTTTCTTCTCCTGTTAGGTATTTTTTTCTTCAGTATTCTAAGTAAATTTCGGTGTTCTTATTAATCTTCAGCGCTCTAAGTAAATTTCAGTGCTCTAATTTAGTAACCGCGGCCTTTTAAACCCCTTGGCTGCAATATGGGTTCACTTTAGGCTATACATTTTCTTATGTCAATACTTTTTACCACCTAAATACAAAATACCACTTAATATTTTTTATTAGCTCCTCTTTTATAGTATGTATAATAGGTGGGTAAAAAATAGGGAGAAGAATGTGGCAGTCGATCAATCCGTCAATGGCATAAAGCGCGCGAGCCAGCAGCGTTTGCAATATATTGAGCTCATGGCCTACTACACTGGCGTGGTCACACGTGGCGATGTTGCCAAAGCATTTGGGATTTCGGATGCAGCGGCAACCAAAGACCTCAAGTTTTACAGCCAGATTGCGCCCGATAATCTTATCTATAAACACAATGTATTTGGCTTTGTGCCCAGCCAGAATTTTGAAGAAATCTTTACCGATCTTGAGCCACAGCAAGTTTTACCGATGATTGCGGCTAACTTGCCTTTTATAGGTCAGACGGTTGAGCAAAATCTTTTATATGGGGTCACCACCGAACAACTTCCCCTGCCACAACGTTTACCGAGCAAAGAAATTGTTGCTCAAGTGGTTCGCGCCATTAAACAAAAAACGAAGCTAAGTCTTGTTTATAGTTCGCTAACCGATCGCGATAACAGTGAGACACGTATTATTGAACCGCATTCTTTGGTCAATACCGGTTTACGCTGGCACATTCGCGCCTATAGTGAAGAAAAATATGATTTTCGTGATTTCGTCTTATCACGCGTACAACAAGCGAAACAGCTCAGTGAAAAAGCCGAGTCAAACCCGGAATATGATGATGATTGGATGGAACACATTAACTTACAACTCACCCCGCATCCAAAACTCAGTGAAGAAAAACGTAAAATACTGATGACAGACTATGCCGCAATAAATGATGTGATCGAATTTACCGTGCGCCGCGCATTACTTGCCTATGTGTTACAGCGGCTATCGGTTGATACCACGGAAGACCATTCACTCAACCCAAATGCATACCAACTCATCATGATGAACCGGGATGAAATAGAACCCTTTGCGGGTTGGGCATTTTTATAAACGACTATAAATCCCAACGCTTCAAAATCGTATACTGCGCACCTTCAGGATACGTTTTAGACTCCACCAAACAAAACTGCGTCATCTTACAAGTGATGGGGGCTACTTCTGAAACAGCGGTTTGATGTTGCGCCTTACGCACCAAAGTGACATGAGGTTGATATGCTCTTGTTTCAACTTTAAAACCACAGGGCTGAATATTTTGTTGAAGATCATGCATTAACTCTTTTAATACAGCCGGTATTTCTTTTACGCCTAACCACGCAACCCTGGGACGAGGCCAAAAACCACATTTAGACAGGTTTAATTCAAACGGCTGACTCATCACCTCTTTAGCCTTCTCTTCAAGGCAAGCCTGAGTATTCATATCCGAGGCGCCAAAATAGGCCAGTGTAATATGCCAATTATTTTCAGGCACGATGTGACCCTGACACGGCAGGAAATATTTTAAAATGTTTTGTTGAATATCTTGAACAGTTTTATTATCTAACCAAAGCGCAAAAAAAAGCCGCTTTTTATCTGCTGTGCCCTTATTACTCACTAATCACTTAACCACGGTTTTTCATCTAGTAATGCTATAAGTTTCGCTATGACATATTCTACGGCTTGTTGTCTCACGGCTTCTCGATCACCTTTAAAGATTTGATGTTCAGAAGCGATGATAATAGGTTCTTTATTTTCTTCTTTCGCCCAGGCAAACCAAACCAGACCGACTGGCTTATCCTCTGAACCACCGCCTGGCCCTGCAATACCACTTACCGACAAACTAAAATCTGTATGGCTATTGTTTAATGTACCTAACGCCATTTCGCAAACGGTTTCCTGACTCACGGCACCAAATGTATTTAATGTTGTTTCAGATACACCTAACATTTCACATTTGGCCTGATTTGAATAGGTTACAAAGCCCCGCTCAAACCATTCTGAACTGCCGGCTAAATCGGTTAAAACCTTAGCAACCCAGCCGCCCGTGCATGACTCAGCAACCGCAAGCTTCTGTTGATGGCGAAGCAAATATTCAGCAACTTGCCCAACCAATACTGGTATTTCATAATTTGACATGTTTTTTTCGACCAAAACTGGAATTTATCCCATTTATACTCTAAATATAGATAAATTTCAGTTTGGAGTTCTGTGTGGAAATTCGTGTCACCCCTTTTTCAAACTTTCCGGCTGCCACTAAAAAAAGTGCAAAACAAGGTTATACTCATTTTCATAGCAAAAAACCAAAAACAAGTCTTCATTTAATCAGCATAGCGAAAAAAAAAACAAGTCCACCAGAATTAAACAAACCCCGCTCAGCACTAAAAATTTCATCGAAAGTCGTTCCGCTACGAGAAGCAGAAGAGAAGAAAGGCATTTTGCTTTATCAGCAAATAGAAAGGAATAAACTGTTCAATAATGGAAACGAGTTAGTGAGTCGCTTCCATCTAAAAGCGTGAAATTACTCTTTATCATCATAAATTTCTTTAATTACCGCACCGATTTCATAACCCGAGTCATGGCGTTGTTTCACTACACGCACCACTTTAACGTTAGCATGAAGTGAAGGTGTCAATGCATTTGCAGGCTTAACATTTATTTCAAAAGTACTGTTTTTTTCTAATTCAACATCACTAACAAACATCATTCCGCGCCCACTCAAATTTAATATTTGACCGACTGAGACTTCGTCTGTTGAAGCTGTTTTTCTGTATTCAATTTTACAATCAATATCTATACGAATAAAGTCACGCTTTTCATCATACTCTCTTGTCATCGACATCCCCTTTAAGAGTCACTACGTTTTTTCCTGTAACATCATAACTTTATGGGATGCCGCTGTTAACTGCAAGTTTTCTATTATTTCAAATACTTACATTACACTTATAGTATGGGTATACGCTCCTTCACTTGAATGCAGTATACTTACGCACAATGACAAAAATAAAAAAACAAACATCGCACACCCCCATGATGCAGCAATATTTGCGCATTAAAGCAGAACATCCCGAGACGCTACTTTTTTATCGCATGGGTGATTTTTACGAGCTTTTTTTTGATGATGCGCGTGAAGCAGCAAAACTATTAGACATTACACTCACTGCGCGTGGAGCGTCTAATGGCTCACCTATTCCCATGGCCGGTGTGCCTTATCACGCTGCCGATAATTATCTTGCGCGTTTATTACGCAAAGGGATGTCGGTTGCAATTTGCGAACAGATTGGTGATCCCGCTACATCCAAAGGCCCGGTTGAACGTAAAGTTATGCGCATTGTGACCCCGGGTACGGTGACGGATGAAGCCTTACTTGAACAGAGGAAAGAAAGTTTAATCGTAGCGCTTTCATTAAATACTAAAGACCTTTCAGAATTTGGACTCGCCATACTCGACATGAGCAGTGGCCGCTTTTCTGTTTTGCAATCACAAGGTGAAGAAGCGTTGACCAGCGAGTTACAACGTTTACGTCCCGCAGAGCTTTTAATCAACGAAGATGTTGATGCCAGCCTATACCAACATCGCGTTGCCACCGTAAAACAGCGTGCACCATGGCATTTTGATAGCGAGTCTGCTGAACGCGAACTGTGCGATCAATTTGCGACAAAAGATTTAACCGGTTTTGGCTGTGCGGATTTACCCCTGGCCATTTCTGCTGCAGGTTGTTTATTGTCATATGTAAAAGAAACTCAACGTGCGACGTTACCGCATATTCAGGCGTTACATACCGAGTCACGCGAAGACTGTTTACTGCTTGATGCCTCGACCCGACATAATCTTGAACTCAGTGAAAGTATTTCAGGCCATGAGCAAAATACCCTAAGCGCTATTTTAGATCACACCGCAACCCCGATGGGTAGTCGCTTATTACACCGTTGGATTCACAGGCCACTACGCGACCATAAAGTTTTAAACCAACGTCAGGAATCCATTGAATCTATATTAAAGACACAAACCTATGCGGAACTCAATGATATTTTACGCGGCATTGGCGACATTGAACGCGTACTAACCCGTGTTGCGCTCAAGTCTGCCCGGCCGCGCGATCTGTCTTTATTAAGAAATTCTTTATCTCAACTTCCGGCGTTACAAAAAAGTTTGGCTAAACATGACACTGAGCATTTGAAACAACTCAGTCAACAAATTAGCCAACATCCTAAAATACACACGCTATTACAAAAAGCGATTATAGAAACACCGCCGTTATTAATTCGGGATGGTGGCGTGATTGCAACAGGCTATGACAAAGAACTCGATGAACTGCGTAGTCTGCAAGAAAATGCCGGGGGATTCTTGGCTGCGTTAGAAGAAAATGAGAAAAAAGAAACCGGCATTAATGCACTCAAAGTCGGCTACAACCGCGTACATGGTTACTACATAGAAATTAGTCGCCTACACTCCGATGTCGTGCCCGACCATTATCAGCGTCGACAAACCTTAAAAGCCGCCGAGCGTTTTATTACGCCGGAATTAAAAGCCTTAGAAGACAAAGTACTAAGTGCCAATGAACGCGCATTGGCAAGAGAAAAAAGTTTATACAGTGCATTGCTTGATGAGCTTGGCTTATCTCTGGCCACTTTACAAAACTGTTCTCAGGGTTTATCTGAACTGGATGTATTGCATAATCTGGCAGAGCGCGCAGATAGCTTGAATTATGTACGGCCTAAATTAATTAACAAAACAGGCGTTAAAATTAACAACGGTCGCCATCCGGTTATCGAACAAGTACAACATGCACCTTTTTCACCCAATGATATTTTATTAAACAATGCACAATATTTACATTTAATTACTGGCCCCAATATGGGGGGTAAATCCACCTATATGCGACAAACCGCCTTGATTGTTTTAATGGCCCATATTGGTTGTTTTGTTCCGGCGGATAGCGCAGAAATCGGCAATATCGATCGTATTTTTACCCGTATTGGTGCTTCGGATGATTTAGCCAGTGGTCGTTCAACCTTTATGGTAGAAATGACCGAAACCGCGAATATTCTTCACAACGCCACGGCAAATTCTTTGGTGCTGCTGGATGAAATTGGTCGTGGCACCAGCACCTATGATGGTTTATCACTGGCCTGGGCGTGTGCTGAGCATATCGCGAACAAAACAAAAGCACTTACATTGTTCGCGACCCATTATTTTGAGCTCACGACCCTGGCCGATGAACTCAGGGGCTGTATTAATGTTCACCTCGATGCGGTAGAACACGGTGATACCCTGGTCTTTTTACACAAGGTTAAACCCGGCACAGTGAATAAAAGCTACGGCTTACAAGTGGCAACGCTGGCCGGTGTGCCACGTGAAGTCGTGGAAAAAGCAAAGGCAAAATTGCAGCAACTGGAGTCTGAACAGCAAACCAGCGCAAATAAAAAACCCGCTAAAACGGCAAAAATGACCGAGAAAGCAGAAGAATCAGCCCTCGAAAAATTTGTGCAAAATATGCAACCGGATGAGCTCTCTCCGCGCCAGGCATTAGAGACGATTTACCAACTTAAAAAACTGTTGTGAGTCGAATTTAAATAAATTTTGCTTTATCATAGCGGCATTAATTTTCAGATATCCCGCTTTCAGGAGCCCACAATGACCTACGTAGTAACCGAAAACTGTATTAAATGCTTATACACAGACTGTGTAGAAGTCTGCCCTGTTGACTGTTTTCATATTGGTCCGAACTTCATGGTTATTGATCCTGATGAGTGTATTGATTGTACCTTATGTGAACCAGAATGCCCGGCCGAAGCCATATTTGCCGAAGATGAACTACCCGCAGGCATGGAAAATTATATTAAACTCAATGAAGAGTTATCTCGTGAGTGGCCAGTACAAACCGAGATGATTGCTGCCCCTGCAGATGCCGATGAATGGGCAGGAAAACCCGATAAACTAAAACTACTCGAGCGATAGTCCCTTCTTTGATGGCGCGAGAACATATCACCCTCATTCCCTACGGTGACGATCCTCTCGCCCTACTTGCACAACATTTACTCGATGACTATGCGAAGCAGCTGCCTGACTTAACTCAGGCAACGGTTCTTTTATCTGAAGCCCATGCCGCAAAACGCTTGCGTCATTTATTAGTACAACAAGCCGAACAACGTGGCCACGGCGCGATTCTGTGCCCACAAATTTCAAACATACGCGACTGGAGCAAACGACAGCTTAATAAGTTTCAAAATAAACCTTATTCAATTTGTGGCCAGCACCAACGCGAACTTATTTTATTTGATGCCTTAACTCAGCATAAAGACTTACTCGGTAGCGGCAGCCCCTGGCATTTAAGCAATGATCTCCTCAGCTTGTTTGATCAACTGACCGTAAACCAAAAATCACTGCCCGATAACTATGAACAGTTTGAAGAAGAAATTGCACAAGCCTACGGACTCACAGTAGAAGAATTTCCTGCCTTAGGACGCGAAGCCCATTTAGTCTATACCTTATGGAATGCCTGGCACATACAGCTCAATGCTGAAGATGTTTTAGATAATGAAGCCGCGTTCTTATTAGGGCTCAATGCAGACATTGAACACAATACAAACACGCTTTATATCACAGGCTATCATCAATTTTCGGCGGCAGAACAAAGCTGGTTAGAACAGTTAATACAAAAACAACGTTGTCAGCTTTACC
>Ga0316209_1001131_pt1 | contig 31481 bp, 36 predicted proteins | sample 6monopyrite_MG_FD_204945 | JGI IMG/M metagenome (GOLD analysis project Ga0316209, IMG submission 204945) | Microbial mat bacterial communities from mineral coupon in-situ incubated in ocean water Damariscotta River, Maine, United States -... | ecosystem: Environmental > Aquatic > Marine >...
TTAACTATGGCTTTATAGCGTAACACGGCATCCCATCTTGACCTCTCTTCTTGATTGTCTGGTTGGTATGGCTGTACGGAATCCAGGTTACCGATGGAAGAGGGCAGCTATACAGAACTGGCGCTGGACAGGACTGGCGCTGGCCGAAATAACGGACCGTTAACAATCAATTTAACTCAACGAAATTTTTAATTCGAAGAAAATCCTATGATTAAAATACGCAAAGGTCTGGACCTTCCCATTAACGGAAGTCCCAAACAGGAAATTCTCGACGGCCCCAAGGTGACTGAAGTCGCTTTGCTGGGAGAAGACTACATTGGCTTAAAACCTTCGATGCGGGTGCGTGAGGGGCAAAAGGTCAAGTGTGGCGAAACATTGTTTGTCGATAAGAAAAATCCGGGCGTTATTTTTACCGCGCCCGCCAGCGGTAAAGTAAAGGCAATTAATCGGGGCGCCAGGCGAAAACTTCTGTCCGTTGTAATTGAGATTGAAGGCAACGATTACGTCGCTTTTGAGCGATACGAGACTGCCCGACTACCGCAACTGACAAGAACACAGGTAGTTGAAAACCTGGTCAATTCAGGTGCCTGGCCGAGCTTTCGCAGACGCCCAATGAGTAAGGTGCCATCAGTAGACGCACGACCCGCCGCGATTTTTGTCTCAGTAATGGACACCAACCCGCTTGCGGCTGACCCGATGGTGGTTATCCAGCACCAGATGGATGCCTTTAACAACGGTCTGACCGTGATCAAACACCTCACCGAAGGCGAGCTTTTTGTGGCCTTTGATGGCGACAAAAAACATGACCTGGCAAAAAACACAGCAGCAACTTATAGCGCATTTTCGGGCGTCCACCCGGCAGGAAATGTCGGCACCCATATCCACTTTTTGAAACCGGTTAACGGCGCGCGAGAAGTCTGGCATATCGGTTATCAGGACGTTATAGCGATAGGCAAGCTCTTTACCCGTGGTCACCTGCACACCGAGCGCGTAGTCGCTTTAGGCGGCCCGCTGGTGAAAGCGCCTCGATTGGTCAAGACCCGTGCAGGCGCCAATATCGAACAGTTGCTAAAGAACCAGATCGACGAAAAAGACGAAAGGATCATTTCAGGTTCGGTATTTAACGGTCACATCGCCGTACATCACCGTGCTTTCCTGGGTCGTTACCACTATCAGATTAGCGTGCTTGCTGAAGGTCGCGAAAAGGAATTTTTTGGCTGGATACACGCGGGGGCAAATAAGTTTTCGGTAACCAACGCGTTTATTTCACACTTTAATCCGAAAAAGACTTTTGATTTCACCACCACCACCGGCGGCAGTGACCGTGCAATTATGCCCATCGGTAGCTACGAACAGGTGATGCCGTGGGATATTTTACCGATCCAATTACTCAGAGCGTTGGCGGTCGGCGACAGCGAAACAGCTCAGCAGTTGGGCGTGCTCGAATTTGACGAAGAAGATCTGGCCTTGTGCACTTTTGTCTGCCCCGGCAAGTACGAGTACGGGCCGATTTTAAGAGATCTGCTCACATTGATTGAAAAGGAAGGTTAATGAAAGGTTTACGAGAATATATTGACCACCTGGAACCCCACTTTGAAAAAGGTGGCAAGTACGAAAAGTGGTACGCACTCTACGAGGCGGTAACGACCATTTTATACACTCCCGGGCATGTTACCCAGAATGCCTCTCACGTGCGCGATAATATCGATTTAAAGCGCATCATGATTTTCGTCTGGGGTTGTACTTTCCCGGCGATGTTCTGGGGCATGTACAACGTCGGCTATCAGGCGGTAGACGCCATGAACGTAACCGGTCTCACAAGTCTGGAAGGTTGGCATGGCTGGGTGATGGGCCTGTTCGGTGTTGAATACTCCAAGGATGTACTCAACGCTATGTTTCTCGGGGCGCTGTATTTTGTGCCGATTTACGCGACAGCTTTTATCGTCGGCGGCTTCTGGGAAGTATTATTCGCCTCGGTTCGCGGTCACGAAATAAACGAAGGTTTTTTTGTAACCTCCATTTTATTCGCCCTTATTTTGCCGCCGGAAATTCCCTTGTGGCAAGTGGCGCTCGGGATCAGCTTTGGCGTAGTCATCGCTAAAGAAGTTTTTGGCGGGACTGGCAAGAATTTTTTAAACCCGGCACTGGCGGGACGCGCGTTTTTGTTTTTTGCCTATCCCGGCGATATGTCCGGCGAAGTGTGGAACGTGGTCGACGGTTATTCCGGCGCGACGCCTTTAGCCGCCGCCGCAAGCGGCAGTCTCGACTACGCTATCAACCAGGACTGGTGGGATGCCTTTTATGGGTTTATCCCCGGCTCTATCGGCGAAGTTTCAACCCTGATGGTACTGATTGGCGGTTTTGCGCTGACCTATTTCAAAATTGCTTCATGGCGTATTATTCTCGGCGTTTTCCTGGGTATGACCGCCACCGCCAGCCTGTTTAACTTTATCGGTAGCGATACCAATCCGATGTTTGCTATGCCGTTTTACTGGCATCTGGTTACTGGTGGTTTTGCTTTTGGCATGATGTTTATGGCAACGGACCCGGTGTCGGCCTCCCTTACCGACAAAGGTAAAATTTATTTCGGCGCGCTGATTGGAGTTATGTGCGTACTCATTCGGGTGGTTAATCCGGCGTATCCCGAAGGCATGATGCTGGCCATTCTTTTCGCCAATTTATTTGCCCCGTTAATCGACCACTTTGTGGTTCAGGCCAATATCAAGCGGAGGGCTAAGCGCTATGTCAGCTAAAAATGATTCTTTTCCAAGAACCGTCATGGTTGCTGTCGTTTTATCACTGATAAGTTCGGTGATTGTGTCGACCGCTGCGGTCTTGCTCAAGCCAAAACAGACCTATAACGCCTCGCTGGATAAAAAGCGCAATATTCTGATAGCCGCCAATTTATATGACGAAACGGTCGATATCGATGAGGCCTACGCCAAAGTTGAACAGAAATTTGTCGAGCTTGATTCTGGCAAGTATGTCGAAGTTGCCAACCCGACCGCTTTTGACCAGCGGCAGCAGGCGAAGGGCAAAGACTCCAGCCAGGAAATCAAAAACGATCTGGCCAAAATAGGACGTCGTGCCAAAGTAGCGAGCGTCTACCTGGTACGAAAACACAATGTGGTAGAGACCATTATTTTGCCTGTGCACGGCAAAGGCCTGTTTTCCACGCTTTACGGTTTTGTCGCGCTCAAGTCAGACAAGCAAACGGTGGTCGGCCTGAAATTTTACGAACAGGGAGAAACGCCCGGACTCGGTGGCGAGGTTGAAAACCCAAACTGGCTGGCACTGTGGCCGGGCAAAAAACTGTTTGACCCCGAGGGAAATCCCGCTTTAACGCTGGTCAAAGGCGGCGCGCGCAATGAATTCGAAGTAGATGCTTTATCCGGCGCGACCATGACCACTCGCGGTCTGCAAAATATGCTCGACTATTGGCTAAGCGACGAAGGTTTTGGCCCTTTTCTGGGTCAATTAGACGTTAATCAGGGAGGCGCGTAATGGCTCTTGATAAACAGGAACTGAAAAAAGTTTTATTCGACCCGGTTCTAAATAATAACCCGATTGCGCTGCAGGTGCTTGGGGTCTGTAGCGCCTTGGCGGTTACCAGTAAACTGGAAACGGCGCTGGTTATGAGTATGGCTTTAACTGCGGTTGCCGCCAGCTCCAACTTTTTAATCAGCCTGATCCGCGCGCAAATTCCTTCCAGTATTCGCATCATCGCGCAAATGACCATCATCGCTTCGTTAGTCATTCTGGTCGATCAGGTACTTAAAGCCTACGCCTTTGAAACGGCCAAACAATTATCCGTTTTTGTCGGTCTGATCATTACCAACTGTATCGTTATGGGTCGTGCTGAAGCTTACGCCATGAAAAACGGGCCGGTCATGAGCTTCTTTGACGGCATTGGCAATGGTCTCGGCTATTCCGCCATCCTGATCACCGTCGGCGCAATCCGCGAACTCTTCGGTTCGGGCAGCTTGCTGGGATACACCCTGCTGACGCCTGTCAGCGACGGCGGCTGGTATCAGACCAATGGCCTGTTGCTGTTACCACCGAGTGCATTTTTCATCATTGGTTTATTGATCTGGGCAATTCGTACCATCAAACCAGAACAAGTAGAGGATGCCAGCTAATGGAGCATTACATCAGTTTGTTTGTGCGCGCCGTTTTTGTCGAAAATATGGCGCTCGCATTTTTCCTCGGCATGTGTACTTTCCTCGCGGTATCCAAAAAGGTACAAACCGCTTTTGGGCTGGGCGTGGCCGTTATTGTGGTGCAGGCGATCACTGTGCCGGTGAACAATCTTATGTTCACTTATCTGTTAAAAGACGGCGCACTGGCCTGGGCGGGATTACCGGAAGTTGACCTCAGCTTTTTGGGTCTGATTGTTTACATCGGCGTGATTGCTGCGATTGTGCAGATTCTTGAGATGTTTCTGGACAAGTTTGTTCCAGCACTTTATCAGGCTCTCGGAATTTTTCTGCCGCTCATTACCGTTAACTGCGCCATACTCGGCGGCACGCTATTTATGGTAGAGCGTGATTACAGCCTCGGTGAATCAGTTGTGTACGGTATTGGTAGCGGATTTGGCTGGGCGTTTGCCATAGTCGCGCTAGCGGGCATAAGAGAAAAAATGAAATACAGCGACGTGCCGGAAGGTCTGCGTGGCCTGGGTATCACTTTTATTACGGTCGGGTTAATGGCGTTGGCATTTATGTCGTTTTCCGGCGTTCAGCTTTAGTCAGAGGCAGTCGAAACTATGTTAGAGATTATTATAGGCGTTTCCATGTTTACCCTGGTTATCCTGGCGCTGGTATTTATCATACTGGCGGCCAAAGCCAGCCTGGTGAGCAGCGGCGACGTAACTATTGGCGTTAACGGCGACAGCGACAAAGCGATCCGGACCTCCGCCGGTGGAAAATTGCTCGGCGCACTAGCCGATGTAGGCGTGTTCGTCCCCTCCGCTTGCGGTGGCGGCGGTACTTGCGGCCAATGTAAGTGTAAGGTGCTATCCGGTGGCGGTTCATTGCTTCCAACTGAAGAAAGCCACATCAGCAAGCGCCAGGCACGCGAAGGTTATCGCCTCTCCTGCCAGGTCAGCGTTAAGCAGGACATGGAAATTGAAGTCTCTGAAGAAGTATTTGGCGTACAAAAATGGGAGTGTGAAGTTGTTTCCAACGACAACAAAGCGACTTTTATCAAGGAGCTGAAACTTAAATTGCCCGAAGGCGAAAGCGTGCCTTTCCGCGCAGGTGGCTACATTCAAATCGAGTGCCCGCCATACAAACTCAAGTACAGCGAGTTTGATATTGACCCGGAATATCATCCAGACTGGGATTATTTTAAACTGTGGGATATTGAATCTGAAGTCAAAGAACCGGTTACCCGCGCCTACTCCATGGCCAATTATCCGGAAGAGGAAGGCATTATCATGCTCAATGTGCGTATCGCCTCTCCACCACCGCGCAACATGAGCCTGCCGGCCGGAAAGATGTCGTCCTATATTTTTAACCTCAAGCCCGGTGATAAGGTCACCATTTCCGGCCCCTATGGCGAGTTTTTTGCGAAAGATACCGACAATGAGATGGTCTTTATCGGCGGCGGCGCGGGCATGGCGCCCATGCGTTCGCATATTTTCGACCAGCTCAAGCGTTTGAACTCGAAACGTAAAATGTCATTCTGGTACGGCGCTCGCAGCAAGCGTGAAATGTTCTACGTGGAAGATTTTGACGGACTGGCGGCGGAAAATAAAAACTTTGAGTGGCATGTTGCCTTGTCTGATCCCATGCCGGAAGATAACTGGGAAGGCTACACCGGATTTATCCACAACGTGTTATTCGATAATTACCTGAAAAATCACGAAGCGCCGGAAGATTGCGAATATTACATGTGCGGGCCGCCCATGATGAATTCAGCGGTAATTAAAATGCTGGAAGATCTCGGCGTGGAAAGAGACAATATATTCCTCGATGATTTTGGCGGTTAAAAACCAAACGGTTAATTACCCTTATTAACCAACAATACCCCGGGGCGTGCACAAAATAGCGTGCTCCCCCGGATTTCAAGTTTTGCTGCGCTAACTTAAAATGCGCCGGTGTTTTTGGTGTTTTTATGATGCTCTTTCATCCATTTAGAAGATACTCAAAGAGTTTGTTTTTTTGTGTCGCTCTGCTGACGCTATTCGCTTGTGACACTAAACCTGAATACTACAAATTAACCGGCCTGACCATGGGCACCAGCTACCAGGTTACCCTTGCCGCCAGGCAGAGCGATCTTTCCGAAATTAAAAATCAAATCGACCAACGGCTGGCGACAATCAACCAGCTGATGTCGACTTACATTGAAGACTCTGAACTCTCCCGCTTCAATCGCGCAGAAACCACCAACTGCTATCCATTGTCCGAAGAAACTTTGCAGGTAATACGCGGCGCACAGGAAGTCAGCACATTATCAAAGGGAAAATTTGACATCACCCTGGCTCCGCTGATAGAAATCTGGGGCTTCGATAAAAAAGACACCCACGATCGGATGCCGGATGAAACCACAATAGGTCGACTGTTGGATGAGATTGGCTATCAAAAACTAACCCTGGACTCAGATTGTGTTGCTAAAGCGCAACCCGATCTGAGTATCAACCTGTCGGCTATAGCCAAGGGTTATGGCGTGGACGAAATCGCCAGATTACTGCAATCAAAAAAAATCGAACATTACCTGGTTGAAATTGGCGGTGAAGTCGCAAACAAGGGACGTAATGCGCGCAGTGATGATTGGCGTATTGCCATTGAAACTGCGACCAGCGAGCGCGGAATTCAACGTGTCATCCGGCCGCAAGGCATGGGAATAGCGACTTCAGGCGACTACCGTAACTATTTTGAAAAGGACGGAAAGCGCTTTTCTCATACGATCGACCCGACTAATGGTTTCCCGATCACCCATGCGCTCGCTTCGATAACCGTGCTGCATCCGCAGACCATGATGGCGGATGCTTTTGCCACTGCAATGATGGTGATGGGGCCGGAGCAATCACTTGAGTTTGCGCAGAAAAATCAATTGGCGATACTGATGCTGGTTAAAGACTCATCGGGATTTAAAGAAGTCTACAGCGACGCTTTTGAGCCATACCTGGACTGATCAACTAACCGTATCGCGTTATAATGAGGAAGTTCGCTCGCTAATGACAGACGGTTTATTCAGAGTTATTTATGCAATTATTTTTTATTACCTTTTCAATCATTTTGATCGTGATCGCGTTGATGGCGGTCGGATATATTTTTCAAAATAAAGAAATCAAAGGCAGCTGCGGCGGCATTAGCGATCTGGGGCTAGAAAAAGTCTGTGACTGCGAGGAGCCTTGCGACAAACGTAAAGAGCTGATGCGCAAGCTTGCGCAGGAAAAACGCGATGAAGCACTGATTGATATTACCGTGCTGGAGCCTGAACCCGGTAAAGACAAAAAGCAATAAGCCCCTCCCCCGTCCCGGTCGCTCGTTGATAATCCGCGGTTGAATTTATTACTAACTTTGCGGGTGCGTCTGACTGATCCGGCAAAATGCGTTTAGCACGCTCTGGCGGGAAATCATGCCGACGACTATATCTTTTTCCACGACCGGGTACATGCGCACGCCGTCCCGAATAAACCACTCGGCCACATCGGCGATATTGTCGCTTGGATGCACTGTTTTTAAGTCTTTAGACATACGATCTTCGACCAGATCGCCATAATCCTGATTGTAAATCGCGCTCAACACCGTATGCAGGCAGTCTTTCTCTGACAAAAAGCCCACCAGTCGATTGTGATCATCGAGTACCGGCAGGCCGGACAAACGATATTCAAGCAGGGTCTGCGCGGCCTCGACGATATCAACGTCCGGTTTGACGCTAATCATTGCCGAAGTCATGTAATCATTAACGGTTACTGAACTGAGCATAGCAACTCCTTATTGAGTGTTTATTGTTGTTGGTTTTCCAATCGGCTGCTCCAGACTGAATCTACAAAAGCTGCTGTACTCGATCAGCCAGTTGCCGGGTCATTTTATCGACCTGAGAGCGCGACTCACCCTCAAGCATAACCCGAATCAAAGGTTCGGTACCCGAGGCACGCAACAGCACTCTGCCAGTGTCGCCTAACTCAGCCTCCACTGCCTTGACCGCGCTCACGACCGCTTCATTTTGCATTGGATCGCACTTTTGCGCCACTTTAACATTGATCATTTTTTGCGGCATTTTATGCATGCCCTGTTTAATTTCTGCCAGAGTCTGCTGCCTGCTGGCCATCGCGCTAAGTACCTGCAACGCAGAAATAATGCCATCGCCGGTAGTATTTTTGTCCAGACACAAAAGATGCCCGGAAGATTCACCACCATACTTCCAGCCTTCTCGCTGCAGCAATTCCATCACATAGCGATCGCCGACGTTGGCGCGTAAAAAGGGAATTTCGGCGGCTTGAAAAGCTTTTTCCAGTCCAAAATTCGACATTAATGTGCCCACCACGCCGCCGCCGAGTACGCCTTGCTTTTGCGCCTGCCTGGCGACAATATACAGAAGCTCGTCGCCATCGACCACTTCGCCGTTGCTGTCGACCATCATCACTCTATCGGCGTCGCCATCCAGCGCAATTCCCAAATCAGCGTTGTTGCCAACCACTACTTTAGCCAGCGACGCTAAATCCGTCGCACCACAACGCTGGTTAATATTGAGTCCGTCTGGCTGGTTAAATATTGCTTCGACCTCTGCCCCCAGCTCCCGAAATACTTTCGGCGCGATGGAATAAGCTGCACCGTTAGCGCAATCAATTACAATCTTAAGGCCTTCCAGCGACAAGCTCGCAGGCACACTGGCCTTACAAAATTCTATGTAGCGACCCGCTGCGGTTTTGACGATTTTCGCTTTTCCCAGTTCGTCCGACGAAGCGGTTGTCATTGGCAGGTCCAGCTGACGCTCGATCGCCAGTTCTATCTCATCCGGTAATTTACGACCCTCAGGAGAGAAAAATTTGATCCCGTTATCCATATAATTGTTGTGGGAGGCTGAAATAACAATTCCCGCAGCGGCACGAAAAGTGCGGGTCAAATAGGCGATTCCTGGTGTCGGCATCGGCCCCAGCAACTGAACATTCATTCCCGCTGCAATAATCCCTGATTCCAGCGCCGACTCAAACATATAGCCGGAAATGCGTGTATCTTTTCCTATCACGATTCGGTCCCGGTTGCTGCTGCCTAATACTTTACCCACGGCCCAGCCCAGCTTGAGTACGAATTCCGGGGTGATCGGGCCCTCGCCGACCTTGCCGCGAATTCCATCGGTACCAAAATATTTTCTAGCGGACATTTCCGTCTCCCAAATTGTATGCATTAATTTTTTTCTGCATCGCCGTAAAAACCTTTTTTACATCGACAGTTTCTTTCACATCATGCACCCGAACAATACTGGCTCCCTGTTGCATTGCTATCAGCGCAACGGCCAGACTACCGGCCAGTCGTTCGTCTACCGGTCTGCCGGTTATTTCTCCAATAAGGCTTTTTCTGGATAATCCGACCAGAAGAGGCAGCTCCAGTTGCTTAAAATAATTTAAGTTATCCAGCAGTTCGATATTATGTTGGCGCGTTTTTCCAAAACCGAAACCGGGGTCAACCGATAGCTTCGAGCGCGTTATTCCTGCACTAACACAAGCCTCAACCCGGCTTGCAAGATAATCAAGAACCTGCGAAAGCACATTATCATAACGTGGCTCGCGCTGCATTGTCGCCGGTTTGCCTTGCATGTGCATCAGGCAAACGGGTAAACCACTTTTGTGCGCGGCTTGCATTGCGCCTGGCAGTTTCAGCGCCCTGACATCGTTGATCATGCTCACTCCGGATTCGGCCGCCGCCAGCATAACCTCAGGCTTGCTGGTATCCACAGAAACTTTTACCCCCAACCGGCTCACCCGCCGGATCAGCGGCACCACCCGCCTGATTTCCTCTTCAACAGTGACTATCGCCGCGCCCGGCCGGGTCGATTCGCCGCCAATATCGATAATATCAACGCCGTCTGCGACCATGGTTTCGGCTTGTGAAAAAGCCGCGTCGCCATCGAAGAACTGATTACCATCAGAAAATGAGTCAGGGGTGACGTTCAGGATCCCCATGATTAAGGGGCCGTCAGAGTCGTAAATGCTGGCGTGTGATTGTTTGTTCAATGGAAGATTTTTGCCTGTTCGATTCAGTTGGTCCGAGTCTGTTGTTTAATTTCTGTTGTTTAGATTCGGTTATTCCGTTCCACTCAAGTAATGAGAGTTATGAGTGTCACCAGACTCATTAGCCCATTGGTCTCAGGTCACCCCGGCGCTCATTATGCCAAATAAAATTCACCATAAACAGCCGCCGGCCGACCTTTGGTAGGGATACTCTGCGTCAAGGCGATCCAGATCAAGCGAATACAGCTGACCCACCTGCGAACTATTGCTATACTTGCGCCAATTCACCTTTGTAGTTCATCAATTGTTATGTCAAATCAATCTGCCCCATCAAGCCTCGATAAAGATCCACAGGCAACCACCCACTTTGGTTTCCGAGACGTGCCAGTCGCCGAGAAGCAGCAAAAAGTGGCGGGAGTATTTCATTCGGTGGCACAAAAATATGACCTGATGAATGATTTAATGTCAGGCGGGGTTCATCGACTATGGAAACGTGCGACTATTGAAATGAGCGGCGCGCGACGCGGCCATAAAATTCTGGACCTGGCTGGCGGAACCGGCGATCTGACGCGACTTTTTCACAAACGCGTCGGCAGTGACGGTCAGATTGTACTTGCAGACATTAACGAGTCGATGCTTAAAGTCGGGCGTGACCGACTGATCGACCAGGGTTTACTCGGTAATATCAATTACACTCAGGTCAACGCCGAGAGCTTGCCTTTTGCCGACAATACCTTTGATTGCGTTACCATCGCCTTCGGGCTGAGAAACGTCACCCATAAAGAAAACGCCCTGGCTTCCATCTACCGGGTTCTCAAACCGGGTGGGCGTCTGCTGGTTCTGGAATTTTCCAAACCAATTTACCCGTGGTTGTCAAAAATTTACGACCAGTACTCCTTTAGCCTGTTACCCAAAATTGGTCAATGGGTTACTGGCGATCAGGACAGCTATCAATATCTGGCAGAGTCGATTCGTATGCACCCGGACCAGGAAACCCTCAAGCAGATGTTTGCCGATGCGGGTTTTGTCGACAATCAGTATTACAATATGACCGGTGGTATTGTCGCTCTGCACCGCGGATTCAAGTACTAGCGAGATGTCTTTGGAAAATAAAAGTCGAGCGTTTGCCAATAAAACCTCAGCCGCCATGGTCGAGCAAGCGGTTAATCGCCTGCTCATGCTTGACCCCGAAGCCGAGCAAAGACAGGACTCTTTCGACGGAAAAGTGATCCATATTCATATCAGCGACTTCAATCTCAATTATTACCTTATTTTTAGCGGCGGTTCGCTGGTCGTCCAGCCATCGAGTGAGCGCGCTGTTGACGCGGCTATCAGCGGAAAATCAAGCGCTTATATCGCCGCAGCGAGCGCCAGTCACGCGAGCGACGCGATTTTTAGCGGACAGCTCAATTTTAGCGGCGACGTACAGATCGCGCGCCAGTTTCAGTCTTTTGTTCAATCACTGCAACTGGACTGGCAACAACCGGTCAGTGAAATTTTCGGCGATGTCATCACCCAGAAATTGGGCGAGGGCCTCTCCCAGCTGGGGCAATGGTTCGGGCTGGTATTAAGCGAAACTCGCCAGGATATTCCCGAGTACCTGCAACATGAACTCCAGCTCAACCCCAGTCAGAGCGAAATGTCACATTTTTTAGACGCCGTAGATGAAGCGCGCAGCCACGTCGACCGGCTATCCGCGCGCATTGATAGATTGCACAATAATGACTAGTATCCTCACCCTCAGACGCGCGTTTGTCATCAATAGAGTCCTCATAAGACATGGCCTGGACGAATTTTTGCGGGCAACGCCATTCAGTCGATTCAGTGGACTGCTAAAACTGTTTGCCCTTAGCGGCAATAACAACAAACAGCTCAATCGGGGCCAGCGACTAAATCAGGCGCTGACCGAACTGGGCCCTATTTTTGTCAAGCTGGGGCAAATGCTCTCGACCCGTCGCGACCTGTTGCCTGCCGATATCGCCGACGAACTCGCCAGACTGCAGGACAAAGTGACGCCTTTTTCTGCCGAGGTTGTAATCGCCACCATCGAGCAGCAACTGGGCCAACCTCTCAGCGAGCTATTTTCCGAGTTTGACCGCTCGCCGCTGGCTTCAGCATCAGTCGCGCAGGTGCACAGCGCCAGGCTGGTTAGTGGCGAAGAAGTGGTCGTCAAAATTATCAGGCCGGGGATCCATAAGAAAATTGTCGCTGATTTAAAATTGCTGCATTTGCTGGCGCGCTGGTTTGAAAAATATTCGGCTACCGGCAAGCGACTGCATGCAATTCGCGTTATCCAGGACTACCAGACCACTATTTTTAACGAACTCGACCTGCGTATAGAAGCGGCCAATACCAGCCAGTTGCGGCGAAACTTCGAACAGAATTCTATTTTGTATGTGCCAGCAATTCACTGGTCGTTGTGTAAAGAGCGCGTCATGGTGCAGGAAAAAATTCATGGCGTTCCCATCGGTGAAGTCTCCCGCTTACAAAAAGCAGGCGTGGATATGCAATTGCTCGCTCACCGCGGCGTCGAAATTTTCTTTACCCAGGTGTTCAACCACAGCTACTTCCACGCCGATATGCATCCAGGAAATATCTTCGTGAATATCGAAGACCCGGCGAACCCTAAATACATCGGAATCGACTGCGGAATTATGGGTACCCTGGCAGAAGCAGACAAACGCTACCTTGCGCAGAATTTTGTCGCTTTTTTCAACCGAGACTATCACCAGATAGCGCGCCTGCACCTGGATTCAGGCTGGATTTCAGCCAAATTTACCGCTGAAGAGTTTGAATCGGCCATTCGAACCGCCTGCGAGCCAATCTTTGGCAAGCCTTTATCAGAAATTTCCTTCGGCCATTTTTTAGTGCAACTGTTTCAAACCGCAAGGCGATTTGAAATGGAGGTTCAACCACAATTAGTCCTATTACAAAAAACCTTACTCTACGTCGAAGGGCTGGGCCGACAACTCTACCCGCAGTTAGACCTGTGGCAAACCGCGCAGCCCTTCCTGAAAAACTGGCTGGTCAGTACATACGGGGCAAAGGCTGTGTGGGAGAAAATAAAAAACAACGCACCGACCTGGCTGGAGCAGTTGCCCGATATGCCGGCTAAAGTTAATCAGGCGCTGGAGTTAGCGAGTCAACGCACCCAGCAACAAGATGAGCTTGTCAAAACGGTGAAATCCCTCAAGCAAACTCAGCGAAAATCGGCAAAAAAAACTGCCTGGGCGTTGTTGGGGCTTGCACTGGTGGTTGCCGCTTTACTCAATGAACCGGTCTGGCTATCGCTACCAGCGGTTAAAAACGGATTGCTCGGCTTGTCATTGCTAAGTTTTGTGGTATCTTTTCGAGCCTGACAAATTTTGGAACACGCGGAGTGGCGCAGAATGAACGACGACTGTCTATTTTGTAAAATCGAACGCAATGAAATCGTTTCGGAAAAAATTTATCAGGATGAGGATCTCTATGTCATCGCCGATATATCCCCCAAAGCCGATTGCCACTTGCTGGTGATCCCGCGTAAGCACATTGCCAGCTTAAATGACTTAACGGCCGAGGACGAATCGCTGATAGCCAAAATCATGTTATTGTTGCCAAAACTTGCAAAAGATCAAGGTTTGCATCAGGGGTTTCGCACCATAATCAACACCGATAAAGGTGGCGGACAGGAAATTTTTCACTTGCACCTTCATCTGCTCGGCGGTGGCCCGCTGCCGTTTGCATAAACGGGTTACTCGACTTTTAGCGCGAGTAACCTCTAAACGATTAACCTAAACCGATTAAAGAGAGAGTACCCATGGGAATCAGTATCTGGCAGTTGCTTATTATATTAGTTATCGTGATCCTGCTATTTGGCACCAAACGTTTGAAAAATATTGGTAGCGACCTCGGCGGCGCTTTAAAGGGCTTTAAAAAAGCGGTCAATGACGGTGAGGAAACAAAGACCGATTCGATCGAACAGAGCAATGACGAAAATGTCATCGAGGGCGAAGTGGTCAAGCAAAATGAGAAAGAGAAAGTCGAATAGAAGAGTAACCGGATAAGATGTTCGATATGGGTTTTCTAGAGCTACTGATGATCGGGATCATCGCGCTGATCGTACTTGGCCCGGAGCGATTGCCAAAAGCTGCCCGTTCAGTCGGCTTGTGGGTGGGCAAGGCCAAGCAGGGGTTTAATTCTATTAAGCAGGAAATAGACCGCGAACTTAAAGTTCAGGAACTACAACAGCAATTGGAAAAGCAAAAATCGGAGCTGCTCGACCAGAACCCGCTGGAATCAATAAATAGCGTGGTCTCGGAAGCTCAAAATACCATTGACGACATTTCTGAAGGGCTCAAACCCCACTCCCTGAATGAGCAAAATCTGAACCCGCCTGAGAAAGCGGCGACCATTACAAACGACGATCTTAAAAAACCAGAAGCAAATGACTGACCATTCAGAGCAGGATCAGGCTGGCGGCGACATGCCCCTGCTGGCACACTTACTTGAACTACGCGATCGACTGCTGCGAAGCGTTCTCGCTGTGATCGTGGTATTTTTGGGGTTATTCTACTGGGCCAACGATATTTATCTGTTACTGGCGGAACCACTTAGAGACAAGTTACCAGAAAACTCCAGCATGATCGCCACCGATATTATCTCTCCTTTTTTAACGCCATTTAAAATGACGGCGATCTTATCTGTTTTTATTGCCATGCCTTACCTGTTACATCAAGTATGGGCGTTCATTTCTCCCGGTCTCTATCGTCACGAAAAGCGCTTTGCTTTTCCGCTGCTTTTTTCCAGTATTTTGCTTTTTTATGCGGGTCTGGCGTTCGCCTATTTTGTTGTATTTCCGCTGGCCTGGGCTTTTTTAACAGCGGCAGGCCCAGAAGGGGTTCAAATACTGCCGGATATCAGCAGCTATTTGAGCATTGTGTTAAAAATGTTTTTTGCCTTTGGTATCGCCTTTGAGATCCCGGTGGCCACGGTACTGATGATCTGGTCGGGGCTGACCACAGTCGAAGACCTGAGAAACAAACGTCCTTATGTCATTGTTGGCGTATTCGTGGTGGGGATGCTATTGACCCCACCCGATGTGATTTCGCAAATTCTACTGGCTATTCCTATGTGGATTTTATTTGAACTGGGAATTATTTTTGGGGGAATGAGTCCCAAAAAAGGTGAGCGCGATAGTACTAATGCCAAAGATGAAGAAAATATAAGCTCGGATGTAGTAAAACAAAAAGACAATCAATAACGAGAGAAACCACATGAAAAGAAAAACGGCAGTCAGGAATATACTCAGTATTAGCGCACTCGTTTTGGCGACTGGCAGCCACGCCGGGGTCAAGAGCGAGCTTATCGCTTGTACTCAAATAAAGGCCGATGCCGAACGCCTGCTCTGCTACGATAAAAGTGCTGAAGCGCTTCAGTCGCAACTTTCGTCTAAAACGACCAAAACCGATAGCAAAAATACAAAAGCAGCTGAACAATCAGAGAAGGTTAATACTGGCGCAACAGCCTCCACACTGGCTTCGGCGCTACGAGCTGACGCACAAAGCAACATTGTTGTATCCAAAGAAGATGCTTTCGGTAAAACCGCTGAACAAATTAACCAGCTAGACAGTATAAAAAGTCACATAAAAGGTCCATTTAAAGGCTGGAAAAAAGGCGCCGTGATCTCTCTAGCTAACGGCCAAAAATGGAAGGTAACCAGCCGCAATACAGGTTATGTCAATTTAACCGACCCGGCAGTAGAAATATCTCGCGGATTTCTGGGGTCATTTAACATCAAAGTCGAAGGCCTCAACGCCAGAGCCAAAGTCAGACGTGTCGAGTAACTAGCCCTGATGGGATTTGACTCTACCGCCAGCTACCTGATCGCCGCGTTACTCCTTCCACCCGGAGTTAATCTGTTGCTACTGGCAATTGGATTTACCGCTCTCAGAAAATTCCGCAGAACCAGCGCCAGTCTGATTTTTTTTGGCGGCGTGAGTTTACTGGCGTTGAGCATGCCGCTGGTTTCCGAATCACTTGCTCGCTTTATCGAAACAGAGGACCCGCTTACCGCCGCCAGACTAAAGCAATTGCAAGTCAGTTATACGGCGACTGAGATCGATACCGCCATTGTCGTGCTTTCCGCAGGACGTCAGTCATTGGCACCCGAGCATGGTGAGATTGATACGGTTAATGCCGCAACCCTCGAGCGTCTGAACTACGCTCGCCGCCTGGTTGAAAAAACCGGCCTGCCCGTTCTGCTAACGGGTGGCAGTCTGCACCACGATGCTACTTCCGAGGCCGTGCTGATGAACCGGACCATGCTCACCAGTTTTGGTGTCGCTCCCCGATGGATTGAGTCCGCCGGTGGTGACACTATGGAAAGCGCGCAGTATTCCAGTGCAATCCTCAAACAAAACCAGATCAGGCGCGTACTGCTGGTGACCCACGCATGGAACAGTGTGCGCGCCAAACTGGCTTTTGAAAAACAGGGGCTAGAGGTCATCTCAGCGCCGATCGCATTTACCCGTTCGAATGTGCGAACACACGGCGTGGCTAAATATTTACCTCGCGCGCAGGCATTGTTCCAGAGCAGCCTGGCTTTTCAGGAAATGCTGGGGTTATTCTGGTATCAGATTCGATACTAGATTCAAGACTATACATTCACATTTCAATTTTGTTTCTATTGGCTTTCTCAGATAAAATATGGCTCTCGCTTAATCACCCGGATCCAGTTTTATGTCAGATAACAAAGACGCCTTTATTAACCTCGCTATCCGCCGCGAAGCACTAAAATTTGGCGAGTTCACATTAAAGTCCGGACGCGTCAGTCCTTACTTTTTTAACGCCGGTTATTTTAATCAGGGGCAGGATCTTTCGATTCTGGGGAATTGCTACGCCCACGCGCTCGAAGCGTCAGGCGCGCAATACGACATGTTGTTCGGGCCGGCATACAAAGGGATCCCTTTAGCCACGGTTACTGCTGTGGCCTTATCTGACCATCATCAACGCAATGTTGCTATCTGCTTTAATCGTAAAGAAGCCAAAGCTCATGGCGAAGGCGGTAACCTGGTCGGCGCGCCGCTTAAAGGCAAAATCATGATTGTGGACGATGTGATCACGGCAGGTACGGCAATTAGAGAGTCAATCGAAATTATCCAGGCAGCCGGAGCGACCCCTGCGGGTGTTCTGATCGCGCTGGACCGTCAGGAAAAAGGACAATCCCAGCTGTCCGCTATTCAGGAAGTTGAAAAAGATTACAATTTGCCGGTATATGCTATTATCACACTAGCCGATCTGCAAAATTATTTGGTTAATCAGCCCGGGCTTTCGCAATATAGCGAATCAATGAGCCAATATCGCACCGCCTATGGCATTGATTAGCGCTTCACTCGGGTTAAATCAAATGTTAACGATAAAACAATTTAATAAGTTTTTGTTACTAGTCCTCCTGGCGGGTCTTAGTCTGCAGCTTTTCGCCAAACAATTTTATCGCTACCGCAATGATGAAGGTAAATTGATCGTAAAAGATCAGGTTAATAATGAAATGGTGACCCTTGGCTACGAAGTCATCAACGAAAATGGCGCACTGGTTAAAACGGTCGGGCCAGGAAAAACTCTGGCGCAGCTGGAAGAAGAAAAGCTCAAACAGGTGGAAGCGAAGCGCGCTGAGTATCAGCTGAAACAAAAAATACGGCATGATGCCGAACTTTTACGCCAGTTTAGCTCAATCAGCGATATTATTCGCAACCGCGATGCACAATTATTGGCGCTAGAGCAAAGAATTAAGATCCAACGAAGCAAATCAAATCTACTGAAATTACAGCTGGAAGATCAGCAAAAGCAGGCCGCAACCCACGAACGCCTCGGCCAGAAACTGCCTAAAATTTTGCAGCAGGATATCGCAGCGACGCGCACGCAGATCACTAACAATCAGAAAAACTCTACGACCCTGGAAGAAGAAAAACAAGTTGTAGCAGGCCGCTACGAAAGCGATATCATACGTTACCGGGAGCTGGAATCTTTCAGGAAAAATTTCAAAAATAATGATAATGAGAACAAAGCTTCTGAGCCCGTCACATACGACTGCACCAATGCCAGGGACTGTCAGAAAGCCTGGCAACTAGCTCAGATATACGCTAATGACAACGCATCAGGTCAAATTGAAATTATCACCAATACTCTAATTCTCACCAGCAAACCTGAGGAAGATACCGATTTGGCTTTATCGTTTTCGCGTATTCCGACCAGCAATAACATGAATCAGATTATGTTGGAAATCACCTGCAATAACTCCGAGCAGGGGGCTGAGTTATGCAAAAGCAAGGTCGTAAGGAATTTAAAGAAAGGCTATCTGAAGAAATTAGTCGAAGTTTTGGAATGATCTCTTTTTTCAACGACTTTGAATAGCCAAATCCAATATTTTGAATATCGCCTCCTGGCATGACCAGCTACCAGAAGGCATGATTTACCGAGCAAACTTATTGACTAATACCATTTACCAGTAAACGCCACTGAACGTCCCACTGGGCGACCGGGTCAAGCTTAAATCCGGAACGCACAAACTGCTGAATTCTCCCCTCAATCACAGAGGTAATTAATTTTGCAGTAGCGCCTGCATCAATCGTCGAGCGAGCTTGCCCTAATGCCTGATTGCGAATCATCTGCTTAATCTGCAATTCCAGCTTATCGAAAAATTGTGACACTCGATGTTTAAGACGGTCGCTCTCGCCAAGAAAAACTTCGCCAGTTAACAACCGACTGATGCCTGCGTTTCTCTGGCTGAAATTGAGCACCAGCGACGCGACCAGGTTTGACTTTTCCAGCGCAGATTGCGGCCCCTCAGCGATACTATTGACGCGGCTGAAAATGCTCTCCTCGCAAAAATCCAGCAACGATTCATACATCCGCGCTTTGCTCGGAAAATGGCGATAAAGCGCGGCCTCAGAAACACCGACCGCTTTAGCAAGTCTGGCGGTTGTTATTCGATCGCTCAAGTCAGTTTCCAGCATGTGTGCCAGACTCTGCAGGATGTCCTGCTTACGGTTTGCTTTTTTTTCTACCACAATACTGCCCCTAAAAATCCAGATTCAAACTGTTATCGACCATCATCATTTGCTGTTTGAATATTTTCTTGATGCGCGCGATTGATTGTTCATCGTCTCCTTCAAATCGAATCACCAGATTCGGTGAGGTGTTGGATGCGCGCACCAGCCCCCAGCCATACTGATATTCAACCCGTACTCCGTCGATATCAATTATTTTACCTTCGCCGAAAGCGCCTTGACGGGAAAGCCGATTAACAAAGTCGAATTTGTGTTCGTCGTTGATAGCCACATTAATTTCAGGGGTCGCCAGACTATCTGGCAGCGTATTGAAAATTTCTGCTGATTTGCGCGTATCGGCTGAAAGAACCTCTAACAAACGTGATGCCGTGTAGAGCGCGTCGTCGAAGCCGTACCAGCGCTCTTTGAAGAATATATGACCGCTACATTCACCAGCGAGTAGCGCGCCTGTTTCACGCATTTTTGCTTTGATCAGCGAATGTCCGGTTTTCCACATAATCGGATGCCCGCCGTTGGCAGAAATGACTTTAGCCAGGTGTTTACTACATTTCACATCAAAAATAATATCTGCACCCGGATTGCGAGACAAAACGTCCATTGAATACAGCATCATCTGCCTGTCAGGCCAGATGATATTACCTTCGGAGTCAATGACTCCCAAACGATCGCCGTCGCCGTCAAAGGCTAGTCCAATGTCCGCTTTTTCCGATGTGACCAAATCAATCAGCTCGGCAAGGTTTTCAGGTTTACTCGGGTCGGGATGGTGATTTGGAAAATTACCGTCGACTTTACAATACAAGCCGATGACTTCACAGCCGAGCGCCTGCAGTAGTTGTGGTGCGATTTTTCCGGCGACCCCGTTACCGCAATCAACCGCGACTTTTAACGGTTGCGCCAGCGCCACATCACCGGTCACCTGACCGATATAGTCCTGGGTGACGCTGGTCGTTTCCACGCTGCCACTCCCTTTGACCAGATTGCCGGTCGCGATGCGTTGACGCAACGCTTGAATCTCCTCTCCCGCCAGCGTGTTACCACCGATCACAATTTTGAGGCCGTTGTAATCTTTCGGGTTGTGACTGCCAGTAACAATTACGCCACTGGACGCGTCGAGGTAGTTGGTCGCAAAATACATAAGCGGCGTCGGCACTTCTCCCACGTCGATAACGTCTCGTCCGCTGTCTACCAATCCCTGCTTGAGCGACTCCAGCAATTGTGGGCCAGAAAGTCGACCATCGCGCGCAACGACAACACGCTGCTCACCGCGTTCAAACGCCTCACTGCCAATTGCCCGACCTATCTCGCGCACAATCTCGGCGCTCAGCGTATCACCTACAATACCGCGGATATCGTACTCTCTAAATATGGAATCAGGAATAATGACGCCGCTCTCGGTCTGCTGAATGCTTCTGACTTCCAGTCCGCCAGCAGAAGTTGAAAGTGCGCCAATCAAAGAACCTGAACTGGTTTCCAGCGCCTTTTGACCGCCCTGGACTGCAGTTGGCTGTTTACCTGCAGAGGCCGCAATTTGGCTCAAGGCGCCCTCGCGTTTAAGGGTTCTGGACATATCGTGAAAAACCTGCAGCTCAAAATCAGCAAGCGCCAGGCGCTTACCATCATTAATGTTATCGAGCACCCACTTAACAAAATTCGACGCATCGGTTCTTAATTTTTTCTGCAGACGTTGCAAACCGATAAAACCGCCGACTCCTACCAGCGCCAGGATTAACGCCAGTCCACCGAAAAATAACATTAACTCCAATTCTGAACTGAACTTGGCCGGGTCGGCGGGCCAGAACGCGATCCGCCACTGGGTTCCCTTGACTGTCGCAACCCCCATCGGTTCGCCAGTTTTATACTGAGCCTCTCCAATAGAAGTGATTACACGGTTCTGGTTGGCGAAACTTTGCCAGAATTCATAATAGCCTGGTACCAGACGCTGCCTGGGTAATACTTCGTTAAAAACATCGAAATCAACGCCAATGAGGGCTACTTTACTGGTTCCCAAAATAGGAAATACCACAGCAATATACTGATCATCCGTTCCAGCGGCGATGGCTTCATGCATCACTTTTTCATTGGATTTCAGCTGGCGAATCTTTTGAAGCGTCACATTTGTGATAATCGGCACCGAGTTGGTATCAACATCATGTACGTCAGAATCCAGAATTCTGACGCCGACCACCTGCTCCAGTCTATTTTGTAGATTTTCTTCAAAAGGTTTCAATTGTGCTGGCGTCGCCTGGCGCAGAATTTTCTTGGCAGTCGGGTCATTCAACACTGAATAAGCCGCTAGTCTGACGCTGTCGAGTCGGCTGATCACCAACTCAACATAAGAGCTCATGGTCACGTCAACAAAGGTGCGGTTTCGATCTTCCGCCGGTTGAATAACCACCAGATAGTATTGAATAATGGCGACAAAAATAATCGTCAATACACACAAAATCAGGTAAGGCAGCGAATAGGACAACAAGGTGTTCACCGGTTTACGCTGTTTTTTAAGCTCTTTTTGCTGTTGTTTTTCTTTATCTTTATTGATTTTCACACCAACTCTCCATTGCCAGCGGACTTCTTCCGCTTTTCATTCTTTATCCTAAAACGCGAACTACAATTGGCGCGCTATCCGACTGATAAGTGACGCGGCCAGTGCGTTTTTTTGCGCGACCTTTAATAACTTCTGACCACCGTGTTTATCCAACAGTAACAGTTGATTCCGATCACTGTTAAAACCGAGATCGGTCTGACTGATATCGTTGGCACAAATCAGGTCGAGCTGCTTGCGGGTCAACTTTTTACGCGCGTTATCCAGCAAATTCTGACTTTCCGCGGCAAATCCAACCACAAAAGGCCGCTGAGACTGGGCTGCGACCCACGCCAGAATATCGGGATTTTTCTTCAGTGATAACGTCATTTGCTCTGTGTTCTTTTTAATTTTCTGGGCTGCAACTTGCACCGGCGAATAATCGGCCACCGCCGCGCAACCAATAAACACATCGGCACCTGCGACATGCTCCTGTACTTTACTCAGCATTTCAGCGGCGCTGGTCACCCGCTCCAGATGGACATTCTTAGGCGCACTCAAATTAACCGGCCCCGACACCAGAGTCACCTCCGCGCCCGCCAATTGAGCCTGCCGGGCCAGCGCGTAGCCCATTTTACCGGAGCTATGGTTGGATATATAACGCACCGGGTCAATCGCTTCCACCGTCGGTCCTGCTGTAATCAGTACTGATCGACCAGCCAGTATCTGCGCGGCACCGGCTCGCTCAAACATTTTTTCGGCCAGCGCCAGCGGTTCCAGCATACGACCGACGCCAACATCGCCACAAGCCTGCTCTCCAGCATCGGGCCCAAAAACGACCACGCCTTCAGTTTTAAGCTGTTCAATATTATCTTTCGTTTTTTGATTGGCCCACATTTTTTCGTTCATCGCGGGCGCGACAAACAGCGGCGCTTCAGTTGCCAGAGCCAGGGTTGTCAACAGGTTGCCGGCCTCACCATGAGCTAATCTGGCAATGGTGTTGGCGGTTGCCGGCGCGATCAACAGGTAGTCTGCCCAACGCGCCAGTTCGATATGTCCCATGGCCGCTTCCATTTGCGGGTCAAACAAGTGTTGGTGAACTGGATTGCCCGACACCGCCTGGAGCGTCATCGGGGTAATGAATTCGGCCGCTGAATCAGTCATGACCACGCGCACGTCAAAAGCACGTTCTTTCAGGCGACGAACCAGATCGGCACATTTATAGGCGGCGATCCCGCCACTGATCCCCAAAACAAGCTTTCTATTTGATACATCGACTGGAGGCTTCAATAATTCTTTTTCTGGCAACGCGAATATCCTTGAGATCAAGTTTGGCCAAGCGTTTGAAGCGAACTAAATGCTTACTAACACAAATCATAGCAGACCTTTTGCGTCATTTCTCACACTTTTTGACGCTTTTCGCTTACAGACAACATTCACCTGAAACGCGATGATCTGCAGCTCACATTCAGGTATCTGCCTCACTCCTTAAAAATATTGGGCAGCGCTTAAAGTCAACATCAAGGACGAAACCATGGAGCCACTTTCTAACTGGCCCGCCGCCGAAAGGCCAAGGGAGAAATTACTCGCACGTGGCCCTGAGTCACTCAGCGATGCCGAATTGTTAGCGATCTTTCTAAGAACCGGGGTCAAAGGCAAAAATGTTATTCAACTCGCACGCGAGATCATCGCCCATTTTGGCGGACTAAAGAAATTACTCGCTGCCGATCAGGAATGCTTTTGCCAGTTTAAAGGTCTCGGACAGGCAAAATACGTTCAACTGCAGGCCTGCCTTGAAATGAGCCAACGCCACTTGTCTGAACAGCTGGAGTATGCCGATGTTTTTGAACAACCCGCCCAGGTAAAAGCCTATCTTCAGGCTCGTCTGATGAGCCGGCCCAATGAGATCTTCGCTGCAATTTTTCTTGATAACCAACACCGGGTCATTGGCTACGAAGAATTGTTCAGCGGCACGGTCAATGCCGCTTCGGTGCACCCTAGGATAGTGGTACAGCGGGCAATGGCGCTAAACGCCGCAGCAGTGATCGTCAGCCACAACCACCCCTCTGGTGTTGCCGAAGCCAGCATGGCAGACGTTGATATTACCCGAACTTTAAAAAGCGCTCTGCAACTTGTCGATGTACGCTTACTCGACCATTTAATCGTGGCCTCACACCAGGTCACGTCGATGGCCGAGCAAGGTCAAATCTGAAAAATAACCGCCCATTCCAACTTTCTTCGCTGTCTTTACTGACAATCGCTAGTTTTCTGGGCAAAAAGTTGTATTATCAGCCGCTTTTTGGTATAAAGTGCGCCCTTTCCGCGGCAGGAAGGATAGCGAATCAGTTTATGGTTGTAGTTTTGCCGCTTTGTACCGAATTTAAAGAGGCTAATGTAATGTCACGAGTATGTCAGGTTACCGGCAAGAGACCAGTAACAGGAAACAATGTTTCACACGCAAAAAATCGCACCCGTCGCCGTTTTTTGCCCAACTTACACTCTCACCGATTTTGGGTTGAAAGTGAAAACCGTTTTGTGAAACTTCGCGTTTCAGCAAAAGGTATGCGCATCATCGATAAGAAAGGCATCGATGCAGTTTTAACCAGTATTCGTCTACGTGGCGATAAAGTTTAAGAGGATCCAAACATGCGCGATAAAATCAAATTAGTTTCGTCTGCTGGCACCGGTCATTTTTACACCACAGACAAAAATAAAAAAAACACCCCTGGCAAACTTGAATTTAAAAAGTACGATCCGGTTGTACGCAAGCACGTCATGTACAAGGAAGCCAAGATCAAGTAACACCTCGATCTGATACCTCGTACGACGAGTAGCCTGTAAAAACCCGGAATCTCCGGGTTTTTTAATTTGTGCCATCTAAAAGCAGACTATCCTTTTGCGTCGAATCCCTGCTATCGCCAGTGGTAATCACTATATGCCCATACCCTTAGCGCTTCACTTAGACTAACGCTGGCAGCGCCCACAGAAAACAGTATTCCTTTGCGCGATGGTTTTTTGTGTCAGTAATTTGCCGCACTGATGACAGGCCTGACCGGCGCGGCCATAAACCAGCAAAGTCTGCTGGAAATAGCCCGGCTTTCCGTTTGCCGAAGTAAAATCCTTTAAACTGCTGCCACCTGCCAAAATAGCGTCATGCAAGATATCGATAATGGCGGCGCGCAGTCGCTTCAGTCTCGCAAGGGCAATTTTGTTAGACGGTCGCCTCGGGTCAATACCCGCCTGAAAAAGTGATTCCTGCGCGTAGATATTGCCCACGCCAACCACAATTTGCGAGTTCATAATAACCGCCTTAATCGGCGCTTTACGACGTTGGCATTGCAGGTAAAAATATTCGTCACTAAAGGCTTCACTCAGTGGCTCTACGCCAAGTCGGTTCAGCAGTGGATGATTATCACCCTGGTGGTTTAAAATAATGCTGCCAAACCGGCGCGGGTCGGTAAAACGAATGATGGTGCCGTCGAGCAACACCAGATCAACGTGATCGTGTTTTTGCGGCGGCTCAAATCGACTCAAAACCCTCAAGCTACCAGACATGCCAAGGTGGATCATCAGCGCCGCATCTTTCAATTGCAGCAAAATATACTTACCCCGCCGCGCGACATTTAAAATAACCTCGCCTCTTATCTGGCTTTCCAAATCCGGGTCGAGAGGCCAGCGTAGTCGCGGTTGGCGCACCAGCAGTTGCTTGATCTCTGCACCGACACAATAGGGTGCGATCCCGCGACAACTGGTTTCCACTTCCGGTAGTTCAGGCATTCTGGATTTTATTCCTGGGTAAGCGTTTTCGTCTCGCGGGGCATATATTGTTCAATCGCCTCGCGCGCTATCGGGTATTCAACCTGGGATGCGACGAACACCGCTTTAGCAGCATCCGACGAGAGAACCAGTTTGACCACCACCGGTTGCTCGATATGGCTAAAATAGAATAACAGGGTCTCACCCGAAGTTTTTGTATTGCTCACTTTGTTACTTGGCTGTGCCAGCAAATCTTGCCAGCTGCGACCAATCCGCTGTGCACGAGCCGATTTTAAACGGCCACTTTCCTCGACCCATCCATCACCTTTTTTGACCAGCTGCAGGGTTCCAAAATCGATCCTGAGTAATTGAATGTCCTCAATTGCAGGCGTTTGAGAAGTGCGAGATTCTGTTTCGGTCAGCATCTTACCGATCAGAACCAGCAGCAAGAACATGGCGCTCACGGATATAATCATTATATTCAACCAGTCGCGCGAGCGCAGCTGGATCCGATGCGAGGGCTTCCTGGCGACTCTTTTGGATATTTTGCCGGAAGGTCCGGCGGGCATAATCATCATTTATTTGTCACGCTTGAACTTGAAACCAGGGCTTTTTTGATTTTGGCGTTCGAAAGCCAGTCGCCAGCGGCGCCTGCGAAGCATCGTCTGAAGCCCACCAGTCAACAGGATAATCAAAGGCAATAGCAGGCTGAATCCCCAGCTAAACGTAAAGTGACCCCAACGAGACGGAGCGAGAGCGTGATCCAGCTGGTCTTCAACGGATGTTGTCGAAATTGTCTCGCTGGCCAACCAGGTGATCAGACTCAAAGCTAACGCTTTATTTGCATAATTATTGATAGCAGCGTCGGAAATAAAATGACTGTCGCCGACCACAATCGCGCGCTGACCCCGGGTTTCGCTTTCCAGCGCAAAGGCAAGTGAAAATGATTGTTGTAACTCACCTTGCGCGGCATCGTGGGCGAGAGATTCCGAAGCGATATCAAATTCATTCCAGACGCCGGCGTGAGTCGTCAGAAGCGACTTCGCAGTAAACTGGCCAGACTGTTTTTTTACTTTCAGAGCGCTAGCCCAGGGAAAAGCCAGTATCCCCTTCAATTGCTTTAGCGCCGGGTGCTCTCCATTAGACTCGCTGATAACCACCGCCGGATGAGGCGTACCACTTTGATAACCCTTCCAGTCAACCAGGGTACCAGGAAAGCGTTCAATGCCTAGAAATTGCTCCAACGCGTTCGGCACCACGCTATCCGGGTCAATCAACAGCAAGAGCTTACCGCCGCCGCGTAAATAGTTTGTGACCAGGGTCACCTCGCTATTGAGCCACTGTGAGCGACTGGCGGCAATTACCAAAATTTCGGTGTTATCGCTAATCACCGGGGTTTGATTCAGATTAACCGCGGCGACGGGCCAACCCCGTGACTTTAGCTCTCGATAAAACTCACCCATATCGGTCGATTTATCGCCAAACGGCGAGCCTTCACCGTGGCCTTCAACGAAAACAACCCAACTTTGTTTTCGTTTGGCCAAATCAACTATTGCCTGTTCAAAAACCTGTTTGACCGGTTTATCAAAAGGGTAGGGCACAAGCACCTGGGCTTCTCCCAGAGTTATCCGCAAATACTCTCCGGCGTGCTGCAATTTTGGAGGCAAGCTCTGGCGTGATCGGAATAACAATTCTGCGTCTTGATAGCGCTGGCGGATCAGGGAATAACCGGTTTGAATTTCTTCGCGCGCGCTTTGTTGATCAACAACCGCCGTTAATTCAAGTTTCTGCTGGTTTCGCACGAGCGCATCAAATGCTTCAGCCGCCAGGCTATTACGTTGATCGCGCGACAGGTCGAGCTGACCGGGGACAAAAGCTGCGAGTAATAATACTCCGGCTCCGGCTATTGAAATCAGCTTCTGGCGTGCGTTGGTTTTATCTGATCTCAGCCTTGCCAGACAAATTGACCACAGGAAGATCAACCAGCCCGAATAACTGACCAGGTCCGCAAATACCAGCTGACCTTCTCTCAGGCGCAAAAAAGGTAAAAACATGCCCTGCCACTTAGGCTCTACCCACCACAATGACAATCCGCTTTCAATCAACAAGACCGCGGCGACTACAACCAAAGCCTGGATCGCGGCAAACAGTACTCGCGAGGCCTTTAAACACACCCAGCAAATCAATAAACTGCTAACAATATTAATCAGCGCCAGGCCCATCAACATCAGCAGCATTCTGGCCATATCAATCGGCGTCTGGAAGGTCAAAATGCTCAATACCAGCAGCATCAGCAAAAATGGCAAGCCGCCAAAAATGATAAGGGGAAATACCAGGGCAAATAATTTTCTTGCCGGCGAAAGTGCCGATTGATGCACAATACTCAGCTGGCCGACGGCATTGATAGCGGGCAACAATTGCAACCCGGCAAGCATGCTCAACAAAATCTGTATGAGAATAGCCAGACCTGCCAGCGGCAGCACAATTTCGTTAAATACCGACAAGCCACTGACATTTTGCGCCTGTAAGTAAAGAAATTGCTGGTAGGCCTGACGTAGCAATAACCCCATCAGCACACTCGCCGAAAGTATTGCCAACAGGCTACTCAAACGTCGGCCAATCCAGCAGGTCAGCAACTGTGTCAGATACCACATATTACAGCCCCTCATTGGCAAGCAGCGAGAACAGCGGCAACAATGCGGCTCCGGCTCGCCCCAAATCAATCACCGATTTATCTTTGGCGACAGCTTTGGCTAACAAGCTGGCAAAATCCTCCGGCCGCGCCACGCTTATTTTATAGAGCCTTTTATTGCGCGCGTAACTGTGTTCGATCGACGCTTTGTCGCTTAAAGACTGTAATTGCTGTGGCTCGAGATTGCTCACAATCCAGTGTTCATTGTGCGCTTTCAAATCTAATGAGGCCACCACTCGCCCGTGATGCAGCAAAACTACCCGATCGGCTGCGGATACGGCCTCATTGATATGGTGTGAAGAGAAAAGACAGATTTTGAAATCGGTTAACGACTTCAGATTATCGATAAACCGCAGTTGCTCTAGCGGATCCAGCGAATGGCTCGGTTCGTCCAGAAAAATAAAATCCGGTGACCCGATAAAAGCTTGCGCGATAGCGACTTTTTGCATATTCCCCTGAGACAACTGCTGCATCGGCCTGTCGAGTAGCGGTTGCAAAGCCCACTGCTCGCTGACAGACAGTATCAGCTCCTTGCTCTGCTCGCGTGATCGGCCTTTAAGCAAACAACTTAGTTGCAGGTATTCCCTGACGCCCAACTCAGAAAGCGCCATCATCGCGGACGCCTGATAGCCGAGCTGTGCTTTTAGCGCTAACGCTTGTGGAGTATGTCCAGCTAAGTAAATACTGCCATAAGCCAGAGCTAACTCTCCAACCAGCAGTCTGATCAGGGTTGATTTACCGGCTCCATTTAAACCCACAAGCGCTACTTTTGCGGCTGTCGGAATAGTTAGAGAAACATCGTCTATAATTCGGTCGCCACCCGAAATATAAGTAAGTCGCTTAATACCAAGATGCGGTGTGGCCGAATTTTGTGGCTGCAACATAAAACCATGACAGGAAATAATAAAGGCTCAATATACCAGAGAGTTAACGGCGAAACACGCAGACCAGAGTATAAAGGTTGTGGCCAAGGACGACTTTAGACTGAATTAGAACAGGTCAGTTTATTGAATAGGCTTGAAGTTCGGTGTCGCCTACCTGTTGTCCCAGCAGCGTGACTTTACCCTGATAGCGGGCCTCACCCGTTGAGGTGAACTCGAACAGGTATTCCCGCTGAAGTCGCAAACGATTATTGCTATCCCTGGCCAGCGCAAAACGATGAAAAACAACACTGTGGTCAAGCAATTGCACGCCGGCCACATCGCAACGTTTTCGGGCCGCCGTTAGCGCGCGCGATTTTAGTTTCTGGGTATGCGCCCAGTAAATCCCAATAAGCACGATAGCCAGAATACCAATAACTTTGCTCATAGCCACCACTAGAAGATTTGAATGACAAAAAAAAGCGACCGCTAAAGTCGCCTTTGTAATCGATAAAAACTACGCGATTATTTTGCCGGCTTAATGACCGTAACTTTGTCAGCGCCAGCCAGTCGTGCCTGATCTACAGCACTCACGACCACGCCGGTTTTGGCTGATTCGTGTGCCTGCACAATGACCAGTGCTTTTGGTTTTTGCGAGCGTGCGGTTTCTACATTTGCCCGCACTGCGTTAACGTCAATTAAACGTCCGCCCATGGTAATTTCGCTGCTGTCATTGATAGCGATTAAAATCGGTTGCGTTGGATTGGGTGGCGCATCAGTCGGCGGATTCGCTGTCGGACGATTAAGCACAATACCGCTTTCTTTGACAAAAGAAGTGGTTACGATGAAAAAAATCAACATGATAAATACGATGTCCAGCATCGGCGTCATATCAACTTCGGTTTCATCTTCAAACTGTTTTTTTACTCTACGCATGGTATATCCTGTCTGTTCAAGTCGCGGTTATGAATAATTCCATTATCTGATGTTGTTATTGGAATGGAACCGCCTGATTTTGTTCTGATCTTGTTTCGATTTTTCGACTGCTTATCCGCTATTCACCCGCCATCACAGGACGCCAGGTCGCGACAATAAAGAACTATGCTGAAAAATTGGCCTTACTATAACCAGTGACGGCAAATAAGTCTAGCCTGCCTTAGACCAATCCATTTTGTCCAGCGTCTGTTCCTGTTAGCCAGAAAACTCGTTTCCGGTTAACTTTTCGTACTTTAATACCAGTTGCTCCCGGCTTTCTTTGTTGTTTTCGTCAAAAGGAATACAGTCTACCGGACAAACCTGCTGGCACTGCGGCTCATCATAATGCCCGACGCATTCAGTACACTTGTCCTTGTCGATTTCATAAATCTCTTCGCCCTGGTAAATCGCCTCATTCGGGCACTCAGGCTCACAAACGTCACAGTTAATGCATTCGTCGGTGATAATAAGGGACATGGCCAGTTATTCTCTTGCGGGTTAAATTCGGGCGGCCATTGTACACCAGCCATAGACTCTGACCAATAACAATTATCGCCCCGATTGCCGTTAACCGTTTTTTTCAGATCAAGCGAGCGCTGCCCAATTAACTCCTTGCCACTTTAACTAGTGATGTCTTTTGTTTAGCTCTTTCAGTACCGCTTCAGGGACAAATTCACTCACATCACCGCCGAGAGTAGAAATCTCCCGGATCAAGGTTGAAGAAACAAACGAAAACTGCTCCGCAGGGGTCAAAAACAGACTTTCTACCTGAGGCGACAAGCGTCGATTCATGTTGGCCAGTTGAAATTCGTATTCAAAATCAGATACCGCGCGTAACCCGCGCAATAACACGTTAGCTTTTTTTTGACTGGCTAAATCGACCAATAGTCCAGAGAAACCACAGACCTCTACGCGAGTTTCGCCCTGCATGACCTGCTCGACCAACGCGACCCGCTCGGCAACGCTAAACAATGGGTTTTTACCGCTGCTTTCGGCGACTGCAATGACCACTTTGTCGAACAGGCGCAGTGCCCGCTGGATCAAGTCCAGGTGGCCATTGGTGATCGGATCAAAGGTCCCCGGATAAATCGCTATATTTTGCATACTGGTTTCTTTTCGTTTGTCAGTTTCAGTTGACTCAAATTCCTGTCGATAGAGTTCAACGCTTAAATACGCTCCAGGTCGTCAGGCAGGCTGGCGCCGATTTTCTTAACCAGCTTTGATGCCAACTTAGCCACTATCGCGTAAATACTCAACTGTGGATTAACGCCCAGACTGGTAGGAAATAACGAGCCGTCGAATACCGACAAGTTATCCAGCTGGTGAAATTGCCCCCGGCTATCACAAACCGCCAAGTCTTCATTTTCACCCATGGCGCAGCCACCCATAACGTGCGCGCTCATAATCTGCCAGCGCAAGACTTCCTGTGGCAAGGCCTTTATCGCCGAAC